>Ga0114909_1000042_pt1 | contig 101676 bp, 79 predicted proteins | sample MalvireepMed_906_FD_87290 | JGI IMG/M metagenome (GOLD analysis project Ga0114909, IMG submission 87290) | Marine viral communities from the Global Malaspina Expedition - Malaspina viral metaG DeepMed_906 | ecosystem: Environmental > Aquatic > Marine > Oceanic | place: Mediterranean Sea...
AAAGGCAAGAAAGCGAAGAAGGCACAGCAGGAACAGGGGAACGCATAACCATGGCAACACAGGATTTTCTGGTCGAACTGGGCACCGAAGAACTGCCCCCCAAGGCCCTCAAGCCGCTGTCTGACGCCTTCACCCAGGGCATTGCCCGGGGCCTGGAAGAAGCGGGCATCGAATTCGGCAAAGTTGAAGCCTTTGCCGCTCCGCGCCGTCTGGCCGTGCGCATCCGGGATCTGGCTGACTCCCAGCCGGACAAGTCGGTTGAAAAACGTGGCCCTGCCGTCAAGGCGGCCTTTGATGATGCCGGCAATCCGACCCGCGCGCTGACCGGCTTTGCCACCTCTCTGGGCGTGACCCCGGACCAGCTCGACACCCTGGAAACCGACAAGGGTGCCTGGGTGGTCTACCGCACAGTCGAACAGGGCAAGCCCACCGTAGAGCTGATGCCGGAACTGGTGGAGCAATCACTGGCCGGCCTGCCGATTCCCAAGCGCATGCGCTGGGGTGCCCACCGTACCGAGTTCGTGCGTCCGGTCCACTGGGTAGTAATGCTGTTCGGCAACAAGGTGATTGAGGCGCCCATCATGGGCCTGACTCCGGGCAACAAGACCCGCGGTCACCGCTTCCATTGCCCGAAATCCCTGATCGTACCTACGCCGAGTGATTACGAAGTCGTCCTCAAGCAGGAAGGCTATGTGATTGCCGATTTCGCCGAGCGCCGGGAACAGATCCGTGCCGGCGTCACCGAGCTGGCCGAGAAGGAAGCCGGTGGCAAGGCAGTCATTGATGAGGACCTGCTGGACGAGGTCACCGCACTGAACGAATGGCCGGTACCCTTGATGGGGCGCTTTGAGGAGCGGTTCCTCGAGGTTCCTGCGGAAGCGCTGATCTCCTCCATGAAGGAACACCAGAAGTACTTCCACGTGGTGGCCGCCGACGGGGAAATGCTGCCGCTGTTCATCACCGTTGCGAACATCGAGAGCAAGGATCCGTCACAGGTTGTTTCCGGTAACGAGAAGGTGATCCGGCCCCGGCTGTCCGACGCCGCGTTCTTCTATGAAACCGACCGGAAGACCAAGCTCGAGGATCGCATCGACGCCCTCAAGCCCATCGTGTTCCAGGAGAAACTGGGGAGCATCTACGACAAGTCTGTGCGCGTTGCCGCCCTGGCCAAGAAAATCGCCGACGCCATCGGCAGTGATCCGGCCCTGGCCGAGCGCGCCGCCATGCTGGCAAAGACCGACCTGGTTACCGAAATGGTCCTGGAGTTCACCGACCTGCAGGGCATCATGGGCCAGTACTACGCCGCTAACGACGGCGAACCGGAAGACGTGGCCAAGGCACTGAACGAACAGTACATGCCCCGTTTCGCCGGCGACGATTTGCCAACAACCCTGACCGGCTGTGCCATTGCCATCGCGGACCGTCTGGACTCCCTGGTGGGCCTGTTCGGCATCAACCAGCCGCCATCCGGCACACGGGACCCGTTCGCCCTCCGCCGGGCCTCCCTCGGGGTGCTGCGCATTATCATCGAGCGCGAACTGCCGCTGGACCTGCAAACCTGCTGCGAGTGGGCCGAAGAGAACTTCACCGTGCTGACCGAGCAGAACACCGCCAGCACCGTGGTGGACTATATGCTGGAGCGCTTCCGTGCCCACTACGACGAACAGGGCATTGGCGCCGAGGTCTACCTGGCCGTTCACGCCCGCCGTCCGACCCGCCCGCTGGATTTCGACCGCCGGGTAAAAGCGGTAGAAGCCTTCCGGCAGCTGCCCGAAGCGCAGGCCCTGGCCGGCGCCAACAAGCGGGTTTCGAACATCCTGACCAAACAGGGTGGCGACAGCATCGGTGAAACGGTCAACGCCAGCCTGCTGCAGGACAGCGCCGAAAAGGCCCTCGCCGAGCAGGTCGACCAACAGGCCGCGAAGGTTCTGCCGCTGTTCGAGAACGGCGACTACGCCAGTGCCCTGAGTTCACTGGCCAGCCTGCGGGCACCGGTGGACAACTTCTTTGATGAAGTGATGGTCATGGCCGACGACGAGGCGGTAAGGAACAACCGGCTGGCGCTGCTGAACCGCCTGCGCAACCTGTTCCTGCGCGTTGCGGATATCTCCCTGCTGCCCACAGCAGGCTGAGGCCGGACCAAGGGGCACGCGCACAGCGATGTTGATCATTCTCGACCGGGACGGGGTCATCAACGAATACGATGGCAATTACATCTGCTCGGCAGATGAATGGCACCCCATTCCCGGCAGCGTTGAAGCGGTGGCCCGGCTCTGTATTGCCGGCCATCGCATTGCCATCGCCACCAACCAGTCAGGCATCGGCCGCGGCTACTACGACACCGATGAGCTGGATGCCATGCATGAGAAGCTCGAGCAGCTGGTGGAAGCCCAGGGTGGCTGCATCGACTTCATTGCCTACTGCCCCCACCACCCCGACGACCAGTGCTGCTGCCGCAAGCCACTGACCGGTCTGCTGGAGCAGATCCGCGAGCATTTTCATCTCGCCAGCCTTGAAGGGGTCATCATGGTGGGAGACAGCCGCAAGGACCTGGAGGCCGGCCACGCTGAAGGGTGTCGTCCGGTCCTCGTGCGAACCGGTAACGGACTGGACACCGAACGCCACCTGGACGCCAGACCCATACCCGGCGCCGATGTCAGTATCTATGATAATCTCAGCAAATTTACGGACGCCCTTTTATCCGCCGAGGGCTGGTAAAACCGAAGCGAATCCGTATAATACCGGCCGTTGATCGGCGTGTGGCGCAGCTTGGTAGCGCACTTCGTTCGGGACGAAGGGGTCGCAGGTTCGAATCCTGCCACGCCGACCATTTTCCCGCTTTGATTCCTTCCCGTGTTAAAACTCCCTGCTTAACTGCAAGCCAGCTGTCCACGGCACCACGTCGTACTCGCTTTTGAATGAAGTCTGCCCCTGCAAAGGATCCGTCGCCTTATAATCGATGGAAATATCGCCCTCATAAAAGACTCGTGCGACAAACATGTCTACCGTCCAGTCGCCTGCCAAATCGCGAATCTGTGCACCCAGAGAAACCTGATGGTAATCATCGAACGGTGTCAGCGGCGAACGCGTCTCGATGGTGACGGGAGATTCGTCAAACAAATAGCCTGCCTTCAGTGACCATGTTGGTGCGACCTGCCAGATTGCGCCAACCCGCCACTGCCAAGTGTCTTTCCAACTCTGAACCTGCTCCTCGGACGGCTGCTCGGCAGGGAAAGCCGCCGGCGTCTTCTCGCGGGATACGACCGACAGCGCCGAAGCATCACTCCATTTCGCCCAAGTTGCTCCGGCAAGCAGTTCAAGTGTGTCACTCCATTGGTGAGCAAGACCGACACTCAGGCTTTGAGGAATCGTGATCGGGACTTCTATCTGCTCAGAGACAGTTGTTTGAGTCAGACCACTGGCTGACAGGGTGGGGAAGTTGTTGATGGTGCCGGTACCCTTCAGATTGAATTCGGTGCCCGTGCGGGCAGCGAGTCCAAGCGACGTTTCAGGAGTCGCCTGCCAGAGCAGGCCGACAGTGAACTCCAATGCAACATCATCTCCCTCCAATGTCGCGTAGCCATCGTTCAGAGTGCCGCGAGGAAGTGAAAAACGTGATTCGATGCCACTGAAATCAACTGGATTACGCTGCTCGGCATCGGCATAAAGCACATTGATGCTGCCACCCAATGAGAATCCCTCGCCGCTGTTTACCGCAAAGGAGGGACTCACACCGTAGGACACCAGTTCAATTTCATCACCAATATATCGCCCTGCAAAAGCATCGCCGTAATCGAAGCCGAGGCCGTAAGGAACGTAGACCCCCAGACCGACATCCAGCCAGTCGTTCACTTCATGGGTAAGGTAGGCATTGGGTACTGCAAACGTTTTAACGTGATCACCACCACCATCACCGACAACCGGATCGCCATTGGCACGGGTTGCCGATGTTTGGGAGTCCCTGCCCACGGCGTCGATCTCGAAAACGATCGCACCCAATGAGATGTTGGTGCCGGAAAGCTGGCTCATCCCGGCGGGATTGAAAAAGATCGTGGAAGCATTTTCCGGGTTGGCGACACTGCCGGCGTTGCTGACACCGGAGACACTGGCGCTTTGGTCACTATTGGACAAGCCGCCGGCGAAAGCTGTCAAAGGGATAAAGACGGCCAATGCAACAACTGCGCGAAATCTCTTTACAAAACCTGACCTTGAGCTATACATACAGCATCCTTTTGAGTAGGCTCCGAAGTATAGATTTCGGCGACACACCTATCAAATCAAAGAAGACAAAGACGCTAACTACGTGACATTCAGTAGAGTCAATTATGCTCTCCAAGCACCAATCGTTCGGGGGATTCGATAGCAAAACCTGTGGGTGTTCTGTGGGCCTATAGATCAAGGAACTTTGAATGACTGACGTTGGTCGGAGAGGGACCGCTCTCCTGGTAGTGATTTTTTCATCTCTTTTACTACTGTCTTTTTGCGCAACCGCCGCAGAGCAACAGGGATACGCCAGAAATCTGACCCAGACGATGGAGGTCTTTAAAGGAGCTTGGGATCAGGAAACACCACCTCCAGAAAAACACGCTGCCTGGTCTCCAATAAATCATGATGTTTTTACCAGTGAACCTCGTGAGCCATTCGTGTGGATAAGGGGCAAGATAAATGCAGCCGAAACCATTGAACAGCGCTGGTTACTACTAAGCCCTCTGGCCTCAAGCGCTCAAGTATTTATCGATGGTTCCCCAGTTTCCCAAAACCCCAAATTTTTTCTCGAACCGCCGCAACAGAAGGCTATTCCATTTCATCACCTGATCTTCGAGTTACCCAAGATCTCATCGGTTTCGGATATTCACATTCGATTCGAGGCGGACTTTCCGATAAATACGCCGGTGAAAGTTCTTAATCAAACCGACCTCTTCAGTGAGGCAGTCTTCCATACCGCTCTCAGCGTTAGTCTGGCGTCAATTATCTTTGCGCTGACGGTTTATAACCTTTTCCTGTTTTTCAGTATCAGAGACCCCATCTACCTTTTTTACGTGGTAATTGCATCTGGTGTTTTAGTCTACTCTTTGAGCCTGACAAACCTGCAAGCCTATCTGGGAATGAACGAAGCCCAGTTTAATTTGCTAGGTAAAACCCTTTTGATTCTCATGCCCCTTCTTACTATCCAATTTGTTTCAAGGGTTCTTCAACTGGGGACGCTCGCGCAATGGGTTAACCAGATGTACCGTTTTCTGTCGCTCATTTATCTGGTTCTCCTGGTTGCAACGCCTTTTCTGTCGCTCAAGACCGTTGCCTTCCTTGCCGCAACTATTGGGATGGCTGCTTACCTTCCGTTCCTTCCTTTTGCCTTCATTCAGGCAAGGAAAAAATACCAACCGGCTCTGTATTTTCTGATTGGCTGGATTCCCTTAATCATCGCTCAAAATGTAACGGCTTTGGATTCTCTGGGTATTATTGAAGGTAGCCAATGGGTGATGTACTACATCCCCGGAGCCATGTCCTGGGAAATGGCTCTGTTCTCACTAGCCCTGGCATCCCGCATAAAAATCCTTCGCGACGAACGGGACACCCTGCAGGCCCAGCAGATCCATGTCAGCGAAAAAGCCCGAAAGGCCCTCGAACGCAGCAACCGTATCAAGGATGACTTCCTGAATGCGGTCAGCCACGAGTTGCGCACGCCCCTGCATACCATCCAGGGCCAGCTGGATCTGCTTCGGGAGGCACCGCTTAACCGGGAGCAGAACGACGCATTCCGTCTGATCGAGTACGCCAATCTGCGAATGACCCGGCAGGTCGGTGGCATTCTGGACTTCGTTGATGCCCAGGAAGAGAACCTGCTCAGCTCGCCCCAGATTTTCGAGCCTCAGTCCCTGTTCGATCTGCTCGAATACGAGTTCCGGGAGGCCGCAAGGGCCAAACCGGTTTCCCTCGCATTCGGCATGGAAGACTCAGTACCTGGAAAGGTCTTCATGGATGGTTTGATGCTTGAAAAGGTCCTGTACCAGCTCATCGATAATGCCGTGAAGTTCACATCTGCAGGGGGCGAAGTGCTGGTTCGAGGGAGCAGACTGACAGACGATTCCGTTTTGCGGATTCTGGTATCAGACACTGGGCCTGGTATCCCGGATGCACAGAGGGAGAAAGTATTCCAGGCCTTCAGGCAGGGAGAAGCTGGCCTCACTCGGCGTTACGGCGGTGTGGGCCTGGGGTTACCCCTTGCCAGTTCTCTGGCCAATGCCCTTGGCGGCCAGATGAGAGTTCTTGAAACATCGGATCACGGCACAACGCTGGAAGTCACAGTACCCTACGGCGATGTTCACCAGTCAGAGCACCACGATCCAGACCAGCTGAGCCTTGGCGACGTGATTCAGGTGCCCAGGGTTCTTGTCGTGGAAGACGACGCCGGTAACCGGATGATTCTTCGCAAACAGCTCGAGAAAATAGGGGTGATTTCAGAGGGGGTCCAAAACGGCCTGGAAGCTGTACAAGCCGCCATGAACGAACCGTGGGATATGATTATCATGGATTGCCAGATGCCAGTCATGGACGGCATTGAAGCCACTCGTGAGATCAGATTGAAAGCCGCCGCCAACCTGGACACACCCATTATCGCGGTTACCGCCAACGCCAGTGAAAGCTATCGGACCCAATGTCTTGAGGCCGGCATGGATGACTACTGCACCAAGCCGCTGCGAATGGAAAAGCTGCAACGACTTGTTACTCACTATGCAGAACACCGTGTCGTCACAAGAGTACGTGAGCAACGAGGACTCAAGGATTCGCTGATAGATTCATGACAGTAATCGGGCATGCCGGATTACAGCAACGGCTCCACAGGCAACAGAGAGAACAGATACACCAATGCCCGTTTGAAAGGGCCGGTATTCGGCTCGTGGCGATGCTCAATCGTTTCTGTACCCGTGAATTCCAGCCACCGGAGATCGCCTTCTTTATCCAGCACAACCTCATAAGCCGCCAGCCTCACTTTCTCGGGAAAGGCGGATTCCAGTGCGGTCGCCAGCTCCGGGCTCTTGATCAGAAAACCCAGCTCGGTGTTCAGATTCGCTGAACGGGGGTCGAAATTGAAGGAACCAACGAAAAGCGACTGACCATCTACGGCAAAGGTTTTGGCGTGAAGGCTGGCGGCCGAGCTGCCGGCAATGCCGCCAGGGCTCGACTTGCTGTCTGCATCCTCAGACCTGAATTTGCGCAGCTCGAACAACTCAACGCCTGCCTTTAATAGGGCCTCCCGGTATTTCGCATAGCCTGAATGCACCAGGGCGACGTCGTTGGCTTCCAGGGAGTTGGTGAGAATCCGCACCTGCACACCGGCGCTTTCAAGCTCGCGAAACAGCTCAACGCCACGATTACCGGGAACGAAGTAGGGCGAAACCAGGGTCACTGTCTTTTCAGGTTCACCCAACGCCAGGGCCAACTGTTGGCTCAATCGACCCTGCTCTCCTTCGAGCCCCTGGGCCTTGGCAGGATCATCGCTCACCATCTCTACCGGCGCCCAGACAAAAGAGACCTCCCGGTCCAGCAATTCCCTGAGAAAATCCGAATTCTGCAAAGCAGCCACGAAGCGCCGGGCTTCAGCATCCTGTTCGACGGAAGCAAGACTTGCTGCCATGGCATCCAGATCCTCATCATCGGCGCCTGCGAGCAACCGATCCACCGGGTACGCGGACTGACTCGCCCAGTAGCGATCAAAATCCCTGGAGACACGCTCCACGACGGGCCCGATCGCCAGAACATCCAGATCCGCGAACAGCGTACCGTCACCCACACCGAAATACTCATCAGCAATGTTGCGGCCGCCAATAATGGAGGCCTGGTTGTCAGCCGTGAATGACTTGTTGTGCATCCGGCGATTCAGGCGACCAAAGTCCGTCAGAAAGCCCAAAGTCCTGGAACTACGAATCACAAACGGATTGAACAGCCGAACCTCGACGTTGTCGTGATGATTTAACGCCGCCAGGAAATCGTCCATGCCGGCGATGCCGTTGTCATCCAGAAGCAGCCGAACCCGAACGCCGCGTTCGGCCGCGCGATATAGCGAGTACAGAAGCAGCTTGCTGGTAATATCGTCCCGCCAGATGTAGTACTGGACATCCAGGGATCTCTCGCTGGCCTCGGCGAGCAAAGCGCGGGCAACGAAAGCGTCCAGTGGATCCTCCAGCGTTGTAATACCACTGAGATCGGGGTGGGCTTCAATCTCTCTGCCAACTGCGCTGCCAAGGCGCGTATCCGCCGTCTGCGCCTGAACGAAAGCGACAGACTGTGAGCGGTCTTTCAAGGATGGCAACGCACAACCTGCCAGCAGACCTGTCAGCATTAGGAGTGCAAGAAGGGTAAAAGTTCGGCATTCAGTCATTTTGCACGGGGCCATCCAGGTCGAGATTGAGAGAGTCTTCCCCTTGAAGCATGACACAAAGCATTTCCGATCTTTATATTTCCTATTGATATAACGTTAGACTCTAAAGTTTGGTACGCTTTGATATATCTCAAACACCACTCGCGCAGAGCAAACAAAGACAAGAGGTTCGAGGCATGACCAGCAACACAACCACCACGGGCAGCGTCAAAACTCATACCGTCATAATCGTGGGCGGCGGGGCAGCCGGTATATCGGTAGCATCCAGCATCCACAAACGGGATAGCAGCATCGACATTGCCATCGTGGAGCCAGCCATCCGGCACCACTACCAGCCCGGCTGGACGATGGTGGGAGGCGGGGTTTTCCGGCCCGAGGTCACCTCCAAGCCCATGTCAGACGTCATGCCCAGTTTCGTGTCCTGGTACCAGCAACCGGTGACCGCCATCGACCAGGACAACAACCAGGTTTCCCTGGGTGACGGCTCATCCATGCAATACAAGGCGCTGGTTCTCGCTCCCGGCCTGGAGCTGAACTGGGGCGGCATCGAAGGTCTTGAGGAGGCGCTGGGCTCCAACGGGGTCACCTCCAACTACCGGGAAGGCATGGCCAGCTACACCTGGGACATTGTGCAGAAGCTCAAGAAAGGCCGGGCTCTTTTCAGCCAGCCGCCAATGCCGATCAAATGTGCAGGCGCCCCTCAGAAAGCCATGTATCTGTCTGCCGATTACTGGCTCAAGCACGGCGTGCTCAACAATGTGGATATCCAGTTTCATAACGCCGGAGCCGTCTTGTTTGGTGTCGCCGATTACGTCCCGGCCCTGGAAGCCTATGTCGAAAAATACGGCATCGACCTGAATTTCCAGAGCACACTGGTTGCCGTGAACGGGCCTTCGAAAACAGCCGTTTTCCGCTCAACCGATGGCGAGGGCAACAGCCAGGACCGCGAAGTAAGCTTTGATATGCTGCACGCCGTGCCGCCCCAGCGGGCACCGAAGCTGATCGGGGAATCCGCACTGGCAAATGAAGGCGGCTGGCGGAATCTTGAGGACGATACCCTGCGCCATAAAACCTACACCAACATTTTTGGCCTTGGCGACGTGAGCGGAACCGGAAACGCAAAAACCGCCGCCGCGGTGCGCAAACAGGCGCCGGTGGTGGCGGAAAACCTGGTGGCCACGCTCCGAGACCAGCCCCTTGAGGCCGCCTATCTGGGCTATGGTTCCTGCCCGCTGACCGTGGAAAACGGCAAGATCGTACTGGCGGAATTCGGCTACGGCGGCGTACTCCAGCCCAGCTTCCCGAAATGGATCAACGATGGCACCAAGGCTACCCGAGCCGCCTGGTGGCTGAAGGCCAAGCAGCTGCCGACCCTTTACTGGCATGGCATGTTAAAGGGGCATGAATGGCTCGCGAAACCGGCCAAAAGATAAGTTGCCAAACCTTTAGGGGTAAAGGCACCGAAACCTTGTGTTACACATGAGAACAACTGGAAAATAAGGTGCTTCGGCTTTGAATTCCGGGCAGTTTTACTATTGCAATCGGGAATTTCCTTAGCTCCTTAATCTGTACTCCCTATAGTTCTTTTGCATTAATTGTCCTACTTTGAAATAGTAAACATTCCTGTTTCCATTCAAATCAGGCCCCGTCATGCGAAAGAATCTACCGGTCACGGATAACGAGAAAACCTTCTCGCCTAACCAGAAACTGATTTCTTCCACTGATCTGAAAGGGAAGATTCGCCACTGTAACTCTGCGTTTGTCGAGGTGAGTGGTTTCACTCGTGATGAGCTGATCGGCCAGCCCCACAACATCGTCCGGCATCCGGATATGCCGCCGGCCGCCTACGAAAACATGTGGTCCCATCTGAAAGCCGGCCAACCCTGGATGGGTCTGGTAAAAAATCGGTGCAAGAACGGTGACTACTATTGGGTCAGTGCCTACGTTACGCCCGTAACCGAGAACGGTAAGGTGGTCGGGTACGAGTCCGTCAGATCCTGCCCGGACAGAGAAGACGTGGAGCGGGCGGAAAAACTGTATGCCTCCATACGTGCAGGCAAATCCGGCGTTCCTCTGTGGCACAGGGTGCAGCCGCCCACCATCTTTCTTGTCCTGGTATTCATCGTCGCAGGCGCCCTGTTCCTGGCCGGTCAGCAAACCTTCTCGGAACTGGTTCTGGCCGGTGGCGTCATTGCTTATGCCGGCTGGATGCATCTGGCCCGTAAGCAACTAATGCGGTCGGTCACGAAGCTACTTGAACACAGCTTTACGGATGATCTCGCTGCAAAGAGCTACACCGATGACGACCTGCCACTTGGGCGCATCAAAGTCGCAGTGAAAGCCCAACAAGCACACCTGGATGCGGTACTTACCAGACTTGAAGATTCTGCCGATGAGATGAGGCTGCACTCTGTTAAAGGTCGGGAGGTCAGTTTCGAAGCACAGGAGGCCCTGAAGCAGCAGCAGTCCGAGACCGAACAGGTTGCAGCGGCCGTGCACGAGATGTCTCAAACGATTGCTGAAGTCTCATCAAATGTTCAATCAACCGCAGAGCGAGCAGACAGTGCCAAGGAATTTGCCAATGAGGGTCGCTCTGTTGTTCGCGGCACTCGGGAGGCGATTGAGACCCTTAAGGGTTCCGTCCATGGCATCAGCGATTCCGTCGGGGAATTGGCGCAACAGACTCAACAAATAGCCTCCGCTGCAAAGATTATCGAGGAAATCGCCGAACAGACCAATCTGTTGGCACTGAATGCCGCCATAGAAGCAGCCAGGGCCGGGGAACATGGTCGCGGTTTCGCTGTGGTAGCCGAGGAGGTGCGAGGTCTGGCCTCCCGCACCCGCAACTCGACGAGTGAAATCTATGGCATCGTAAACGAATTGATTTCTCGCTCTGAGGAGGCCAATCAAAAGGCCGACGAAGGCAAACTGTCAGCAGACGAAGGCATGGAAAAAATGCTCTCGGCCGAGAGCACTCTGAATGATATCGCCGAGTCCGTCACCAACATTGCTGAAATGGCGCTGCAGATGGCGGCAGCGGTGGAAGAACAGGCTCAGGTGTCGGACCAGATTAATGAGCAGGTGGAAAAAATATCCGATCTGGCGTCCAACAACCTGGCCAAAGGTGAGGAGTCCACCCAATGCGTGAAAAACATTGAACAGATTGCGAACGATTTGCACGAGCTCGTCGTTAGGTTCAAATGACGGATAATTCCAGGTGGCACGACGACAATGATTGAGCAAGGCCTGGCGTCGGCGCTGATGGATGCGGCGGTTGATGCCATTATCGTTATCGATGACAAAGGAATCATTCAGCAGTTCTCTGAGTCTGCGACAGTGCTTTTCGGCTATGCTCCCGAGGAGGTATTGGGTAATAACGTGTCCATGCTCATGCCTGAGCCCGACGCCCGGCATCATGACCAATACATTGAAAACTACAAAAGCAGCGGCGTTGGAAAAATTATTGGCATCGGTCGTGATGTCCGGGGCCAGCGGAAAAACGGCCAAACCTTCCCAATGCACCTATCCGTAGGCGAGACCAGGCTTGCTGACCAACATCTGTTTGTCGGCATCTGCCACGACCTAAGCAGTTATAAAAATGCACTCGACAAGCTTGCCGCAGCAGAGGAGCGCTATCGGGAAATCGTCCAGGCGCAGAAACAGTTTATCCTTCGCCTCGACAGCGATTTCCGCATTACCTTTGCTAATGCCTCATTTACCAGGGCCCTGGGCACAGAGAACACCGACATTATCGGCGCCCCCATCACGGTCTTCTTCAATGAACCGGGCCACCATATCCGTCAACGACTGGCCTCACTGTTCAATGATAAGGATGCGTCTGAAGAGATTGCCGTCAAAGTGACGATGATTGGAAAAGATGGCGCGCAAACGCTGGTCGAATGGAGCTTTCGAAGGACCTCGGCGCCCGGAAGCGATGATGCCGAGGTACAGGGCTTTGGCATCGACGTATCTGAACAGGAGCAGGCACTCCAGCAGGCACACTACCTCAGGACACACGATCCTTTAACTGGTTTGCTCAACAAACAAACACTGGTTGAAGATTGCAAGGTCTGGTTCAAAAGCGCCAGTCCCGGGGCGCTCCTCTTCATCGATATTGAACATTTCAGCCTTATCAATCAGCGTTATGGCTACGAGATTGGCGATGCAGTTCTTATCAAGCTTGCCAACCGTATCGGTCGCGCTATTCAGCGCGCCAATCATTGCGCGCGCGCAGGAGCGGATACGTTCCTTGTCGCACTGCATGTCAGCAGCCGTGCAGACGCAGAGGCTATTGCTGAACGCATTGTCGACTACGTTTCGAAGCCTTTTAAACTTCGGGAAAACCAGTTGAACGTGAGGGCAACCATCGGGATTGCGATGTACCCTGCGGATTCCGGGGTTGTTGAAGTATTACCGGAATTGGCGGAGTCCGCCAAAGGGTCTGCACGGCGACGCAACCAGCGTATCGGCGTTTTTGATTCCGAACATCACAGGGTTCTTCATCGGCAAATAGAAATAGAGCAGGGGCTGAAGGATGCCATCGAGAATCGGCAACTGGCAGTCTATCTGCAACCAAAATACAAGTGTGCTGATCGATCGATAGCCGGCTATGAGGCTTTGGTTCGCTGGCACCATCCAAAGGAGGGATTTGTCTCTCCGGGTGAATTTGTTCCCATCGCGGAAAAATCCTCTCTGGGCCTGGAGCTGGATCGGTATGTTCTGAGTCAGGTTTTTGCACTTATATCGACCGCTCGAGCCACGATTCCCGGTTTCCCACCGGTCGCCATCAACATAACACCAGCACACTTTTCACAGGCGGATTTCCACAAGTGGGTATTGGCGAGCATCGCAGAGGCGCAGATTCCGATCGAAAGCGTCGAACTCGAGATTACCGAGGGTGCGGTCATGGAACGGTCGGAAGAAGCCCATCATAACCTTGATGCGCTTCGCACCCAGGGTGTCCGTATCGCTATTGATGATTTCGGCACTGGTTACTCTTCACTGAACTATCTGCGATACCTCGGCATTGATGACCTGAAAATCGACAAAACCTTTGTGGATGAGGTCTCGACGGAAAAAGGAGCAGTGATCGTCAAATCCATTATTGATATCGCCGTCGCTCACAATATTCAGGTTATTGCAGAGGGCGTAGAAACTGTTGAGCAGTTCGAACTGTTACGTGAAATGGGTTGTCATCTGTGCCAGGGCTATCTACTGTCGAGGCCGTTACCTGTTGAAGAAGCCATTGAACTTTTTTCCCAGCAGTCGTCTGGTCAAACAAGGTGAGTCAGAACCATGGACAGCAGTACCCTGGAGAAGCGTCGGCTCACAGCACTTGAGCGCCTGGGCATCCTTGATACGCCCCCGGAAGATCGGTTCGAAAGGCTCACCCGGATTGCCCGCCAATACTATGGCGTGAAAACCGCGCTCTTTTCGATAATTGATAGCGAACGGCAGTGGTTCAAATCCCGCCAGGGCCTCGAAGCCAGCCAAACCCCCCGCTCCGTTGCTTTTTGCGATTACGCAATCCAGCAGGACAAGGCGTTTATAGTGTCGGACGCCACGAAAGATCCACGCTTTTCGCAAAATCCCCTTGTGACCGGCTTCCCCAATATTCGATTCTATGCCGGCATGCCGGTGCGCGAGCCAACCGGTTTCAAAATCGGCACGATCTGCATTATCGACGATAAGCCGAGGGATTTCGGGGAATTGGACCTCGATATCCTTCGCAACCTGGCCACGATGATAGAAGACGAACTCGAGCGAACCTACCTGTCGATCGAAAACCATGAGTTCGTCGAGGTTTCCCACCTCAACCGGTCGATCCAGAGGGCCCTGAACGTCTTTCTTACCAGTGATAACCAGCATGCTGCCTTCGAGCAAATGCTGAATGACATGCTGTCTCTCACAGGCAGCCAGTTCGGTTTCATCGGTGAAACCCTGTTCCGGCCCAACGGCGACCCTTATCTGAAAATCGGCGCGATCACCAACATTGCCTGGAATCCGAAAACACAGGCGCTTTACCAGCAGGTGGAAAGGCGAGGGCTGGTTTTCGACCGCCTTGATACCCTAATTGCCCTTCCGATGACCACGGGAGAAGTTGTGGTCTCGAAGGATGTTACCACCGACCCCCGCCGTGGAGGATTGCCGGAGGGGCACCCAAACATCGACGCCTATATCGGCATTCCGGTCTTCTCGGGCGATCAACAGGTGGGGCTCGTAGGGCTGGCCAATCGCCTCGGGGGATATAAGGTCAGGCTAGCCGAAGAGTTGGAGCCACTGCTACAAACCCTCGGGAACCTGATTGAACGGAAGCGCCTGCATCACGAAAAACAACAGCATCAGGAACGCCTTGAAAAAGCCGCCAATTATGACGCCCTTACTGGGTTGCCCAACCGCCGGAGACTCACGGAAATCTTCACCCAGGAGCTCCATGAGGCTAATCTCCGCCATGGCACGGTGGCGCTCTGCTTCATTGATCTGGACGGTTTCAAAGCCATCAACGATCACCACGGCCATGCATTGGGCGACGCTGTTCTGAAGATCATTTCCGAACGTCTGAAAGCCACTATACGGCAACACGATGCCATCGGCAGACTCGGGGGCGATGAATTCGTCGCTGTTCTCAGGGATGTCGAAGACTCAACAGTCTACAACCGGATTCTGGAAGCTATCCGCCGGCCCATCAGCTACCAGAATGCCGTCATGAAACTGTCGGCCAGTATGGGGGTGACCGTTTATCCCGATGACGCCGAAGACCCGGACACGCTGCTTCGGCATGCCGATCAAGCCATGTATGCGGCCAAAGATTCGGGAAAGGATACCTATAGCCTGTTTGATCTGGCGTCTCACTTTAATCGCAAGGAGCGAGTTCGTGTACTCGAACAGGTTGACGAAGCGCTGGCGAAAAAACAGTTCGAACTCTACTACCAGCCGAAGATCAACTACCGCACCGGAACGGTTGAGGGTTTTGAAGCACTGATTCGCTGGAACCACCCGGAGGAGGGACTCCTTTCCCCGGCGCGCTTTCTGGAGCACCTGGAGTTTACCGACTACGCCAGACAGGTTGGACTGTTCGTGATGGAAAGCGCGGTCAGCGTGATCTGTGACTTCATGAGCCTGGGGCTGCCGTATACTCTCAGTATCAACCTCAGCCCCTCCCATTTCCTGAGTGAACACTTCCCGGACGATATCACAGGCACGCTGAACGAGTGCCCTCACGAAGTGCGTGACCGGCTGATCATTGAAATCCTGGAAACGACGGCATTGGACGATACCACTACCGTCATGAAGAATCTCAGTGTCTGTCGCAATACCGGTCTTTGCATCTCCCTGGACGATTTCGGAACCGGCTACTCGTCACTGAATTACTTCCGGACATTGCCGGCCCAGGAAGTAAAAATCGACCGAACCTTTGTGGGCGATCTGATAGGAAACCAGGATAACTCGATGATCGTAGAAGCTATTTTACGCCTGTCCCAGAGTTTTCAGAGGCGCACTGTGGCGGAAGGGGTGGAGACCGCCGAGCAGGAACAACGTCTCCTCGAACTTGGCTGTGATGTCGGACAGGGCTACCGGTACAGTCCACCTCTGCCACTGGCAGAAGCGCTCGACTGGGCCAATAATTTCAATTGGGCTCGTTACCATTCGGGCCACAACTAGCCGCGAACAAGCGGCGTTCGTGTGAGGGATCACATGCACCTGACTGCAGAAACCAGGCTCAATGCCATTCTTGACGGCACCGGGGCAGGCACCTGGGAATACAACCTGGACACCGGCGAAATCATTTTTAATGAACGCTGGGCCACCATGCTGGGTTACACCCTGGAAGAGCTTTCGCCATTGTCGTTCCAGACCTGGGAAAAGCTCAGTCATCCCACCGATATCGAGTCAGCAAACCAGGCATTGACCGCGTACCTGAGCGGTGATGCCCACCAGTTTGAATGCGTGGTGCGTATGCTTCACAAGGACGGAGACTGGCGTTACATCCACACCCGCGGGACCCTGTTCAACAATGACCAGACGGCAGAAAGCCGTTGGCTGATGGGTACACATCTTGATGTCACGGAAGAGAAAGTTTCCCAACACCAGTTGCAACAGCTTGCCGAATCTCTCCCGGGGGTCATTTATACCTTTACCCTCAACAAAGATGGCAGCTTTCACTTCCCCTACATGAGTCGCAAGGCCAAGGATTTTTATGGCTTAACAGCAGAGGAAACCCGAACCAACCCGGAACGGATGTTTGAAGCCATTCATACGGAAGATATTTCAAGAGTCCACGAAACCATAGAGCGCTCCCGCAAGACGCTAAGCGAATGGGTTTGCGACTACCGGATCATCAAGGACGGCGAAATCCGATGGCTAAGAGGTGTCTCCCAGCCGGAGAGAAATCCGGACGGCAGCACTACCTGGCACGGTGTTATTACTGACATCGACGATCAGAAACGCCTGGAATTCCAGCTGGAAGCTTTGACGATTACCGATGAACTGACAGGGCTCTATAACCGGAGATACCTGCTCAGAAAGCTTGAGGAACTGGAAGAACAATCCGCCCGTTACGACCATCCTTTCTCATTACTCTCCCTGGACATTGATTTCTTCAAAAGCGTCAACGATTCCTGGGGCCATCTTACCGGCGATACGGTATTGCGCACGGTGGCCAATCTGATCGAAACACGGACTCGCAAGACTGATATTGTCGCCCGAACCGGGGGGGAGGAGTTTATCGTTCTGATGCCTCACACCACGTTGAGTGATGCCCGCCACGTTGCCGAATCCCTGCGTATCGGCATGGAGACGGAGAGCTTTGTCAGCGACGATGGCACCCCTTTCAATGTTACCTTGAGTGCCGGGGTCGTATGCTGGAGCAGAAGTATAAACGGTGTTCGGGAGCTGTTGTCAGCCTGCGATCAACTGCTTTATCAGGCCAAGAGAGCGGGCAGAAATCAGGTCGTCGTCAGCGAAATCGGCGCTGAATAGAGCTGACAGCCAAAAAACAGCGTATTCTGGCGTTCGACAACAACCCGAATGGAGAAAAAGCATGATCGGATACGTCACCCTTGGCGTCAGTGATATGGAAAGAGCAAAGGCATTCTATGCCGAATTGTTGAGCGACCAGGGGGCCAAGCTGCTTCTGGACATGGGCCGTATCGCCTTTATCGGCAAGCGCATGAGCGAGCCCATGATCGCCGTTTGCGTTCCCTTCAACGAAGAGCCCAACCATCCCGGCAACGGCAATATGGTCGCCCTTCCAGCGGGTTCCAAAGAGGGTGTGGATGCCATGTACAAGAAAGCGATCGAACTTGGTGCCACCTGCGACGGCGAGCCCGGGCAGCGAATTCCGGACCAGTTCTACGGCGCCTATGTGAAAGACCCGGACGGTAACAAGCTGGCGTTCTTTGTATTCGGTTGATTAATTGCGGCCCTCAGACGAGGGCCGCAATTTTTACATTTTCAGCTTACCGCTGTCGCCACTTCCGCCTTGCCGGTTTTCAGCAACGCGTAACCGAAACCGATCACCAGTGATCCCACGGTAATCGCAATCAGATAGGGCAATACGGTACTAACCGCATTCGGAATGGCAAGCACAAACAGCCCGCCGTGGGGTGCCATCAGCTTGACGGTGAACAGCATCGACAGGGCACCGGTAATTGCGCCACCGATCATACACACCGGGATAACCCGCAACGGATCCTTTGCCATAAACGGTATTGCACCTTCCGAGATGAAGCACAATCCCAAGACAAATGATGCCCGTCCGGCCTGGCGTTCCGCCTCTGCAAACTTACGCCGGGCGATGAACGACGCCACACCCATGCCGATGGCCGGTACCATTCCTGCCGCCATGATGGCCGCCATGGGTGCCGAGCCGCCGCTGCCCTCAGACAGCAGACCCACGCCGAAGGTATAGGCCGCCTTGTTGACAGGTCCTCCCAGGTCAAAGCACATCATGGCGCCCAGAATGCCACCAAGCAGGATCGCATTGGTCGTTCCCATACTCTCGAGGAAACCGGTCAGGGCGCCCATGATGGCGGCCATGGGCTCTCCGATCACATAGATCATCCCCAGGCCCGTCACCAGACTGGCCAGCAAGGGAATTATGAGGATTGGCTTCAGCGATTCGATGCTCTCCGGCATCGGCAGTTTCTGGCTGATAAAGCGCGCGACATAGCCGGCCAGGAAACCCGCCACAATACCGCCGAGGAACCCAGCTCCTAACTCACCCGCCAGAAACCCACCGATCATGCCCGGGGCCAGACCGGGACGGTCGGCAATCGACCAGGCGATGTAACCAGCCAGTAATGGAATCATCAGCTTGAACGCCGTGCCGCCACCAATCTGCATCAGGGCAGCGGCCAGCGTGCCTTCCTCCTGAAACGCTTCAATCCCGAACACGAAGGACAGTGCGATCAGCAAACCGCCAGCAACCACCATGGGCAACATGAAGGACACGCCGGTGAGCAGGTGCTTGTAGGGCCCTCGCTTTTCGCCGCCTCCGGCACCACTGGTAGCTTTCTGCTGGCCGCCTTCAAAAACCACGGCCTCGGCCAGTGCATCACGGACGGTATCGGCTGATTTTTTCAGGGCCGCACCGGTCGAGGTCCGCCATACCCGCTTGCCGGCAAAGCGTCCTGGGTCCACCTCGATGTCACAGGCCAGGATCACCACGTCGGCAGCAGCAATTTCTTCGGCAGTTAGAGGATCCTGCGCGCCAACTGAGCCCTGGGTTTCCACCCGGATCTTGTGGCCCGCGGATTCCGCGGCAGCGGTCAGTGCCTCCGCCGCCATAAAGGTATGGGCGACGCCAGTGGGACAGGCAGTAACGGCAACGATCCGCTTACCGGCAGAGCCACTGCCGACACCGGGACTGGTTGCGATAGATTCCTGACTGGCCATTGCCGGGTCCCAGGGTGTGGCCTCCGCCTGCGCCCGGGTGAGGATGGCGTCCGGGTCTGGCAGGGCCGCGGTGACCGGAATCTGCAGCAGCCGCTTGCCTGCATAGGCGTCCAGATCTACCGGGACACCGACCGCGGCAATAACAAGATCGGCCTGTCGGATAGCCTCTTCGCTGGGCTTGTTGTCGGCTTTACCATCCGGGCCTCGAGTATCAGTGGTAACAGACCAGCCGCGCCGGTTCGCCGCACGCTCAAGGGCCCGGGCAGCCAGAAAACGAGTCGCCACGCCCTGGGGGCAGGCAGTCACAATGATCAGATTCATAACCGTATCTCTCCGGTGTTGTTTTCCGCGGGCCACGGCTGCACCCGGGTTTGTTGGAGAAGGGAGGGAAAGTCCGGGGCCTCGGGGTCTCCGACGCCAATGTGTTGCACGCATTCGGCAGACAAAGCGGTGGCAAACTTCAATATTGCCTCGTCGGGCTGGCCCAGAAGCACACCGTGAAGCATGCCCGCCAGCAGCGTATCGCCGGCGCACACGGTGCTGACCACCGAGACCGGAGGTACCTGCGATCTCAAGGTGCCGGCCGTTGACGACCAGAACACGCCATCCGCGCCCATGGATACCACCACGTGGGACACGCCGCCGGCACGGATGCCGTCAACCGTAGCTGCCACTGAGGCCAAATCCTTCAGGGGTGTGCCGGCCCAGTCAGACAGCTCATCCGTGTTGGGTTTGATGGCAAAGGGGCCAGCTTTGATGCCGGCCTTGAGACCCTCGCCACTGGTATCCAGCCATACCGGTTTGTCTGCTTGGGAAGCTTGCTCGACAAGGTTTGCCAATCCAGAAGGCGGAAAGCCATCTGGCAAACTGCCTCCGATGACCACCGCGTCGCATTCCGGCAGCAGGGATTTAAGGCGGAGTTGAAGGCGCTGAACTGCGTCATCCGGGACCCGGAAACCGGGGCCATTCAGATCGGTTACCCGGCCGCCAGCCTCAGCAATCTTGATGTTGATTCGGTTCTGGCCGGGAACGCGTACAAAACTGTCCTGCAGGCCCTCTGCCTCAAACAGACGTTCAAAGGGCGCGGCATTGGCGTCGCCCAACAGGCCTGCAACGGTGACCGAATGGCCCAGACGCGCGAGCACCCGAGCCACATTGATGCCTTTTCCGGCCGGCTCCATCAGGGTATGACCTGTGCGATTTACCTCTCCGAGAGCGAGGGGCGCCGTTTCAACACTCAGATCGAGAGCCGGATTCAGGGTGATTGTCAGGATACGGGCCATCACCAGGCCTCCAGGGCATCACGTACCTCGGACGCCGTCGCCAGAGACAGCGCCTTTTCAGCCTGTTGTCGGGCGTTTTCAAGGTTCAGACCGCGAATACAGGCCTTCACCAGGGGCACACGACGACTGGTCACAGACAGCTCGTCGACATCCAGCCCGACCAGAACCGGAATCGCCTGGGGATCTGAGGCCAGCTCCCCGCACACCCCGACCCAACGGTTGTGGGCATGGGCAGCTTCCACGGTCATCCGGATCAGCCGCAATACCGAGGGGTGCAGTCCATCCGATTCCGCGGAGAGCTGCCCATGGCCGCGGTCGATGGCCAGTGTGTACTGGGTCAGGTCATTGGTACCTATCGAGAAGAAATCCACTTCCGGCGCCAGGGTCGAAGCCAGCAAGGCACAGGAGGGCACTTCAATCATCACGCCGACCTGAACATTACTGGCCGAAACCTCGCTCTGGACTTTTGTAACAATGGCCCTGGCTGCCCGGAACTCCTCGAGATCCTTCACCATGGGGAACATGATGCGAAGGGGGCGATCACCTGCCGCAGTCAGCAGGGCCCTGACCTGGGTTTCCAGGATGTCCGGGCGGGTCAGTGACAAGCGGATGCCACGCATGCCCAGAAACGGGTTGTCTTCCTGGGGTAACGGCCAGTAATCCAGCGGCTTGTCGCCACCCACATCCAGGGTCCGGGCTACCAGGGGCAAACCGTTCAGGGCATCGAACGCGTGCTGATATTCAGTGACTTGAGTGGCCAGATCCGGCGCTTCCGGATGGGCCATGAAAATGAACTCGGTTCGAAGTAGGCCAACACCGTCGGCGCCCCGTTCAACAGCATCCGGGGTGTGGGCGGTGTTGCCGAGATTGGCGCAGACTTCGATGGTATGGCCATCTACGGTGGTAGCAGGCTGATTGCGGTTCTCATGAGCTTCGGCCTGCAACGCGTCCAGTTGTTGCAGACGGCGACGGATCTTCTCGCAGCGTTCGGCCCCGGGGTTCGGCACCAGGCAACCCCGTTCGCCATCCACCACCAGATCGGAGCCATTCAGGATTGTCAGTATTCGCTCACCGGCACCTACGACCGCAGGCAGCCCCAGGGCTCGGGCCAAAATTGCACTGTGGGACGTCGCTCCCCCGCGGGCTGTGACCAGGCCACGCACCCTGGTGGTATCCAGCCGAGCCACATCCGATGGCCCGAGATCGTCAGCCACCAGGATATAAGGAGTGTCCGGCGGCGTCGGCATGGCCACGCCACAGAGGTTGGACAGGACCCGGCGCCCGACATCCCGCAGATCCGCGGCACGTTCGGCCAGCAAACGGTCCGCCAGCGCTTCCTGGGCCCTGGCCGCGGTATCTATGGCTTTCCACCAGCCTGCCTCGGCGGACGCCCCTTCGTTGATCGCTTCCAACGTAGCCTGGTAGAGATCTTCGTCCTGAAGCATTTCCACGTGAACCGAGAGAATAGGCGCGGCTTCGCCGCCTTCCGCCTGACGGATCAGGGTTCGAAGCTGACCGTCAGCACTATCGACGGCCTGGTTGAGGCGCTGGATCTGTTGTTCGCTATCTTCTGCGAATTGCGGATATTCAAGGGTCGGCTGTCGCATGACGAAAGCCGGTGCCAGGGCCAGTCCGGGAGATGCGGCAACCGCTTTTACCGGCTGATCATCCGTCAGTGCGGGAGCCTGTTCGGCTTCAGGCACCTTGGTTTGCGGATCCGCAGACCGCAATGGAGAAACTTTTTCACCCAGGCCGCCTTCAATGGCGCTGGTCAGAGACTGAATGGCCTGGCTTGCGTCATCCCCAGTCGCCGAAAGCAGCAACGTCTGACCCCTGCGGGCGCCCAGGCCGATCACCCGAGTCAGGCTGGTAGCGGATACTGCGGCACCTTCGCCTTCCAACAGGCGCAACCGAATACTGGCATTGTGGCGACGCGCCTCGTGGACGAGTTGCTTGGCGGGTCGCGCGTGTAGGCCATGGGTATTCAACAGGGTGACTTTAGCCGTCACTGCGTCGGCCGCCTCGCCGGAAAGCCTTGCCAACAAAGCCTCAGCACTCAGGCCCAGAATAGGTTCATCACCAGCCAGGAAAGTATCGATGCGCTCCAGCAGGTCATGGCACTCATCACCGGGTCCGGCCAGACAGAACACCCCACGCAGCTCCGCAGTTGCACGCTTTGGTGTTGCCAATGAAAGGGTCGGGCGCCTGGCGCCAACAGTGTGGTGGGTCAGCCAGAAGCCCTGACCAAGGTCCACCGGCGGTTGGCCGACAATGCTGGCCAGAAAATCCGTGTCGACGCACCGCAAACTCTGCAGACGTGCAGCTGCAATCAAGGCCAGTTCGTTCGGTGTGGAGGCATCTATTCCCAGACAGAGCGTCTCGCTGTCGCATTTGGCAACGGCCGGAGCTTTGGAAAGCAAGGCAACCAGTTCCGCGGCATCCGTAGCATGGCCAAGCTTCTCAGCCAGTCCTGGCTTATCCAGTACCCGGGTCAAATGTCGGAGAATATCCAGGTGCTCGTCGGACTGTGCAGCGATGGCCACCAGTACATTTACCCGCGCACCATCGTGCCAGGTGACCCCCTCGGGGAATTGAAGAATGCGAACACCGGTTTCAAGGACGGCATCCCGGCTTTCCGGTGTACCGTGGGGAATGGCGATGCCGTTGCCCAATACCGTGGAAGACTGTTGTTCACGGGCGTTCATTCCAGCCAGGTATTCCGGGCAAGTCCGGCCAGCGCGCTCAAGGTCTCGAGCAGCCTGTTGCAGTGCGTCCTGCCAGTCAGAGGCAGTGGCACCCAATCGAACGTCATTGGCAGTTAGCGTCAGCATGAGGTTGCCTCGCTTTTTGTTTTGATACTGCGTATCAGTTTTTGTTTGCTGAATCGTGTCAGCATGCTTAAAATCGATGGTGAAACAGATATGATCAGAAATCAAGCAATCTTTTAATCGGAGCTGTCGTCCATGACCCTTGCAGAACTTGCCCGGCTTGCCGGCGTTTCAAGAACCACGGCCAGCTATGTCATTAATGGTCAGGGGGCTGCACGGCGCATCAAACAGGACACCATCGAAAAAGTGCTTACGGTGGCTCATAAGCACAACTTTCAGGTAGATACCCAGGCGGCAGCGCTACGGGGTGGGGCCAGCCGGACCCTCGGATTTATTCTGCCAGATCTCGAGAACACCAGTTATGCCCGCCTGGCCAAATTGCTTGAACAGGGCGCGAGGGCGAGAGGCTATCAGCTCCTGATTGCCGGCTCTGATGACGACCCCGAGACCGAAAAATCCCTGGCCCGAGCACTGAAAGCAAGGCGCTGCGACGCCCTGATTGTTGCCAGTGCTCTGTCCCTGGACGACCCCTTTTATCCCCAACTGCAAAAAGAAGGTCTACCGGTGATTGCTGTTGATCGCGCCCAGTCTCCGGATCAGATTCGATGTGTAGTCAGCGACAACCGCTCAGCAGCCGAGATCCTGACCCGTTCTGTGCTGGAAGGAGAAACCGGCAGTATCGCCTGGCTGGATGCCGTGCCGGAGATCGCCATGACCCGGGAGCGCCGGGAAGGTTTTCTGGCGGCCGCAAATGAGGCCGGCATTGCCCCGCTGGTAGAAAGTGGCCTCCACTACGATCGCGCCTCCGGTGCCGCAATGATGCGTCGGATCCTGACTGACCATGGCTTGCCGGATGCCTTGGTTACAGCCTCTTTCACACTGCTTCAAGGGGTTCTGGATGTTCTGCTCGATCAGCCGGACCCGCTTCCGAAGGCTCTGAAAATAGCGACCTTCGGCGATGACCGGCTGCTGGACTTTCTTCCACTGGCGGTCAACTCTCTGCCCCAGGATCATGAGGCCATCGCCAATGCGACACTTGAGCAGGCACTGTCGGCTATTGCACAGGAAGGCCCTGTAGACACCATAGTGATTAACCGGTCTCTGAAGACTCGGGCCGCGGATCGGCAGAGTCGCCCTGTGCAAACCACCAGCGCGGAAAAAACCTGCTGATGGCCGGCTGCAGAAACCGGTCATCAATGAGCCAGATCACCCCCCGGTCTTCCGGGGTGCGAATCACCCGCCCCGCCGCCTGGGCCACTTTCTGCAGCCCCGGAATCAGATAGGTGTAGTCATAGCCGGCGCCGAAGCGTTTTTCGAGGCGACCCTTCAGGATTTCATGCCAGGCATCGAACGGCGGCAAGCCCAGGGTGGCCACAAAGGCACCGATCAACTGATCGCCGGGCAGATCAATGCCTTCACTGAACACCCCGCCCAACACCGCAAACGCCACACTGCCCTCCGGGTTCCGGAAACCGGCCAGAAAGTCTGCTCGATGCTGAGGCGACATGCCCGGTTGCTGAGCTCGCTGGGGTATATCCGGCGCATGCTCCGCCAACGCGTCGCTGGCCTGCTTCGCGTATTTGAAGCTGCTGAAAAACGCCAGGTAATGCCCGGGCCGCTCACGGAACTGGCGGGCGATCAGGTCGGCAATCGGTTTGAGTGATGCCTCCCTGTGAGCCTGGCGGGTGCTGATACCAGGCGTGAACTGCACCTGCAGCTGGTCGGCGCTGAACGGGCTGGGCAAGGAGGTAAAACGGGAATCCTCGGGTAACCCCAGCAAATCCCGGAAGTAAACACCGGGGCTCAGGGTGGCGGAAAACAGCAGAACCGAATGCGCCGCCTCGAACCTTTCCCTCAGGAAATCCGCCGGAATGAGGTTCTGGATGGTCAGGCTGGCCCGCCCCCGACCGGCGCGCTGGAACTCACACAGGGAATGATCACCAAAGGAGTCCGCCAGCTTCATGAAGGCGACGCTTTCAAACAACAGCTCCTGCAGGGCCAGATCCGGGGGATTATCGGCCAGGTAATCGGTCAGATTCGAGACCATGGCCTGCAGGGCACCCAGCAATTGCGTCGGCAGTGTCTCCAGAAACTCCGGGCTTTCTGTATCAGCCTGGTAATCCCGGATCAGGCTCTGCCAGGCGCGGGCGGTGCGATCGATGGCGGATTTCAGCGGCTTCGGTGCGGTTTTTTTGATCCTCAGTAAGCGCTGCTGATCCAGCCGAACCGAATACATACCCCGGCCACGGTCCACCAGGTTATGGGCCTCATCCACCAGCACGCTGGCCTTCCAGCTGTTCTGGCGAATCAAACCGTGGAGCAGGGCGGATTGATCGAACAGCCGGTTCACATCCCCGATCACCACATCGCTCCACCGGGCCATTTCCTGGGCCAGAAAGTAGGGGCAAATATCGTGACCGGCGGCGATCTTCGCCAGAGTGTGCTGATCCAGCGTGCCTTCGCTCTGGGCGGCTTCCGCCCGGGCGTCAGGAAGCCGGTCGAAAAACCCTTTAGCCAGGGGGCAGGAATCGCCATGACAGGCCTTGTCCGGGTGCTCGCAGGCGTCGTCTTTCGAGACCAGTTCCAATGTTCGCAGTGGCCAATGCTGGGCAGCTTGAGCCGAACGCAGGCGGGCTACCGCATCCATGGCCAGCTGACGGGCGGTATTGCGACAGGTGAGGTAGAACAGGCGGTCCTGGCCGGCTGCTGGCATCGCCATCAACGCCGGGAACAGGGTGCCGAGGGTCTTGCCCAGGCCTGTGGGGGCTTCCAGCAAAAGGGTGCCGGACTTTACCGAGTTTTTGTACACCGTCTCCGCCAGCTGGCGCTGCCGGGGGCGAAATGCGGGGAAGGGGAATCTAAGGCCTGAAAGCAGGACATTGCGCTGCTCGCGGTGATGTTCTTCCTGCTCAGCCCAGGCCTTGTAATGACTACACAGGGTTTCCAGTTCCTGCCAGAGCTCTTTGGCACTGGCGGTCTCCACCACTGGCGTTTCCTTGTCTCTTCCAGTGTCGTAATAGATCAGTGCCAGCTCCAGGGTTTTCCGGTTTTCCTGCCGGCACAACAGCGCGCCATAGGCTCTCAGCTGAGCGCGATGGAGTGCCCGCTGATGCTCACGGATTCGGGACAGGTCGCCCCGATGGGTTTTGATCTCTTCCAGCCGGCCTCGGTGGGGGTTATAGATATCGGCGCGGCCGGAAAGCAATAACCCCATACATTCACCGGTCAGTAAATGCTCGCTTTTATAGCCGTAGCCGCGCCGGGACTGGATTGCCTGATGGCCAGCAATGCCCTCCTCGGCACTGGGTGCCGGGGTATAGCGGAAGTCCAGGTCGCCCTTACGCGCGGCAAACTCGCACAGAGTCCGGACGGCAACTGTCACCGTCATTCCATCGCCTCGCTCGCCTGCCATCGCACGTAACAAACACTGGCGGGGATGCCTTCAACCGCAAAGAACTCGAGCCAACGGATCTGGTGGTCCTGCAAACGGTCACCCGGCCCCTTCACTTCGATCATTTCATAACGCTTGTCAGGCTCAGCCGCATTGGGGAGAAACCGGATCAGATCAGGAAAGCCGCTACGATGCTCCCGGATATTCAACAGCAGGCGACGGAACAGGCGTTCCAGATCCGCCGGTGGCAGACAGTCCAGCGCCAGGCTCAGCAGTTCCTCGGTGATGACCGGCCAGATGACGAACGGATTGGTGGTGCCCTGTTTGGCCCGGTAATTCGCCAGTATCCGCTCCCGATAACTGCCATCCGCCAGCCGCGCAAAGCATTGCTCGAACGATCCCTTCCGACGGCTGACGAAATCTTCCCGGGTCAGGTCCGCCGGGCCCACATGGAAGGGATGGAAAAAGGCCCCCGGCACCGGCTCGAAAATGGTTTGCCAGCAGAGCAGGCCAAACAGGCCGTTGATCAGGGTATTCTCCACATAAAGCACGGGCGCCTCGTCCCGATACAGGTAGTCCCGAACGGCGTATTCGACCGACCCGACCTCGGGCTTCGGCAGGGTCAGGGTGATCTCCCGGATGAGCGGCTGCTCCGGAGGCGGTGGCGGTATCTCGCCTAGCCGGCTCGCAAGCCGCTTGAGAATCCGCGTCAGACCCTGGGCTTCTGCATCGCTCAGTTCCTGGTTCTGCCACTCGGAGGCAATGGCCCAGGCTTCCCGGTGACGCTTCATCCGCTCCAGCAACCGGAGCCGTTTCAGCCGCGCTTCCCGATGGCCGCTGCTGGCGAAGGCCTCTAAAGCCAGCTCCCGCTCCCCCTGGCGCTCCGCCTGCCGGCCCAGTTCCAGCAACAGCCGGTCGCGACGGCTGGTCAGCCAGGCGTTATTCGAGGGCGAAGGAACCGCCTGCCAAACCTCGTGGGCGGGTACGCCCTGATCCAGCCATTCCCGGCACTGGTGCATTGCGAGATACAGGTCGACCTCGGAACGCTGCTGGAAGGCCCGGGAATCCGGTGTGAAAGTGACCGGCTCATACTGCTGATGGCCCAGTTCCACCAGCACAAAATCCGACCAGCTCTGGCGAAGATTGCCAAAAAACATCAGGCGCACCCGGTCAAACAACGCCATGGTCTTGAGCCTGACAACCGGCCTGGCGTGCTGACCGAGCCAGTCGGCGACGATCAGAGGGTCGGGAAATCGCAGAAGCAGGGCGTCGCGCATCCGGCCTTTGGGCAGGTTGGCGGGCTCTCCGGCCGCCTTTAAAAGCGGTTCCATGGCCGGACGCAGTTCTCCAAGCGTGAACAATCTGAACAGTTCATCCAGGCTGAGCAGGGGATCGGTATCCAACCAGCCTGCCTCCATGATTTCGTCGAGGGCACGGGCCTCTGGTACGCCGAGCTCCGGATACTTGAGCTTGTCCGACCGGAAGAGATCGCCCGTGCGCATCACCATTCGGGTCAGCAATGCCCGGGCCGGCATTGAAAGGGTATGGAAACTGGCCAGTCGATCCAGCTCTTCTGCTGTCAGCAAGTCACCGTGATGGCTCTGGACCCAGCCAAGGACGGTTTCCATGTTCTCGAGGTAATAGAGCGGATTATCGAGATCCGCAGTGGCCAGTTGTGTGCTCTGTCGCTTCGCCGGTGACATGGCCAGGTTGATCTTCCTTCAGGATGGTTCGGGAAAGTGACGCTACCACGTTGAGCCGTCGGCATGACATTAACGTAGGTAAGACACTGATTACAGGAGAACACCATGACCGCACCCATCCTGATTACCGGCGCCGGCCAACGCATTGGTCTGGCCTTTGCCAGAGCCTGTCTTGACCGCGGCCAGCCCATCATCGTCACCTACCGAACCTATCGACCGGCCATCGACGCGCTGCAGAAGGCGGGAGCAGTGTGTCTCCATGCGGATTTTGCCACGAATGCGGGCATTGATGACTTCATCCAGGCCCTGAAATCCCGGACGGACACGCTACGTGCCATTATCCACAATGCCTCGGACTGGATACCAGAGAGCGAAGACTCCGACCCGGCAGACGTGATGAACGCCATGATGCAGATTCACGTGATGACACCTTACCGGATAAACCTCGCGTGCCGGTCGATGCTGGAGCAGGAGGGTTCGACAACCGACATTATCCACATGACCGACTACGTGGTGGAGAAGGGCAGCGCGAAGCATATCGCCTATTCCGCCAGCAAGGCAGCCCTGACTAACCTGACCCTGTCGTTCGCCCGTCTACTGGCGCCCAGGGTCAAGGTGAACGCCGTGGCGCCGTCCCTGATCATGTTCAACCAGGGCGATAGCCAGGCGTATCGGGAGAAAACCCTGAAGAAGTCGCTTATGGGAATAGAACCGGGGGCTGAGGTCGCTGTCGCCACGCTTCAGTTTCTGCTGGACAACCCCTATATCACGGGCCGCACCCTGCCCCTGGATGGTGGGCGCCATCTGGTTTGATACCGTTAAATGCCCAGCTCGGCCGGCTGGAGTCTCACGCCGGCCACCTTCCAGACCCCTTCAGTGAGCACCATCCGGTAATAGGCGTCCCATCGCTTGCCCTCCGGCCCCTGCAACCGCACCACCTGGATTTCAAAGGCGCCGTGGGGCACGCGCTGGGTAAACTCGATGGCCGTGGCGTTGTGCACCGCCGGGTAGGCTTCACGAACCATATCGACAAACACCTGTGACGACCCGAATCGACGCTTGATACCCTCGGAGGCGTGGGCCCAGGCCTGCTCCTCGTAGTTGTTCGCAAACGCTTCGATCTGGCGCAGGATGGTGTCGCGGATTTCTGCGTCTTTGTCACTGGCCACAGACTGTGGGGACCCGAGAACCGCGAAGCCAATGAAAGCCAGAAGCACGGGAATCAGCCACTTTCCGGAAACGATGTGTTGGTGACCCATGATGGCACCTCTCTATTGTTCATCTTTTAAACAATACGGTCGGATCAGGGCTCCGGATTCGCGTTCCGCCAGCCAGCTTACTCTCACCGACGCGCCTTCTCCGGCCAGATGATCTTCATCAGGGCCCGACGCTTTGGATCCGGGAAGGCAATGGCGTTGTCAGACCTCGCGATTGAAAGGACCTCGCCGAGCATACGAAACAGTTCGATATTATCGTGAACACAGCGGGGAATGGCCTCATCCCTCAGAAAATCCAGGTAGCGCTCCAGATTCTCCTCATCAGGCCGCCAGTGATCGCCAAAGGCGTTCCGGAACAGGGCCCGGGTAGCAATGGCTCGCCATTCGTCGCGATACCCGGTATCGAGCCTTTCCGGATACACGTACAGATCTTTGATTTCCTGATCAATTTTCACTTCCACGTGGTCCGGGGGGAACAGCATCCGCATGGCCAGCAGGTCGTAGCTGTCATTCAACTGCTCGTCCACGGCGGCTTTCACCAAATCAATCCTGCTCATAGTTGCTCGCTTTATGACCTGTAACGGAAAGCGGTTCGTACCCTTCCTTACGACAACAAACCTGCGGGAGACTTCCCATGCACATGGACACTGGCGAACTGAAAAAACACAAGCACGACACGATTTCTCTGTTGGAGATTGTCTCGATGGAAGGACGCTATTATATGGCGCGGTTCTATCTGGAGGGTCAGGGCTACGTTCTGACGGACCCCTACGACAAGCCAGTCATGTTCACCGGCGCCTGTGCCGTGCGAGAACATTTCCACGAATACGAGGTCGAGCGCACCGAGGTGATTCCGCCGACTGGAACCGATGAAATGATTGGTATGCCTGACAGCGGCTCCGAAACCATGCGGGTCCCTCTCTAGGGCCCGCTTGACGTTCCCCTAGCTTCCAGCGAATGAGAGCGAATCCACCAGATCGGCGCCGTTGAAAACGGCCCCGTGAAAATCGCTCTCCGGTATCTGATTGAGCGTAAACACGATGGCACTGGCGGCCTGTTCGGCACTCAGGCAATCCCCCGACGTCAGACGATTGGCCAGCCACTCCGCGTGGGGCAGATCTAACTTGCCCGCCTTGTCGATATGGCTTCGAATACCCGGCGTATCCACCAGCCCCGGCTGAAAGAGGCTGACAACCGGCCCGTCCGACATGGTGTCGAACTCAACGGACATCTGACGCACCAGCCGACGCAGCGCCATCTTGCTGATCCCGTAGCTGCCCGTTCCGGGTTGCGCATGCTTGTCCATACCCGCACCAATCATCACGATTCGCGACGAGGGTTCACCCCCTTTGAGTATCGGTAACAACGATTGGGTGAGCAGCATGGGCGCGGACACGTTCACGGCCAGGGCTTCCTGGAAATCGATGAGCCCAAGGCTGGCAAAATCCGCAGCCGGCTCACCCACGCCAGCGCAATACACGAACGCTGAGAGATGATCGACGGCATCACTTAGCTGTTGAGCCAGATTGCGGGTGCTTTCGGGATCCGCAAGGTCCACTTCCAGCGTCATCACTTCACGGTCGGGCGCCTCCACGCGGAGCTTTGTCGCGACCTCCTCCAGCTTCGACACGGTGCGACCTGCAAGGATCAGGTCGTGGCCTTGAGCAGCAAGTTCCAGGGCCAGGGCCCGCCCAATGCCCGACCCCGCGCCAGTGATCAGTGTCCACATAGTGCTTCTCCCTTTTGCCGATAATTCACGACACCGTTTGTCGCGACGGGCCGTTATGATTTTTGGAGATCAGACGTTTCAGACAGTCCGCATCTGTGGTCACATACGGTAACCTGTAGCAACAGGATTGAACTGCACACCAGACAAGGAAATTCATGGCCGCACTCTCCACCGAGCCCACCGAGCAACGCGCCAGGATCGAACCCGGGTTTCACGCAATCCACGCCAACCATCTGGAAGACTTGCGCCGGGCCGTTGTCTACATCTGTGGGCACAACCCCATGCCGCCACTGGAGAGCGAGACCTTCCTGGTGCAGAGCAACGGTATTGCCCAGTGGCTAAAGCTGGCGCTGGCGGAGAAGCGCACCGAAGATGGCCTTGAGGGCGGCCTTGGGATTGCCGCCGGTATGGATTTCCTGTTCCCGGCCCGGTTTATCTGGCAAGCCTACCGGGCCGTGCTTCCGGACGGTGAGGTACCGGAACAGTCGCCCTTCGACAAACGGCGGCTGGTGTGGCGGCTGTACCGGTTATTGCCACGTCTGGTGGGGCAGGACGAGGCCTTTACACCGCTCGCCCGGTTTCTGGAAGGTAACGATCCGGACCTGCGCAATTTCCAGCTGGCCGAAAAGGTGGCCGATCTGTTTGATCAGTACCAGGTGTTCCGGGCCGACTGGCTGGCTGCCTGGGAGCAGGGCAAGGACGTGATTATCACGGCCCGGGCCGAGGAAAAGTCGTTGGATGCGGAAACCCGCTGGCAGCCCCTGCTCTGGCGCCGGCTGGTTGAGGATGTGGGCGCAGACGCTCATACCAGCCGCTCCCAGATCCATACCCGGTTCATGGAACAGGGCCAGCGACTTCAGGCGCCGGCCAACCCGTCCCGGCTGCCAACCCGGATCGTGGTGTTTGGCGTCTCGTCGCTGCCACGGCAAGCTCTGGAAGCCCTGTACGTCCTGAGCCGGTTCAGTCAGGTGGTGCTGTGTGTTCACAACCCCTGCCAGTTCTACTGGGCCGACATCATCAGCGACCGGGAACTACTCACCGCCGAACGCAAACGTGGCAGGACCCATCCGGCACTTTCCGCCATTGAGGATCCGGACCAGCTGCACCAGCACGCCAATCCGCTGCTGGCCGCCTGGGGCAAGCAGGGCCGGGACTACATCCGGCTGCTGGACGAGTTCGACAACCCGGATCAGTACCGGGGCAGCTTCCAGACCCCGGACCAGAAAATTGATATTTTCTCGGACCATGGCAACCCGGAAGCACCGCGCCTGCTGCATCAGCTGCAGAACGATATCCACAACCTGACGCCCCTCCGGGAAATCCGCCAGCAACAACGACAACTGGATATGCAGCGGGATCATTCCCTGGCGTTCCACCAGGCCCACAGCCCCCAGCGGGAAGTGGAAATTCTGCACGATCAGCTTCTCGCCGCCTTCAACGTCGATCCCACGCTGCGGCCCCGGGACGTCATCGTGATGGTGCCCGATATCAACGTGTACGCGCCCCACATCCAGGCCGTATTCGGCCGCTACCAGCCGGGCCAGAAACGCCACATTCCCTTCACCATTTCCGACCAGGGCCAGCGCCACCACGAGCCGGTGCTGATTGCCCTGGAAACCCTGATGTCACTGCCCCGCAGCCGTTTTTCGGTGAGTGAGATCATCAGCCTGCTGGAAGTACCTGGCATACGGGACCGTTTCGGAATCAATGAAGACGAGATCCCCCTGGCTCGTCGCTGGGTCGAGGGCGCCAATATCCGCTGGGGTCTGCACGGCCAGCACCGGGAAAGCCTGGACCTGCCCTCCGAGCTGGAGCGCAACACCTGGCAATCCGGGCTGCGCTCAATGCTGCTGGGCTATGGTATGGGCGACGATGAGCCCTGGGCCGGTGTGGAACCCTTCGGCGAGATCGGCGGTCTGCAGGCCAGTCTTGCCGGCCGCCTGAACGACTTTGTGCATCAGCTGGAAACCCTCTGGCAGGCGCTTCAGACCCATCGCACACCGGGCGAATGGGAACGTCTGTTTTCAGAGATGCTCGGGCAGTTCTTCCACAAGGTCGAAGGCAGCGACCTGTTGCTGCTGAACCGTTTCCGCCGCCAGTTGGAGCAGTGGCTGGAAGACGCCCTGGCAGCAGGCCTTGAGGACCAGACCCTGCCCCTGAACATCGTCAAGGATGTGCTGCTGGAGGGGCTGGATGAAGGCGGCCTGAACCAGCGTTTCCTGGCCGGCAAGGTCAATTTCGCCACCCTGATGCCCATGCGTGCCATACCCTTCCGGAAAGTGTGCCTGCTGGGCATGAACGACGGCGACTATCCCCGCTCCCGGCCGCCGGTGGATTTCGATCTCATGGCCCAGGATTACCGCCCGGGGGACCGCTCCCGCCGGGAAGACGATCGCTACCTGTTCCTGGAAGCCCTGTTATCCGCCCGGGAGCAGCTTTACATCAGCTGGGTAGGCCGCAGCATCAAGGATGATTCGGAACGGCCGCCGTCGGTTCTGGTGGGGCAGCTTCAGGATCATCTGGACAGTCTCTGGTCTGTGTCTGGGCAACCCGAAACCAAGGTCATCGAGGCACTGACGACCCAACACCCGTTGCAGCCGTTCAGCCGGAGCTATTTCCCGAAAGCCAACGGGCTGGAGGCGGGTGGAAAGGGGGAAAACAGTTCGCCCCGTCCCCTGGCCGAGGTGTTGGAGGCACGCCGGTTATTCACCTACGAGCGGGAATGGCGCAGTGCCCATGGTGGTGAGGCTGCCGCGCAGACACAGTCGGCACTACCTTACCAGGCACCCGAAGAGCCCATCAGTCTGAACGATCTGGCGGCTTTCCTGAAAAAGCCCATCGACACCTTTTACCAGCGCCGGCTGCAGGTGCGCTTCGAGGATGTTGAAGACGACGACACCGACAACGAAAATTTCGAGCTGGACGGCCTGGACCGCTGGCGCCTGGACAACGAGCTGATCCAGGACGGGCTATTGAAAGCCAGCAGCGACGAGGAACTGCACGATAGGTTGCAGGCAACTCTGGACCGCATGGCGCGACGCGGCGACCTGGGTATGGGCGTGACCGAACACCGCCTGCGTTCCGAGCTGGCGGGGCGCTTGCCCGATCTGTTCGAGCGTTACCAGAACGCACTGGCTGACTGGCCGGAAGCGGTTGCTGAACCGCTGCCCTTTGATTACCGGTTTGAAAGCGCCCTGGGTTCGGTGGAAATCGCGGATCTGATCGACAACCTGCGCTGCAATGCCCAGGGAGAGCTGTGCCGGCTGGTGGTGGCGAGTTCCAGCCTGCTGACCGGTTCAGGATCCAGCAAGAAAGTACGCTATGCCAATCTGATGCGGGACTGGCTGATCCATCTGGCAGGCCAGCTCGGCGGTCAACCTTTTGAGACCCTGGTTCTGGGCAAGGAGGAGGGACGGAAATTCCGCCTTGCTCCATTGCATCCGGAACAGGCCAGACCATTGTTCGAAACGGTGCTCAGCGGGTGGATGGACGCCACCACCCGGGCGCTGCCCATTCACTGCGAGGCCGGCTTTGCCTGGATCACCAGTTTCTACGGCAGCAAAAAGTACGTCGGTGACCATGAACGAGCCATATCAGAGGCGCAGCAGGCCTATACCATTGCTCTGGAGCGGGATACGGGTTACCTGAGAGGGGCCTTTGAAACACCGGAGCTGCTGATGGCCAGCGGTGAATTCGAAGCCCTGCTGCATCAGCTCTACGTGCCGGTTTGGGAAGCCGAGCAGGACAAATCGGCTGCAGATCAGATCGGAGGCCTGGAATGACCGAGCAGATGACCAACCGGAATCCGAACCTGGATCCCCTGGCACTGGCCCTTAACGGCAGTGCCCTGATCGAGGCCAGTGCCGGCACCGGCAAAACCTTTACCATTGCCATTCTGTACGTGCGCCTGGTGCTTAGCCACGGCCAGTCGCCCGACAGCCCTCTGCAGAACCTGCTGCCTCCCAACCTGCTGGTGGTCACTTTTACCGAGGCCGCCACCAAGGAACTGCGTGACCGTATCCGCACCCGGCTCACCCAGGCCGCCGAGGTATTTTCTGACGCGCCCGACGAGCCCAATCCACCCGCGGAAACGGCACTGATCTACCAGCTACGGGATGAAAGCTACCCGGATCCGGCCAGCTGGCCGGAATGCCGAAAGAAGCTGCTATTGGCCGCCGAATGGATGGATGAGGCGGCGGTATCCACCATCCACAGTTTCTGCAACCGCATGCTCAGCGAGCACGCCTTCGACAGCGGCAGCCTGTTCAAACTCACCCTCGAAACCGACCAGAGCGAATTGCTGGACGAGGTCGCCCGGGATTACTGGCGCACCTTTGTCTATCCTCTGCCGCCGGCGCTGATGGACGAGGCCCTGAGCCACTGGAAAACCCCCGGGGACCTGCGCCAGGGTGTTCGCAATCTGATTGACGATCCCCTGAGCCTGGGCACACCCCCGGAGAGCGTTCATAAAGCCATCGATCAGGTGGTCCGCCGGCGTCTGGAACAGTCACAGTCTCTGAAAGCCCACCCCTGGAGCCAGTGGCGCGATGACGTCATCGAGCTGCTGAGCGATCTGAACAAGAGCAAGCGACTCCATGGCGCCAGCAAGAATGCCATGATCAAGGTCTGGGATTTGCTGGTTGCCTGGGCGGAATCGGACGACCTTTTGCCCGAAAAGATCGATAGCGCCGCGGGCTTCAAGAATCAGACGCCCGAAGGGCTCGACAAGATTCTCAAGGGCGATGATCCTGCCCCTCATCACCCGGCCTTTGATGCCATCGGAGCGCTGCTGGATTTCAGCCAGAACCAGCCCAACGCCAAATCCGACATTCTGCGCCACGCCAGCCACTGGATTGCCGAGCGGCTGGAGTCAGAAAAGCAGAAACGCTCGGAAATGGGCTTTGACGATCTGCTCACCCGGCTGGACGATGCGCTGCACGGCCCCCGGGGCGACCAGCTGGCCGCGACGATCCGTCGCCAGTTTCCCGTTGCTCTGATTGACGAATTCCAGGACACCGACCCGGTGCAGTACCGGATCTTCGACCGCATCTATGATGTGGCTGGCGGCGATTCCGGTACCTGCCTGCTGATGATCGGGGATCCCAAGCAGGCCATCTACGGCTTTCGGGGGGCCGATATCTACACCTACCTGCAGGCCCGGCAGGGTGTGAAAGAGCAGACCTACACACTGGGTAAAAACTTCCGCTCCGCCAAAACCATGGTGGCGGCGGTTAACCGGGTCTTTGAACACAGTGACCAGAACAGCCGGGACGGCGCCTTCCTGTTCGGCAAGGGCGATACGTCACCGCTGCCGTTCCAGGGTGTGGACGCCAATGGCACCAAACGAGTCTGGGCGATTAACGGGGAAGCGCAGCCCAGCCTGGTGTTCTGGACCCATGAATCCGGGGAAGAGGACAGGGATGGCAATCCGAAAGGTATGGCCAAGGGCACTGCCACGGCCGATGTGGTGGAAACCTGCGCCAGTGAGATCGCCCAATTGCTGACCCTGGGCCAGGCCGGGCAGGCCGGTTTTGCGCGGCCCGATCATCCCGAGGATCTGGAGCCGGTTGCCCCCAAAGACATCGCGATACTGGTCAACAACCGCAACGAGGCCAGCGCAGTGCGGGAGGCCCTGGGCCAGCGGCGTATCAAGAGTGTGTACCTGTCAGACCGCGATTCGGTGCTGACCTCACGGGAATCACAGGAAATGCTCTGCTGGCTTCGGGCATTTGCCGAGCCCCGGCAGCTGGCCTATATCCGTGCGGCCCTGGCTACACCCACCCTCGGTCAGTCCTGGCATGCCATGAATCAGCTGCTGACCGACGAGCTCGTGCTGGAACGGGAAATCGAGCGCTTTATTGGTTACCAGCAGCAATGGCAGAAGCAGGGTGTACTGCCCATGCTGCGAACCTTCCTGATGGATTTCGAGGTGCCAGGCCGGTTACTGCAACGCCCTGACGGCGAACGGCGGTTGACCGACATTCTGCACATTGCCGAGTTGCTGCAGCAGGACAGCCTGCAACTGGACGGCGAGCATGCCCTGGTGCACCACTACACCCAGATTCTGCGTGCAGCCGACGAGGAAGATGAACACCGTACCCTGCGGCTGGAAAGTGATGCCGGCCTGGTGAAGGTCATCACCGTGCACAAGTCCAAGGGTCTGGAATACCCGCTGGTGTTTCTGCCCTTTGGCACGGCCTTTCGCGCCCAGAGTGAAAAGCAGGCCTTCGTGCGCTATCACAATGACCAGGGCAGGCTGGTCACGGTATTCGACCCGTCGCCGGACGACGTGGCCAGGGCTGACCGTGAGCGCCTCGGCGAGGATATCCGCAAGTTCTACGTAGCCCTGACCCGGGCCCGCTTCGCCACCTGGGTCGGCACGGCGGCCCTGGACAACTGGCAGCAAAGCGGACTGGGCTACCTGATTGCCGGCGAAGGGCAAAGCCGTATCAGCGATTGCCTGGGGAAACTGGCAGAGGGCAGAGCAGAGATCCGGATAACCCCGTTACCGGATCCGGACGATACGCACTACCACGAACCGGCGCCCGAAGCGCTTGGCCCGGCCATGGTCTCTTCCCGTGAGGCCAGAGAGGACTGGTGGATTGCCAGCTACTCCTCCATCGAATACACCGGCATGACCGGCACCGGGATCGCGTTTACCGGTGAGGTGGAAGATGCCCAGACCCAGAACCTGCTGGAAGAAAGTACCTTGGACGAAGAGGAAAACCCGGCTCAAATGGCCAACCAGCGCAACCAGCATAACTTTCCGAAAGGCGCCGGACCCGGCACCTTCCTGCACGAATTGCTGGAATGGTGCACACAGCAGGGGTTTCAGCGGGTTGTGGATAACCCGCCGCTACTTCATGAGCAGCTGACCCGGCGCTGCGGCACTCGTGGCTGGAACGAATGGGTGGAGCCGCTAGAGCGCTGGTTGCTGGCATTGATCAGCAAACCATTGAGCCTCGACCGGGCCGGTGCAGAAACCGTCTGCCTGGCGGACCTGATCACCCTGCGCCCGGAACTGGAGTTCTGGTTTGAAAGCCGCAACGTCAGTATCCGCAAACTCGACGAGCTGGTAACCGTGCACACCCTGAATCGCGCGGACCGTCCCCGAGTCGAGGAGACCCGATTCAACGGGATGCTCAAGGGGTTTATCGATCTGGTGTTCGAACACAACGGGCGCTATTACGTGCTGGACTACAAATCCAATACCCTGGGCGAAGACGACAGCGCCTATACCGATCAGGCAATGGGCAACGCCATCCTGGATAAACGCTACGATCTGCAATACGTGCTCTACCTGCTGGCCCTGCACCGGCTGCTTAAAGCCCGTTTGCCGGATTACGACTACGACCGACACATTGGCGGCGCGGTGTATCTGTTCCTGCGAGGCATTGATTCCAGCAGCGGCGGTGCCTTCACCGACAAACCGCCCAGAACCCTGATTGAACAACTGGATGCCCTGTTTGATGGCGAGTCCGTAACCGGGGAGGTGGCTGCATGAGCCGTTCCCGTTCTCACACCGGAAAATCCGACCACCAGATTGATCTGTTCGCCGAGGACACTGCCCCGGAAACGTCGACCATGACGGCAGCCGGTGATGCCAGCATCGATATCAACGATCTGCTCACCAGCCCGGATAAAACCGAGGCGCTGCTGGTTCACTGGCAGCAGGCGGAGTGGATCCGCGCGCTGGATGTGGGGTTTGCCCGGCTGATCCGGGAGCTCTCGGAAGAGCAGGGCGAACGCCCGGACCCACTGCTCCTGCTGCTGGCGGCACTGGTCTCCCATCAGGTGGGGCGTGGCCATGTCTGCGTCGATCTGGGCAATCTCCTGGCCGATGCCGGGCATACCCTGTCACTGCCGCCAGAGGAGTCGGTCCAGGAGCCGCTCACCGATTCCGGCACCAGCGAGCCGGACCGGCCCAAGCCCGCCGACGTGCTTGCACTTGTAACGCTGCCGGAATGCTTGATCATACTGGAAGGCGCCTGCGCCGTAAGTGATGGCTCACATACAACACCCCTGGTGCTGAACGGAACCCGGCTCTATCTGCGCAGATTCTGGCGCTACGAACAACGCATTGCGGCGGGTATCCGGCACCGCCTGGCTTTGCCATCACCCCTGGCAGATCCGGAATCCGGTCCGGCCCGCACCCTGTCTCTCGCTCTGGATACGCTGTTCCGGTCGTCAGAACCGGTGGATTACCAGAAACTGGCCTGTGCCCTGGCGGCCCGCAACCATTTCGCCGTGATCACCGGCGGGCCGGGCTCCGGCAAGACCACCACCGTGGTCAACCTGCTGGCGGCCCTGCAGGCCGTCGCCGGGGAATCCCCCGAACGGGCCGGTCGGAAATACCGGATCCGCCTGGCAGCCCCGACCGGCAAGGCGGCAGCCCGACTGAACGAATCCATCGGTGGTGCGGTGAGCCGGTTACCCCTTGCCGAACTGCCGGGCAACGTGGACCTGAATGATATCCCCACCAGGGTCACTACCCTGCACCGGTTACTGGGCAGCCGGCCGGATACCCGCAAATTCCGCCATAACCGGGACAACCCTTTGCTGGTGGATATCCTGGTGATCGACGAGGCCTCGATGGTGGACGTGGATCTTATGGCGTCGGTGTTTGATGCCCTGCCCGCCAACGCCCAGCTGATCCTGTTGGGCGACAAGGACCAGCTGGCCTCGGTGGACGCCGGTGCGGTACTGGGGGAGCTGTGCCAGCGGGCGTTGCTGGCGCATTACACTCCGGAAACTGCCCGGTGGCTGGCCGCCTTGGCCGGAGGCGAGATACCGGAGTCACTGGTGGACGAAACCGGCCAACCCATGGATCAGGCCGTGGCCATGCTGCGCAAGAGCTACCGGTTCCGGGAGGACAGCGGTATCCGCGCCTTTGCCGAAGCTGTGAATACCAATGCGCTTGATAACGCCATGTTGCGCCAGATCCGGCAAGCAGAATTCGACGATGTCATTTTGCTTAACAGCCGGTCGAAAAGTGGGGATACGGAAGACACCCTGGACCTGGTGTGTCGACATGCCATCACCGGCTCACCCGAGGCATTCCGAAATGCCGGGCAGGGCCGGCAAGTGAATGGCCAAAGCCTGCCACCACCCGTTGGTTACCGCCATTACCTCGAACGCTTGCAGAATCATGGCCTGAACGAAAGCAGCCCCCGCGAAGACTGGGATGCGATGGCGGTGCAGCTCCTTGAAGCCTTCAGTGACTTCCAGGTGCTCTGTGCCCTGCGCAAGGGCCCCTGGGGCGTGGAAGGCCTGAACGACCGGATCGCAAGGCAGTTACTGGCTGAAAAACTGATTTCGCGGGCCGAGGGCTGGTATGAGGGCCGGCCTGTGCTGATTACCGGCAACGACTACAACCTGGGCCTGATGAACGGCGACATTGGCATTGCCGTCAACGTGCCCTGGGATCGGACCGACACCGGTGAGCCCCGCTATACCCTGCGGGTGGCGTTTCCGGATAGCGACACCGCTGGCGGTATTCGCTGGATCTCGCCCAGTCGTCTACAGCAGCTGGAAACCGTGTACGCCATGACGGTGCACAAATCCCAGGGTTCGGAGTTCAACCACACCTGCCTGGTCTTGCCGGACCGTTTGAGCCCGGTCCTGACAAAAGAGCTGGTCTATACCGGCATCACCCGCGCCAGAAACTGGTTCAGCCTGATTGTTGGGGACATTCCGGTGCTCAGGGAGGCCGTCTCGCAGCAGGTCTCCAGGGCCTCAGGTTTGGCGCTCGCACTTGTGGAATCTACTGACTAATGGGTATCGCCTCCAGCTACATGTTCTTATATGATCGCCGGGAACTCTCTGACATGCAGTACGTGGAATGCCCTCTCATTCTTTTTATCTTCAGCAAGACGAAGCCTCACGTCTAAAAACCATTCTGGAAGGGACCGGCGCCGGAACCTGGGAATGGAACGTCCAGACGGGGGAGACGATTTTTAATGAGCGCTGGGCGGAAATCATCGGGTATTCGCTGGAAGAACTTCAACCGGTGTCCATTGACACCTGGATGAAGCACGCCCATCCGGACGATCTGGCTCTCTCAGAGCAGAAGTTAACGGCTCATTTCCGCGGCGACTCCGAGTATTACGAGTGTGAAGCCCGCATGCGTCATCGCGACGGCTATTGGGTTTGGGTCCGAGATTATGGTCGCCTCGTCAGTCGGACACTTGAAGGTGAGCCCGAGTGGATTTCCGGAACGCACATAGAGATCTCCAGCAGCAAGCAGTACGAACAGAGGCTGGAGCAAATCAAGGCTGAGCAACAGCAAACGATCCAGCGTTTTGAAAAAATGGCGTCGCTCTTGCCGGGTGTGGTGTTCCAGTTCGAGATCAAACCGGACGGAACCATGACGTTTCCCTATGCCAGTGCCGGCATTGAACGGGTCTATGGCGTGACGCCTGAGCAGGCGCTCGCCGATGGGACTATTGTATTCCAGGCCATTCATCCAGAAGACCGCGGCTTTGTTGAACAGACCATTAACCACTCGAAGAAAAGCGGCGAAAACTGGATCTGTGAATATCGGGTTATAAACGAGGGCGTGGTCAGCTGGGTTCTGGGCCGTTCCAAACCGGAATTCAAGCCGGACGGTACGGTCATCTGGCACGGCGCGATCCTGGATATCACCTCCCAGAAAACGCTTGAAGAAGAGCTCCGACAGACATCAACCACTGACGATCTCACAGGTGCAGCCAATCGGCGTCGCTTCACCGAGGTGCTGTCCTGGGAGTTTGAGAGGCTGAAACGGAACGGCGCCGGCTATGCGGTCGTACTCTTCGATTTTGACTGGTTCAAGAGAGTGAATGATCATTACGGGCACCACGTTGGTGACCTTGTCCTGAGGGAGACTGCCCACCGCATCAAAAATGAACTGCGTACGGGCGACACGCTGGGGCGAATCGGTGGCGAGGAGTTTGCCGTGCTCTTGCCTCAGTGCGACGAGAACAGTGCCAGGCAATTTGCAGAACGCCTTCGCCGATCCGTTGAACAATTGCGGTTCATTGGCTTTGATGAACTGCGGGGCACCATAACCTGCGGCGTTGCCATTTCCGACCGGACTGACGAAAAACCCAGCCAGATTCTGGTACGTGCGGACCAGGCGATGTACCGGGGCAAGGCTCAAGGCCGCAATCAAGTGGTCGTGTTTGACTACAACGATCAGGATTCCGGCTGAATTTCGGTATCCCCGCCATCAGACTGGTGTTGCTGGAACCACAGCCGGGCGTAGTGCCCGTTCCGGGCCAACAAATCCTGATGGTGTCCGCTCTCCACGATTTTTCCGCCCTCCATCACAAGGATGCTGTCCGCATCCATAACAGTCGACAGCCTGTGGGCAATCACCAGTGTTGTGCGCCTCTGGCTGACTTCCTTGAGCGCCGTAAGGATGGCCTGCTCCGAAAGTGAATCGAGGGAGGACGTGGCCTCATCCAGGATCAGCAACGGCGGGTTCTTCAGGATCACCCGGGCAATGGCCACCCGTTGTTTTTCACCACCGGAGAGCTTGAGGCCCCGTTCGCCGACTTTGGTTTCATAACCCTCCGGCAAGCTGTGGATAAAGTCTTCCAGGTGAGCCATTCGAGCTGCCCGGTACACCTCTTCTTCCGTGGCTTCCGGCCGGCCATAGGCCAGGTTCTGGTAAAGGGTATCGTTGAACAGCACCGTATCCTGAGGCACCACACCAATCGCCGAGCGCAGGCTGTCCTGGGTCACCTGCCGAATGTCCTGGCCGTCGATCCTTATGGCGCCCTGATCGACGTCGTAAAAGCGGAACAGCAGGCGGGCGAGGGTGGACTTGCCGGCGCCACTGGCTCCCACCACGGCAATCTTGTGACCGGCCGGGATGGTGAAATTCACATCCCGCAGGATCGGCCGGTCCGGGCGGTAGGCAAAGTGGATATGCTCGAACCGCACTTCGCCTCTATCTACAGCCAGCTCGGTGGCATCGGGGGCATCTTCAATGACCGGTTTATCTCCCAGCAGTTTGAACAGCCGCTCGACATTCACCAGGGCCTGTCGGATTTCCCGATAGACAAAGCCCAGGGCGTTCAGGGGAATGAACAGCTGGAGCAGGTAGGCATTGATCATGGTGAAATCACCGAGGGTGATCTCTCCGCTGGCCACTTCCTGGACCGCCATGGCCATGATCACGATCATCGCCAGACCGATAATCAATGCCTGGCCGGTGTTAAGCGCGGCCAGGGACAACCGGTTTTTCAGCCGGGCCTGTTCCCAGTCGTCCAGATCGACGTCGTATAACTGCGCCTCATAGCGTTCATTGTTGAAGTATTTGACGGTTTCATAGTTCAGCAGGCTGTCGATCGCCCGCGAGTTCGACTGGTTATCCCGCGCATTGGCTTCGCGCACGAATTTGGTCCGCCACTCGGTAATCTTGATGGAAAAGACCACGTAGACCACCACGGCCACCAGGATCGCCAACACATAACCGACGTTGAACACCACGAACAGGATGCCGGCCACCATCAGGATTTCCAGGAGGGTGGGCACAATGTTGAACAGGGTAAAGCGCAGCAGGAAGCTGATGCCGTTGGTACCCCGCTCGATATCCCGGGCCAGGCCACCGGTCTTTCGATCCAGGTGGAAGGCCAGTTCCCGCTGGTGCAGGTGCTCGAACACTCGCAGGGACACCCGGCGCATGGCCCGTTCAGCTACCCGGGCAAATACCGCATCCCGAAGCTCATTGAACAGGGTGGCGCCAAACCGCAGTGTGCCGTAAGCCACCACAAGGATCACCGGGATCCAAAGCAGCATGTCCGCGCCGCGGTTCTGGTCGAGGTAGTCGACGATGTATTTCAGGGCAATGGGCGTGGCAACGGTCGCCAGCTTGGCCAACACCAGCAAAACCAGGGACAGGACTACCCGGCCGCGGAATTCGGCGAGATAGGGCCAGAGGCCTGAAATGATTTTCCAGTCCGGTTTATGATCTGCCGGGTAATCGTTGTCGGCGTATGCGCGCACTGGGAATATCCTTTGGCAATGTTGTCGGATTACGCTGGGCTAATCCGACCTAGGAGTTAACTCCAAATTCTGGGAGCCCGCGTGGGTGGAGGGTCCTTCCGAGACCGTCAAAAGCCATGGATGGCTTTTGCCGAGCGTACAGGGACGTATTTACAGCGTGTCTCGGAAGGACCCTCCACCCATGTGGGCTCTTCCCGGAGTTATGATAGGTCTTGTATCCAGCACAAACCGTATTGTTGACGGAGTCTACATCACCCCGTATCCAGGAGGCACATCATTAACACTCGTCACCGCAAGGCCCTGAGACTGGTCATCGACTTTATCAGCCCCTATCGCCGGGCTGTCGCCGGTGCCCTGGTGGCGCTGATTTTTACGGCCGGAATTACACTCGGGTTAGGACAGGGTCTACGTATTCTTGTCGATCAGGGATTAGCCACCGAGTCGCCGGAGAACCTGGCCAGGGCCATCGGTCTGTTTTTCATCCTGGTATTGGGGCTCGCATTTGGCTCGTTTGCCCGGTTCTATCTGGTGTCCTGGATCGGCGAACGGGTGGTGGCGGATATTCGCAAAAAAGTCTTCAACCACCTGATTGATCTTCATCCGGGCTTTTTCGAGCAGAACCGGGCCCTGGAAATCCAGTCCCGGTTCACCGCCGATACCACGGTTCTGCAGTCGGTGATTGGCTCCACGGTTTCCATTGCGCTGCGCAATGCCCTGATGCTGGTCGGGGGGTTGCTGCTGCTGTTCATCACCAACGCAAAACTGGCGAGCATTATTCTGCTGGGTTTCCCCCTGGTGATTGCGCCTATTCTGTTCTATGGCCGGCGGGTGCGGGCTCTTTCCCGTTTAAGCCAGGACCGGGTTGCCGATGTCGGCAGCTACGTGGGCGAGAACCTTACCCAGATCAAGACCGTTAAGGCCTTCAACCATCAGCCCCACGACCGCAAGTATTTTTCCGAAGTGTCTGAACGGGCGTTCGAGATTGCCCGCCAGCGTATCCGTCAGCGCGCCTGGCTGACCACACTGGCCATTTCCCTGGTGATGGGCGCTGTGGGCATCGTTATCTGGATCGGGGGCCTGGACGTTATTCACGGCCGGATTAGCCCGGGTGAGCTGGCAGCCTTTGTCTTCTACAGTCTGCTGGTGGGTGTTGCTGCCGGCGCCATCAGCGAGGTCATCGGCGAGTTGCAGAGGGCTGCAGGCTCGGCGGCGCGGCTGTTTGAACTGTTACAGACGGAGCCGGCGTTTGAACGCAAAGCGTCGACACTGACACTCCCTGAACACGTGCAGGGGGCAATCCGGATTGAGCGGCTGAGCTTCAGTTACCCGGGGCGGCTGGAACAGCCCGCGCTGACCGATCTTTCGCTGGAGGTCAGGGCCGGCGAGACCCTGGCCCTGGTGGGGCCGTCCGGAGCCGGAAAATCCACGCTGTTCGATTTGCTGCTGCACTTCTATCAACCGACAGAGGGCCGAATTCTGCTCGATGGCGTCGACACTGCCGGTCTGTCTCTCGATGCCCTGCGCCGGTGTTTTTCCCTAGTGCCCCAGAATCCCGCCCTGTTCCATGGCACGGTGGCCGACAACATCCGTTACGCCCGGCCTGACGCGAGCCAGCAGGATGTCGAGCAGGCTGCGAAGATCGCCCATGCCCATGATTTCATCCAGAGCCTGCCAAAGGGCTACGGGACGCTGCTCGGAGATGCCGGCCTGGGGCTGTCCGGTGGCCAGAAGCAGCGTCTTGCCATCGCCCGGGCGCTGCTGGCCGACGCGCCAGTGCTGTTGCTGGATGAGGCCACTAGCGCACTGGACGCGGAGAGCGAGAACCTGATCCAGCAAGCGATGCCAGCTCTCACTGCCGGGCGTACCACCCTGGTGATTGCCCATCGCCTGGCCACGGTCCGGGACGCGGACCGAATTGCCGTTATGGACAAGGGACGCCTGCTGGCGGTGGGCACCCATGATGAACTGATGCGCCATAACGCCCTCTATCAACGCCTGGCAAAACTGCAATTCCGGGACAATGCGGCCTGAGGGCGACAATAGTCGGTTTGTTTCCTGTGACCGTACTACTTACACTGTTAGGTGAAACTTTCGAACCTGAACCCAGGGAGAATGGCAAAGTGAGCAATAAAGAATTGCAGGCACTCAAAGAACGCTACGTTGCGGCGGGCGCGGCAAGTCCCAATGAACAGTTTGCCGACCATGCAACGAATGCAGAGCTGTGGGATGCAGACGGCAAGCGCATGATCGATTTCGCCGGCGGCATCGGCGTACTGAACATCGGCCATCGCCACCCGAAGGTGGTGGAAGCGGTCAAGGCACAGCTGGACAAGCTGATGCATACCTGCCAGACGGTTATGCCCTATGAGGGCTACGTGAAACTGGCGGAGAAGCTCAGCGGTGTGGTTCCTGTGCATGGCCACGCCAAGGTAATGCTGGCCAACTCCGGTGCCGAGGCCCTGGAAAACGCCATGAAGATCGCCCGTGCGGCGACTGGCAAGACCAACGTCATCTGCTTCGACGGTGGTTATCACGGCCGGACCTTCTACACCATGGCCATGAACGGTAAGGCAGCGCCGTACCAGACGGATTTCGGCCCCATGCCCGGTACCGTTTATCGTGCGCCTTATCCGGTTCCGTACCACGGCGTCAGTGAAGATGAAGCACTGCGTGGCCTGAAAATGGCCATGAAAGCCGATTCCCCGGCCCACAACACCGCAGCGATCGTCATCGAGCCGGTGCTGGGTGAGGGCGGCTTCTACGCGGCTCCGACCAGCTTCCTCAAGGAAATCCGCAAGATCTGCGACGAGAACGATATCCTGATGATCGCAGACGAAGTGCAGAGCGGTTTTGGCCGGACCGGCAAGATGTTTGCCATAGAGCACAGTGGCGTTGAGCCGGATCTGATGACCATGGCCAAGAGTATGGCTGATGGCATGCCGATTTCCGCCATCGTCGGTACCGACAAGTACATGGACGCGTCCGGCCCGAACTCTCTGGGCGGTACCTACACGGGCAGCCCGACCGCCTGTGCGGCAGCCCTGGCCGTATTCGACGTGTTCAAGGAAGAGGACATCCTCGGCAAGTCCCAGGCGCTGGGCGAAAAACTGAAGCAGCGCTTCAGCCAGTGGCAGGAACAGTTTGCCCACGTCGACAATGTGCGCAACCTCGGTCCCATGGCTGCGTTTGAGCTGGTGGAAAGCAAGGAAAGCCGTACGCCCAAGCCGGAACTGGCAGCGGCGGTAACCAAGAAGGCGAAGGAGAAGGGTCTGATTCTCCTGAGCTGTGGTATGTACGGCAACACCTTGCGGTTCCTGATGCCGGTCACCATCGAAGACGAGGTGCTGGAAGAAGGACTGGCGATTGTGGAAGAAAGCCTCAAGGAAGTGGGTGCCTGATCGGCGCTGACGTTCAAGAGGAAACAGAAAAGCCGGGCATAAGCCCGGTTTTTTTATGCCCGTTTGGAAAGCGTCTATTCAGTTAACCCGCCGCTTCTGTGTGCGGTGACGGCGGTTACGTCCACACTTGGATTCATCGTATACTGCCCAGACTACTCCGGCAGTGCCTTCCGGCCTGCTCCAGTTTCACCAATCAGGCTAGAACATGACGTCTCCGAGCTCCGCCAACGTTCCGGACCACAAACCAAGGCCCTGGGTCGACTTGCTGGTCAGTATTATCATTCCATCCGTTATCCTGATGAAGTTCAGTGGCGAAGAACATCTGGGCAGCGTGAACGCACTGGTCATCGGCCTGGCGTTTCCACTGGGCTGGGGGTTGTTCGAACTGATCAAGTACCGCAAGAAAAACTTCATTGCGGTACTCGGTTTGGTCAGTGTCGGACTGACAGGCGGCATTGGCCTGCTTGAGCTGGATGCGGGTTGGTTAGCCATCAAGGAAGCCGCGATTCCCGCGATCATAGGTCTGGCGGTACTGGCTTCCACACGAACCAAGTACCCTCTGGTACGCACCCTTCTGTATAACCCGAGTGTTCTGGATGTCGATAAGATCCACAAAACCCTTGAAGAACACAATCGGGTTGAGGAATTCGAGGCCCGCCTGCTCAAGGCGAGTTACTTCTTTGCGGGCACCTTCCTGTTTTCATCCATCATGAACTACGTGATTGCTAAATGGATCGTGGTCAGCCCGTCCGGTACCGAGGCGTTCAATGAGGAGCTTGGTCGGATGACCCTGGTGAGCTATCCCATGATCGCCATTCCTTCCATGATTATGATGATGTTGATCTTTTATTATCTCTGGCGCACTATCCGCCGGCTGACCGGGTACACGCTGGAAGAGGTGATGGCACCGCATCTGGCGGAGAAAGAGAGGGAGCGAAACGAATCGTCGGAATCGAGCACCGGTAAATAAAACCTCCAGGGGTCGGTCGTTGCCGCACGGGATCGAAAACAAAAAAAGCGGCGAAGGCTTCAAACCTTCGCCGCTTTTTTTGTGCCTTTTGGACGGTTGTGATCAGACGTCCAGGTTGGTCACTTCCAGGGCATTGGTCTGAATGAAGTTACGACGCGGTTCGACATCGTCGCCCATCAGGGTTGTGAAGATCTGGTCTGCCGCAATGGCGTCTTCGATCGTCACTTTCATCATGCGGCGGGTCTCCGGATCCATGGTGGTTTCCCACAACTGCTCTGGATTCATCTCGCCAAGACCCTTATAGCGCTGGATATTCAGACCGCGCTGGGCCTCTTTCATCAACCAGTCCAGGGCACCTTCGAACGACAGCACCGGCTGCTTACGCTCGCCACGTTGGATATAGGCGCCGTCTTCAATGAGGCCATCCAGGGTTTCACCCATGCGGGCGATCGCTGCGTACGAGGATGATTCAAAGAACTCATGGCTGAATACATGCTCGTAGGGAATGCCATGCACGTAGATGGTTACCTTCGGCAGGTACAGCGCCCGCTCGGTATCCTTGGTGACCGAGAAGGTGTATTTGGTACCGGTGCGGGTATCCAGGTCCAGGCCATCACCAAGACGCGCAACCCAGCGAGCCACGGAAGCTTCTTCCTTCAGATGCTCAGGCTTGAGCGTGACGTTCTGGAGCATCTGCTCCAGCACCTTGGCCGGGTAGGCCCGGGACAGTCGCCCAATCATGTTCATGACCGCCTGGTAGTCCTTGACCATGGTTTCCAGAGCGGAATCCTTGATCGCCGGGGCTTCCGGGTTCACATAGAGCTGGGCACCTTCCAGAGCGGTCTGGGTGAGGTAAGCTTCCTTGGCCTTCTCGTCCTTCAGGTACTGCTCCTGCTTGCCACGCTTGACCTTGTAAAGCGGCGGCATGGCGATAAAGACATGGCCACGCTCGATGATTTCGCGCATCTGACGGAACAGGAAGGTCAGCAGCAGTGTCCGGATGTGAGAACCGTCCACGTCCGCGTCGGTCATGATGATAATGGAGTGGTAACGCAGTTTATCGGGATTGAATTCTTCCCGGCCGATACCACAGCCCAGAGCCGTGATCAGGGTGCCCACTTCTGCAGAGGACAGCATCTTGTCAAAGCGGGCTTTTTCCACGTTCAGGATCTTACCTTTCAGCGGAAGGATTGCCTGGGTCTTGCGGTCACGGCCCTGTTTGGCGCTACCACCGGCCGAGTCACCCTCCACAATGTAAAGTTCGGAAAGGGCGGGGTCCTTCTCCTGGCAGTCGGCCAGTTTGCCGGGCAGACCGGCGATATCCAGGGCGCCTTTGCGGCGAGTCATGTCACGCGCCTTTCGAGCGGCTTCACGAGCCCTGGCGGCTTCCAGCATTTTGTTGACGATGAGTTTGGCTTCGTTCGGCTGCTCCTGCAGGTACTCCGCAAAACTCTGGTACAGCTCCTGCTCAACCGCGGTCTTCACCTCGGAGGAGACCAGCTTGTCCTTGGTCTGTGAGGAGAACTTCGGGTCCGGAACCTTGACGCTGATGATGGCAGTCAGGCCTTCCCGGGCATCGTCACCGGAGGTCGCAACTTTCGCCTTCTTCCCCAGACCTTCCTGCTCGATATAGTTATTGAGGGAACGGGTCAGGGCCGCCCGGAAGCCCGCCAGGTGTGTGCCGCCATCGCGCTGGGGGATGTTGTTGGTGAAGCAGTAGATGTTCTCCTGAAAAGCATCGTTCCACTGCATGGACACTTCCACCGCGATACCGTCTTCGCGCTCGCGATTAAAATGGAAAACGCGGTTGATCGGGGTCTTGTTGGAATTCAGATGCTCGACAAAGGCGCGCAGGCCACCTTCGTACTCGAATACTTCTTCCTTGCCAGAACGCTCGTCGGTCAGACGAATGCGCACGCCACTGTTCAGGAACGCGAGCTCACGCAGACGCTTGGCGAGAATGTCGTAGTGGAATTCAATGTGGGTAAAGGTTTCCGGCGAGGGAATGAAATGCACCTTGGTACCCGATGCGTCAGTCTCGCCGACGGCTGCCAGAGGTGCATTGGGAACACCGTGGGTATAGGTCTGCTCGTAAACCTTGTTGTCTCTACGAATGGTCAGGGTGAGGGTAGAGGACAATGCGTTCACCACCGAGACGCCCACGCCGTGAAGACCGCCGGACACCTTGTAGGAGTTATCGTCGAACTTACCGCCGGCGTGCAGCACGGTCATGATAACTTCCGCAGCCGAAACGCCTTCCTCTTCGTGGAGGTCCACCGGAATGCCACGGCCGTTGTCCTTCACGGTTACCGATTCGTCCGGGTGGATAATCACACCAATCTCTGAGCAGTAGCCCGCAAGCGCTTCGTCGATGGAGTTATCCACCAATTCAAAGACCATGTGGTGCAGGCCAGTGCCATCATCGGTATCCCCGATGTACATGCCTGGCCGCTTTCGCACCGCATCCAGTCCTTTCAAGACTTTGATACTGGAGGAATTATAGTTCGATTCACTCATTCGGAAACTCCTGAAGCGTGATAGGCCGGGGCATTCTTTGCTTCGCACCGGTCTTATTCTTCCGTCAATTTGCCATGTTCCACGTGGAACAATCTGTAATCCGGTGCATTACCCTCGGGCCAGAGCTGATCCACCATGGGACGCTCAATAGACGTGATAAACACCTGACAACGTAATGCCTGTAACCTGATAGCCAGCATGGCGCGATGGCCCACATCCAACTCGGCGTTAATATCGTCGAGCAAAAAGGTCACCTGCTTGCCCATGTCACTCAACACCATGCCTTGGGCAATCTTCATCAAAATCACCAGGGTTTTCTGCTGGCCCCGGGAGAACGTTTCAGCAACAGGCCTGCCCTGAAACTTCAACCGGATGTCTGCGCGATTCGGACCATACAATGTGTGCCCGACTTTTCGCTCCTGATCCCGATGGTCTACCAGTAATTCTGTCAGCGGCCGACTGACATCCCAGCCCGGGTAGTACTCGAGCTTCAGACCTTCGGTCCAGGGTACCTCTACTTCCCGAACCAGCTTTTCAAAAGCCAACTTGAACCGGCCAAAGGTGCCGGCACGGGCCTCAGTAATGCGCTCACTCAGGGTAGCGTACTGATGATCCCAGACACGCATTAAAGCTTCGTCTAGTCTACCATTTCTCAGCGTTTGATTCCGCTGTGATGTCACTCTCTGGCATTGTTGCCAGAGAGATCCAAAGGAAGGTTCCACGTGGAACACTAACCAGTCCAGAAACTGACGCCGCTTCCCGGGTCCACCTGCCACCACATCAAAAACACCAGGATCGATCACCGATACCGGCAGATGCTTGGCGAGGGCAGAAAGTCTCCTGACCGCCTCACCATCCACCCGTAACATCGTTTCCTTCTGACCCACATCCCGGGATATTCCCAGGCGATGCACCAGATCGGTCTCGCTGACATGCCTGCGTGAGTCCAACCCATGATCGAGACCACCAAACACCGTCAGCCGTTGTTCGCCATGACTCACCACTGCCTGGTGTCTGTTCACCCGAAACGAACGGCCCAATCCCAGATAACCAATGGCTTCCAGCACGCTTGTTTTGCCGCTTCCATTTTCTCCGTAAAGTAGATTAAACGAGGATGAAAAGCTGACCGGCGCCGACGACAGGTTGCGGAAGTTCTCAGTCTGGAATTTTACAAGCGCCATAGAAAAGCAGACTCGAAGGGGACGAGGGCAGGAAACAACACAAAACCCTTTAACGAAAAAGGCAGCGTTACCTTCCCGTCGCTAACGCTGCCCTAGTGTACAAAAGCCAATCGCTCAACGCGACAGCCTCAGTGGAGCATGTTCAACCGTTCGTCCATGAACACATCCATTTCTGGTGCAAGGATGTGAACATAGCGATCGAAATACAGGAACTGTTTCAATAGCAAAGCGAATTCCCTTGGAAAATGCAGGCCATGGCTTTCGCCGATCTTAACCATATCCATCAGGATATGATTAACATCGTCTTCTGCCTGCTCCGCCTCATAGGGAACCTCGTCCGGCACCATTCGGTCCATCTGCTGGTAGAGCCGTCTCAAATCGCTGGCCAGATCATCTACCCGAACCGTCTGGCGGGTAATGCCGATGCGGATCATCGCGTCGGCCATTCCCTCGAAATTCCCAACCATAACGGCTGAAATAAAATCGCTCACCGCCTGCCAGGTATCCGGCTTGATACGACCAACAATTCCGAAGTCGATAAAACCAACCCGACCGTCCTTGAGAACCATCAGGTTGCCGGCGTGCACATCCGCGTGGAAAAACTCACATTGGGTCAGACTGGAAAACCAGGTGTTCATGGCCGTGATCAGGGTACGCTCCGGATCACGGGCGTAACCACGGATACTTTCCAGATCGGTCAGGGACACACCGTGGAACCGCTCCATGGTCAGGATCCGCCGGGTGCTGCAGTGTTCGAACACCCTCGGTACTGCCGCATCTTCATTATGGGTATCGTGCAGAAACTCCCGGAACACCTTCAGGTTGTTCGCTTCCTTGATGAAATCGCACTCTTCCATCATGGTCCGCTGGATTTCCTCGACGATACCGGACATGGAGGTCCAGGACAGTTTCGGTGCCAGAGTTTCCAGAATACGGGCAGACAGGTACAGGAAGTTCAGATCGGTTAAGAGAATGTTTTCCACACCCGGCTTCTGAACCTTGATCACCACTTCTTCACCGGAGACCAGACGCGCGGCGTGAACCTGGGCAATCGATGCCGACGCCAGGGCCACCGGATCGATTTCCGAATAGACTTCCTCCAGGGGCCGACCAAGCTCTTCCCGGATAATTCTCTTGATCACACCAAAGGGCAGGTTGGGTGTTCTGTCCAGGCAGTGCTGGAACTCCTCGACATACTCCTTAGGGAAAAACGTCGGGGAGCTGGCAATGAACTGTCCCAGTTTGATGTAGGTTGCACCGAGGGATTCAAACGTCTGCCTCAGCAAGCGCGGCGTTGGAGGGCGATCCCCCCGAAGCCAGTTGATCCCGGTGCGCCCGAGTACCGACACAGTCTGGCCAATCCTGAAGGCGCCTTTGATTCCATTCGTTACGGTACTCATCAATCTCATCTCCTCCTACAGCCTCATGGGCATGACCACATAGAGGCAACGGTTATCGTTTTGCGCCTCTATCAACGCACTGCTGTTCGGATTCGACAGGGTTATTTTTACCTGGTCCTCATCCAGCGCGTTCATGACATCCACCAGATAGCCTACATTAAAACCGATTTGCAGGGATTCGCCCTGATAGTCCACCGGCAGCGCATCTTCGGCCTGTTCCTGATCCGGGTTGTTGGCAAATACCTGGAGTTCATTGGATGCCAGGTTCAGGCGCACGCCGCGGATGTTCTCATGGGACAGGATGCCCGCCCGTTGCAGGGTGTTCTTCAAGGTGGCGCGGTCCGCCAGGACGATCTTGTCGCCCCCGCGCGGAATCACGCGATTGTAGTCGGGGAATTTGCCTTCAATCAGTTTCGAGGTGAAGGTATAAGACCCCACCGTCGCTCGCAGGTGGTTATCGCCAATAACCAGGGTCACCGGTGTTTCCACGTCATCGAGCAACCGGGCCAGTTCCAGTACCCCTTTGCGCGGAACAATAACCTGACGCAGCTCCGGGCAATTGGTGGCCAGTTCCAGGTGTGCCATGGCCAATCGATGGCCGTCGGTAGCTACCGTCCGCACATGATCCTTGTCCACTTCCAGCAACAGTCCGTTCAGGTAATAGCGCACGTCCTGCTGAGCCATGGCGAACGCCGTGGCATCGAGCATCCGGCCGAGTTCTTTCTGGGGCAATTCCAGACGGAAGCTCTCGTCTTCGTCTTCCACGTTCGGAAAGTGCTCCGCCGGCAGGGTCGACAGGGTAAAGTGGCTGGCGCCACACCGCAGGTGCAACCGATCGCCTTCAAGCGACAGCTCCATCGGCGCCTCGTCCCCCAGGGCCCGGGAGATATCCGACAGCTTGCGGGCCGGAACGGTAATCCGGCCGGGCTGATCTACATGCACCGGTGTTACCCGCGCCACCAGTTCCACTTCCATATTGGTACCGGTCAGGGTCAGGGTATTGTCCTCGGCCACCAGCAAGACGTTGGAGAGCACGGGCATGGTCTGTTTCTTTTCCACCACGCCAGCAATGCTTTGCAGCGGGGTAAGCAGGGATTCACGGCTGATCGTCAGTTTCATGGCACTCAGCTTTCTTTATGTTGGAAGGGTGAATGTTGTTCGCCAACGCCCGGCATCAGGTGGTCAGCAGTCTCATAAAATTCTGATAATCCTCGCGGATGCCCGGATCAGTCTCCTGCAACTCCACGATTTTCTTGCACGCATGCAATACGGTGGTGTGGTCACGCCCGCCAAAGGCATCACCAATCTCCGGCAAGCTGTGATTGGTCAGCTCCTTCGACAACGCCATCGCGACCTGCCTTGGCCGGGTCACCGTTCGAGTCCGGCGCTTGGAGAGAAGATCGGCCACCTTGATCTTGTAATATTCCGCCACCGTGCGCTGAATGTTGTCGATGCTCACCTGTTTCTCGTGCAGCGCCAACAGGTCTTTCAGGCTCTCCCGGATAAACGGCGGAGTGATTTCAGAGCCGGTGAAGTGAGCATTCGCTATCACCAGACGAAGCGCGCCTTCTAGCTCCCGAACGTTTGAACGAATCTTCTGGGCAATAAAAAAGGCCGCTTCGCTGCTGAGCTTAACGTTGGCCTGATCGGCCTTTTTCATCAAAATGGCAACCCGCGTTTCCAGTTCGGGCGGCTCTACCATCACCGTCAGGCCCCAGCCAAACCGTGATTTGAGTCGCTCTTCCATATCCACAATTTCTTTCGGAAACCGATCGCAGGTAACGATGACCTGCTGCCCGCCTTCCAACAACGCATTAAAGGTATGGAAGAACTCTTCCTGGGAACGCTCCTTGCGGGCGAAAAACTGGATGTCATCAATCAACAGGGCATCCACTGAACGGTAATAGCGCTTGAACTCGTTGATGGCGTTGAGCTGCAATGCCTTCACCATATCGGCAACAAAACGCTCCGAACGGAGATAGGCCACCTTCGCCTTGGGGTTACGACGGACAATTTCGTTGCCGATCGCATGCATCAGGTGTGTTTTACCAAGACCAACACCGCCGTACAAAAACAGAGGGTTGTAGGCTCCACCCGGATTTTCGGCCACCTGCATGGATGCGGCACGGGCCAGCTGGTTGGATTTGCCTTCCACAAAGGTTTCGAAGGTGAACCCCTCGTTGAGGAAGCTCTGGTGTTTGATGTCACCTTCAACCTGAACCGGACGCCGCTGGGTGTCACTCTTCGGGCGCACGGATGGTGTGGATGCAACGGTGGCGGCCACCCCTTTTTCTTCTTCGGTTACCCGGCTGCCGGCCTCTTCCTGAACCTGACCGTTAACGCGGGCAGGTGTTTCCGACCGTTTGACCGGTTCGCCTTCACGGGGTGCGGAACCCACTTTCATATTGACCCGGGGCGCCTGCCCACCGTTCAGATCCTTAAGCACCTCTTCGATACGTCGCAGGTACTTTTCGTTTACCCAATCCATGACAAAACGGTTTGGGGCGAACAGCATGAGCTGCCCCTCCCGGTGATCGGACTGCAGGGGCCTGAGCCAGGTATTGAACTGTTGTGCGGGAAACTCGTCCCGGAGTACTTCAAGACATTGATGCCACATACTGTTTGGCACGACAGCCTGCTCCCGATAACCCTGAAATGTCTCTGAACGGACAAGGGACTTCCTGTCCTGTGAGATGACCCCGAATTCTAACCCGACCGGCCCTCCAGTGAAAGGGCTAAAGCCAGTTCATGAACAGCCTGTGGAAATTTATTTCTTTATATTTCAATTTTTTACGAACTTACCTACAACCTTGTGTACAGAAAATTCCTACAATGAAAGTTACCCACAGCCCTGTGTGTACAGCCCGGGTTTAACCCTGTTAGGAACCACGGGATGCAACCGGGGATAACTTTGAACCTCGCTTCGAAAACGACTTACCCACATTTCACCCTGCCATCGTCCACAGATCTCAGGGCGCCTTATCAATACCCTTATAAACCGCCCAACGAACTGTTTTTCTGATCTTTTCTTCGCTTATCCACAGAAACCTGCGGTACTAATAACAGTAATAATTAATCCTTAAAAGAATTCTAAAAAGACTTACTGAATTTATTAGCTGACCTGGCTGATTCCGAATTTCGGGCATGCGCATAACCCCCTAGCAATAAGCATTGAATTCCCCCCGGTATTTGCATAGAATGCCGCTCCTGTTTTGGCTGTTCATTTTCCAGCCAGTTACTGAATTTCCAACTTACGAATTGTGAGATCATCACCATGAAAAGAACGTTTCAACCAAGCGTCCTGAAGCGTAAGCGCGTTCACGGTTTCCGTGCCCGTATGGCCACTGCCAACGGCCGCAAGGTTATTTCCCGTCGTCGTGCCAAGGGCCGCGCACGTCTGTCCGCGTAAGCTCTGATTGCCTCATGAAGGCTTTGAGTTTCCCGAAATCACATCGTCTCTTGCGACCTGCTGATTACGGCAAAGTCTTCAACGACGTGCAGCTGAAAGTTCCACACCGGAATTTTCTGATCCTGGCTACACCGAATAATCTCGGTCACGCCAGGATCGGTTTGATCTTCTCGAAGAAAAACCTGAAGCTTGCAGTCCAGAGAAACCGGGTAAAGCGCCAGGTCAGGGAAAGTTTCCGTCACCAGACGGACCTGCCCGGCCTGGATCTTGTGGTTCTGGGACGCCAAGGGCTGGTTTCCCTGGACAACCACTCGGTTCGGGCATCCATGGATGACCTCTGGCGACGTCTCAGGAAAAAGTACGCTCAATCTCAGCCATCCCGGGCAGCACCATCGGAATCTGCCAATCGAGGAACGGGTTAATGCGCAAGCTTCTGCTTCTGCCCATCCGCTTCTACCAGTATGCAATCAGCCCGCTGATGGCCAGTCACTGCCGCCACTACCCCACCTGCTCACAATACGCCGTTGAAGCCATTAACCACCATGGCGCGCTTAAAGGATTATTTCTCGCAATCCGGCGTCTGTTAAGGTGTCATCCCTGGGCGGAAGGCGGTTATGATCCTGTACCGGGAACGGCAGAACCCCGGGCTCCGGAAACCGCAACAGCCTGCGTACACGCTGATCACTCCCATACAACAACCCAGACCAGACAGTAACTCTATGGATATTCAACGCATCGTATTATTTGCCGGCCTGGCTATTGTCAGTTATCTGATGGTGCTTGCCTGGAATGAGGACTACCATCAGCCGCCCGAGACGGCTCAGGTCGCTGAATCCCAGCCTTCGCAAACCGCTGGCAACATGGGCAATTCCGACAATATGGTGCTTCCGGAGGACAGCTCCGCTCAGGTTGATGGTGATGGCGAGTTCACCACTCCGGAGACTGGTCAGGCTGTCATCAGCTCAACCGAAACCACCACCGCGGTCAGCGATCAGTTCATCACAGTTCGCACCGATGTCTACGATCTGCAGATCGATCGGGTCAGCGGTAACCTGGTAAAAGCACGGCTGCTTGATTACGACGATACCCTGAACAGCGAGAAGCCGTTGACGCTCCTGAACAACACGCAAAATCGCCTGTACGTTCTGGAAAGTGGGCTGATTGGTCGTGATGGCCCGGATAGTCGCAAAAACGGTTCGGCTCCGGTCTACAGTGCTGACGCTGCAAGCTATGAACTGGCGGAAGGCGACAATCAGCTTCAGGTAGATCTGACTTACACCTCTGATAATGGCGTCCAGATCACCAAGCGTTATGAATTTGAACGCAACAGCTACGAAATTGACGTCAAATATCTGGTTGAAAACCAGTCGAGTGAAGAATGGCAGGCCAATTTCACCGGCAAGATCGTCCGGGATCAGTCCCCGGACCCGACCTCCCAGACCAGCATGGGTATCCAGGCCTTCCTGGGTCTGGTCATCAGCTCTCCGGAAGATCCCTACGAGAAGTTTGATTTCGGAGATCTCCAGGAAAACCAGATCAATCAGTCTGTTACTAACGGCTGGCTGGCCTTCCTGCAGCACTACTTCCTGTCGGCATGGGTACCGGAGCGCGATATTCCCGCCCAGTACCAGACCACGCGCCGTGGCCCGAACTATGTAATGGGCTTTGTTTATCCGGCTACCAGTGTGGCGCCGGGCGAAACCGCAGAGATCGGTGCCCGGGCCTACGTTGGGCCGAAGATCATTGAACGTCTTGAAGGCATGGCTCCGAACCTCGACCGTACCGTTGATTTCGGCTGGCTGTTCTTCATTTCACTGCCGCTGTTCATCATTCTGGACTGGTTCCATAGCCTGGTTGGCAACTGGGGCGTGTCCATCATCCTGCTGACGGTTCTGGTCAAGGCGGTGTTTTTCCATCTGTCCGCTACCAGCTACAAGTCCATGGCCAAGATGCGGGCTGTTGCGCCTCAGCTGACCCGGCTGAAAGAACTGTACGGAGACGACCGGCAGCGCATGTCCCAGGAAATGATGGCGTTGTACAAGCGGGAGAAGATCAATCCGCTGGGTGGCTGTCTGCCCATACTGGTGCAGATGCCGGTGTTCATCTCCCTGTACTGGGTTCTGTTCGAGAGTGTTCAGCTTCGTCACGCGCCATTCATGCTGTGGATTCAGGATCTGTCGGTCATGGACCCGTACTTCATCCTGCCGATTCTGATGGGTGCCAGCATGTTCCTGCAGATGAGTCTGAACCCGACGCCGCCGGATCCGATGCAGGCCAAGATCATGAAGATGATGCCGTTGATCTTTACGGTCTTCTTCCTGTGGTTCCCGGCAGGTCTGGTTCTGTACTGGCTGGTGAACAATATTCTGTCCATTGCCCAGCAGTGGTACATTACCCGCAAGATCGAAGCAGAAATGGCCGGCAAGAAGCACTGACCGGTGCCCGAACCGACCCGGCAAAGGCTCCTGTATGGAGCCTTTGTTGTTTTCAGCCTGTGGAAAAAGCATGAGCCAGAGTTCTGACACCATCGCAGCCATCGCCACCGCACCGGGACAGGCCGGAGTTGGCATTGTTCGTATCTCTGGGCCCAAGGCCCTCGCCATTGCAAAAAAGATGCTGGGGTTTGAGCCGAAACCGCGATATGCCCATTACGGCCCCTTCCATGACAGCCATGGCGAGTTAATAGACGAGGGCATCGGCCTGTTTTTCCCCAACCCCCACTCGTTCACCGGCGAAGATGTGTTCGAGCTTCAGGGGCACGGTGGTACGGTGATTCTCGATCTTCTGCTCCGTGAGGTGTGCAGCCAGGGTGCAAGGCTCGCCCGGCCCGGCGAGTTTTCCGAGCGGGCGTTTCTGAACGACAAACTGGACCTGGCCCAGGCCGAAGCGATTGCCGACCTGATTGAAAGCAGTTCGGAACAGGCGGCCCGCTGCGCGGTTCGTTCGATGCAGGGTGTGTTCTCCAGGCAGATCGAGGATCTGGTGGAGGCGGTCACTCATCTACGGATCTACGTGGAGGCGGCGATCGATTTTCCAGAGGAGGAGATCGACTTCCTCGCCGACGGCAAGGTAGCCAGTGACCTTCAAAACCTCCTGGAGCGGCTCGGGAAAATCCTGGCCGAAGCCCAGCAGGGAACGATTCTTCGTGACGGCATGAAAGTGGTGATCGGCGGAAGGCCTAATGCCGGCAAGTCGAGTCTCCTCAATGCCCTGGCCGGTCGCGAAGCGGCCATTGTTACGGCGATTGAGGGCACAACCCGTGATGTCCTGCGGGAGCATATCCACATCGATGGGATGCCCCTGCACATTATCGATACCGCCGGCCTGCGGGACAGCCCGGACGAAGTGGAACAGATCGGTATTGCCCGGGCCTGGGAGGAAATCCGTCAGGCCGATCGCATTCTTCTGATGGTGGATGCGACTACCACCGATAAAACCAGTCCCCATGAAATCTGGCCCGATTTCATCGACCAGCTACCGGCCAACGCCCCGGTGACGGTGATACGGAATAAGGTGGACCTCTCTGGTGAAACGGTCGGTATCAGTGCCGAAGACCACCAGAGCGCGCCGGTGATCCGTTTGGCAGCAAAGTCTGCCGAGGGCCTGGAGATCCTCCGGGACCATCTCAAACAATGCATGGGGTTTGCCAGCACCACAGAAGGTGGTTTCCTCGCCCGGCGCCGCCATCTTGATGCTCTGGAGCGCGCCCAGGCCCTGCTGATCCAAGGCCAGAGCCAGCTGGAGGGTTTCGGTGCCGGCGAGCTTCTGGCTGAAGACCTGCGTGCCGCCCAGGATAGCCTGGGCGAGATCACCGGGCATCTGACGCCTGATGAGTTACTGGGCAAGATCTTCAGCAGCTTCTGCATCGGGAAGTGAAGTCGTCAAACAAGGGTAGACAAAAGCAACCAAAGACAAATTAACTCATTGTTTAAAAAGGAATAGTTGTTTTATTGGCTATTCATGGTTGTCCTTGTTTTGTGATGATTTACCCCGAGAGTCCCCCGAACTAAGATCCTCGGGGTACTTTCGGGGGACACACATGAAAATCAGTATTGACGTTCGAGAACCAGACCGTGAAGGCAAGTGCGCCATTCGCCTCATCTACTACGCTGGCTCCTATCTGGATCCTGAGACCGGCAGGCGCAGACACAAGCGATCCAGAGAGCCGCTAGACCTATTCCTTTACGACAAACCAAGAACCCCAGGGCAAAGGCAGCACAATCGGGAAACTCAGCGTGCAGTTGAGGCCATCCGGGCGAAGCGACTTTACGAACACGAAACCGGAAAGCATAAGCTCGATGGCACGAATGCTCTCCAAGCCAGTTTTTTCGATTACTTCCAGGAGGTGACCGATGAAAAGGCCCGAGGAAGTAAAAGCAATCACTCAATCTGGGTGTCAACGCTCAAGCATCTCAAGGTTTATCATGAATTGCCGGAACTGACGTTTGAGGAGGTCGACCAGGCGTTTCTGGAGAACTTCAGGTATTACCTCACCCATAAAGCACGGACGAAGAGTGATTCGCCGCTCAGCCGAAACACCCAAAGTGCCTATTTCAATAAGCTCAGAGCCTGCCTGAACCAGGCGGAGAGAGAAGGGCTTATCAGGGACAACCCGACCCGCAAGGTCAACGGCATAAAGGCAGAAAACAATAAACGGGTGTATCTGACTGAAGATGAACTCCGAGCCATGGCGCAAGCTGAATGCCGTTATGAGGTCATGAAGCGCGCATTTCTCTTCTCGGCCTGCACCGGTCTCCGCTGGTCGGATATTAACAAGCTAACCTGGGCTGAAGTGGAGTCGTTCTACGACGGCTGCCGAGTCATATTTCATCAGCAGAAAACTAAAGGCTTGCAGTACCTGGATCTGAACACGATGGCGGTACAGCTTATGGGTCAACGCAGAGGACCGACGGACCGTGTTTTCAAAGGGCTGAAGTATAGCGCTTGGCATAACATGGAATTGCTGCGCTGGGCGATGAAGGCTGGCATAACCAAAAAAGTCACTTTCCACAGTGCGAGGCATACATTCGCTGTGATTCAGCTGTCTCGGGGTGTGGACATCTACTCGTTATCCAGGTTACTGGGGCACAGCGAGTTGCGTACAACGGAAATCTACGCGGACATCATCGAGTCGAGGCGTCGTGATGCGATGCTCAGCTTTCCCGATGTGCTATCGGTACCCAAAGCACAGTTTGAAGAAGTATGAGACGGCGCCGGTGTCCCACAAGGACCCCGGCGGTACGTCTAGAGATTGTGGATAATTTAGATCAAGAGGTTTTGAGTGCTGCAATTCCGCGTGATTCATGGCTTGGTGCCGATAGCCCTGTGACTGTTAATAGGGGGATTTGTGACAGTCAGAAGGGTACTTTGTGACTGTTATTAGGAGGTCTTCGAATCTCTACACGGCCTTTCACGTATTCATTGACCTGCCAGCCGAGGGTGTTCAGCTCATTCAATGCCTGGCGAACGCGCGCTAGTCGTTTTCTCACCGCCGCCGGATTTCCCTCTGTGGAAAAAAGATATCCACATAACGTCATCAACTGGACCTTTCGAGTGCTTCCGGCATTTATCCATGCGCACAGACGCTGGTGAAGCAGGCGCGTTGTTTCAGACTTGATCGCCCTGACTTCTTCCATGCTGATACGAACGTGGCGATCAGTCCCTAGGACCGCATTGGCTAGCAAAGGGTTGAGAGCTACATGGACCCCCTGAGGCTGCTCGTTACTGCGATAGTCTGCAAGAAGTCGAAAGCCTCGTCTTTGCTCACCAAGTTGCACAATAATCGAAACTTTCCACAGGCGCTCGATGCAAGCCTTGATAGGTTTGCTGCAATCCACCCGGGAATAACCGATTTCTTTTGCCAATCTGCGGTAACTGCATTGGACGACAACCGCATTATCACCGGCAGCATCCCATCGTGGCTCGAGCATCTGTCGTAGTGTCACTCCAACTGTTGATTTAGGCGACGGCGACAGCACCTTGCCCTCGAGGCCAGCCAGGGCGACCAGACCTTGTAAAACTCGGAGATCATCAGCGCCTAACGGTTCCGGGCCACTGAATTCAACACGATGGCCCTGCTGACCATACTCATACGCTACGTCCAGTTTTGATGAGCGTCTCTCGCCGCGCTTGAGGGCTTTGAACAACCCGGGAGCCAGACAGTGGACAGCATCATGCCGCACATGGTCCAGCTCATATCTCGACACGACGTACCTTCCTTTGACCGATAGCGATCGGCGCTAGGTCCACCGCTTTGAGTACGCCTCCTGACGATCGCATAAGCCATTTATCCACAGGCCGTGCCGCATAATTTGTTTTGCTCACTCCAAATCTCGCATATTGGTGTCGAGTCATCTCGGGGATACCGAAGCGCTTTGCTTCTTCCGAGCTCATGCCTATCAGGTATCCCTGCCAGCGAATATTGTCGACCAGCACTGACGACCCTCGACTAGCCTGTTGCTGGTCGCCAACAGCGTTGGATAGAGAGCTCTTGTTAGTGTGGTGGATAAACAACAATGAGCTCCCGGTGTTGGCCACGATCGATTCCATTCTGCCTATGAGTGCAGCCATTTCTGCACCGGAATTCTCGTCTGCAGTGTGAAAGCGGCGCAGCGTATCCAGAATAACCAGGCGGTGCTCACTCGCGACTGCCTCCAGTGCATTAGTCCAAGCCTCGCTAAGGAGATTTGGGTGCAATCCCGTCACCGGCATGAGAAATAGTTTCTGTTCGACCATTTTCTTTTGGTCGGATGTCAGGTGTTGACCCAAGGCTTTCAAGCGGCGATTGAGAATGCAGTCGGGGTCCTCAGCAGATAGATAAGCCACGGGGCCTGTAGGGAATGTCCCCAAACCCATTAAATCGGCTCCGCTGGTGATCATGGCGGATAGCTGCAGGGCGACCATTGATTTACCTAGACCGCCAGGTGCTACCAGTGCACCTACCGTTCCCGCCAGGAGTCCTGGCAGCACAAAATCCAGAGGTGGCAACTTATCTTTGAATGCAGCCTCAATATTCAGTGGCCACCGCGTCATCCCAGTGCCGGGAGACTGCCGATTGATAAACTCAACAAACGACATACTCATAGTGCATTCACCGTTTGCCGTTGCGGGCAATCCGTACCCGGGATTCAATGTGGTCGGCTAGCTCGCTGTCAGGAGATATCCGGTGAGCCAATAGCCACTCAAGCAGTTCCTGGCGTTTGAAATAGATTTTCTTGCCCTGAGGTTTGTAATGCGGAAGGCGTTTCTCACTGGTCAGTCGGTAGATATAGCTGACAGATACGGCCAGAAGTTCCGCACACTCGTCGGCAGTAATGACTTCCTTCTGAGCATGGCCTTGTTGAATGACCAGCTTTTTCAGCTCATTGAGCTCTCGCAGAATGAACCCTGCTGGATCATCGAAAATGGTGGGTGTTTGTTCACGCATGTTGATTGTCTCCTGATGTCACTAAACAGCAGGAAAGAGTTTATTCGAAGCGACACTGAGACCATCCACGGCTATTTGCCCGTAGAGGGAAAAAGTAGCCGTTTGGTTAAATAAAAAATAAACCCATAAAATTCAATTGGTTATTTTTAATTCGGGGGTGTTTATTTAATGGGATGGACGGTTATTGACCAGATTCGGGAGATGTTTGCCTTTATCGGTTCAATAAATGGTCCGGCATGGGCCCACAAGAACTTTCACATGTGAAAGTGCCGAACGAGGTTTGCAAAGAGGCTTTTTGGAGACTGTCTCGAGGCTGACAGAGGCGGCTGAGAACTCGCGACCTGGCTAGGGCCTCTTAACAGACCTTTGTGATGAATACTTTGGATTTACGACTACCCCGAACACTCAAGATGTTCAGGAGACCTGCCGTATCAATTGGCTATAACGATAGGTCCCCCATAAAAGGGGGAGGTGTGGGCGAGCGTCCTTCTGCCACAACTCTGTAGCTATGGGAGTGATTGCCTTAGATCCCCCATCAGATAAGTTATTTGGCAAGAAACTGGCTAGGTCTCGGTCCTCTGTCACCTGAGTCAGAGACCTGAAGGCGTTCTATGCGCCCAAAAAGGGGAAGAACGGATGTCTGCTCCAAGCTGTCGGCCAGATAACATTTGCTTCGTAATTACAAAACGGAGCAACCAATAATGAAACCAACCGATCACAGCGCACAGATTGACGAAATCTCAGCGGCTTGGAAGAGAGCTGCTCGGCATGAGGGCATTGATCATGAAGAACTGACAGTTCGGGCTTATAGCGACTCTGAACTGTTCCTCAAGGCCGTACACAGAAATACGATTCTCGAACAGCATCGCTATTTCTATATAGCACAACGCCTTTGTGATTTTTTCTGGGAACAGAACCGGAAACATCGTGGTGTAAGTACGCCCGGTTATCCGGGGCATTACGGTTGCAGGGCCAGACTGCGGGATAACAAACTTGAGATGTTCTGGTTTTACAACGAATTCAAGCGAAAGAACGACGGTTCCGGAAAGCACCGAGTGATCAGCCACTATATTCCCCGGGAAGGAAAGTACCGTTATCACAAACGGGCGTTTTCAAGGGCTCATGATTGGGAGCTGCCGGTAATTGAGGTGACCGAGAAGGGCTTCGAGGTGCTACGACGTGCAAATGCCGATCAGGTACAGGTTCGCAAGCTTTGCCAAGCTAATGAAGCAGCACTTTTTCAGCTTGCTTGCGACATGGATGAATTGGAGCTGGAAGTTCCGATACCAGCTGTCCTCTAACTTGTTGAAGAAAGAATCAAAATGATTGCTACGGTACAGCGGATACTCTAAGGTAGCTAGCGATCGTCCACCGCATTAAGGTGCCTACTGGTGTCCGCTGAGCCCGCATCGAAACTAGACAACTACGCCTATGCTCAACGCGAGCGTCTGGCCTATATTGATTTCCGGCTTCAGTATCAGGGCTCTATCGCCCGTGGCGAGTTGATGGAACATTTCGGTACGGCAGTGGCTTCTGGTACCCGGGATTTTACCCTCTACCGCGAGCTCGCCCCGGAGAACCTGGCCTTACGCCACGAAAACAAGCGTTATTATCGAACAGGCCACTTCAAGCCCTTGTTCCCTCATGACAGCCAGACGGCCCTCAACACGCTGGCCCATGGCTTTGGCGATGGGGTGACTTCAACCCGGGAAGTGTCGGGATTCTGCGAGGATACCCCCGATCTGATTGCGCCACCGCGAGACACCCTGGCTACCCTGAGTAGAGCCATCAGTCAGGGGCAAGCTGTCAAACTTATCTACATATCTCTCAGTTCTGGCGGTAGCCAACGGGTGATCGTACCGCACAGTATCGTCAACAATGGCCAGCGTTGGCACGTACGCGGTTACTGCCGTAAGCACAGTCAGTTCCGTGATTTTGTCTGCACCCGCATCACTGACATACGTATCGACCATACCGAGATAGCCCCTGCTGAATTGCAAGCCGCAGACATTGAGTGGAACCAACAGCTCACTCTAGAGTTAGTACCCCATCCGGGACACGATCATCCCAAGGCCATTGCGCTCGACTTCAATATGTACCGAGCAGACACTTCTTCACAAACTACGCAGCCGGTGCGGCGAGTCACCATTCGTGTTGCACGTGCCTGCTACCTCCTGCGCTATTGGAATGTGGACTGTAGCTCGGATCACCGGTTACCTGCCCACGAATATCACCTGTGGCTGCGGAACCACGAAACACTTAAACAATGCTCGAACGCTGTCCTCGCCCCTGGCTATGCCAACGAGCGCACAGGCAGTCCGATGAATACCAAGGTTTCACGATGAAATTGACACTTTCCCATCTCGAATCCCTGCTCTTGCGCGCCTGTGACGACTTGCGTGGCAGCATGGATGCCAGCGAATACAAGGAATATATCTTCGGCATGTTGTTCCTCAAGCGTGCCAGTGACTTGTTCGATGAACGTCGGGATGAACTGAAGAAACAGCTCAAGGCTAAAGGCTTGTCTGATGAGGACATTGCCATCGAATTGGACGATCCAGATCATTACTCTGGGAAGTACTTCTATGTGCCGCCCCGTGCTCGCTGGAATGAATCTTGGGAGGAGGAAATTGTTGAGGACGGCCATAAGAAGATTGTCCAGCGCCCAGCGCTCAAACACGTCAAAGAGAACGTAGGTTCTGTCCTCAACAAAGCGCTTGGTGCGATTGAAGACGCTAACCCGGATGCTCTACAGGACGTGCTCAGCGGCATCAACTTCAACCGCAAGATCGGCCAGCGCACTCTGGATGATGACACTCTTGCTGACTTCGTTCAGAACTTCGAGAAAATCCCCCTGCGTGATGAGGATTTCGAGTTCCCGGATCTTCTCGGTGCCGCCTACGAGTGGTTGATTAAATACTTTGCTGATTCCGCCGGTAAAAAAGCCGGTGAGTTCTACACTCCCTGGGAAGTCGTCCGACTGTGCGCTGAAATCTGCGATCCGGAAGAAGGCATGAGCGTCTATGACCCGACCGCCGGCTCCGGGGGCATGTTGATCCAGATGCGTGATTTCCTGCGTGAAAAAGGCGGCGATGCCCGGGAGCTAGCGTTGTATGGCCAGGAAAAGATCGGCACAACCTGGTCTATCTGCAAAATGAATATGCTGCTGCATGGCATTTCCCACGCTGATATCCGCCAGGAAGATACCATTCGTGAGCCACAGCACCTGGACGAGAACAACGAACTAAAGCGGTTCGATCGGGTGGTCGCGAATCCTCCCTTTAGCCAGAACTACATCAAGAAAGACCTCAAGTTCACCGGGCGCTTTCCGGTCATGATGCCGGAGAAGGGCAAGAAAGCTGATCTGATGTTCGTTCAGCACATGCTCTCTGTGCTCAAGCACGATGGCCGTATGGCGACGGTGATGCCCCACGGTGTGCTATTCCGTGGCGGTGAGGAGCGGGAGGCACGTAAGTACTTCATCGAGCAGGGCTATCTGGAAGCTGTCATCGGCCTGCCTGGCAACCTGTTCTACGGCACCGGCATCCCCGCTTGCATTCTGGTACTGAACAAGGCAAATGCCGGCCAGCGGGATTCCGTTCTGTTCATCAACGCCGACCGCGAATATCGTGAAGGTAAGGCACAGAATCACCTGCGTCCGGAGGATATCGACAAGATCGTCTACGCCTACCGCCAGGGTGGGGAAATCGCCGCCTACGCCCGCCGGGTGCCCGTCGCTGAGCTGCGCGACGAGGACTACAATTGCAACATGCGCCGCTACGTAGACAACGCTCCGCCGCCCGAACCCCACGACGTACGCGCCCACCTGCACGGTGGCGTGCCCCTGGCCGAGATCGACAGCCTGGAGCGTTACTGGGCCAACTACCGAGGCCTCAGGGAAGACCTGTTTGTGCCGAGGGATGACGACTATCAGGATTTTGCCCCGACACTAACCGACAAGCGCGACATTGCCCCCCTGATCAACGACCACCCCGGCGTGGCGGCGGCCAACCAGGCGGTGATGGACCGGCTGGAAACCTGGTGGCAGGCCAACCTGCCCGTGGTTGAGGCCCTGGCACCGGATGCCGACAACCAGCAGGCGCGCCCGCGCAATGTCTACGTCATGCGCAGCCAGCTCCTGCAGAGCATGGAACAGGCCCTGAATAACAACGGCTTGCTCACTGCCTTCCAGGTCCGCGGCGCGCTGGCCACCTATTTCGACAGCCTCAAGGCGGACTTCAAATCCATCGCCGCCAGCGGCTGGGGGCCGGAGCTGATTCCCGAGGACGACATCCTGGAGAGCCAGTTCCCCGAGGTGTTGGAAGAGCAGGAACAGGCACGGGCTCGGCTGGCTGAGCTGCAGGCACAGTTCGCCGCCGCCGATGAGGAGGATTTCGAGGACAGCGACGACACCGGTGTGCTGCCCGGCGACGAGGTTAAAAATAAGCGCGATGAACTCAAGGCCGTCACCGCCGAGTGGAAACAGCAACTCAAGACCATCAAGGAACTGGCTACAAACTTGTTCACTGAAATCAAGGCTGCTAAAAAACTCCCCAAGGGCAGCAAGAAGGGCTACTACTGCAGCGAGGGGCTGACGCAGAAAGACGCCCAATTCGGAAACGGTCTGCGCATTGTGGAGCTGGCCGGGCAGCTTGGTTTTGAGAGCGAGTGGATCGCGCCCCTACGCGAGGCCATCGCTCAAGCACAACAGGCCTGGAATAGTGCCCAAAGTGTTGACGAACAACTGGCCCGTCACAAGGCCTTGGAGGACGAGGCCAAGTCACTCAAGGCCGACATCAAGGCCATCGAGAACAAGCGCGACGAGCTGGTCGCCAGTGCCCGCGAGAAGATCTCCGTGGACGAGGCTCGCACCGTCATTATCGAGCGGCTCAGAACCCTGTTGCTCAATATCTACCGCGGCTACCTACGCACCGAACAGCGCGCCTGCATCTGGGCGGTGGAAAACCTCTGGAACAAGTACGCCATCACTGCCCGCCAGATCGAGGCGGAGCGGGATGAGGCTTCGCGGGAGCTGGAAGCGTTTTTGGGGGAGTTGGGGTATGAGTGAGTGGGTGACGAAGCCCTTGGGTGAGATAGTCACCTTCCAGAAAGGTAGAAAGGTGGAAACGAGCCCCTATCCGCTTGATGGATACCGAGAGTATCTCGGGGCGGGAAAGCTTTCTAATTCGTTCGACGGGTATGCTTCAACGTTCCTGGCTGTGATTGCTGAGGAAAGCGATGTCTTGATGCTCTGGGATGGCGAGCGTAGTGGACTTTGTCGAACAGAATTATCAGGTGTGGTCTCGTCCACTGTGTCGAAGTTGACGCCAAAAGACTCAATTGACAGCTTGCTTCTCTACTACCTCTTGCTTCAACGGTACGGATGGATTCAACACCGAAGGACTGGTACAGGTGTGCCGCACGTACCGAAGGATCTTGGACGGATACTCTATCTTTCTTATCCGTGGAATAAGGATGAGCAGAAGAAAATCGCCCACATCCTCCAAACCATCGACCGGGCCATCGAAAAGACCGAGGCGCTGATCGACAAGTATCAGCAGATCAAGGCCGGGCTGATGCACGACCTCTTTACCCGCGGTATAGGCTCGGACGGCCAACTACGCCCATGTCGCGAACAGTCCCCGGAGCTGTATCAGGAAACGCCGATTGGGTGGATTCCTAGGGGGTGGGTATTTGCTTCATTCGGCTCCAAAATAGATGTAATAGACCCAAATCCAAGTCATAGATATCCAGATTCTGTTGATTATGGGTGCCCCATCTGCTCGACCGAAAATTTCCTTGGAGCAGATAGCTTTTCGGTCGACACCGCAAAAACTGTCCCTGAAAGCACCTTCCTGTTGCAGAATGCCAGGTGTCAGTTTACTCCCGATGATGTGATATTTGCGCGCAAGGGAAAGATTGGCCTCGCCAGAAGATACGGTAACGACAAAAAAGTCTTTAGCCATACCGTAGTGGTAATGAAACCTTTGGGCAACGAAGTTAACGCTCGATGGCTACTTTGGCTTGCTCGATCAAACTGGTTAATCAGCGGCATTGAAAAAACAATGAATACTAACTTGGGCGTTCCCACACTTGGCGTCGAGTTTATAAAGAAAATACCAGTCCCTTTCCCCAGCCTGGAAGAACAGAAAGCTGCAGACGGAGCCCTGCAGACAATAACCGACAAGCTCGGCGCGGTTGAGAAGGAATTGAAAAAGTTAAAGGAAAAGAAGTCCGGCTTGATGCACGATCTCCTGACCGGCGCTGTCTCCGTTAGTGTCGAGCCAAAGGAAGAGCATGCTGTCGAAACCGTCTAGCTACGAGGGAGCAATAATCTGTGCCAGCGATCAAAGAACAAAAACTGCTTTATCATCTGACAAGCCTGAATAATGTCGGGTCGATTTTGGACAATGGCTTGCAGCCACGAGCTGGTCTGCAAGAATTCCACGATGTGGCCGATGCGGAAATTTTAGTCGGCCGAGGTGAGCATGGACTGGAGAACTACGTCCCTTTTCACTGGTTCTCACGAAACCCCTTTGACGGGCGCGTTCAAAAAGATCGGCCAAATGAAGAATTCATTTTGATTACAGTGCGGCGCGCCCTTGCCGAGGGAAAAAACTGGAAGATACTGCCAAAGCATCCTTTAGCCAGACAGGAGTTTAGATTTTACGATTATCAAGAGGGTTTTGAGCTGGTTAACTGGGATTTGATGCAGAAAAGGGACTATCACGACTCTGACTGTAAAAGTGTCTGTATGGCGGAGTGTTTATCGCCGGAACCTGTCAGTCCTTCAGGTTTTTTTAAGTTGTATGTGCCAAATGAAACGGTTCGAGACAAGGTCCTTAAAGAGGTCAGCAGTCGAAACCTGTCACTTGACGTAGTTGTTAACCGAGGCATGTTCTGCTGATGGCATACACGAACCTCAATCCCGAGAAGGCCCTGATCTGGCGGATAACCCACCGCCGGAACCTACCGTGGATTCTGGTTAATGGTCTGCATGCAGGCAACAGCACTGCACGTTCACCAGGTTGGGTGACCATCGGCAACCAGGAACTTATTAACCGTCGTGCACACCGCGCGGTCCCGCTGCCACCGGGTGGCATGCTGAACGACTATGTGCCTTTTTACTTCACGCCCTTTTCACCCATGTTGTACAACATCTACACCGGTCGGGGCGAAGTCGCCCGCGTAGCGAATGCCGACATTGTGATTCTGGTTTCTAGCCTACACCGAGTTGCGGAATTGGGGCTGCCTTATGTGTTTACCGACCGCCATGCATACACCGTGATGGCAAATTACTACAATGACCCTATAAACCTGAATGCCATCGACTGGCCGTTGTTGCAGCAGCGAAACTTCCAGCGCGACCCGAACGACCCGGAGAAGGTCGAACGCTACCAGGCCGAGGCTCTGGTTCATGGGCAGGTGCCCATCCAGGCGCTGTTGGGTGCAGTGTGCTATACCCCGCAGGTACAGCAGGAATTGCAAGAACAGGCGGCCAGATTAGGTGTCCAATTGGATATCCACTGTATACCTCAGTGGTACTTTTGAGTTGAACGGTCATTCTTGGGAGAGTGCAATGATCAGTTACACCACCGGAAACCTACTCGACGCCGACGTAGAGGCGCTGGTGAACACCGTCAATACGGTTGGTGTGATGGGTAAGGGGATCGCACTGATGTTCAAGGAGCGCTTCCCGACCAATATGGTGGCCTACGCCAAGGCGTGTAAGGATGGGGAGGTTCAAACTGGACGGATGTTTGTCACTGAAACCGGCGAACTGATGGGTCCACGCTGGATTGTTAACTTCCCGACCAAGCAGCATTGGCGCGCCAAGTCCCGAATGGAATGGATCATCGATGGTCTTGCTGACCTGCGTCGTTTCATCGAAGACAATCAAGTACGCTCCATCGCCATTCCTCCCCTGGGCGCCGGTAACGGCGGCCTGAAATGGGCCGATGTGAAACCTCATATCGATCAGGCACTCGGTGATCTCGAAGGTGTGGAGATTGTCGTTTATGAGCCGACCAGCCGATATCAGAACGTCGCCAAAAAAAGAGGTGTGGAAAAACTGACGCCGGCCCGCGCCCTGATTGCTGAGTTGGTACGCCGTTACTGGGTGCTGGGGATGGAGTGCAGCTTTCTGGAAATCCAAAAACTGGCCTGGTTCCTGGAACGGGCCATCGAGGCCGAAGGCCTGGACAACCCCCTGGATTTGCGTTTTGAGGCCAAACATTACGGCCCTTACGCCGACCGGTTGCGCCATCTTCTGGACGCATTGGACGGCAGTTATCTGAAAAGCGAAAAGCGCATCAGCGACAGTGATCCCTTGGATACCATCTGGTTCAACGATACCCAGCGTGACAAGGTGGCGCTTTATCTGAAAACGGAAGCCAGCGCCTACTTGCCAGCGCTTGAAAAGACCACACGTTTGATTGATGGCTTTGAGTCGCCATTCGGGTTGGAGCTCTTATCCACGGTGGACTGGCTGTTAGCGCAGGAGCATGTCGATCCGGAGCCGAAGGCGCTACTTAAGGGTGTAAGTCACTGGTCAGAGGGAGACTTTGCTGCCCAGCGCAAGCTTAAATTGTTCGACCTTCCGAAACTTGAACTAGCCCTGAACCGTCTGCAACAGGTTCCGTTGCAGCAAGCAGTGTGAAGAATGTATCGGAAGAACAATAATGAGTGAGTACACGGAGGTTGAGCAGCCGTTTCTGCAGCAATTGAAAGCACTTGGTTGGGAGACCATTGACCAAGGCCAGGAGATTCCGTTCGACCCGACCCGTAGTCATCGTGCAAGCTTTCGCCAGTGGTTACTACCCGACGTGTTCACCAAGGCAGTGGCATCGCTGAACCAGGGTGCCAGCGGCCATACCTGGCTGACCGACAAGCAGCTTGTGGACTTGCAGGAGCAGGTTCTGCGGCAACCAAATCGCACCTTGCTTGAAGCCAACGAAGCGGTACAGAAGCTGCTATTCAAAGCCCAGGTCGATACCAACGAAGAGACCGGTGAGCAGGATCCGGTCGTTAAACTCATTGATTTCGATACACCGGCGAACAATCACTTTCTGGCTATCAATCAATTCCGTATAGACACTCCTGGTTGCGTTAAGCAGTTCATCATTCCTGACATCGTATTGTTCGTGAACGGGATTCCGCTGGCCGTTGTGGAGTGCAAGAAGGGCGGGCCCACCTGCGCCAATCCTATGGCCGAAGCCTTTGCTCAGTTGCAGCGCTATATGAACCGGCGCGAAGACACCGCACGCCAGGGCCTGAAGGAAGGCGAGCCACGCCTGTTTCACAGTAATCTGCTGTTGATTCGATCCAGTGGTGTGGAGGCGGACTATGGCACCATCACCTCCGGCGAAGAGCACTTCTACCCGTGGAAAACTCTATGGCCCCGCGATGACTCCGACGCTGAGGGGATGAATGCCCAGCATCGGCTGATCGAGGGGATGCTCAATAAAACGAACCTGCTGCGCATTCTGCGTACATCGTCGGTGTATATGGATACTGATGGAGGGCCACGAATTAAGGTGGTATGCCGCTATCAGCAATTCCGCGCCGCCAATAGAATTATTGAGCGCCTGCGCCACGGCGAGACAGCAGAAGACAGGAGCGGGGTGGTCTGGCACACGCAGGGTTCGGGTAAGAGTCTGACCATGGTGTTTGTAGCGCGCATGCTGCGGGCGTCGAAAGACCTGAATGACTACAAATTGGTGCTGATCAATGATCGTACCGACCTGGAAGAACAGTTGGCCAAAACGGCGACGCTTATCGGCGGGCGCGTCAACGTGATTGAAAGTCGGCAGGCCCTTCGCTGGGATCTGGCCTCGGACCAGTCTGACATCAACATGGTGATGGCACATAAGTTCCAGATTGCCGATCAGAGCCTGCCGATTTCCGTAGCTGAGGCCTTGGGTACCTACCAGGCGATTCCGGGTAAGGAAACCTTTGGTGTGGTCAATCGCTCCTCCCGCATCGTGCTGATGATCGATGAAGCCCACCGTACCCAGAGCTCCGAGTTGGGGGAAAATATCTTCGAAGCCTTCCCCAATGCCGCTCGCATTGCGTTCACCGGCACGCCGCTGATCACCGAACGCCACGGTGAGAAGCGCACGGTGAAGCGCTTCGGTGAGTACATCGATAAGTACAAACTGATGGATGCAGTTGAAGATGGCACCACGTTGCAGATTCTCTATGAGGGCCGAACGTCAGATGCCGCGTTGAACGAGAAACATGCCTTCGATACAAAGTTTGAAAACCTTTTCAGAGATCGTTCTGAAGAGGAGCTGCTGGCGATCAAGAAGAAGTACGGTGCCACGGGCGACATTCTGGAGGCCGAACAGCGTATCGAGGCTGTTGCCAGGGACTTGGTAGCTCACTACCTGGCTCATATCTTTCCTAATGGTTTTAAGGCACAGGTGGTTTGCCACTCCAAGCTGGCAGCGGTGCGCTACCAGAAAGCTATTCATCAGGCTTTAGCCGATACGCTTGAGGTGATGAGGGCAGAGTCAGCACTGGATGAAGAGAGAATTCGCCAAATCGAGTTTCTGAAGGCAGCAGTGGTAATTTCCGGCGATGGCACCAACGAAGCAGCCTATATCACCGAGGCCCGTAGACAAGCTCGTGCCTGGAATGCGGTCGATAATTTCTGCAAGCCCTTTGCCTTTGATGACCCCGACAAACCCTACACTGGCATCGCATTTTTGGTGGTTTGTGACATGCTGCTTACTGGCTTTGATGCGCCCGTTGAGCAGGTAATGTATCTGGACAAAAAGATCCGTGAGCACACCCTACTGCAAGCCATTGCGCGCACCAACCGGGTGAAAAAGGGCAAGCAACGGGGCTATGTAGTCGATTATGTTGGCCTGACGCACAAGCTCACTGAGGCTTTGACGCTTTATGCTGCTACGGACGAACAGCAGGAACTGGCCAGTGGGCTGAAGAACATCACCTCCGAGGTCCCGGTGTTGCAGGAGCGGTACCAGCGGCTTCTGAACCTGTTCACCGATAACAAGGTCCGGCAGATTCAGGCGTTCGTTGAGGGGGAGCTGCCTAAGGTTGAAGATGATGCGGTCGTGGTCCATGAGGCAGTGAAGCTGCTAAAGGACGAAAAGCTTCGGGCGGACTTTGACGTTTACCTCAAAAAGTTCCTGAGCAGCCTGGATATCATTCTGCCTCATACAGCGGGGCAGCTATATCGGGTTCCCGCAAAGCGAATGGGTTACATCCAACGGGTGGCAAAGGAACGCTACAAAGACGATACGTTGAGCTTAGGCGATGCCGGACAGAAGGTGCGGGATCTGATCAACGAACACCTGATCAGCCTTGGGATCAATCCTAAAGTGCCGCCGGTGGAGTTGTTGTCAGAGGATTTTCTTGATCAGCTCAATGCGCACGCCGGGGGCAATGCCGAAGCTAAGGCCAGCGAGATGGAGCACGCAATCCGCAAGCACTGCACCGTGCACCATGACGAAGACCCGGCCTTCTATAAAAGCCTTTCGGAAAAGGTTGAGCAGCTGATCGATCGCCATCAGGGTGAATGGGAAAAGCTGGCTGAAGAGCTGCAGAACCTTCGTAAAGTAGCCGTAGAGGGCCGTCAACAGGGCGAAGCTGGCATGAGTAGGGAGGCGACGACGTTCTATGAGCATATCGCCAATGAAGCCTTCGAGGATGGTGTTGTTCCTCCGGAAGCGAACGCGAAGATGAAAGCCCTGATGGAAGCAATTGTCGATACGCTTCAGCACAGCATCGGCAGCATCGACTTTTGGAACAATGCCGATAAACAGAAGAGGACACGTAGCGAGATCAAGACCGCGCTTACCCTAACCGGAATCTCTGAGCTAAAATCCCGCCGGGAACGCATCGCTGTCGAGATCATGAAGCTGGCTAAGAACCGTCACGATGCCTTGCTGAAAAGCTCAGAGAATCAATAAGGAAACCGATGACACCAAGACGCGTCCGAGACATTGAGTATCAGTTATTGCCAGGAAGCCAGCGTAAAACGACGGATATCGTTATTGAGCGTAATGGGCAAATAGTCGTACGCCCGCCAGTGGGCTACACACCGGAACAAGTGGACTCGCTGGTGGAAAGTAAACGCCTTTGGATCTACCGAAATTTGGCCGAGTGGAAGGATTTGAACGCCACGGCGGTGGCGCGAGAGTGGGTCAATGGCGAAACCTTTCTCTACCTGGGTGGTGCGTATCGGCTGAGTCTGATGTCTAGTCAGGACGAATCTCTGAAGCTGAAAGATGGACGTTTCTGCCTCAGTCGTGACTTGATTGAGCAAGGTGGCACACAAGCGGCAAGAACTGCTTTTGAACAGTTCTATGCCGACAAGGGACAACAACGGTTTGCCGACCGGGTAGCTTATTTCGCCCCGAAAGTGGGTGTTGAAATCAGCTCAATCCGGGTTAAGGACATGGGCTACCGTTGGGCCAGCTGCGGGCGCAGCGGATCCTTGAATTTCCACTGGAAGTGCATGATGGCACCGCCGAAGATAATCGACTACTTTGTTGTTCATGAGCTTTGTCACTTCCACCACCGCAACCACACTGATGCTTTCTGGAATGAGGTAGACAAGGTCTTACCGGACTGGCGCGAGCGAAAGGAGTGGCTGCGAAAGCGGGGCGCGAGCTTGGACATTTAAGGCGTGATCACGGGTAAAATGCCCCATTATATGGAATGCCACCGTTACTGAGGGCCAGTCCGAACAGCAGAAGAGGAACGAGCATTGAGAACTCTCGAGGTTATTCTGGCGTCCGAGAAACCTGAGCTTGTTGATGCTGCAAAACGAAAAGCCGCAGACATCCTCGACGAGATGGAATCAGAATGTCTGCTGGAGAGCGCCGGTGGTCAGGCTCTGGATTCCAAGACCCACCAGGAATGAAAGAGCTCGTCTCCCCCAGACACGTAGGTGTGAACCTCCCGGCCATTCCAATCCAACGCCAAAACTTCTAGAGCCGCCTGCTGAAGATCGGCATCCAGCGTCCTCAGCCTATCCAACTCGAACGGCCAGTGACTGGCATTATAAAGACCCAGCAGGAAGCGCCTGATATGGCGGGCCTGGCCACCACCACTATGAGTGGCGTTGATCAGCCGTTTTAGAGCAGGAAGCCCCGACTCCTCCCGCTGTTGCCTCCGCTTTTCTTCCTGTTCCAATAAAAGGAGAAAGCTGTCGGGAAGCATGGCTGTTTTGTCCGTCATGTGCATAACCTCATATCGACTTCACGATTATGCTGCCATGGACGACGCGGAAGGCACGGCTGCCAAACTGCCCGTTTTGGTCAAGAACACCGGTTTGGCCAAAATCTATTTCGGACCGCCATTGTGGCGGGGCGCTCTCTTCCGGAATTTGCGCTTTGCGAATTCTTCCAAACGGTCAGCGTTTCGGTAAGCCATCACGCAGATAACAAGCACAACTGCGACAAAGCTCAAGAATGCAATCAGGGTGGTAGATAGATTTAGCATATTCAGGTCTCCAATGGTTGATTGCCCTAACAGGGCATTTCGTTGGTTTCAGGCCAGAGCATCGGTCTGTCTTTGTTCTTTGGCGACAGATGCAATCAAATGTCGCGAGCAACTCAGCATTTCCTGGATCTCGCTGTAGCTGTGGCCACTGCGCAGAAGGCTGGCGATGTGCTGCCTGCGCTTTAGGTCTGGCTGTCGCCCTTGGTACTTACCCTCCGCTTTGGCTTTATGGATACCCTGGAACTGCCGGCGCCGGCGGTCTTCGTAATCCTTGCGGGCCACGGCGGCCAGCATGTCGAGCATCATGGCGTTGACTGCCCGGAGAATGGAGTCGGTGAATCCGGTGTCGTCTTTCTTATCAAGGGCGAGCCAACTGGTCGGTAATTCCGGGGAGACGATGGCTAACCGCTTGGCGGCCAGCTTTTGTTTGAGCGAGTCCCAATCACTCTGTTTGAGGCGGGCTAGCCGGTCGATCTGTTCGACCACCACAATGTCGCCATCACCGGAATCCGCAATCAACTTCATAAGCTCGGGGCGGTGCAAAGTAGCGCCGGACACGTTCTCCACATAGAAAGCCGCAATGCGCTGACCATGGTTGGCTGCGAACTGTATCAGTGACTCCCGGGCTCGCTCCGCATTCTGTTCCTGAGTCGATGCTCGCAGGTAGGCTCGAATAAACATCCTCTTCCGCTCCTCAGTCCGTTATAAGTGGTTCTCTCTGGCCGGTCTGGTTTAGGTGGTTCTGTTGGTCGCTACTGGGCTAGAACACCTGGTTCTCCTGAGCTGTACCCAAAAGGAACCACCTCAAGAGTCGAAAAACTCCCCGAACGGATCATCCTCTCGGAGGATCGGATTGACGCTGAAGTCATCGAAAAGATCGCGTGCGCCTTCTTGACTCCCAGTGCCGGAGGTTGTCGTGCTGCTTGGACCGTTTTCTTCCCTACCACCGCCTCGACTAAACGACGCCATCTTTTTCTCGAATTCAGGAAACGTCATTTGCCCATCGGGTCCCTTGGCGAAAACCGTCTTGTAAGCATCGACTGCGGCCAGTGCGAAGCTTATGAACAGTGCGACCACCCAGAGCACGAACAATAGATACCATGCGTATAGCGCTGCATCGGCACCCCTAAAGGTGAGCTCCACAACGCCGATCCCGGCGAGCCCCACTGCTACTATTTTTGTTACCCTCACCATGGTTTCAGTCCCCGATAGCTCTTTACTTCGAAGCTATCAGAACCTGAGAAAATGCAAGTTTTGCCCGGCGTCAGGCCGCAGCGGCTTGCCTGGCCAGCCATCGCAGTTTCACCTTGCTGTAGGCATCATTTGTCATTGCCCTCAAATCTTCCACGTCCAGGTGTGGAACCAGCCACGCAGTGCCTTGGTATCGAACTCGCGGATAGTTGGATGGCTGGAATACGCCATGAGGGAGGTCGTCCTCATCGCCCAGCCACTGTCTGAGCCGGAAATCGATACACCAGCCCTGTTCGAGCTCGATCCAGCAATGGGGAGCAGTGGCCATTTGGCCCAGTCGGTCCTCTGCGTATCCGATACGACATTGATGGAAGATGCCTTGCTCGCTCAGGGCATTGCTGATCACAAAGGTCATGCAGTCGCTATCGATTTTGGCGTCTTCAAGCGGCAACAGCGCGAACTCAAGTTCATCATGCCAGTCACTCATGATCTGGCTCCTTGAACATCAGTCGCTGGCCCTGCTCGTAAAGCACCGGGTACGGCAGCGGTTCGCCATCCTGGATGACGGTGCCGGGAGGAAAATACATCACCATCCAGGATGGTAAGGCACCACTGACCGTGCGGTAGAACTCGTCCACAGGGAAGCCGAGTTGCTCACCTGACTGCCGGAAAACGAGACGAGAATAATTCTCTGGATGATTAGCCGCGATGTTGTAGCTTTCGGGCTCAGCACCTTCCACGTAAGGCGGTGACTTCCAGCGATTAGGAGTTTTGATGTTGTAGGCAACCACACATTGACCCACACCACATCCATGCTCAGTGCTTTCAATCGACCAAAGCACAAGTGGATGACCGTCAATCTCGGGCGTCTCCACGTTACTGAGTTTGGTGGCGCTCAACGCCATATCATTGGCAGCTAGCCAGATCGCCTGGTCCACCAGATCCACATACTGCTCATAGGCCTGAGCCTCCGAACTGGCCATAGACGCTGGCATCCATCCCATCAGGCTTGGTCTCGCCGACGGATTATCCGGTGTCATCATGATGTCAGTAGCGTTGAACAAAAACGTCTGGCTACCCGAGAGATGTCGAAGCGGTGCGTCGAATGAAGTCGCCAGGCTAGCGAGATCCAGCAATGGCACCAACATGCTTTTACTGTAGGAGCGGGTACCATCCCCAGAATCCCGTAAGTCCATATCGTAGATGCCACCGGCTCTCGCCAGGTTTAAAGCCCGAGACTCTTCCTGATTGTAAGCTCGTGGGGTGGCCGCACAGCCAGCCAGGGCAGCGGCCAATATTGCTGTAGTTAAGGGTGCTAATCTTTTCATTATGTCCTCCTGCTTTCATTAAATATTCTCACGAGGTTGAGAATATGCAAGAGGAAAACTAAAAATAATTCTTTTAAATCAATAGTTTGTACTAACAGAACAAAGTTCAAAACCGGACGTAGCGAAAAGTTGGCGGGGCATGCATATCATTGGCTATAAAAGAAAATGGCACTTTTGATCAGCAGAGGTTACCTATGGAAAGCGTCGCCGCAATTACGCGAGAATTACTTTACAACGAGGTATGGGCAGAGCCTGTCTCCAGAGTTGCGCCGCGCTATGGGATATCCGGCGTTGCATTGGGAAAAGTTTGTCGCAAGCACAAGATACCTCTGCCGCCACGTGGGTACTGGGCAAAAATAAACGCCGGACATTCACCGAAGAAAATTCCGCTTCCTATCGCCAGGGAGTTTGAAAATTACTCTTTACCTCTGAGTCGGTCACGCACTTACGACCCCAATAATCCTGATGCCTTGCGGAAAAAAGCCACGACAGCCCAAGAACGTATAGGCTTTGTTGATGTGCCAGAACTGCTCGAATCTCCACATCCTTTGATAAGGAAAGTATCCAAGCGACTGAGACAAAAAGCCGGATGGGACAACTACAAAGGACTGCGTTCAGCGCCGGGAGAAATTTTTGCTTTCGAAGTGACTAGAGATGCGATCGATAGAGCATTATTGATAGGCGACACACTGATAAAAGCGCTTGAACGTCAGGGTATGAAGGTTTGGGTGGACCGTGAAAAGAGTCGTACCCTGATCGGACTGGACGAAACTTCGTTGACCATAGCAATCAGCGAGCATGTCGCCAGGAGCAAGCATGAAGTAACCGTAGCAGAGAAAAAAGCAATTGAACGCTGGCAACGTTCTCCGAATCGCTGGGGAACCGGATACCACTACCCAAGGCCACCTGATTACGACTACCACCCAACCGGAAAATTGACGATTTCAATCGGCGGTTACCCATCCAGAAGTTGGGGGGATACGCCGAAAACTCCGCTGGAGCAACGGCTGCATCAAGTTGTTGCCGGTGCATTGGATCTGATTGAAGAGCATCGTATCCGTGTTGAGGAACAAGAGCGCAGGCGCCTGGCATGGCAGGCGGCGAAAGATCGGCATGAACGTCAAGTGGAGCTCCGAAAGCGTGAGCTGCAGCAACTTGAGAAATTGAAGGCGAGCGCTACGCAGTGGCTGGAAGCTGAACGGTTACGACAATATATCGATGCGGTAGAACAGGCTGCGGTCAGGAATGGGGAGCTCAGCGAGGAACTCAGGGACTGGATCAGCTGGGCGCGGATCAAGGCAGATTGTATTGATCCGTTGATACCTTTATCGAATGCCATTTTGGATGGTCCGGAGCCAAGGTCGCCGGGTTACTATTACTGATATCGGCGGAGTTACTGATGAGACACTTCGTTATTTGCTTTGGTGATCGCGAGACAGCACCTGATAGGATCGACCAGATAGCGGCAGGCTTGGGGATCACCTCAGAACAGCTCATCAAACGCTTCATAGCTGAAGGCTTGGCCGCAATTGACTCGAAAACGGGGGCAGCGGTACCAGGGGAGAATTTAGAGGATTTTCTGGTCAGGAATGAGGTGCTGAGGGCAAGATCTGATGATGAACCAGACTGAAGGGCCGGCTTCAGCATTCTGCACACTGAGAAACTTAGGAATCTTAAGCAGAGAGATCGAGTGACCGTCATTACGATGTGAAAGATTCCAAGGTTATGATTTCTCCTGTGGATTACTGTAGTAGTTTGTCGTGAGCAATGAATTGATCTTTCATGGTGTCAGAATATGTACCGTTCATATCCATGATATTTTAGTAACCTGTAAATGGATTCAAGGCACGTGAGAGAACAGTCCGTTGATCAATGAACTGAACAATTTGCTCTCAAGCGGAGTGCCACCCGGTGTGTATGCAGAAGTCGGTTTAGTCAACCGCCTGTCTCAAGAGTGTCAAGCCGTTGAGCTGCTGGACGTTGGCGGAATGCCATTACAGCGACGAAACGAATTTATTGCCGGCAGGGGGCTTGTGCGAAGAGGTTTAGCTAGCTTTGGTATTCCCGATTGCAGGATAGGAAGAGCTGAAGACGGTAGCCCAGTTTGGCCACCCGGGGTTTGTGGCTCGATATCTCATAAGCGAAACCTTTGCGCTGTCGTCCTTTCCCATACCTCGGCTTATCATGCGTTGGGAGTGGACATAGAGAAGGATCAAAACCTCTCACCTACAGTGTGGAAGTACTTCGTGAATCCGCAGGAACGCATGCAGAGCATAAATGAGGCTTTTGACCGCATTGCCAATCTCCTCTTCTCGTGTAAGGAAGCGGCATACAAGTGCCTGCAGCCCCAGTTCACAGCTCCCGTTCCCTTCGAAGATATTCTGGTCCACCTCACTGTAAAAAATATTAGGTCCTATCAAGTAAGAAGTTCTTATCAAGGCATTGATTTAGAAGGCGAGCTATATCGCTGGAACGATGTCGTTCTCGTTTGGATGACTCTCCGGAAAAAGATTGTTTGATTTTCGTACATCCTAGGTCTACAGTGTTAGAAAATCTAACAATGGAGTGTCTTGAATGGCTACAATCACGCTTGAAGACTTCCTGGCGCGCGTTGACGAATGGCGAGAGATCTTTCTGAAAGAACTCGATGAGATCCTGGAGGGAGAAGAGGGATTCGAGGCTGATGAAGATGACACACTTTGGGGTCAAGTACCCCCTGTGAACTCTAAAGCAGTTGTTCAGCTGAATCCGGTCGTAGAAGAACATTTGGAGATCAAGCTCAAGCCCGAACAGTGGATAAAACCCGGCGGATTTAACTCCATCGGCGAGGCCGTGGAGGCAATGCTAGAAGCAATTAAGGCCGAGCTTAATGTCTCTGCAGGAGAGTAATGATGAACGATGAAGCTGGGCTTATGGCGCACCGCTTAAAGGAAGCCAGAACGTACTTGGGGTTGTCTCAGGAATATGTTGCTCAGCAATTAAATATTCCAAGGACTGCTGTTTCACTAATTGAATCAGGCAAGAGGAGAGTGAAAAGCGATGAGCTCTTTCAACTTTCGAAGCTATACCAACGACCACTTGCCTATTTTACGGGGGAAGAAACCTCAGATGAGGCAGAAGAGCAGATCTCATTATTAGCTCGCAGCTATCAGGAGCTCTCTGAAGAAGACCAGTCTGAGCTCGTTAAGTTTGCTCAATTTTTAGCCCAGCGCAGCAAGGCGGGGAAGTAACAATGGACACTCGGACGGTTCGATTACGAGCAGTGGAGGCGGCGAGTAAGCTTCACCGAGAGTTGGGGTTGAAAAATCAAATCCGTGAGGGACTCCGCCCAATTGATGTCTATGATGCAATAACTCGCATTGGCATCCCGCTCCTATTTAGGCCACTTCAAGGATTACTTGGGGCATATTTGAGTGCCCCCGCACCAGGAATCATGATCTCATCAGCGGACTCTTTAAGCCCTGCGCGCCAGCGTTATACGGCGGCTCACGAACTCGGGCACTGCTATATGGGGCATGAAAGTAGTATTGATAGTGAAGAAACTCTTAAGAGAACCGCTGCCTCCATTGCAACTGCTCCGGTTTATGAAGCGGAAGCCGAGGTATTTGCTTCTGAATTTCTGATGCCAAAGGCATTGGTAGTCAAGACCGCGAAGCGGTCAGGCTGGGGTGCTAAGGATGTCCGAGATCCTAGAGTGGTTTATCAGATTTCCCTACGGTTAGGGACTAGCTATTCGGCAACCGCCTATGCTCTTCGATCTCACGAGTTAATAACCAGTCGTGATCTCGACCTGCTCGTTAACGTCCGACCAAAGAAAATCAAAGAGGAGCTTCTGACTGGCGAGATAACGTTGGAAAGCTATCACTCTGATGTTGTTGTCCTTTCTGAACAAGATCATGGCCGTTTGCTCATCTTAAAGCCTGGTGATTGTGTGATCCTGAATCTTGCGGAGCATACTTCGGGAGGGTTTCAGTGGCGACTACGAGAGGCATATCCCAACTTAGATATGTTGAGGGATAACCGAACCCAAGAGGGCGAAGGATTAGCCTTTGGGCAGCCCACAAAGCGCATTTTCACTTTTAAAGGACAAGACTTGATTGAATTGGGTCTCGTTGAGGACCGTGCTTGGGAAAGTCATGTCGGCAGTGAGTTTTTGCTACTGGCAGATTTTCGCGGAAGGGAAGAAGGCCTACCAAGATATCTAGGGGGTGGGTTCCGTGACTGAATTAGATATTGGTGCGGATCACCGAAGTCTTGTGCCGGCAGTGAGAGACCAAGGGCGTCGCCCGCTTTGCTTGCCGTTTGCCGCAAGTGACGCCAACTCATTTGCTAATCGAAGCATTGATCCACTTTCCGTTGAATATCTGGCTTATCACTGCGTTATCTCTACCTCTGCTAAAGCTGACCCTGACCCATCTGGCGTTACGTTTGAAGCCATTGCGGCAGCGCTCGAGAGTTATGGGCAGCCGTCGGAGGATAAGTTTCCTTATAATCCTTTGGCTGCAGAGTTTACTCGTACGCCTCCTCATCCTCACGATCACTATTTGCCACTGCACTTTTCGAGGATGCGAAGCCTGCATTATAGCTTCAGCGAGTTGCTGGAAGGTTTGGCGTCCGGACGGGTCTTTGTTCTAGGGCTGCGTTTGACACAGGCGTTCCTTGATAACATTAAGCCTGCGATTTTTCGTTACGACGGTACTGAAGTTGGTAATCACGCAGTGTTGGCTGTTGGCGCTGGTAAATTGCCTGATGGCGAGCCGGTCATACTGATACGAAATAGCTGGGGCAGTAATTGGGGAGATCAGGGGCATGGCTGGGTTACGGAGTGCCTTGTGGAGAATGCTTTGGTAATGGCAGCGGAGTTGGAGGCTAGTTGATGGTAGAGTTATGCCAAGCGAAATCTCGGGCTGAGGCGTGGCTTCAAGCGGCTGGGCGGCTGTTAGAAGCCCCTGATCTGGAGCTCTACAACCTCATTGTTGAGATAGAGAAACCCTGCGTAATTAATCCGAAAGACAAAGAAATTGAAGACTGGCTAAATCAGCATCTGAAACAGAAAAAGTTATACACGATAAACACGGTAGCTGAAACCATTTTCCCCGCCTCTGAATACAAACGATATCAAGAAGATGGTGTATTCAATGTTTATCCCGACCGCGTGTTTCCTACCTTGAGAAAATGGGGCGCTAATAACCGTGGCACCTATGCAATGCGGATTCTGCGAGGAATCAATAGTAAGGGAGAGAAGACGCGGCCCCTTGAGAATGTGATTGACCAGCTCAAGAAGCAAACAGCACCCAATGGTCGTGGTATTCGGATGTGTTATGAGATAGCCCTCTCTCAGCCGTGTGATATCTCGATCAGCCAGAATGACCGAAACGTAAAGGCGTTTCCCTGTTTGAGTCACCTCAGCTTTAAGCTATCGAAAGATAGGAAGGTGGTGCATCTCACAGCGCTTTATCGTAGTCAGTATTACTTCGAGAAAGCACTGGGTAATTTCTTGGGTTTAGCTAGGCTATTAAGTTTTGTAGCTAAGCAAGTAGGTCTTGAGCCTGGATCCATCGTTTGTCACGCTACTTATGCGAAGCTGGATGTCCGGAAAACGGTTAAAGATGAGCTTCAGGAGCTGTTGAATGGCAAGGAGGTCGCATGAATCCCAAAGACTACCTCGAGTTGGCGAGAAAAACTTCTGTTATCAACTGGGATGACGAAGAGCAACGGAAGATCGCTCCCCTAGGCTTGTTGGGCGAGCTTGGGTCGCTTGCTACGATTGTAAAACGCAGCATCAGAGATAGCTTTGCGAGCTCTCGATACGAGAGTCATATGATTGAGGAGTTGGCAGATCTCCTCTGGTACATCACGATCATTGCAGATAGTCGCGATGTATTTTTGGATTCTTGGCCGATGGCTGAGCGGCCCAGTCAGCGATTCGAGCAACTTATCCTGCTAGAGAGCAAAGTGGCGTCGCTGCTGGCGTTAGTAGCTGACCATTCTGTGGTAATGCCTGATGAAATAAATGATGTGATCGGGAGGGTCTTCCAAGAACTGGCAAATACCGCAGATGTAGTGAACCTTACGCTTGCAGGTGTGGCTGAAGCATCTGCAAAAAAAATCACTGCACATTGGCTGCCGGATAAATCTAAACCCGCTAAGTACTTCGATGCCGACTACCCATTGTATGAGCAATTGCCGAGAAAATTTAGGGTCGATTTTCGCGAGATTGTTCATGAAGCCGAAGATAAGCCAAATGAACTGATAATCTCGATGAACGGAATGCATCTAGGCGATCGGCTCACAGATAATAATCACCAGGTGGATGGATATCGTTATCACGATGTTTTTCATCTAGCAGGAGCCTGTTGTTTAGGATGGTCGCCGGTGTTTAGGAGCATGCTAAAGCGCAAAAGAAAAAGTGATAGCGAGATCGATAGAGTTCAGGATGGGGCTCGCGCAATAATTCTTGAAGAGGCGATTGTCGGCGAAATCTTCACGTTCCTTCGAGGAAGCGACTTTCCAGATGGAATAAATCGGGTGGATTCCGATCTGATAAAATTGATACAAGCATTGGTCGAGGGTTATGAGGCTGACAGCTTGGAGCCATGGGAATGGCAGGACTACATAATCAAAGCCTTCAAGCTATTCCGACAGATTCGACACGGTTTCAGTGGAAGCATCGTATTCGACGCAGAACGACGTGAAATGACAATAGTGGATTCGACTTTCCAGTGAGGCACAAAGCGCGATTAAAGATTAATTACGCTTTATGCCGCAAGCAAATTATGCAAAAAGTTCGAAATTCGTGTATTGCTCGTGTTTCTTATTGATAGAGCTAGTTGTGATATCCCTCAAGCTTTCTATGTTTTGATTGATACCCCACTTGGGTGGATACCAAGGCAGGCTCAGTGATGTGGTTTTCGGGAGGAATTTCTGTTTGATACGTGTGCGCCCGGTCCGGCCAGATATTTTTGGGTGCTTAACACGAGCATATTTGTCTACTTCGCAGAAGAGGTTCTGACAGTCGATAAGTTGTAGCGGTCTTCCCCAAAGTGACTGAAATGATAAGCCAAGTCGAGAGAAGTGCTCATTTTGCTCATCTGACATCATCTTGATTATGTCAGTTTCGCTGAAGTCTCCATAATCCTCGAAACACTTGCGAATGCCATCACGAGCTCCTGGTCCAGGGACAACAAATTCCTGCTCTGAAAAGTCAAAGTGTTCGGAATAATTCAGGTCTGTAATGTATTGGTAGGCCAGGAATGAGCCAATAGATGGCAGTGACAACAGAAATTCAAAACCCTCTTTCATCGATTTAACGTGGCTTAGGCTTCGATAAAATCCTGACTTGTCCAGCGATTTTAGAAGTTCCAGGTGGAACTGGTGCTTCGATCCACTTTTCACCCCCTTGGCGGTTGCTCCTGAAGGCATGATATAAGCCGCTGAGTAGATCGTTCCTTTGTGGGCTTTTGCAGCCTCCAACAAGCGACTAAATCCCGATACGCTAAAATTATGCAGTGTTATTTCCTCGCCGATGCCGTTTTGGAGCAGCTCCCAGGTTTCAATCTTGTTGAAAATCTTGAAGAGTAAGATACGGAAAATCGTATCTTCGGCACTGTAATCGCCAGCGTATATGACGTCTTTGATCAGGTACTGACTTACCCGATCAGATGCCCTGTAGGCATTAGTAAACTTGTATGTCTGCAATACTGGGTCGTTAGTCCAAGGCCCGGACTCTCCCCGAATCCGCTTGTTAAAAACAAACTGACGCTCAGCAGCGAACCTCCAGTAGGTGTCGAAAACCACTGACGCGGTTGGGCGCCGCTTCTTTACAAGAGCCAGTGGTGCGGCAGTTTGGCGCTTGGACGCTGCATTTTTCATGGTCGACCTCGAGGGTTGAACGCTATGTCATGATGATTATAGAATGATAATAACAAATTCAACTGTTAATATCAAAATGTCACGAACGAAGAAAGATCCGGAGCTGATGAGATCAATGTGTGGAAGGTTGCGGTACCTTTCTCAAGATATTCTAGGCCTGAGTGATAGGGATATAGCCTTAAGAATGGGTTACAGCAACGCGACGACGCTTTGGCGAGTATGGCAAGGTAAGACCTTTCCTGATGCTGAGAAGCTTTACCGGTTGGCAGAGCTTCAGGCACCTGATGGGGGCCATCCCAGCCTTCATTGGGTTATCACAGGTGATGGCCTGCCGACCGTCCAAGAGAAGGATTCTGTGGGGATTGCTGACGATAGAGAGATGTTGCGAGATCGGATTTTGGTGTTGCCTATGAAAAAGGTTCGTTCTCTGTTGGCGTTATTAAGCGATTGAAAAACATAGAATATGGGCTGTACTGAGATAGGCTCTTTGCTATCCTAGGACAAATTGAGCTTCTAACTGGTTCAAAAGTTGAAATGTGGTGATATAGGGTACACCGAAGGCGTCGCAGATATTTGGAATTTTGACCTTGGTACTGTTTTCGGGAACAGGTATCTCGTGGGTAACGACGGTACCGCCAATAACGGCCGCAGTCGCGACGAGCCAAGGATCTGCCTTGCTGAGAAACTCCGCTACGAATTCTTGCTTTTTACCTTCCAGCTCGGCTACATGCTGAGCTACTTCTGCGAATTTTTGCTGGATATCGTCGTCTGAAACCGGGATGAACTGGTCCTTCCTGTCCGTCACCCAATCCGAAAGTTCGTCATCACCATCAGACAACTCATCATAGACGGTGCGGATGCTTGCCAGCGCTGACACCGCGTACTGTTGGTCGAGCCACGCCCAATATGCAGGACAGAATGACATCTGGTAATGGAGATTCTTCGCCTGGATGTAGGTGTTAGCGTCCAGAAAATACATCAGATCCCTAATTCTTTGGCATAATTGGTTATTTTGTGGGGCTTCATATTCAGTAAGCTACCCGCATCTCGAAGAAGGACGCGTCCACTGAGAGCTTCACTGACCAGCGCCTTAGAGAACGTTTCGCTGATCTGTCCTCTTTGAGTTCTGTAGAACGTAGGGCCACCTTGAGTTCGTTCACGGTTCCGGTAACGTTCCTGAAGGTCGTCGACGTAATTCCGGTATTCGTCCCGGGAGATTTTCCCGAGAGTTAGCGCTCGTCTTGCGATTACCCATGTACTGACGCGGAAATGGGCCTCCAATACTGGCAGGTTCTCTTTCCAATCTTCGACGTGTTGCCAGTGGGTATCAAACTCCGCCTCGGGAACCAAAAATTCCGCCGCTACTGCGTTACAGAAAATCTCTTCCCTTTGGTGAGTATCGGGACTTGCGTCAGAAACCCCGCTCTTGCCGATCCAGATATGCGCCAATTCATGGATTAAGGTGAACAAGCGTGCGGCTGGAGCATCGGCTTGGTTGACGAAGATCACCGGTGCCAGAGGATCGGAAATGGCAAAACCGCGAAACTCTTGAACAGATAGCGGGCGAGAGTGATGACGGATGAATCCCTGCCGCATGACCAGGATGCCCGCCTCTTCGATCTTGCGGATGAGTAGGCGCCAGTAATCTTCCCAGTTACCTCGCTCGGGATGAGCTGGTATACCGAGTACCTGTCGCATGTCCTGGACCACATCTAGGATATTGGAACGAGCAGTGAACCGACCAACGTATGGATTGCGCTCCACGCCTTGGTCTCGGAGATACTCAGCGTACCATTCCTGCCGTCGCAGAACGATCTGAGCCATTTCGATAAGCTCGGAAGAAGGCTGGTCAGGGTGACGCCCGCCGACCGTCCGGAGATCTGGTAAGGGTAACGTCTCTTCCGGCGGCTGCTTCAGATAGAGATAGCCAAACGGAATGTGAGTCTTAGCGGCAAAGTCTTGAGCCTGCTTGAAGGTCGGCGGTTTCTCCGCTCGCTCCCAAGCGTCAAGCTTATCGTCCGGCACCCCCAGTTTGGATGCCAGAGCAGACACACTAAGCTGTGCCCGCTCCCGGGCCCAGGTAAGGATATCTGGATTGATTCTGGCGTAGGTGGTGGCCATGACTGCTGCTCGGAACAAAATTTACTAGGGCGTAGTGTAAGCTTAGACGGTATAGGAGCCAACTGGTGCCCGTGGATATGCGCATGTGGAACCACCGGCTAGGGAAATGTGAAAAAGCGCAAAAATTTACGATTTTCTCCACATTCCCCCGAGCGAACCCCGGAAAGTCATTACCTACTTGATAACAAAGAAAACTTCACATTCTGCATCGGTAAATAGCGCTAACCGGTCTTCCGGCGTTCCTCGGAGGTAACTGGCATCAATGCCTCAGTGCTGGTGCGGTTGCCCAGGAAATCCGGGCGCGGTTTGTTGCCGCAGAATGGGGCCTGGAGCTGGTTTTCCACACTGTTATAGACGAAAAACAGGTTGCTGCGCGGCCAGGGCGACATATTGGCATTGGAGGCGTGGAGCGTGTTGCACTCGAAGATGATCAGCGAGCCGGCAGGGCCGGTTGGCGCTTTGATACCGTAGTCATCCGCCATGGCTGCCAGGTCCCGATTGTTGGGAACACCCAGTTCCTGTTTTTTCAGCGACGACTGGTAGTTGTCCTCCGGTGTGCGGCCAACGCAGGGCACAAAGGTCTTGTGGGAACCGGGAATGAGCATCAGGGGGCCGTTGAAAGGCGTGTTGTCGGTGAGGGCGATGGAAAAGCTGACTGCCCGCATCCGTGGCATGCCGTCCTCGGCGTGCCAGGTTTCAAAATCCGAGTGCCAGTCAAAACCCTTGCCGTGGAAACCGGGTTTGAAGTTGATCCGGGACTGGTGGATGTAGGCTTCACTGCCCAGAAGCTGACGCACCATGGCCAGAATCCTGGGATCCCGGGTCAACCGGTCGAATCGGTCCGACAGTTCGTGAATGCCAAAAATCGAGCGGATTCCCTGCTTGCCGGGTTCTGTAATGGTGCCTTCTGAGCGCAGAATGCTTTCATCGTCCTCATAGCCCCGCAAATCCTCCCGGAACTGGCGCACCGTGGCCTGGTCGAGAAAACTGTCGAAGACCAGAAAACCGTCGCGCTCGTACTGTGCCAGCTCAGTCTCACTCAGTGGTCCGTCGGAACGGTCCGAGCCGCTGCTGTGCACCACGGGATCCTGACGTTCAAAGCTTTTGGTGGGGCGTTCCAGGCGGGTGGGATAAAAGTCGTCAGTACGAGTCTCCATATTCGAACCTCCTCACTTTTATTCGAGAAATCAGAACATTTCTATTTAATTCAGTGAGTTAATAACTCCAATGCGGAAATGCACCTGTTAGATGGGTTCAGGCGGACGTATTTCAAGGGCAAAAAAACCCGGGCCGAGACCCGGGGATAAGGTGTACCGGATACTTTACCCGGTGAAGGCCAGATCTTCGGCGTCGAGCTGCATCAGGTTTTTGCTGGGGCTGAGCATGCTGGTGGCGTGGCTCTGGGCCCGGGGCAGCAAACGTTCAAAATAGAACTCGGTGGTGGCGAGCTTGGCCTGGTAAAATCCGGTGGATTCCTCACCACCGTTAGCGAGTTTATCCACAGCCACCGCAGCCTGACGCAGCCAGATATAGGCCATGGTGACGTAGCCGCTATACATCAGGAAATCGTAGGATGCGGAACTCACCATCTCGCGATCCTTGCGCGCCGCGAGCATGATACGGACGGTCAGCAGGTTCCATTGCCCGGTCAGCTTGAGCAGTTCCAGAGCCCAGGGCCGTAGCCGTTTATCGGTGAGATGCTTACGGGCAAAATTGGCAATGTTCAGGGTGAACTCGCGCACCGCGCCGCCCTGGGTCATCAGCAATACTTTTCGTCCCAGCAGGTCCAGCGCCTGGATACCGGTAGTGCCCTCGTACAGGGTGGCGATGCGGGTATCCCTGACAATCTGCTCCATGCCGTGTTCGCGGATGTAACCGTGGCCGCCAAAAACCTGGACCCCCAGGTTAGCCGCTTCGCAGCCGAGTTCAGTGAGAAAGCCCTTCAGAATTGGCGTCAGGAAGCCGAGTTTGTCATCGTACTTTTCCGCCTTTTTATCGTCACCTTCGGTGAATCCCTCGACCATGTGATCGGCCAGGCGGGCCGCATAATACAGCATGGCCCGACCGCCTTCGGCGATGGCCTTCTGGGTCAGTAACATCCGGCGCACATCAGCATGATGGATCAGGCTGTCGGCGACCTGGTCCGGCTCTTTCTTGCCTGAGAGTGCCCGCATGGAGCGCCGATCTTTTGCATAGGCCAACGCCCACTGATAGGACAGCTCCGCCGGCCCGACGCCCTGAATGGCGGTGCCGATGCGGGCGGTGTTCATGAAAGTGAACATGCAATTGAGCCCTTCATTCTCGGGGCCAATGAGAAAACCGGTGGCGCCATCGAAATTCAGCACGCAGGTGGCCGAGGCCTTGATGCCCATTTTCTTTTCCAGGCTGCCGCAGACGACACCGTTGCGCTCACCGACATCGCCGTTACTGTCGGGCAGGAACTTGGGTACGATAAAAAGGCTGATGCCCCGGGTGCCCTTGGGGGCGTCGGGCAGACGGGCCAGCACAATATGGATAATGTTCTCGGTCAGGTCGTGGTCGCCAGAGGAGATGAAGATCTTGGTTCCGGTAAGCCGGTAGCTGCCGTCGGCCTGGGGTTCGGCTTTGGTCTTTACCTGGCCCAGATCGGTGCCACACTGGGGTTCGGTCAGGCACATGGTGCCGGCCCAGCGGCCCTCCGTCAGTGGCGCAAGGTAGGTCTGTTTCTGGTCTTCCGTACCATGAAGGAAAATCGTGTTCATGGCCCCCAGGGACAGCCCCGGATACATGGAGAAAGGCCAGTTGGCGGTACCCATCATTTCCTGTTTCAGCAGTCCCATGGACGCAGGAAGGCCCTGGCCGCCGTATTCCTCGGGCGCTGAGAGTCCCTGCCAGCCCCCCATGGCGTATTGCTGGTAGGCGTCCCGGTAACCGGCGGGTGTGGTGACTTCACCGTTGTCCAGTTTGCAGCCTTCTTCGTCGCCAGAGAGGTAAAGTGGGCTCAGCACCTCTTCACAAAACTTTCCGCATTCGCCGAGTATCGCGTCCACGATATCGGGCGTGGCGTTTTCACCGCTGGTCAGGGTGGCGTAATGACCCGGGTAATCGAACACCTCGTTCAGCAGGAATTTCATGTCGCGCAGGGGTGCTTTGTAAACCGGCATAGCGGAATCCTCTGTGTCTTTCTCAACAATCTTGGGTGGGCAACCACCGTTCGTTGCCTTGTGTTTTACGCCAATACCCGGGCACTGCCATTGACGAAAAGCACCGGGCAGACTGTCAGAATGGACAATTGGCCGAGATGACGTAGCTGAGATCGTGGATTCCGGGTAATGATCGCTAAAGAGGGTTTCGGCGTATTTCCTTGCGCCGAGGACCCCCACATATTCCTGTTCAGAGAGTGTAAAAGTCATGCAAAGCCTGTTTACTGAGATATCGAAACGCCTGTCGACACCTATACTCTGGGTATTGTTTTCGGCACTGCTGCTCAGTGGCTGTGCCAGTCCCTCGCTCGAGGACTACGCCGACCGCACGCCAGAGCTGGTGCCTGAAGAGTTCTTTACCGGCGAACTTTCCGCCCGGGGGGTGGTCAAGAATTTTTCCGGTGAGGTGATTCGCACCTTTGATGCGGATATCAGCGCATCATGGGATGACGAGGGCGTAGGCACCCTGGATGAGGTGTTCCGTTTCGATGACGGCGAAGTGCAGACCCGCGTCTGGACCCTGACTCCCGCGGAAGACGGCTACCATGCTGACGCCGGTGACGTGGTTGAACCCGGAACCATGCGTTGGAGTGGCAATGCAATTCACATGAATTATGTGCTCCAGGTGGCCTATGGCGACGGTACCCTGGACGTACGCATGGATGACTGGATGTACCTGATTACGCCCGACACGTTGATCAATCAGACCACCATGAGCAAGTGGGGAATCGACGTGGGCGAGGTGGTTCTGGTCATCCAGAAAAAGTAACAGACGACTAACCTGACCCCGAAATACCTGGAAATCCTATGTGGAAACAGTGGTTGATTGCGTTGGTACTGGTGGCTGTCGCTATCGGCGGCGCCTTTGTGTATCAGAACTTCGATGATGGGACCGCCGCCCAGAGCGGCCGAGAACGCCCCGCCAGCGCCGTTAACACCATGCTTCCGCAGATGGAGGCAGTACGGGATGTGGTCAACGCCGTTGGCAGTCTCAAAGCCCTGAACGCGGTGGAACTGACCACGGAAGTCAGTGGCCGGGTGGTGGAATTGAATCTGGAAACCGGCCGCCGGGTGGGGCAGGGCGACGTCCTGTTGCGGCTTGATGATCGCCAGGCCCGGGCAGACCTGCAGGTGATCGAGGCGCAACTGGCGGATGCCCGCCGACAGCTTGAAAGGGCAGAGCGGTTGCGTTCGAACAACAGTATTTCCCAGTCCCAGGTGGATCAACTGAGAACGTCAGTCGATGTCGCCGAGGCGCAGCGCCAGTCAGCTCAAGTTCGTCTGGAAAACCACCGGATCGAGGCGCCGTTCGCCGGTGTGGTCGGGCTGAGTGACATCAGCGTCGGCGCCTATATTACTGCCGGGACCTCGGTGACTACTCTGGATACCACCGACCGTATGGAACTGGGCTTTTCGATCCCGGAGCGTTTCCTGGGGCAGGTGAGTCTCGGGCAAGAGGTAAGGGGCGCATCGCCGGCCTATCCGGACCAGACCTTTTCCGGTCAGCTGGTGGAGTTGGGTTCCAGGGTCAGTGAGTTGAGCCGTTCGCTGCCTGTCCGGGCACTGATCGATAACCCGGATGGTTTGCTCCGGCCGGGACAGTTCATGTCTGCGACGCTTACACTCCGGCAACGGCAGGCGCTGGTAATCCCCGAGCAGGCGGTGATGATCCGGGGTGATGAACAATATGTGTTTGTGGCTGAAGACGGTGTGGCCCGGCGTGTTTCGGTGAGCCTGGGCTCGCGCATGCCCGGTTTTGTGGAAGTTTCGAACGGTTTGAGCCAGGAAGACCCGGTGATCGTGACCGGTCAGGACCGGCTCAGCAGTGGGGACCGGGTTCGGGTATTGGAAGACGACAAAGCCATTCCCGAGAACCGTTTTATTACGGCCAGGGAGTCGTAACCGGTGGTCCTCTCCGACGTCTCCATCAAGCGGCCGGTGTTCGCTACGGTCCTCAGTCTTCTGATCGTTGTGTTCGGTCTGGCAGCCCTGATGGGCCTGCCGGTGCGCGAGTACCCGGATATTGACCCACCCGTTGTTTCCATCTCTACCGACTACACCGGCGCCGCGGCCGAGGTGGTGGATACCCAGATTACCCAGGTGATCGAGGGTGCCATCAGTGGCATTGAGGGTATTCGGTCGATTGAATCATCCACCGAGCAGGGCGAGTCCCGAACCAGTATTGAATTTACCACCGCCCGGGATGTGGATATTGCCGCCAATGATGTCCGTGATGCGGTGTCCCGGGTGGCCAACCAGTTACCAGACGAAGCCGATCCACCGGTGGTGCGTAAGGCGGATTCCGATGCACGCCCGATGATGTGGGTGACCCTGCGCAGTGATGTCTGGGACAGTGCCGAATTGAGTGACTTTGCCGACCGGGTCCTGGCGGACAGGTTGTCGGTACTCGATGGTGTTGCCGACGTGCGTATTGGCGGCGAACGGCGCTATGCCATCCGGGTCTGGCTGGACCGCGAACGTCTTGCGGCCCGGGATATCACCGTGGCGGAAGTGGAACGGGCCCTGCGTGCCAACAACGTGGAGCTGCCTGCAGGATCGGTGGATTCGTCCACCCGGAATTTCACCGTGCGGGCCGAGGGCCGGCTGTCGAACGTGGAACAGTTCCGGGAGCTTGTGGTTCGCCGGGATGGTAATGATCTGTTGCGCCTGGGCGAGGTGGCCAATGTCCAGATGGGTGTGGAGTCGGATGTGAGCCGCCTGCGCGCCAATGGCCAGACCGCCATCGGCATGGGGATTATCCGCCAGTCCAAGGCCAACACCGTTGCGGTTTCCGATGCCGTCCGCGCCGAGCTGGAGAAGATCCGGGAGACACTGCCACCGGAAGTCACCATCGCGGAAAGCTACGACGAATCCATTTTCATCCGGGCTTCCATCAAGGAAGTGGTCACCACGCTCGCCATTGCGGTGTCACTGGTTATCCTGGTTATCTTCCTGTTCCTGCGCTCCTGGCGGGCGACTCTCATTCCCGCGGTGACCATTCCGGTTGCGGTGATTGGTGCCTTTATCGGTCTGGGCTTCCTGGGTTTTTCCATCAACGTACTGACCCTGCTGGCGGTGATTCTTGCCATCGGCCTGGTGGTGGACGATGCCATCGTGATGCTGGAAAACATCCAGCGCCGGATTGACGAGGGCGAGCCCCCGTTGCTTGCCGCCTACCGGGGCGCGAAGCAGGTTGCCTTCGCCGTGATTGCGACCACTCTGACCCTGGTGGCGGTGTTCGTTCCCATCTCCTTCATGGGCGGCAACATTGGCCGATTGTTTGCCGAATTCGGCTTTACCCTGGCGGCGGCAGTGGTGTTTTCGAGCCTCGTGGCCCTGACCCTGGCGCCGATGCTGTGTTCCAAGTGGCTCAGGCACAGCCCCGAATCGGCAGAAGGTCATCGTTTCTGGGCCGCCAGTGAAAAGGTCCTGAATGGCCTGACCAATGGTTACCGCAGGCTGTTGGAGTTTTCCCTGAGGCAGCCGGGCTTGTTACTGGGCCTTGGACTTGTCGGGCTGGTCATTGCCGCCGTGGTGTATCCGAAATTGCCTCAGGAGCTGGCGCCTACCGAAGACCGTGCCGTGATTATCATGCCCACCAGCGCGCCCCGTGGCTCAACGGTGGAATACACCGACCACTACGTTCGGCAGGTGGAAGAAACACTGCTCCCGTATCTGGACGAGGGGATAGCCAACCGTTTGCTTGCTATCGTCGGATTCCGCAATGAAGAGGACAATGCGTTCATGATCATGGGCCTGGTACCCTGGGAAGAGCGGGATATCAAGCAGCAGGAGGTGACCAGCGAAATCCGCAGGAAGTTGGCTGATGTGTCCGGCATCCGGACCGTGGCCGTCAATCCGGCGGGTCTGGGCCAAAGGGGTTTCAGCCAGGCGATCGAGTTCGTGGTGGCTGGTCCGGACTATGAGTCGGTTCAGGCCTGGAGCCAGGAGATCGTGGAGCGCGCCAAGGAAAACCCGAATCTCCAGAACTTGGATACTGATTTCGAGCTGACCCGGCCGGAACTTCGGGTGAACATCGACCGGGAACGGGCCGCGGATCTGGATATCACGGTAGAAGACGTGGGCCTCACCTTGCAGACCATGCTGGCTTCCCGGCAGGTAACGACTTACATCGATCGAGGCCGCGAATACGATGTAATCATTCAGGCGGAAGATGCCAACCGGGCAACGCCCGAAGACCTCGGCCAGATTTTCCTGCGGCCCCGGGAGGGCGGTAACCTGATCCCATTGCAGGCACTGGTTTCCGTGCAGGAGATCGGCGCCAACCCGGACCTCCGCCGCATCGACCGCCTGCCCGCTGTGGTGATCAGTGCGTCTATGGCGGATGGTTACGACCTGGGTTCGGCATTGACCTACCTGAACAATCTGGCTGTGGATAACTTGCCGCCGGAAGCCCGCATTAGTTACAAAGGCCTGAGCCGGGAATTCCAGGAATCCTCGGCGGCAATCTACGTTACCTTTGCGCTGGCTTTCGTCATCGTGTTCCTGGTGTTGGCAGCGCAGTTTGAAAGCTGGATCCATCCGCTGATCATCATGTTGTCGGTGCCGCTGGCGGTAACCGGGGCTCTCCTGGCGCTCTGGTGGACGGGTATCAGTCTGAACATCTACAGCCAGATCGGCATCATCATGTTGCTGGGGTTGATGGCGAAGAACGGGATATTGATCGTGGAGTTCGCCAATCAGCTCCGGGACAAGGGTTACGAGGTGCGGGAAGCGATTCTCGAAGGCGCCTGTCTGCGTTTCCGTCCGGTACTGATGACCACCATATCGACGATTTTCGGTGCCGTGCCCCTGGTGATTGCCACTGGCGCCGGAGCCGAGAGCCGGGAGTCGATTGGTATGGTCATTCTGGGCGGGCTGGTCTTCGCCACTACGCTGACCCTGTTCATCATTCCGGTGCTCTACAACCTGTTGGCCCGGTTTGCCAAGTCTTCCAATGCGGTGGAAAAAGAACTGGAACGTCAGGCGTCCGGACAGGCGGGCGGCACGGGATTGGCCGCCGCGCCACAGAAACGCGCCGACGATTTCTGACTGACCGGATGATTACAGGGTGGCCGGGAACTCCAGCTGGCCGCCAAACATCTCATCCGGATGTATGTCGACGCAGAAGACCTGTTGCCCCGGCAGCATTGTTGACAGGGTGACGGTACGTTTTGCATCCGGCAGACCGACATAGGGCCGACAGCTGCTGATGTGCTGGGGCCGTTCCAGGGCATTCCGGAAGTACTCCCGGTGGGTCCATTGAGCGCCGGCGGAATGATACAGCGGATTGAACTTTCCGCGATGAATGTCCGGATTGGCGCGGGCAAGGTTGCCTTGCTGGATGCCCTGTGGATTGAGCAGGAAGCAGCGTTTCACGCCATCCACTTCCAACAGCTTGTTGCAGGCGGTGCTGAACGGCAACTCCCGGCTCAGGGAATGGCAGGCTTCGAGAATTTCGAAACGCAGAAGGCGGAAATAACTCTCCTGATCGCGTATGTCCTGGGCTGATGACTCGCTGGAATCGGCAATGATGCGTTTTAGCGCCTGTTCGGTCAGCTCCGGCTCGTGTTGTTTCAGGTTGGACGGCCTTGCGAACAGGAAGCCCTGCAGAAGATCGGCCTGCAGGGCAATGTGAGCCTGGGTGTGGTTCTCGATCCCTTCCAGAAGCACGAGGCTGCCGCTTTCGCGGATCATCTTTACCAGACTCTCCAGCAGCATTCGGGCGCGACTGTTGTTCTCGGCGTTTACCAATAGGCTCCGGTCGAGTTTCACAATCAGCGGATTGATGCGCCACAGGCGCTCAAAATTGGAATCGCCCATACCGAAATCGTCGATAGCGATCTGAAAGCCGTGTGCTTTGGCCTTGAGGATGAATTCCAGAAGTGCGGCTGGGTTGTCGGATGCGGTTTCGACCAGTTCCAGAACCACTTTCTCGGGATCTATTCCGCTACGCTTGCATTGCAGAGCAAGCTTCTCCAGGGAAGCTTCCGGATGGATGCAGGTACCGGGATTGATATTCAGGAACAGCCAGACGGCCTGGGAGCTGGCCGCAAAGTTGTCCAGGTGAAGCTGCAACAGATGCCGGTCCAGCTCCGGTGTCTGGTTGTTTTTTTCGGCCTGTTCGAAAAGCGTAAACGGAGAGACACTCTCATTATTCTTTCTGACCCGGACCAATGCCTCGTAGCCAACCAGTTTTCGATGGGTTGGGCTCAGGATCGGCTGGTAAACAGAACTGAAATCATAGTCGTCGATGATCTTTGGAGTCTTGGATATTTCGGCTCCGCGATAGATGCGCCGTGGAAGTCGGACTACGCTGCTCATGGTCAGGAACCTTTATAGTGCCAATAATCCAGCCATCCTGGCCCGATGAAAAAGTGTCTGAACAAGGAGACCAAGCGAATTTCGTACCAGACGGCCAAAAATCAAGCGTTTGAAAATGCTTAACCCCGTCAAATAAATGAACATGATTGCCGCTTTTTGCGCTATTGCACCGGATTCGGGCAAATTTTCGGTCGCAACGCCGGCAACGCACCAAAACAGGGTTTCTTGATGCCATCGAAAAGTCAGTTCCGTTTGCTTGGCCAACGCCGGTTCCTGCCGTTTTATCTGACCCAGTTCTCTGGCGCCTTCAACGACAATCTGTTCAAGAACGCGCTGCTGCTGCTGATCACCTTCAGTGCCGGCGGTTTGATGGGGTTGTCGGTGAATGTGGTGGTTAACCTGGCTGCTTTCCTCTTCATATTGCCGTTTTTCCTGTTTTCCGGTATTGCCGGCGAGATGGCGGATCGCTACGAAAAATCCCGGATTATCCGGAATGTGAAGTTGGCGGAAATTGTCATCATGGCCGTTGCCGCACTCGGACTGTGGTTCGGCTGGTACGAGTTGTTGCTGGTTCTGTTGTTCCTGATGGGTACCCAGTCCACGTTCTTCGGTCCGGTGAAATACGCGATCCTGCCCCAGGTGTTGGCGGACGATGAGCTGGTGGGCGGCAATGGCCTGGTTGGTATGGGCACGTTTGTGGCCATTCTTCTCGGCACCATAGCTGCGGGTTTGTTGATGGGGTTTGAGACTGCGGCCCGGTTAACGGCGATTGCGGTCGTCGCCATGGCGGTCCTTGGCTATCTGGCGGCGCGACAGGTTCCGGCGACGGATTCCGATGGTTCCGGTGTCAATGTCCGGTTTCGCCCGGTGCTCGAAACCTGGAAACTGATGGCTCTGGCGGCCGAGCGCCGGCAGGTGTTGCTGGCGGTGCTGACGATCTCCTGGTTCTGGTTCCTCGGAGCCGCCTATCTGACCCAGTTTCCCAATTTTGCCCGCACCAACCTCCTGGGTGACGAGACCGTGGTGACCCTGTTATTGGCCATGTTCACGATCGGCATTTCCATCGGCTCCATGATGTGCGAGCGACTCACCAAACACCGCATTACCCTGTCACCCGTGCCCTGGGGCGCCCTGGGGCTGAGCCTGTTCGGAATAGACCTGTATTTTGCGGTGCCGGATGATCCCATGGCGTCGACCTGGTGGACCCTGTTGACCGATCCTGTCTATCTGAGGGTTTTGATGGATCTGGTCGGTATCGGGATTTGCGGCGGTCTTTTCATCGTGCCTCTGTATGCCTTTATCCAGCACGAAACGCCACGGACCAAACGTGCCCGTATCATTGCTGCGCTGAATGTCATTAATGCATTGTTCATGGTGGTGAGTGCCCTGGCCGGAATTGTGGTGCTTGGTGTGTTGGAGGTAAGCATTCCGGGGTTTTTCCTCCTGCTCTCGCTCCTGAAC
>Ga0114909_1000060_pt1 | contig 89820 bp, 123 predicted proteins | sample MalvireepMed_906_FD_87290 | JGI IMG/M metagenome (GOLD analysis project Ga0114909, IMG submission 87290) | Marine viral communities from the Global Malaspina Expedition - Malaspina viral metaG DeepMed_906 | ecosystem: Environmental > Aquatic > Marine > Oceanic | place: Mediterranean Sea...
GGTTAGCTTTAAATTAAAAAGCTCTTGCTCGGTAAATAAAGCTCGAATTTGCTGATGAAGTTCAGGTTGAGTAAAAACGCGAGAGTATGCACAGATAAAAACTTTATTTATATTCTCAACCAAGAAACCTGTATCTGCCTCTTGCTCTTGCTCTCCCCATGCATTAATCCATTCAATAGTTGGTAAAGCCGAAGAGATATAGCCACGATAGTCGCCACTCCATACTAGTTCGCCGTTAAACGTTGAGTAATATAGCGCGCCTTTTCTCACACTCTCTATAGACTCCTGCGGCAAACCGCCGACAATAGGTGAAGAGGTGGTTGCTGTTACCTTATTAAAACTAGGATCACTAAAAGAAAGCGTCTGCCCTGTGATCAATGTTGTTTCACCTTCGGTTAGCCACGCATCTAAATGCACAGTTGCACCGTCTGGCACTTGCTTTGCGATCACGCCATTACCAAACCTAACACCTAGCTGCTCACTCGGCGTGTAAAACTCTACGTAAAACTTACTTGTAGGCGTACCGCTGCGAAACAAGAATGAACGCGTCCATTTTGCTGTACCGCCGTCATCGATCAATACATCAAGTTTATGCGTCTTTGCTGAATCCTCTTTAGATAGCTGAACCTCAAGGTATTTAGTATCACCAGCAACAGCCTGAGAAATTCGTTTTTTGACTAGTTGCTTTATTTGCACGGTAGCTGACTGCCCTGCCAAAATATTAACCGCTTCACTCGTCACATAACCCACACCTTCCGCTGATGTCAATACCGCGCCCTCATGGACAAATATCGCCAACTCATCACTGTTAACAAGGGTGATTGCGCCGATAGAAGGGGTTATTTTAGCCCGTACATAGCCTTTATTCTCTGCCGCTGCAAGAATGCTTGAGGCTCTGATTGCAAGCGATAAATGCACCTCGGCAAGCTCTCTACTCACTAACGATAAACAGCGATAAACCACCTGTGAAATAAAGTTAATTATGCCGTTAGAAAATTGCGAACCGACCATCTTAGCCCACCATGGCTGTGGGTTTAAGTTATCTTCAAAAATTTGTTTTACTTCGTCTTTATTGAGCATTTTATTACCTTACAGTTCCGCTAATTTTTGTGTGATAGCGCCTTGAGGCGTACCTATTGTTACAACGATGTCATCAATACCTTGAGCAACCACTTTTATGCCAGTGATCACCACGCTAGGAATATCTATCGGTAGCTTAATGACAATATGCGCCTCTATTTGCATTTCTAATATTACGTTTGCTGGGTAATGCCTAAACAAGTGGAATTGATTACCCCATGAAGGCATGCCGTATATATCATTCATAGGCGTTAAAACCCACTCACGAATATTATTGATAGCCGCCTGTTCATCGTCATAAGTAATGACACCCAGCGAATTAACCTCTAGTAAAAAATCGATTTCTTTCATTTAGCGAAGATCCATGGTTAAAGACTTTAAATAAGTGTCATCAAATGACTTAGGGATAGTGTAAGGAATGGCGCTCGTTCTATTGTCTTTTTTGGACGCCTGTTGGCTCGCCTTGGCTAGATGATTATTTACCTTCTTCATCTCATCAATAAGCGCAGGATCATGCTTACTTACCACTGTAGACTCTTTAGCGTTATTGTTGGTTGTCGACTTACTTTTACTTGTTGTATTTATCGATTCGACGTACTCAGGATTGAAATCGTTAACTGCTGGCGCTAAAGCACCTGACAAAGCTTTTAACTTATTATCCTCGCTTGATTGCAGGGGTAATCCGTTAACACCCTGAGCCTTACCATTTACGGGCGAGAAATCCACGGATGTAGAGGCAACGGTTGAGGTAGCTTTAGATTTGCTTTTTTCGGTAGCCCCACCAAAAGGATTATTCAGCTCAATTTCTGCATTCGTTTTTTTCTTTACTGACTCTACCGATTGAACGGGACTCTCCATCATTGAAGCAACAGCCTCACCAGCCATGGAGCCACCCTCAGAGCCAGCCCAAGCGCCAAGCGCGCCACCAATCAAGCCACCAATCAACGTACCAACAAACGGCACCAGCGAGCCGACAGCTGCACCAGCCGCCGCACCAGCCAATGCACCACCACCAGCACCTACCGCAGTAGAGGCGGTAACAGTGTTTTTTTGATTGTCACTAAGATCTTCGCGTTCTTTTAACTCTTGGTGTTTTGTAAAACCAGCTGTCGCCACGACCAAAGGAACCGCTAATTTTGATAATGCCTTACCAGCAAAATTTAATGCTTTAGAGCCAGCGCCAGCAGATTGAGCAGCACCAGAAGCAGCGCCACGACCAAATAACCCTTTTACCTTGTCTACGCCAGTACCTAAGAAACCACTCACCTTAGCGAGCTTAGGAGATTTTGATTTTAATTTATCAAAAGCTCTACCAATACGACCACGCTTACCTTTTTTGCGCCCCTTACCCTTACTAGAGCCTGAAAAATCAGTCAAGTCATCAAGTATTGAACTACTAGCGCCGCCGCCAAAGTCTTTGTCTGCAATCTCTTTTAATAGTGAGGTCTGCTCATCTAATTCGCCTTTTATATCGTCTTTTTCTTCAACTTTCCCTTTGATAACATCGTCTGACTTTACCTTGTCGACAACGGCTTTTTCAGTGGGAGTGCTTGCTTTATCGTCAGTATCAGAAGATCCTTTTTTAAATGTCTCACCAGCCCTTTGAGCATAGCCTTTAGCATCCGAAGCAATGTCCATCGCCTCAACACCCATATCGTAAAATGAGCCTAGCGCTATACGTCCTAATGCGCCTTTTCCGTCTTCTGCAACATTGTTGCCAGCCGCCACCTCAACGAGTCTACCTAGCAGACCTTTTTTGTCATCATCTTCGCTTTTGTTACTTTCTTTTTGCTGGGCAATCGCTTCTTTTGATGCATAACTACCGTCTTGATTACGCCAGCGATCACGCTCATCTTTGTATAAGCCATCTAATGACTTAGCGGTACTGGTGAGTGCTTTAGTGTTTTTTATCGCCTCGGTTGTAACAATACGCTCAGAAGTAGAGGTGTTATTATTGACAACCTTTTCTTTGCTTGAGTTTATTTTGCTTTTGGGCGTGTCAATTCCTGAAACAACGATCTGCTTGTTGTCGGCCTTACTTCTTGTTTTTCTAGGTGATGATAAAACTGTTTCAGCCGATACAGCTTTCTTTACTGCTTCTTTGGCTTGCTGGTTGTTTTCAACAGCAACAATGCTGTTTTTATTTTTTTTACTGTTATCGACTGACTCAAAAGCAGCAGTGGTTCTTTTAAGCTCAACCGCTGGCGATAGTCCGACAATGGCCTTCTCAATATCACCCAGCTTGTCGAGCTGCTCTTTTGCTGACATTTCAATCTGGCTAGCTATTCGCTCTACTTCACTTGTTGCCTCAACACTTGATATAGGCGCGCTGCCGACACTAATAATTTCAGCTTGAGCATTGCTTATATTGGTTTCTGCTTCTGTATTACTATCGTTTATCTTCATTTCTTTTTAGACCTATCAACAACCACAGTATTCAAATCAACAATTAACGGAAATTGACTCGCTAGCACTGAGTCAATAGGCTGATTCGGGATAGTTTTAATACATAAATTTTCTATTATTGTTTGCCAACCAGCACCGCTAAATCTTTGCAATGTAGTCGTGACACCGAAAGGGCATATGCACTCTAGTCTTATTAGCTGCACTTACCTCCTTATCGTCATTTGTACAATCAAATGCAGGCGTGATAGCCGACATCTCACCCACACTGTTGACATTCATAGGAAGTCCAAAGGTGTTTCTTTTGTTATACTTTTGTGTTTCTTTTGAAATCCGTTCGAACTCCATTACTGTCATAGTTTCCTTTAATGACTCTAATCGCTCAATCAATTCAGGCACAGGCTTATTAACCATATCAATAGGAAGAAACTGCAATAAAACACGCATCACTTTGATCTCGGTCTTTTGTTTTTGCGTAGCTTCCTCATCAATGCAAAGTCGCATCTCTTCTAAGTGCTGCTCAGCCCATCCGAATAATGGTGTAATGCGATACTCTAGCTTTTCCCCCAGTGTAGATACTTCTGACTTTTCAATACTTCCAGTCGTTACTTGGTCGCCTAATAACTGCAAGTCAAAATCAACATGGTGCTTATCACCACAGCCGCACTTGTAAGTGATCAACGTTGAAGTATCTTCGGTTACATACAAGTAAATCCAAAAGATTGCCGCCTTTCTATCTTGAGCCGTCCAATACAATGATGACGTTTCTGGCTTAGCAGCGTCATAAGTCGTATTTAAGCGGTCTAAATAGCGTGTCGCTATCTCTTGCTCCATATCTGGCGATAAGTCTGCGAAATCGACGCACACTTGCACTGTAGGGACATCAAAGGTAATGCTTTTGCTTTTATCTGTTGGTAATGTAAAGGCTGGGATAATCATTTTTAGCCACCTCCTAATGAGTCTGATTGAGTAAAAGATATTGGATAAGATACATAAGCGCCTAACTCGTCCACGCTCTCCGTTCTGTCACCTCGCAGAGTAGGGAAAACCACCCAGCTCTCGCGTAACTCAGTGCTACCATCTTTAAGTAACGTGTGGATCTCTATGGCAAACTCATACGTGTGAGATAAGTTTTTAGTACCGTTAGAGTTGAATATCTTGCCAGCTTGCTCATCGAACCATGTAGCAAAGTCACCTCTTTCGTTATCTCGGATCGTAACGCCCAAAATAACAGGGGCAGCACTTTCTGGTGACGTCATCACGTTACCGCCGACACGCTTCTCTGTTGTCGTTATTTCAACAGCGCCATAGCTAATGTCTTTAGCGAACAAATCAAAATCTATAGCGCTACTGGGCACAACAACCTTAAATTGCCAGCCTTCCATGTATTTCTGCTCTCGGTGCTTTCTATAAGCAGCTCGGCGAAACCTGTAAAGGGGATCTTGACTCATTAACTAAAGCTCGATAGTGGTAGTGGTGGCGCGGAATCAACCATATTTTTTTCTAGTTCAAGTTTTCTTGCTAAAAGCGTGGCATTATCTTCAATAGTTGGATCAGCTATTTCATCACGCGCCGCTAAGGCTGATTTAACTTCGTTGTTAGGAATACGTATCAAGACATCTAAATAATCTTGCAGCATAGGGATGCTTTCTGGTGGCAGTTCATCTTCACTATGATCCATGCCAGCCAAGTCAACAAAATACAACAAGGTAGCTGGCGCTTTAAATTGAGCATCAACCTCTACCTCAAGGTATTTCTCTTCATTGACTTGAGTGAGTTGGCTATAATAGCCATTACCCACACCATCGGTTAAGCAAATTCTCTGTAGATAATCATCTGGCAAAGAACTTGATAAACCCGACTCCAAATCAACATCAATCTTTACTGATTTACGTTTACCGAACTTAGTTTGATAAGTCGTTAATGCCCGTAAAAGAATGGCTTCCAATTGGTCTGAATCGTCTATTAATAAAATAGGGAAACCCAGCACAACAAGCGATAATAATTGATTTGGAGTCATTGGTTATTCTGCCCAGCCGTAAGTTATTGTAATAGACGGCTTAACAAGTGCTGCTGTGTCATCAGTAGAGCCATCAAAGGCATCTGACGTCAATAAGCAGTCTTCTAAGTTACGAACTAAAGCTTCTGGTGACTCACCTTCTGTCGACTCTGGCGCGGCCTCCATGGTGCAGTTGACCTTCTCAGCTCTTTCGATAATACCACGAAGGGCGCTGAGTAAGTCGCCTCTTACGTTTTCAACAGCAGTAACAACAATCTCACCACTGTTTTGAAGCATACCGTATTCTGGAATACCCACACCACCATGACCTTTTTCGTCAATAACTTCACGTTGCGTTTTAGGCCATTGAGCAGTGCGGAACATTGCCGTTAAACCTTCATAACCAGCGATAGTGAACTTAAATTCATTACTTTTTAGTTTTGTGCCGATTGCCTTTTCTGAGTTATACAGCCTTTTAACAAAGCCTTTATTACCTTCGGTAGCAGCCATTTTCTTTACCTTTAATTAAATGTTGATTGTATGCGCGAGCGATTGATCACGTTTTTCGCGGTTAACGTTAATGTGACCGTGTTTGATAAAAAGTAGCCTTCATCGGTTTTGGATGCGTCAAGCTCAGAGCTAACACTCTCAATAACAATATCGGTGTATAGGTTTGTTCTACCGATGTTTAACGTTATCGATTGTGGTGTTCTACCACCGACAAAATTTTCATTCAGCTCAGGGCTAGCCATGCGCTCCAATGCCATTATCGCGTTGTTGACTTCATTCTTAGGATCACTAGATGCCTTAAAAACCATCACTACGTTAAATGTCATCGGGGCATTACCTGACCAGACTTGCTTACTGTTAAAGCTTGAAACGCTCGTTAATCCAGCGTTATTCTCACCTTGCGTAAGTGTCTGAACACCGCCAGCAACTCGACTTGCATTCTGACCAGCACTATCGCCCTCAAAAGGACTGTCCCAGTTAGATTGCAAGTCTTTGCTTGAGCCTTCACCCAAATAGCCAATAACGGTAGTGACGTCACCTTCAATCTGTTGCTGCACAGAAACCTTTAACGCTTCTGAGATGCTGTTATCGTTGATAACGCCATACCGTGCCATTTTCTATAAGCCTCTTGATTTACGAAGTCGCATAGACTTTTTACGGTTCAACTTCGCGCCAGCTTTATGAGCGCTTCGACGGGCTTTTTTAAGGCCAGCACGTTGAGCACTAGACATACGGCGCTTTTTAGGGCGTTTTTTAACTAGTTTGACCGTACCGTTACGAATAACCTTTTGCACAGCTGCAAGCATTAGCTCGCCGCCAGACATAAAGTTGATCATAAGCTCTTCGCTCGCGTCTTCATCGCTTGCTTTTGGTAGCTTTTCAGAGAGTGAGAAAGCGATTAACTCGCCTTTATCGTCACTTTCATCATCAATGAATGCAGACACATCTGCTTCACCAGCACCAAAACTAACAAGTGCATCAGCCATAAGGCCGATCACATCATTAAAGTGAGCTTCTTCACCGTCTTGGATTTCGCCATCATCATCGAGATCAGCAAGGCCGATCGCCAACTCTTCAAACTCACCAAAAGAGTTATCGCCATTATGAATCCATTCAAGAACAACTGACGCAGCTTGTAAGCGGTATTGCTTAACGGCGTAATCTTCTGACGAAGACATCTCATCTTCTGTAGCAGAAGCAAGCATTAAGGCTTCTTCTGCTGCTGCTTTTACTTCCGCTTCATCTTTACTAATCTGCTCAGCAGTCTTAGGTAGGATGATTGGATTTGCACCAAATGAACTTTGTGTAAATAATGTCATTTAGATATCCCCTTATTTAATAAGTACAGGCTCGCCTTTCGTGCGGCGGTTAGTACCCGTTACACATAAGCCCCAACGACAAGTCCAAAGATCGAACTCAGTTTGTTTTACTTCAAACCAGAAAGGTTCAACACCGTCATCATCAGGATTGCGTGGTTTAACAAGCGCGCCCGAAGTAACAAACGACTCACCGATTGTGTTAAGTAATCGAGATAAGCCTTTTTTGGTGATGCCATCTGGCTTGTGGCGTAATGCATTAGCACCAGCATGAAACTGCTTGCTAAACTCATCACAGACAGAGCCTACGTGCTGGAATCGCAAGTAATCACGCTTACCCCACAGAGTTAAGGCGTCATCAATAAATAAGCGTCCGTTATCAACGTTAATTTTATTAATGCGAACATCAACCATTGCGCTGTAATCGGGGATACCTACACCTTTTACTTGAATTAAATCAGCACGTTGAATCGTCGCCAAATCAACGCCAGCAGGAGAGTAATGCACACCCACCGTAGCACCTGTTGTAATGTCACGACCTTTTGCTTTTGCGGCAAAGGCAGAGCCAGACAAACCCCAAATAGCACGACCACCGTAATAGGGATCTTTTGCAGTGTATGGGAAGTGGTATAGCGCCATATGGTAGTTGTTGATACCTAATGCTGGCGCTGCTAATAATGCAGCTGCATAGGTAATCGACGGCACCAAATCGGCAAAACTATCGATTAGGCGATCAGTGGAGTAATCTGCCAACTTAGCTAGGTAAGTGGCGTCATACATGCCCATCGCAACATAAGCAGTTAAGTACTCCATTGAATAATGCAATACATCAAGCGCTTTAATCATATCGGAAGCGTCAATTGCGCCACCAGCAACGGGCTTAGTGAATGCTTTATTTAAGTCTTGAGCTTCTGCAAAAGTAGCATCAGGACGTAAAGCAACATTGATAACTGAGCTGCGATTAACAAGTGTTTCTATGAACATGTTAACGCCACCATCATCAACAGCTTCAACATCAAGGCTTACAACCCAATCTTCAAGCTCAACAGCGCCATTAATACCATCTTCCGTTACTTTGATGGCAATAGTGGAATCTGTATCATTTTTAACGATATCAATAGTACGGACGCGATCAGAGTCGCCATCAACCACATAAAAAGCAGCCCACGCCGTTGAGATAGCAACGACCTGAGTACCATATGAATCAGTTGATACCGTGGTAGGTTGTGCTTCACCTGTATTATGTGCCTGAATAACTGGGAACGAGGCATCAGAAGCGACAACACGCACAACACGACCATCACTCGCTGAAACTGACTCGCCCAACTGGCGTAAACAATCAGCATCAGTACCGACACTAGGGTGCCATGGCTTACCTAACACTGACTGCCAGTTTTCTTCATTGACGCTTAAGACTTCAAAAGGTTTACCTTTTGGCGAAACTACGACTGCACCAAATCGATTGTTAGCACCTAAACCACCAGCAGTTAATGTACCGCTAGAGTTAATGGCATTAATAACCGTTTGAGCTACTTGAGACAAGCTAGAAGGTATCTGCATTATTCAGCATCCTTCTTTGTGTCAGTGGCTTTAGATGCTTTAGCTTTTGCTTTAGCTGGCGTTTTAGCTGGCGTTTTAGCTTTGGTCGCTGTTTTAGTGCTTTCAGCATTTTCGGCTTCGGCTTTTGCATCAGCTTCGGCTTTTGCATCAGCTTCGGCTTTTGCATCAGCTTCGGCTTTTGCATCAGCTTCGGCTTTTGCATCAGCTTCGGCTTTTGCATCGGCTTCGGCTTTTGCGTCAAGCTCTTCTTGTGTAGGCTCTTTTTTTTGAGAAGCCTCAAGAGCTGCCATAGCCTCATCAAAAGCAATTTGCTTTGATTCAGCGAATTCAATAGCAGCAATGCCTTTTGCATTTAATGCTTCGGCCTGCTCTTTTAAGTTATCAGCAATAACTTGGGCTTCACCTAACTCAACACTTGCAACATCGACAGCCAGCTGCTCAGCAGATTTTTCTTCAAGCGGAATGATGTCACAATCAATTGCACTGTTAACGGCCTTAATATTGGCTTTCACAGCTTTAGCGGTAGTTATGTCCAGCTCAAACTTTTGTCCTTCGGGTGCTTCGTTATACGGCAAGATATTTAAGCCTAAAACACTAAGGGAAAAGCCAGAGCTGTTCATAATCGCCAGCGCTACTTTATTTTTTTTCATGTTTGAATTCTCCGAAAATCAAGGGGCAATACACCCCTTGATGAATGGGTTTATTAGTTATTGATTAACTAATTAAGACGCTATGTTTGTGATAGTGGTCTTAGCGAAGTAAGCAGATCCATTATCAGGATGAACTTGACCGTATTCGCTGCCCCACATGGTGTCTGAGTGAACCAAGTTGCCGCCAACATCATGCTTAAACGAGATTGGTGGGATTGCAGTACCAGCAACATAGCCAGAGTCGCCATGGTTACTACCTTTCGCGTACCACAAGATATCGTTAGTACCTAAATCATCTAATGGAACAGGCACTTCATAGATGCGGTATTTACCGAATAACATGCCAGTTAAATGCACTTGTGGAACACGCTTGTAATTAGGTACTGGCTTAAAGAAATCAGAGCCTAACGCTTGAAGGAATGCACTAGCACCTAAACCAACATAAGCGCCGATAATTCCCGACTTTTTGTTAGCGTTAGTTACTTCTGCATCAAGCGCAGTCATGAACTCGCCGAACTCTTCGTATTTTTCACGGAAGTAAGCGCCAGCAGGAACGTGTTTGTTGAACACACCAGTTCTAGTTGCAGCAAAAGCCATATCACGTAAGCGGCGTGTATCAGTTTCGTAAGCAATCAAGTTAGACATTGAATTGATTAACAGTGACTCAATGTCAATGTTATGCTCGCGGCGCATTTTATGCAGCGATTGGATGCTTGCTTGGCTATTGATGCTAACTTCATACGGCTTAACTTCTACAACAGACATCTTGTGGCTGACTGTAGGGATTAAGGAAGGGTTAGTTTCGATGTCTATTTCAAATTGGAAATGAAGCTCACCTGTGGTAATTGCCGCAGAGCTGTTTAGCACGACACTGCCGCCGCTATGATCTACCGTACCAGATAAGGTTGTATTACCAATTTTTCCAAATAACACACCATCTTTTTCTTGTGCGACAGGAATGCGATCATGATAAATGACAACACTGTCGGCTTTGATTTCATGCTTCTTAAGTGAAGGTAAATCAGTGGCGGTATCAAAAGTAAATTGCTGCTTAGCCGCTTGAGGCTGCTCACCAGCAGGAAAAGGGTATCGCTGGCGCTGCTGAGAAAACTGACCCATTGAGCCTTCGGCAATTATAGTGCCTTGTGTGTACTCACCACTTGTCGACGCTGCAATAGTGGTGATACGGAAGATTTCAGCAATATCTTTACCAGCTGGGATCAATGTCACCGCATGGTTAGTTGCACACTTCAAGTAAACGGGTAAAACCGTTGCAACAACGCGAGCACGCTCAAGCACACCATCAGAAGTCGATAAAGAGGTTTCAGCACTCGCAAGCATCAAGCCTGCTTGTGAGTTAGAAGGGGTTTTCATTAAACCCATTAAGTTTTCAGCTGTCTTATGTGCGGCAGCTAAAAGCTCATTTGATGGTGCTTCACCGTTATTGTCCATTGCATAGTTTTCAAGTGCAGAACCCCACGCAGGCGCGATAACGTTTGCTTCGGCTTCCGATAAGCTACCGATACCAGCAGTACTTGCTAGCATTAACGCTACAGCACCATAACGCGCCTTTTTGTCAGCAATTAAAGCGCCGCCTTCAAACTGAGGATTAACCACAGCATTTTTCATTTGTGTAGCACGGATAGCAATATCGCCCTCGCGTGCATGTAACTTCATCTTGTCATTCATTTTAGACGTTCCTGTTAATAATGTTAGTACATAAGTAAAGGCAAAAACGCCTTGACTTTTGTAGTCTAAAACGAGAGAAAAATATTACTGAGAAAAACCAACAACTAAAAAAAAGCAAAACTATGAATAAATTTTGCAATCAATCAAATCTTTCATATGAGTGCTTCAAATGTTATATTTGACTTAAATTAAAGCAAGGTAGTGAGATAAACACATGGAGCAAAAATTCGTAACACTAGGCGTATTTAAGGATTTAGTAGGATCTGGCGGTATTGGCGAGGTGGTAGCGCAAAAGAATGATAGTGAGAAGTACATGCTATTTGGTATATCAACCAATAAAGAAACAGTTTTTTTAGTGAAGACGTCGAGAGGAATTAACCACCTGAAAGAATGGGACGGCTTAGGCTATCTAGGTGACTTTATTGAAAGTACTGGGATATCTGAGTTTAAGGTAATAGGATTACTTAAGAAAGAGTGACAAATAAAACACTCAAGAAACACAAATAACATTTAATTGTGTTTCTTGGGTGTTAGGAATGTTATTTTGCAAATTTAGGCGTTAATGCCCTATCGCAGAACCACCACATTGCCGCAGTCGAAGCCGTATAGAATACCGTGTAAATCATATACCTAATAATCTCTCGCATTTCACCAGTAGAAAAGGCGTTATTAAGTGAATGCGCCTTATCTGAAAAAGCTGACATAATAGATAGAAACATCAAGGTAGCTACAAAAATCAATAAGGTCGTTAAGAATGGCCTAAACACCACTTTTATATTATTAGCCCATGGTGATGTATTACTATTAGAGAGGCTTGCATCTGACTCAATGGAGTTGCTTAGCGCCTCGCCTTTGGCTATATCTGCCCTAGCACTAATATCTAGGCTTGCCATCTCCTTATCATGCTTCCACTTGTCTTTTTCGTGGCTCTGGCGTAGCTTTTCTTGATAGTACTTACCTATCTGACCAAAAACCCCACCTATAGCGCCAGTGATCACACCACCAACACCAGCTGTAGCACCGTTAAATAAACTGGTAAGCCATTCCATATTAAGCAGCCTCGTTGTAAATTAGTCGGTTAGCATTAGCAACATATTCTTCGGGCTTTCCTGCGCCTGCCTCAGAGTTATGATTATCTTTCCAATAATCAGCACGCCCTTCTAATGTGATAGGTATAGGGGCTGTTATCTTTAAGTACTTAAGGCGAGTGAATATTATTGCAAGTAGTGGATTAAAATCTAACTCACGCAACTGGACTGTTTTAACATCAATACCATAGCGCTTAATAACCTTTTGGCGGTCTTTCTCTCTAACTCGCTTGCGAACATCAAGAAACCCTATGCGATCAAACTGGGTTACGCCAGCGCCTTGACCGTAAACACTGCGGTCTTTACAGCCACCTAATAACGTTTCTTGAGCACAAATCTCTTTCATGGCGATATCGGCGTTGTCGTTACCACCATTACCCAGCGTTTCACAAACATCTTTGATGATCATATCTAAATGAAAGATGCTAATTAACCCGTAACCCACTATCTTTTTTATATTCATATTTAACAACCTTTAGTTTATTTGTTAGTATTCTTAATCTTAAATAAAAACGCCAAATCAAGAAACACTTCCCGTTAATGGCGCACCTAGATTTGTGACGCCCGACCATATTATTGTTTTTGTCACAGACTCCACTGCAACAAACAACGCCTCAAAATATGGCGTTGACTCACTAGTCGTAATAACACCCATAATAGCCGCTTTATAAGCGCCCACTTTCGTCGCCGCATCATTCCCTAAAATAGACACGCACGGCGGCACAGGCGCTAAATGTGAAGTAGCCCAGTAATCGGCAAACATTTGCGCCAATACATCAACATTATTCGTCACACTACCCGTTAGGCCAGCATAAGCAGCGCCAATAACCCCAGCTGAGCCTGCACCAGTCGCAATAGGATTCACACTAGCACTAGCATCGCCATGATAAGCGTTCTGCCACGCTGACTTCATGAGATTTAGCGAAGTATTGACGTCATTAGTTGATATAACGTCTTGGTACGCACTATTAATACTGGAAGCAACACCAGCAGCATTTAGGGGCATTATTCTTGTACCTTCACTGTTCCTGATAAAACATCTTCAAATGTCATTATCTTGGTTGGCGTTGAAGTGGGTGAACCTAGATTTCCTATGACCGTATGAGTGTTAAAGGTTTCGATTATATGCCTAAGCAATGCAACCAACTTATCACCCATCACAGCAGGCTCTAACCCTTCGCTACCTACATCTATTGTAGGGGCGATTACTTTTACATGGCCTGTTGAATTGATCGTAGTGGTGCCGCCGACATTCATCACCCAGTTACCTTCGATATTCTCTTGAAGCTTACCCGTACCACTACGGTAAGTGTCACCTTCTGTATGTAATACGCTATGGCCTTCATTCGTAAACTCAAATGATGTGCCACTCGCCTTATGCGTTAATCGGTAACTTGAGTCGGGCGCTATTTCTATCAATACACCAAATCGACTAAAGACCACTGCATCATGGTATTGAGGCACTGGCGGCGTAGGCTCGTCAGCGTGGCGTAAGTGAGTATGTTTTTCTTCGCCAGCAAATGCCTCATGAGGCATGTTAGGTATACCATCTGGCGCATAGTGACAACTTCCTGTTATACGTGGAAGGCGAGTATCACCATTGATAAAATCGACCCATACATAATCATCAACAAGACAAGGCTCAAAGCCGCCCTCATTCATTCTCGCACCTATCGGAAGCTTATACTCAGCCCATGGCAGCACATCATCAGTTAAATCATCCCACACTGATAGCAGGCGCACTTTTGCCCTCATCAACTGCGCTGGATCTTCGGTGCTAACAACGACAGCCCTATACTCGCCGTGCAGCAAGCCTTTTGCGTTGCTCGCCTGCTCATTAAAACTGTTCATAGGTTGAAACCTCTATATTACAAGAATAAACAAGCCCTAATTGATAATGAGTAATGCGACTAATAATTCCCTCATCAGGTAGGCTTTCATCAATAACTCTTTCGGTGTTATGGCGATGAAATATCATTTCAATCTTTTTACTAGGCGACATTTGCAGCGAACCAAATGAGTTTAAATTGAGTGCTGGCAAAAATTGCTTACTTAACTTTTCAAGCTGCGGAACAGAGCGATGAGGCACAAATAGCGGCGTGCCGTCTAGCGATTCATCTCCTACCATTCCGCCAACCATAGACCACGAAAAATAAGCCTTGCCTACTTCCCTAGCCCATACCTTAGAGAGATCGAAAGGTGATAGCGCAGAGATAGGGCGCTCAGCAGCAGGATTGTTGTATTCAAGCGTTACAATCTTTTCTTGATCAACAATGCTCTGACAGCTTTTGATATAACCAACCCCTCGCACAATAAAAACGCTAACCCCCAAGTCGCGCTCTATTTTTCTAATGAGCTGGCTTGGCGTAGAATCTTGTAATAAGTGATAGGTATACAAGCCACTGATAGCCTCTTCTTCCCACTCACCAACATCAGGCAGCAAAGTTTTGATTATGGTTGAAGCCGATTCATCAACAAAAAATAGAGGTCTTCTTGCTGGCACCTTGGAAAGAGAAACATTTTTTTGAAGGGCATTCACTACAATGACATTACCACCAGCAGGATTAACGGTTAATACCTCAAATTCCTCAGTAAACGAATCGTTACTAAAGTCATCGAATACAATCTCAATAATAGCGCCAGACTTAAAGCCGTAATCATCACGAATAAGCGAGCCTGCATCAGTAAACTCAAGCATAAGCTGTGCGCCATCAAGGCTCATGAATTCAATATAGGCACAACTTAGCATTAGTATCGGATCAACCAATACACCATTACACTTTATAGACCTAACAAGTGCTTCATTTAGCATTATGTAATTAACTCTTTAAGCGAGCCTTCGTAGCGCATCGCTGTATTTGGAAAAGAAAAGGCGGTCACAGTATCAGCGATAACACTTATCGTTATTTCATTACTTAGCAGGCGTTTTGATTGAGAATCAGAGATCACTTTACTCATCATTTCACTACCTAGTGAATCAATGTCGACATCAAGTGTAACAGGCATACCCATCAGCATCGTTTTAGCCTTGAACCTTGTAGATACACCGTACTTCTCATAGGCCACTGAATCCTTAAAATACTGGCTTGCATGACGCACAAGCATCGACTGACGCAAGAAAGAACGTAACGCCAGCGTTAAAGCCGTTAAAGTGGGGTTATCCCAAGCGCAGACAACAACGCGATAAGATAGTGCCACTTTATCAATGAACGTTTCAACGTCCCAGCCACCCTCTGTCGACTCGAAGCTATCTAAAAGAACAGGGATATGATCAGTTAAAGCTGCCGAATCAATAACACTGCCTGACGTATAATAAACCGCTGGCAAGACACTCGCCTCAATCCCTTTACTTTTCGCCGCTCTCTCGAATCGGTCAACAAATTCAGAAGGAGAACCATGATCATCAAATAAGACCACCTTTTCTATTGCTGGTCTTTTTAAGAACTTAATTGCTGCTAAATTTTCTTTGCGATCTGCATCAGTAATAACGGTATTCTCAAACGCCTGACGTAGCCACTTACCAAAAGCCTTGTCGACATCGGTTAAATTGGTTGTCTCTCGCATTTCACTTGTTATTTTCACTGACAAGGCACCTGTGTTTTAAAATGTTTGTTAATTTTGTTAGATGATACATCGCATTGATAAAAACCACACTACCTAGTTATGAAATAGCTGGCAGCTCATCACTATCGCCCGTAAAAGGTAATAGGTAGTAAATATGGTTTAGACCTTGGTTATCTGTAGCTCTTACTTTATGAACCGAATAAAAAACCGAAATACTCTTTCGTTTAGAGTTCATCACATTAAACATGATGGCACTACCTTCGGGTACATTGCGTTTATTGATTTTAACGGCTATAGGCTCATTTGCACCGCCTGTTATATCACTATCATCAGTAGATAACGTCAAATAACTCACACTGCTAGGCATATCAACCATAACAATTAGCTCAGGCTCACCTAGATCAGTTTCATTCTCAACCTCATCAAGCACTAAGGGGGCATCTTCTTCATAGTGACTTTCCGCAGCTGGCGCAGTAGCCTCAACAGTTATAGAAGGCCATAAGATAGCATCGTAGGCATTCGGATCTTTTTCTATCTTTTTTATTTCACTGTCGCGCAATATTTTATTTAACTTAGTGTTATTGCGATTCTTTGAGCGCATTGTCATTGAATTACCCTTTCAACTTACCCTTTAATCTATTTAAGTTTGCTTTAGATAACTTCTGCTTCTCTGCAAACCGACTTAATATATCTTCATTTGAGGCACCAAACGCTTTAGCGCCTTCTGAAAACGACTTGTAGGAATCTGATATCTTTTTATCTTTAAGCTTCTGATTTTGCGCCCTAGCTCGCTTAAGCTGTGTCTGCAACGTTTGCAGTTTATTTGCATCTTTTTTTATTCTGTTAGCGAGCCGAACCTTATTCCTTAAATGCTTTTCAAAGGCTTTCTTCTCTCGTTCAGAGTCAAGAGCACCACGACGAGATAAACTATTGGCTTTTTTTATCTCATCTTTTTCGAAGTAAAATTTATTCTTATCGCCATAGCCGACTTTAGCTGCTGCCTTAGCCATGGTTTTTGCGATAAGTTTAATCCAGCTAACCGACTTAAGCTTATTTAACGCAAGTAAAACGTGCTTACATGCCACCCCTTCACCGTGGGGGTTTCTAATCTTAGGGAAAGCATACTCTTTAGGGGATAACGCAAAATTACCAGCAGTCGCTAAGTAGCGATAAGTATATTGATGCTGCCCACAATTACACTCAAAGGAAAGATTGTCCGATATGATCTTCCTTATTGTTTTTTCATCACCTTTGACCGTTCCCTCAGAATCACTCATGCGATCAAACCAAGATTCAAAGCGAATCTGTACGCGATATGCACCGCCAGTCGTACTCGCATCTGATGATTGAACGTTTACCGTGAATATGTCACCAATAACACCAACAGGAGAGGCATTTTTAACACCTGTCCCATCATTTACACGGTTATTTGAGCGATCTAAATCTTTCTTGGTAGAGTTGGCAACTATCTGAGCGTAGGTGATACCTCTTTCACTCTTGTTGAACTTCTTACCTAAGTATTCCTTTACTCGCTTAAAGTCCACCAAATCAGCTGTAGTAAAGCCTGTACCATCACTTTTTTTACCTAAGCTTGAAAGCGGCAAGTTACTCTTTGCATTAAGTAACGCTGGCGTTAAAGTTCGCTTACCAAACTTACGCGCCTTAGCGTTAGCCTTGGCGATTTTATTATGCATGGCGTTGAATTTTCTTGGCTCTATGTCCTCGAAATCAAAGTCCATATTAAATTCAGCCACAACTAACCACCATGCGACTTAATTTTTTTGCGGATTAAATGCGCTGGCGGATAAAGCAAAGGCTCACCTACTGGCAGCGCATCTAGCTCATCAGTAAGACCAGCGATAAGCAACACCACCCAGCGACACTCTGGCGTGCCGTAAATTCGATAGGACGCCAGCTCAGGGCGATACTCTTCATCGACAGCCATAGAACGAGCGATCCAGTCCGTCTTATCACTCGCCAGCAAATCTCTGTGCATGATATTCCTAAGAATAGGATCATCTATATTCAAATCAGAAAGGCGACTTAAGTTATTTGACATAAGTAAAGCCCTCTGGAATGCCAGTATTATCGTGAATGTCAGCAAGGTTTCGAGACTTAATTAAGTCATGGTGCTTTTGTTCATGATGTTTAGTTAAGGATGACTTTTGAGCGGAAATGCGTAGCGATACCGCCTCCTTGGCACCCTTTACACTGGCAAACATCGCCTTAAGTACAGGCAAATGACTAGGATTGTTACTAACTACAGCGTAAATGACGAGCAATAAGGCTCTGTGACTTGCTTTTATGGACTCCCATTCGAGCTGGAATACTGTTCGGCCTTTATCGTCGATAACTTCATTAATATTTGACTGGGGGATAGCTAAACTTGCTACACTTTCGCCGTAGACGATAACGCCGCCACTATTCATAGCGCGGTATTGTTTCATCGCCATATTAACAACGGTAACACCTGACACATCGTCCATGGTGTCCATACTTATCTGGTAAGCACCTCTAACTTTTATCGTTGAAAAACCTTCCTCGATAAAAACTAAAAAACCTTTTTTGACACGCTCTTTTACTATCTTGGTTATTGGCTCTTTATAGCCAGCAACACCAACAGGAAACGTATCAACTTTAACAATACTTAACTGACCAGAGCGCCATGACGCAAGCACACCACAAGGGGAGCCGCCTATGGTAGACACGCAATATATTTTCTTATCGTTGTTTGTCATTTTAAGCCTTTGGTTTATTTGTTAGTACAATGATAATTCAAAGGCAAAAAAAAACCTAACGAGAAAAATCAAGTTAGGCTAAAGTTTCATGAGACTTCAACAGCCGTCCAAACTGCTTATGATTTATACTACTAGCTTATTTGTTAGTATGCAACAGGTTAGAGTAAACTGGCTTGTAATCGATAAGTTTCCAAAGCTGCATTATCAACTCTTCTTGAGTGCCGTTAACTTTCTCCCACAAAGCCTTGCCGCCTTCCGCCCCTTTAGCATGGATAGGAAACACATCGGGATAGAGGGCTTGCATTTCTTTGGTCATCGGCGTGTCATGATGCCACTGGCACAGCCCTAGACAGTGTTCATGCGCATACGGCTTCGTTCTACCATCGCAATGATGCACTGAAACATAACTACCCTCACCAGCTGTCGTTATCCCAGCGTTAATACAAGCAATACAGCCCACAGCAGCCATTTTATTATGTAGCGCTTTTTCACTGCTACTTACCGACTTGCCAGCCAATCCTTTTGATTTGATCGGCTTCCTCGTTACGATTTTAGTGAAGCTTTTTTTATTTTTAGCTATTTTCTTATCAAATGCTATTTTAGCTTTTTCCTTTTGCTTGGCTTTATATTCTGGCGTTTGCTGCTTAGCTCTGGTCTTTTCTTGTGATGCAATCGCTTTAGCTCTGGCCTTTTCCCTTTGCTCTGGTGAATTTGCCTTATCTATAGCGCGCTGCCTTGCTCGCTTTTGAGTTGCAAGCGCCTGCTCTCGTTTTTCCTTTTCACTTTTTGCCATGACACACCTTTGTATGTTACTTGTAAGTTAAATGTAATTCATTTAGCTGTATTGATTGTGTATAACTCTGTTAGTTTATTTGTTAGTACGTGACTAGCGAGCAAAAAACAGCGCTAACTGTTTTTAGAAGATGCCGCAGCAACAAAGGCGTAGCACGTATCAGAATGCGCCTCAAGGCGCTTAACTTTCTGACTGATAGTCGTTGTTGATAAGTTATATTTCCTCTCGACAGCGTAGCTCGTATAACCATTAAGAAGAACATCCCTCAAGGCTGGCCTATGCAGCTCTTTAACATTTAGCTGTTCGAAGGCAACGAGCAATTGCGCCTCATTAAATTTTACGGACATCATTACCCTTATATATTTCTAATAGATTAGACCAATATAATACAGGTGATAATATACTTGCAAGTAAAATTACTCCTGTGTTTTGTGGTACTTGTTATTTCACGGATAATGGCAATTAGAAAAGCCAGCTACAATAGAGTATCTGGCTTTTTTATGTTTTCTACTTGCTGTTTATGGTCTATATATCTTTTTTGAGAGTAGGAGCGTTCAGCTTTTTACTTTTTTCCTTATGCTTTATCGCTTCATTGTGTAGATATTTATTTGCTCTACCTCTAAAATCTGGTTTGTTATCTCTGTAGATGTTTTCGTATTTATCTGATACTTGCTCTTTTAACTCATCAGGAATAAAAAACATGCGGTCTAATACGAACTGTTTATCGCTGTCGCCCCTTTTATTAAAATACCATAAGGGATATTCTTTTTTGATTGGAAAGAGGCTACCCATTAGTTTTAATTCCTAGTTATTTTGTTAGTTCATTGGTTGACTTTGAAAAAGCTGGCGGAACATATTCAGCCCACCCAAGAAGCTTGTAGCTTTCATTAAAAGTTATTAACTCGTAGTAGTTGTCGAATTCATAATGAGACTGACAAGTCACCCAGCCAACAGAATTAACATACTCACCATCTGTATTCACTAGTGCATCATCGCCATACAAATCTTCATCCCCATTTTTATATGGTCGGTTTTGGTACTGAGCTAAAAAGGTCATTACTTTTGGCTTGTCGAATTTAGGACTGTTAACCTCGACAGCAACCCAAAACTCTTTCTCGGCACCAACATTAACAACGGGCGTAGTTTCTGGTTCTTTCCAGTCAATATAGCCAGTATAATTCAATGCTAAATTTGTCTTAGAATACGTATTAACAAACCAACTAAAAACACCATCAGGATTATCGTTCTCGTCAGACAATTCCGTTATAAGCGTATCACCAACAAAGATAGAAACTAGCCCTTCATCTTCACAGTATTTATACCTAAGTACATTTGTTTTCTCAGACATTTTATTTTCCTTTTATTGTTTTTTAACATTTCTCTCGGTATACCAAGACTCTGCCATCTCTTTTTTTCTGATATCTGCGCACTTAGGGCAACCAGTGCCCGTCATATGCTTACCAGCCTGTTGCTGATACTTATGCCCTTTCGAGCAGGCGAGCTTTATCTTTGATTTGGAGTTAACGTACACAACCCTACTGTAGTCATAATCATCACCGTAACGCTCGATTGCTCTGGCTATAAACTCATCAGTAGTTAAGGTTTTAGGCACGATTACAATCCTTTAAAGAAACCAACGGCAAGCCGTGAATATAACTACAGTCGAACTGACCTTTAAATACACTGCCACAACCTTCGGGAAGTGGAAGTTTGCAGCTATTACATGTTCCGATAGCCTTCTGATCGTGCTTTATCCTATCGCCATCAACTCTCATTAAGGTCATTAGGTACTCTGTAGTGCAATCATACCCTCTGGCAGTTGCTTGCTCTTGGAGCTGCTTGCTTTCCGTGTCACTAATACCTTTTCCGCCAGCAGATAAAGAATTCTTAGTTAAGGGATCGCTGACTACTGGCTCCTGCCCATTTTGTTCAGCGAGCGCTTTCTCTTTGGCTTTTTCGCGCTGCTTTCGCTTGCGCAATTTGCCTTGTTCGCGTATCTTCGCCTTCTGCTCTTCGGTTTTTTCTTTTTTAGCCATAATTTATTACTTTCTTGTTGCGTGACGGTCACGCGAATTGATTTGATTTAACCGTGACAGTCACACTAATCGGTCGTCGTTACTTTTACTGAGGTCGAAAATACATGGGGTTCATTGCAGAATTCATCAACAGACTTATTCAACTTATCGTACTGTTGAATCCCCCATACAACCGCATAACAGCACCATAAGTAGCGACTTGAAAAAGTTTCGCTATCCATCCACTCCCAGCAATCAATAAAATCTAACTTATTGATGACCCCTGAATTAAAACTATCGATAGATGAAATATACCTGTATTCGTCCATATCTTTGTATTTGAAATGATCTTTTACTTCGGCGCGAAATGCTGCCTCAAAGTCATTTTCTGTAGAGTACTCACTCCCTTGGTAATCCTCAAAATACCCCTCTATCTCATCACAAATAGTGTCAACCCTACTCTCTATGGACTTCATAACAAGGCTAGAGTCAAACGTTTTTAAGCCACCATTCCTAGAGGTGGACTGCACCTTTTCCGACCAATAATAAGCATTAATAATTAATTCTTCATTACGAAAAAATCTAAACATATCCTCAACACGACTAAAAACATAAGTGCCCATATCGCCAGAAAAAACCAAATGATGCGGATAGGTAACTAAGCTAAACTTTTGATTGGATGAGCCGTTATTAGAAAACTCAAGATGTCGATAAACACCATTATCTTGATGTACGGTCATCGTGTGATTGGCTACGTTTTCTAAAAAGCCCTCTTTTGATATTTTACTCATTAGTAACTACTCCCTGCACACGTTAAAGCTGCCCACTCTTCACAGCTAGTATTGTTACAACCATCAAAATCATAAGGGTTAAACTGCCAAACCATGCGACCACAGCTAGGACAATTCCAGCGTGTTTTACCTGTTGTTTCCTTTTTCTTGCGCGGTTTTTTGTATTTGATGCCTGCGCCCGTAATCATTTTTCGAGTATTAACTTGCTGACGATGAATAACAGGACGACAAATAGTATCAAGGTATGATTTAGGCAGGATTATGTCTTTGGTGCCTGAAAACTCTCTCATAGCCTCGTCATAGGTAAATATTTCAGCTTCATCATAGTTAAACGTATCACTACGGCCTTTAACAAAGGCGATATCATTACCGTTCCATTTACGCGCTACTTGAACAACGTACTTGTCATTCAAATCTTTTGCTTCTGGCTCTTTGATGTGTTGATGATCAACCGACTTAATAGCCACCCTGTCCACTTCATCAACAAATAAAGGCAATGAATTAATATCGTGCCCTAGCGCTTTTTGAGCCTCTTCCAATGTGAATTTATGGGCTTTAGTGAGATCAGTGCCGTACCCCTTCCCATTTATGCAGTGAAACATAATCACATCGCCAGTATCACCATGGCGACTTGTTAAATAAAATAATTTTTCCATAATTTACTCTTATTTGTTTAAGTAGATATCCTTGAGAAACAACTCACCCAGCTCAGTTAACACTTTAGCCTCGCTTTTCTTGCCATCTTCGATAAGGCCACCGTTAACAACAATATGATAAGCAGTGTGACCAGCCCAGTAGCCGTCACGTAAGTTGCGCAAGGTTTTAGCTATCTGCTCACGCTTTTTTACAACACATTTATTAATAGGATCACCAAAGTTAGTACCTTTAAATAAATTGTTGATGTATTCATCAGTGATAGCGAGGTTATTCATTTTTAGAGCCTCCATCCACCCAAGCCTCAAAACTACTAAGCAACCAGTAAGATTTATCGCCAGCAACAGCATCAGGAGCAGGAAAAACCCCTTTTCTAAGCCACCGATAAAGAGTGACGCTACTTATGCCTAATAACCTCTGTAGCTCAGATCTTTTTATTAAGCGACCACCTTTGTTTTTTTTGTGTGTGTTAGCTAGCTGCAATTCAAGCTCGGCAATTTTCGCTTTCTCCTTGTTATCTCTATTCATGCTTATCACTCAAAAAATCGATTGTTAGGCGCTCTGACATATCATCAAAATCAGACTCTTTATCACTAGATACACAGTTAAAAATGCCTATGTTTTGCCCCACCTTATCCGCCAGCGAAATAAGCTCATCTTTATCAAATAAACCGCTCAAGTAGTTATCATCTGTTTTCTTGATTATTTGATGTAGGAACGAAGAAAGCTCGTTATAGTCTTCTGTCATACCGCTACGAAGACCGTTAATGCTGATCCTCATTGTGCCGCTTGGTGGCTTTTGACTAGTGCTATCGCTCATTTTAATTTACCCCGTTAGTTTATTTGTTAGTTTTCTATTGCTGGGAAGTCCTAGCGCTAAGCGCCACAAACTCCCTTTAATCTTGCGGCCTGAAACATCCACTACTTTAACCTTTCTATTTGGCAGTTCAGTTTCAATCGTTTCATACTTCAAGCCACTTCTGATGTTATAGAGCAAGCCTGACGCCTCTTTGGCGGTAACGCCAAGCTTTTCGCCTAAAGTGGCGGCTGTAAAGTAGCTACCACTTTCAAGCATTACCTCGGCTGCTTCGCCCGTACTAAAGCTAGCCATTACTGATTAGCCTGACGCTGATTCCATTCTGTTTGAGCATCCCACTGATTACCACCAGCAATAATATAGCCGCTAATAAACTCAGACTCCTGTTCAGCCAACTGCTCCGCTCTAGCCTCTTCTTCTGTTTGCTGGTAACAATCATAAGCCCAAATGTGCTCAGGCGAGGCATCCCACAAGGTTAAATCAACAACACCAGCAGCTTTAACTTTTTCCATTAGAGCATCAGCCTTTTCATAAGACAATGCTGGCGGCAATGTAAAAGTAATTTGCTCATTGTTATTGTAAATAGCCACAAGCCACTCATTAGCCTCACAAGCTTCGCGTGAAACAGTCAATACAGACACATTGTAGCCAGCAGCCTTAAGATTGAATTTTGTTAGGTCAGTGTTGCTCATGGTTTATTTAATCCTTTAGTTAATTTGTTAGTACGTTGATATCGTAACAGAATCAAATGAGCGTGACAAGAGCGTGACATAACAATTAAATTCAAAGCAAAAAAAAGACCCGTTAAGGTCTTTTTTGGGTTAGCCGTACATCCAACAGGGCAACTAAGCAACCCGTAGGTGATCAAGAGAAACACCGCCAGCCTTACCGCTGATTTGAACAACGATTTCACCATGACCAAGTGCCCATGGTTCAGACCTGACTGTATGCTCGGTAAACACCTCTTTTTCATCTAATAACGGGTAATAGAGTACTTTAGTACCTATAGGAAACTCTGCTCTTGCTCTATCAAAAATCATTTAATATTTACTCCACGGTAAAAGCTCAATCACAACATAATTAAAATCTTTCCACTTTTCCCAGTTAGGCTCTTTACGTGCAACCTCAATAGCAGCCGTACCAAGCAATGCAGGAATGGTAAAGGGCAGCACAGCCACCCTAACGATAAGTTTAATAATTACCATTTCATGAACACCGTTGAACGATAAGCCTTAAGCTCTTTTATCGACTCTTGGATATCTGCCAGCGCTTCATGCTTAAACTCTTTACGGCTAGTAATATCTTTCTCAAGTTCAGGTATAAACGCTCTAGCAGCTAACGCCAGCACACTAATATCTAGCTGACGATAATGAAAGTAATCGTTTAACTCAGGCATTTGGCAAGTAAGAAAATTGCGGTCTAGCTTGATAGAATTACCTGAGAATACTGCGCCTGTTTTTTCTTTACGATCATACTTATTGATACCAAGCGCTTTAAGGTGGCTAATAATAACTTGCTCTGCTTCTTTTAGTGTCAATGCCGAAGCTCTAACCTCATCTAATAAACCACTCTTTGTATGCGCTTTTAAAGCCCATTCATGGCACTTCGCTATCTCGGCCTCGCTTTGATGGATTACCAATCTTAACGGCTCACCCACTTGATTTAACTCAAGGTCAGTGACGATAAACGCCAGCTCAAATATAGGATAGTGAAGCATCCCCAATTTATTACCTTCGATGCGACCATCAAGGCCACCCGTTTCAATATCACCATGTACAAAATATTGCATTATTTAACCTCTTTGTTTTTGTTGTAATCGTTAATAAAATCCTCGCCCAATCTCTTAACAACCTTTTCTGGTAATATACTTATATCGCCTTTTACCACTGAGTTAGGTGCTTCTATTTTGTGCTCATCGCAACGCTTATATAGATCATCACCATAAACAGGGTACTTGTATTCACCGAAGTCATGCGTAACTATATTTCTCGCTACAAAGGTAACTGGCTGACCACAAATATCACAAGTTTCTTGAGTGTTATTTCCCTTATTCATCTTAAAGCCCTATTGTTTAGTTGTAATAAATGGCGTTGTTTAGCTCGCCTATATGCGTTTCAATTTCTAACCGTTTATCCCAATATTTTTGCGTGCCATTATTGGATTGGCTTTTTATTTGCTTACTTCTTAACTCAGGCATAAAACAGCCCCTTAATTGCTTGATAAACAGACCGCCCATTAAAGATCCGTCTAATAAAATATGACCTCGCTAACGATATCAGCGTATAACACAATCCAAGGCTCAAGTTTTGGCCTGCACTAATAGACCACCCGAACATAGGAAATAAAATAGCGTTAGCTGTTAGAGTAATAGAAAGACCTATTAATATGTTTGTGAGCGACTCAAGTAGTGAGTCTTTTTTTGTTTGATTCATGTTATTGAGTCTGCTCATAGATTGTGTCCGATTTATCACAAATAAAGCCATGGCAAACATACCCTGTAGCCTCATCGTATGGCGTTCTTTTGCATTTCTTCTGCCTGTACTGATAATGCTCATAGCCACAGCTAAAAGCGTAAGGGTTAGCATTGTAATCAGCATAATATTGATCTTGCCCGTTGCGTGCCGCATTAGCGCCAGCTGCAAAGCCACTCAAGAAGTCTTCTCGCGTGTTGATCATCAACGTTTCACCCAAGCTACCCTCTACAACCAAAATAGCACCCAGTTTAACTAACCTAGTTACCGTTTCACTGTTAAAAGAACCATGATAAACATCTTTATTCACATCATAAATAACAGGAGTGTCGCCGTGCCCCGTTGCTTCCATCAAAGAAACAAATAACTCTCGCTGTTTTCTTGGTATTGGCATGATTAAAAACCTTAGTAAATTAAATCGTACAATTAACATTTAACATCTTAGTCAATTTGTTAGGACTAGAATGTTAATTTTTTTAAAGAGAAAAGCCCAGCTTTTTAGGTTTTAGCGATTCATCATTTACGCCTTTTTTGACGTCAATGTGCTTACTATCAATAAGCCCTTTCATTAGCGCGCCGTCTTGCCTCGTTTTTCGCTTATCATCTTTAAAATCATTTCCTGCAAAATCGCACGAAAGAGCATATCGATTATTTAGAGCGACAAGAGCTGTATTATTGCTTGATTCTGTTACCGAATCAACTTTATAGCTATTAGTGAACGAACAGGTAAAACCCATCTTTAGGCCATTTCGATAACTATTCATATACTTTGCAGGAGCACCGCCAATTAACAGGCGATGCTGCTTTGCTTTTTTGATGATTTGCCCTCTAGCAACTTCGTACACATAACGAGAAAATTCTATGTCGCTCGGCTCACCAACATAATAAAACACCCCTTTAAGCGCACTGTAGCCTTGACGGTACGTGACACAAACACCTAAAACCTTAGCTATACTAGTTGCCATTTGCGCATCACTGTAACTTATTTTTATACCTGAATGCTTAAACTCAAGCCGCTTGATGCTGGCACTTCCTATATCACCCATATTTAAACGATATTCCGTCATGTAGGCCATGGCCTTAGTGTTGGCGCTATTTCTTTCGTGTGGGTTCGTGGTTGATGCAGCTAAAGCGAGCAATTTTGCTATTTTTCCCTTTATGCGTTCCACTTTACTCAAAGCAAATACCTCTGTAAATTTAATATATAAACCAATTAATTTTGATTATGTTACAGAATCAAATCGAGGTCAACTTTTTAACACACAAAAGAAACACCTTAAAAATTCAATTAAACTTCCTTTAACTACCAACAAGGACACCTGAAACACACACAAGACCCACACAGAACCCACCTTTAGCACACGAAAACAAAGAACAAACAAACAACTTGCGTACAGGCTGATTGCGTTACACAATCAACTAAAATCAACTAGAGTAAGCACCTATGAGCAATACAGAAGGAAAAAAGATTGGCGGATTCAGAGAGGGATCAGGAGGAAAACCAAAGCACAAAGCAGGCAAAACGACAACAAAACGAATCCCTGAAAAATACATCGATGCAGTTTCATCGTTAATAAATCATCTTGAGAGTAATGCAGAAATAAACAAAAAAGGTGAAACAAAGACCAGCGAACCACTAAGAATAGTTTCAGCATTTGAGCAAGAGCAAGAGATTACTTTTACAATAAAAGCTGTTTAGAAAAATCAGCAACCTTATAAAACTCGACTATTATTTAAAACCATCAATTAAGATGGTTTTTTGTTTCATACCAGCCAACAAGCAAAACAGCAACAACTTATCTTTAAAATCAAATAAAAAACCTACTTGCTAAATATACCATTTATAGAAATAGCGACAAGTAGAGCGTTAGCAAATAAATTAAACAACGCTTTTGCTGGCCTCTCTAATTGCCATAACATAGGATATGGCAATTAGATACAATTCACTAAGTCGACAAGTCACAAGCAAAACCACCAAAACACGAATAAACCCATTCCTTAAAATCTGCGTAACTTCACCTTAAAAACAAAATAATATCGACACAGCTACTTGCTTCTTTTCGGAATATAACAAGTAGCGTTTATACTCGTCAATAAGCAGACGATCACCCAATGGATCGCTTCTTGCTTAGATAGCTTTAATTATTATTTTTACAACTAAAAACTAAGGGAAATTATGTTAAATTATATATTCTTATCAATCATGTTGGCTTTTAACCCAGCAGCAGAATCAGCAACAAGCAATCTTGATCAAGGCACGCCATCAGTTCAAGGTAGCAAAACAAAGCGTGTTGATTTTAATTTACTTGGCAGCAAAACAAAGCGTGTTGACTTCAACGTGCTCGGCAGTAAGTCAAAGCGAATAGCTTACGGTAGTAAAAGCAAGCGCATCGCTTACGGTAGCAAATCAAAGCGTATTGATTTTAATCTGTTAGGTAGTAAGTCGAAGCGAATCGACTTTAACTCATACGGCAGCAAGTCAAAACGAATTGACTTCAATATGCTTGGCAGCAAATCAAAACGCATCGACTTTAATATGCTTGGTAGTAAATCAAAACGCATTAATGCTGATTCCGTCAAAATATAAACACGACTAAATCAATAATATAGAAAGCGGCGATTTATTGCCGCTTTTTTGTGTGTTGCGCAAAATTGTTGTAAAGTAGCTCCCAATGAGATGGAGCTAATTATCAATGCTAAATTTAAGCAAACATTTAGAAGTTGAATTAAACACAGAAGGCGTTGATTACTTTGTTGGTGACGTACATGGTCACTACGACGAATTAATGAACGAAATGAAGCGTGTGGGCTTCAAGGAAAGTACAGATCGCCTTTTCTTTCTTGGCGACTTATGCAATCGAGGCGATGATTCAATCAAATGCCTAGACTTGCTTACCGAAAAACATAAAACACTTACAGCTTACTCATTGGAAGGAAACCATGAGAATCTAATAAGTGAATTGCCCTACAACTCAAAAATCGAAGAACAATTAAAGCGAAGCAGCACAGGCGGTCAATGGGCAGTTGATTGTTATCACTTCGAACCCTCTGTATTTAGAAGGCTAACAGGTATCATAAAGGCTAAGTGCTTTAACGCTATAACTGTCAAGACATCACTCGGCAGTATTGGCTTAGTTCACGCTCAAGCACCTGATGACTGGGCTGTTTTCAGTCACAGTAAAATACCTAATGACGTACTGTTTAACGGCCTATGGAGTCACGAAAAATACTCTAAGCCTGCAAGCGAACTAAACCCCATCAAAAACATCGACCTCACTATTAGTGGACACACTAATTCAAGCGAAATTGTAGTCAAACAAAACATGATTTGGATTGACACTTTACGTAATGGCGGAAGGATAACAATAATAAGCGCCGCAGAAGCTTTTGAGTTGATGAAAACTGAGAGAGCAAATGAACGAACAAGATAAACACAGGTTAACATTCCTTATCCCTCGCTGGAACGATGGCGACAGAACCGCCATCAATGAAGTAGCTAAAATAGTCGAGCCATGGGTTAGAGGTTTCGCTTCGCTTGCTATCGATAAAGAGCACGAAAGTGTAATGGTTGCCAGTAAAAAGATACCCACAATATTAGGCATGTGGGACGTTAACGAGCAAACACAAGAAGTAATGGTAAGGTTTGCTATTCATCAAAATTCAGTGACAAAATTAACCACTCCTTTAGCTCTTTACCAGCTATTGAGGTTTATGACCTACAGGATTTTAAAAAACAAAATTGAGGCTATAACAAAGCAGTCTGAGAATAGAGTCTCGGTCAGCGCAATGGATCCCGAAGAGCAAGATTTAATGGAAGGAGCGGCAAACAAGCAAAATGCCTCTGATATGGTTACGCTGCTAGAGCACCTTGAACATATCAATATAAAGCACCCTGACATGGCGATGGCTTACGCGATGCATCACATCGACGGTCATACCACCCAAGAAATATCTGACATAACAGGGCAGACAGTAAGAAGTATTCAGCGTAATATAAAGCTAGTGAATACAGAGTTATACGCGCACTTAATGACTATAAAAACGGAAGCTTCGTAATGGATTTAGACGTTCTTGATATTGTAGAGAAAGCACTTTTAGTTGATGAACCAGCAGAGAGATTGAAACTAATCTCTGAGAGCTGCGGCAATAATCAAGAGCAAATCGATTCAATAGTTTTCTTAATAGATGTTGTTAGCGAAGAAATAGAGCAACCAGAGCTTACCGCTGATGACGTCAAGGAAGCTTACGAAGTTCCAAGTGACGAATTATCTGCCTTTGATATCCTAGCTATAGTCACAGAAGACGGAATCACCACCCAAGACCAAGAAAAGCTAGTTATAGAGCTTTGTGCTGGTGATGAAAGCAAAGTAAAGGAAGTTAATCGCCGTCTTGAAATGCTCTCTGATGATATCGATGAAGCGATCAACGAAAACATAATACAAGAAAGCTACAAGTCACTAAAAAACGGCGGCATCAACGACCCTAAAGCCCTCGAAGGCTTAATTGTTAACGACTATCGATTAGATTCCTTTATAGATAAAGGCTCTTACGGTTTTGTCTATAAAGGCACGCGAATCGATGGCAAAATGAAAAAACAACAAGTTGCCATAAAAGTCATTAACCCGTCCATCAAAAACATTCTTCCCTTTGATTTAATTGACCGTGAAGCTGACATCATGGCGATGCTAAATCACAAATACATTGTTAATGTGTTGCATGTAGGTAGCGTTAATTACAATGGTATGTTTTTAGATTGCCATATAACAGAGTTTGTTAATGGCTGTAATATATTCGAAGCCTTTCCTTTATCACTAGACAATCTGATAGCTAAAATTAAGTGTGTTGCTAGGGTAGCTAAAGCATTAGAGCACTCGCATAAAAACAAGCTTATACACGCTGATATCAAGCCTGAAAACATCCTTGTTCGTTACTCTGAGAAGACTGAAAAAGAAAAGGAAATGTTTCTTAGGATCATGTGTGAGACTGATGTGGGCAATACTGGCCTAGTCTCTCATGATTTAGAACCTGTACTTTTAGATTTCAGCATATCGCCAACATCTAACGCCCAAGGTACATCAAAAGCTGATGCGATAAAGTTTGCCAACAACTACAGATCACCTTACAGCTCTCCTGAATATCTACAAGGAGAGTCTTTATCTGCTCGCTCGGACGTTTATTCGCTCGGCGTATTACTGCATGCATTGATTATCAACAAAGAGCCATGCGAAAGAGGGCAGTTTGAAGAGTGGCCTAGCGACATATTGCTAGGTAAAAAAGAATGGGATTACAACTGGTGTCTTGGTGACTTAGACGCCATCATCAAAAAAGCATGCGCTAAAAACCCTGATGACCGATACAACAATGTTACTGAATTCAAAAATGACCTCTATAAGTTTATAGAGTTCAAGCCAGTTTCAGCGAAATCTGAGTCCTTGCCAGCGAAAGTATACAAGAAAACCCGAAGAAACCCTTTAATGATGACGGGCTTAGCCATGGGGTTTGTGTCGTTCCTATACGCTGCCTTTTACTCTATCGATGCAATAGAGCAGAATGCTCAATATCGTCATAACCTAGCGCTGTCGGAAGAATATTCCACTATGCTAAGCGAAGTACTCAAGCCTGTTGTTTCTCGAAAAGCTTTAAGTAAAGATTTTTTTGAAGACAGCTTAAGTAGTTGGAACAAGTTTGATAACGCAACAACCGAAAAGCGCGTTTACTTCTTATCGTCATTAGCTGAGATGGCAACTAATGCACAGCATTTTGATATCGCGTCTGAAATGTACGAAAAGCTATTAAAGTCCTTTGAAGATGAATTAAACGAAAAGGACAGAATAAAGCACACATCAAAGTACATTGTCGCATTAAACAAGAGTGGGCAGTCTGAAAAAAGTCAGCGAATAGCTGCGCCTATGTTCGATTCGATGGTTGGTCATAATTATGATGATCCCGTTATTGTCGGCGCTTTCTTGGAAATGTTTGACAGTGCCAGTCGATACATATACGAAAGCTACGAAGAAAGCGTGCCACTATTGGAAATACTTAGACAAATAGAGCAAAAGCCACAGTTGTTTTTAGCGCCAGAGCATAGATCACTACTTCATTACCACACTGCAAAAGAGCGTTATTATTCTTTCTTTGGCGATTACGCCAGCACAAGTATCGGTCAGAGTGAAGACTTCTATCAGGAAGAAATGGTGCCAGTATATAAGGACACCAGAGTTGATATAGACAAAGCCCTCTACTTGCTTAAAGGAACTCGTCAAGAGGAAGAGTATAGGCATCAATATTTAAGCTTAAGCGCTAGAATTGAATACGAACTAAGAAACACTAAAGCCGCCAAAAAACTGAGCAATAGAGCTATTAGATACGCCAAGGAAAACTGGGGAGACAGCCCGATAACCCAGCGAGCTTATGTAATAGATTTCACGGTTAATCGCCACGTTGATTTAAATAAAATGCTTTCATCTGCGAGAAACGCCGATAGAATGCAAAGCCGCAGAGGTGTTAGTCGTGATGACTTGATCACATCGAGCTATTACCTTGCTGATGCATTACTGATGAGTGGAAAGCTAGATAAAGACAAGGCATTAATACTCAGTCTAATTAATAAATACACTCCTGAACAGCTTGATTATGAAGGCTTGGACTCAATGGAAGCGATGATAATTGATTATCTTGGCACTACTGAGTTTGATAAAAGTGACGCTGACAATAAGATACTTGCAAGCTATGCGCTGGCGGCAGCTGAGCGCATGAAAACAATTGAACCTAACGAATTCGAGCAAGAGAAGTATAATTTTGCTCGATTAATTAACCTGTATTTTAACGACGAGCTAAAAGGTAGTGATATTTTCAACTACTTTAATAAAACAAAGAAGTTTCCGTCAAACCTACAAGCAACCAAATACACCTACTTAGCCATTTTATCTATTGACCTTAAAGAGCATGAAGTAGCTAACAACCTCGTAAGTTTTGCCAGACAGGCGATGGTATACACAGAATTTGAGCGCACAAACTCAGTCAACCTGATGAGCATGTTTGCCTCAATCACTAAAGTTTATATCGCTATTGGCGACATTGACGCCGCAAGAAACACCTTCAACAACGCTGCAACAATCTACAGAACGCATGAAGACGCACTTTCTGGAAGTTATTTTGCAAAGCAACTCACTGAATTAAATGATAAATTAATATTTTCATAAAATATTTTGTAACCTTTGTCGTTTTTTCCGTTTTCGATTGTACAGTGATTAAATTGTACGCTTTTACTATTATCAATCCCCCACGAAAATTAAGGGAAGATAATAGTAAAGGGACGCTTTAACGAAAAATAATGCATATTCCTACTTGCCAAATGCTGGTAATTAGCAATTAGACGAGATATGATTCTGTTACAGAATCAAATTTAGTTAATTGCAGCAAGCAAAAAGGAAGTTGTATGGATATCTTAAATGACGTTAAAGACTGGTTAAATTCAGAGTTCCCATCGCAAGAAGAGATCAAAGAAACAATAGACAGGCTGTCTATGAATGCTGGCTCAACTAAGAACCCAGCTGAACGCTTTGAATTTAAAGATGCAATCGAGTTACTTAAAAAGGAATTAGGCAAAGAGCCACAGACCTTAAGCAGTAATTCAAAGAATGGCGTTGCTGCCTTCCCTTCAAGTATTAGAGAGGAAAGCCCAGCCCCCATCAAAGCAAAACCTTTAAAAGCAAACGGAAGCAGAGCAGCCAGTCCGATTAAAGATAAAACTGACATCAAGATGATTGCGAAAATGATGAGCAAGTGGAACTTTCAACGTGAAGCTCATTTATTAATTATCGGATGTAATACAGCTCTACGTTATTCAGATTTGCGCATGATGAGATTCGATCAGGTAATTCATTCAGCGAAAAATGACGGCACAGCATACATAGAGCAGATAGTTGAAAAGAAAACTGGCAAAGCAAAACGTTTAATATTGAACAGAACAGCCATGAAGTACATCACAGCGCAATATGAGTCGTTAAAAGGATTAGGAATAGAAAACCCTATCTATGTATTTCAAGGCACAGGAAACCGAACGAAGGCAGAGCCAAAACCTGTATCAAGAAGTCATGTAAACCAAGTCTTCAAACATGTTAGAGAAGATATGGATCTAGATTTTAGATTGTCTACTCACACGATGAGAAAGACTTTTGGATACCATGCGTATGACAATGGTAAAGGTATCGATATAAAGATACTACAGAAGCTATTTAATCACGCATCAGAACAAGACACCTTTATTTATATTGGTGTTAACGCTCAGCGAGTACAGGAAGCTTATATAACAGCTGAGATAGAGATAGATTTGTAGAATTCATGACTCCTAATTGTGGGCGAATGAAAACTATGTATTATATGAATCACACAGCCATAAACACGATTAGAAGGAATTTTTGAAGATGCACACCAAGTTAATTTCACTACTGTCAGAATTAGAAAAACAAGTAAACACAGATAAAGTAAAGGCCATCATCGAAGAGATGATCCCGTTATCGGTAAGCTATCAAATGATAGAGCTAAATATAGAAGATGCGATCTCTAATTTTGAAGAGTCTCACAAAAGAACAGCTACCGACGAAGAAAAGGAGTCTATCAGATTCGGCTTTATGTGTGGGATTAGCTGCGAATGACCTCATCGATTAAAGTGATATTGTCTTGCATGCTTGGGCTAATTGGTGGCCTCTGCTTGTTTGATATTATCGGAACGCCCGTAGTTAAATTTAATGAAATGGTAGCCATCATAGTCGGACTGTCTATTGTCGGCGTTATATCCAACACTAAAGCTTTATTGTTCGTCCTTACTTGCGCTACATACTCATTCGTTACCTCTATCCATTTCTCCCTACAAGCAGGAGCAACCCCTATACTCGTTGCTGTTCTCACTTTTGTTATGCTTGTATTTCTCATCGACCAAATAGATAAAAAACTAAACTAATCCCCAAAAAGCCGCGAAAGCGGTTTTTTTATGATTAATATTCCATAACAACAACGCATTAGACCTGTCATAACTAGCATTTACCTTGCATATTTGGTAAATTTGGCAAATAATTAGATCACTACTTCTACGTTAGTAGATGCTGTTAGTACGGAAACTAATAAAACAATAAAGGGCGATGTGAATGGAGAATAAAATTTTAGATAACAATATAGCCAAAGCCTACCACGAATTCGAGGCGTTTAGAGCTGAATTCGTTACGAAGTGGTGCGCTCGCTCTAGCTTTAAAGAGAATCGTAAGGACGGAGATATTAGACCCGTTGTTTTACTACGAACTAAAGAATTAGTTAGTGAGTTAATGGCAGATATCGAAATAGATAAAAGATTACTCGCTATATTGACATCTGAGCCTGAAAGATTCTCACCCAAGGCCAGTAAATTTAAACCGATCTTAATGCCCGAAAAAGGCGTTACGAAGGTTTCTATTAGTCAGCCGCCAGCGACAAACTCTCGTAAGAAAACAAAAACGGAAGTTTTGAGATCATTAGGTCGCTTAGTGGATAGACTTGATCACACAGTTTTAACCACTGGCACACAGCATTCAATTGATGCTTTAGCGATTGCGACAAAGGAATATCAATCAATTAAAGATGATTCCGAAGAGGTTTATCGTGTTCGTACTTACGGATATACAGACACTTGTGTTTACCTAGCACAACATGGCACCACTAAAGATAAGGTAAGAATTCCGATTACTGGAATGTTTATTATTGATCTGGAAGGTGCTTGCTCTGTTGCCGTTCAAGAAAAGAACGACCCAAAAGCGGCGATAAAATCATATCCTGTCACGCCAATTGCTTGCTCAGCTATCCTAAAGGGAATGCTGTACCGTCAAAGTGATATTGACGCACATAACGACAAATCAAAGAAAAAGGCCATCTAAGCGCCATTGTGCCACTTTTTCGAGTGGCACCACCCTTTATTCATTTAACCAACTTTCTGCCTCTTCTAGCGCTCTTTTAGATGATTCTGGTACTTCTACGCTTGCTGGAACATATGGAACAAGCATTGCCATACAATAAGTATCAGATCTATCAGGCGATGATATGCCTTTTTTCTTCATCTCAGGCTTGGGCATCATAGCGTAAACGCCTTTGTCACTTAATGTGTAAGGCAGCTTAGATGCTTGCTCTTTGGTTTTATCGCTAGCATCAAGCCTACAGCGACCTTGCTGAATAGCATACTTGAATCTAAAGTGGCCTTGCGTGCGTTTGTGGTTAAAACGCTTCTTGTCGCTGGTGTTATGGCAGGAATCACCCCACTTCATCGCAATAACATCAACCTTAAACTCTTCCTCTAATCGCTGGGCAACCGTGCTACCTACACCATTAGCATCGACAGCAACCGTTATGTTTGGATAGATATCGCTATAACACTCTGAATAGATTATTTTAGCCATTGCATTAGATTTTATGCTGACTGGGTACTCTGTTAACTTAACGGGCACTAAACGCCTGTTAAAATCATCTCCTGATATCTTTGCGATGAGAATAACTGACTTATCTCGACCATCACCGATATCAACCAGCGCAACATAACCCCAATCATTAGCAAGCTGTGGGTTTGCTCTCTGCGCTTTGGTACATTCTTGTATTGATAATAAATCGCCAGCGACTTGATCAGGAAATAAACCTAACACCCTTATTCGGTATTCTTCTGAATCTCGACCGCCAAACTCTCGCGCTTTTTCTAGTAAAAATTGCTTTGTGACAAAGCGACTCAGTTCACTGTTAAAAACTAATGGCGTAAAGCCTGTGCTGTCGCCAGCTCTTTTCGTGTAGGTTGTTTGTGACTTGTAAAACACACCACTTAAGCGCGTAGGCTGAGACAATAAGAGCATCCTATTGTCATCCTCTGTCATTGCGCCCGTCATAACATTAAAGGCTTTATCTGATACGCCAGAAGCCTCGTCGACAATATAGATGAAATGAGCATTATGCTCACCAGCAAGCGCCTCTTCTTGGCCTTGTTTACAGCTTTTTATGCGGCAATTCCATACGCCTTTATGTCCACGTATGAATAATTCCGTTTCAGTAAGTATTATGTGATGGGCGAGCCATGGGTGACGTTTTTTGACTTCTGATATAACTATTCTTATGTTCTTCCAAACAGCCGCCCTAACCTGATCAACACTGTTAGCGACTAAATAGATCTGTGAGTTGGGATAACACAGCATGAATATCAGCACTATCATCGCTGAACTAAATGACTTACCCGTACCGTGACCCGAAGAGATGGAAACTCGACTACCTGTTTGCGACACCTCATTAAGCATTATCATTTGCTGGGCGCTTGGGTGAAATTTAGGGGGTACTAAATAAAGCCACGCTTTCAGCCAATCAAACCTAAAGCGCCTTACAAACTTTAAATACTGAGGTAATTTCGTTATAAGCTGCTTTTTCTTTCGCTTACTCAAAATCTTTCTCGCTTAGTTCTTCATCGCCATTATCATGCCCTACACTGATGCCGCCATTAAACGCACTCTCTAGTGAAGTAATTTTCGCCAGCTCTGCACCTAATGACTTCTCGAACTCTATAACCTCTAAGCTAAATTCTTCATCTGTCATGCCTTCTTCTGGCGTCTCTTCTGGTGGTTCAAGGAAGGTTATTTCTTTTTCCATTTCTTTAGTTAAGGAAATAGGAGGCTCTACCCCGAAAGCTTCAATAAGCCTTACCGTGTCTGTAGCATTCAGATTATCTCTAAAGCGCTCTTCATAGGCGTTATTGATAATTTGAAGTTCTTCTAGGCGTGTATAGTTACTCAGCTCACGCCTTTTCACTTCTATTTCGACTTGTCGCTTCTGAACTTGCGAGATTGTTTCAGCCAACCCTGTCAGTGAAGGAGTTATTGCAGCATCACAACGATAACGCTTAAGCACATGAGACTCGCCCTCATTCCACTCAGTCTTGTCGGGTATTTCCTCACTTTCATACAAGTGATCAATAGCGCTGTGCATATTCGATTGATTTTGCAGTACGAATTCAAGTTGAGCATAAAGAACCGTTAGCACTCGCTCCAATGGAACAGCTGAATCACTGGTATCTCGATCCATGTTGATAACCGCCCGTTTAACAATAGGCGCTGGTATATTTTCAATAGGAGTAATAACGCCTGTTTTCTTGGCGTTTGAGTTATTAGCGCGAGCACCTGTTTTTTTGGGTGCTTTTTTAACGATCGTTGTCGATCTGTTTTTTTTGGCTTTGGAATTGGTTTTTTTTTGAGAGTTGCCCTTTTTAGCGCCATTACTTAGGAATTCTCTCGCCTTTTTTGTGCTGATATGGCGCTTAGCTGAGCCGAAAGGGATGCCTTTTTTCTCGCAATATGCTTGTACTGAAATTTGCTCAGTATCTAGTAACTTAGCGTATTCTGCTAAGTGTTCAGCCCAATTTATTCGCTCTGCCAACCCAAACTCCAAGCCGTGTTACTGGCTCTAAAACCTTTAATGGGCTACATCCTAACAAATAAACTAGTTCGCTAAAATTAAAAAGTGCGAAAACTGCGAAAAAAGGATCGAATGAGAGTGCGAAAAGTGCGAATTTCGCATAAAAAAAAGTGCGAAAATTCGCACTTTTTTTGAGGTAACTTAAATTTTTTAAACTTTGCTTATATTGCGCTACATATTGTCCTTGATAGCAGATATAAGCTGGTCTTCGTCGATTTCTTCACGCATAGAAAGCAGGCCACGGATAATCATGCTACGAGTAATACCACGACCTCTTCTGCCTGTTGTTTCGGTTAATTCATCAGCCCACTGCCCAAACTCTTCATACTCACCATCAGAACAGCGGTATGAGTGCTGCTCTAATGAGTTGCTATCAGACGTTTTACTGGTCTTTTTTAATTTCTTTTTTTCTTTTTTTTCAGCATTAAGACGAGCGTTGAAAGCAGACGTCTTACTTGCTGGTATTTCTTTATTTTTTTGTGTTGCCATTATTCAAGCACCTCTACTATTTCCTTTGTTAATTCTTTGTATTTCATGGCGACAACAGAGCCTTTCTTATAGGCACACACCGCTTGGTTAGCTACTATCGACTTGCTGACGTTTGCGCATCGATTAATTTCAGCTTCAAATCTAGGTATTAGATTCTCTGCAATGTCATGGTCTATCAAATCATTCTCGATAGATGCCCTGCCATCCTTCATCGTGCGGAACATATAGCACAGCGGCATATCATCTTCTCGCAAGTCCAAAACCTTACTATATAGAGAGGCTGTCGCTTCAACTGACACAACATCACCGATAGGGCTTACAATCAAATCAGCTATGTTTATTGCATTAAGTGCAGACAAATCTAAAGAAGGCGCACAATCAATTACTATGTAGTCAAAATCATCGACAACACCCTTTAGTGCTTTTTCTAATATTTGCTCTCTACGTGTTCTTTGGTGAGCTGCTATCACTGCCTCACCAAATAACGGCGAGGCTGGCGCTATAAATAAATTATCAATTTCTTCCTCTGTCTTTCCGTCAACAGCAGGAACAATAGCCTTAATCACCTCCACACCTTTAGTTGCAAACACATCGGTCATGGTTACATCAAACGAATACGAGCCACCTGTCATCACCCTAGACCCGTTTCCTTGATGGTCTAAATCTACCATAAGCACCATACTGCCTTGCTTAGCCAGACAGTAACTTACATTCTTAGCGGTATCGGTTTTGCCAACACCGCCCTTACCATTTGCTACAACAATAATCTTAGCCATTACGACTCCTTTTTTTGTACCATTGCAATGATGATAGCTCATTACAAACACAATTAACACACAAATAAATAACTTTTAACATACATACGAAATACATATAAAACACAATATACTTTCAACACAAAAAAAGAGCACCTAAGCACTCTTACATTTAGCTATTTGTAAGCTATAAAGATTTTATATATTTATATAAATGCTCTTCCCATTCCGTGATACTCATATCGCTAAGTCTGTCGATTCTTATTGAAGTCTCAACAACCGCATCACCGTCTTTAGTGAACATAGCAATACCTACAACACGCTGAAATTCGAAGTTGTAACCGTACTTAGCAGCCATCTTACAAATACCATCCTCGGTTACTCTTGGCTTACCATTCGCTGTATAATCTTTGAGATCTTCTTTGTTGATACTGCTAGCAGAATCAGTTAAAACATGATTACCTTGTTTATCCAGCTTAAGTAAGCTCTTTTCAACCATATCGTTAACCACACGACCATGCACAGCCATAGGAACTTGCTTTTTACTGCTCTCGCTTGTGACCAGTAGCGGCACTCCGCTTTTACTATCAAAAACGACCCTACTGCCTATGTTCTTTTTTCTACCTAATACTAGGCCGCTATCAGAAAGTAGCGCACCAATCACATCAGCTTGTTGTTTTGTTAAAATCATTGTTTATTACCATTGGATTAAATTTCGTATTGGGTAACATCATATAAAGCTCTATAGCTCGTATAGCTTCCTCGCAACCCCATGCCTTAACTGAATAATACCCGTTATCGTGTAGCAATTCTAATCTTGCTTGTTGAGCTTCCGACACTCTGCCTTTTTTCTTGTCTTTTTGCTTTAATTCTAGCCTTAAACCGAAATAACCACCCTTAGCGATATCTAGCTGCATATCAGGATAGCCCTTCTTTAGACCTTCTGCATTCAAGTCTATCGCTGTTTTAGTGTGCCTTTGACCTCCGTTCGGAACAGAAACCAACGACTCATAGATGATTTGGTTATTAATTGAAAAATGATAGAACACTCGAACCTGATCATAATGCTCATGCTTGCCTTTTATTAACTCAGGCTTTCTAGCAAGCTTTTCAAGTGCGATTTTGTGTGGGCATTTACTCACCTCAAACGTTGCCAAGCCCTTTTTGCTAACGGATAAAGGACACTTTTTCGCAGTTTTCTTCTTTTTTCGCTTAGCCTGAAATTCATTAAGATCAAACTCTGACATTCTTAAAGTCATTACTCATTTTCTCGTAAATTGTGCGCTGTTATTTTATCTTTGCTAATCAAAACGATCCTTTAACATTCGGACTTAACGGACGTACAAATCGTGCAAAAAGTAACCTGCAAAACCAAGTGTCTTAATTCGCTTTTAAAATCAACAGCTTGCTCTTAACTTCGGCTTTAAGTGCTAGACTGTCCGAATTAACCGAATAAAGCCTTGTCACCAGCAACATATGTATCAACCAAATCCTCTTCATCATTATCAAGATAGTTTATTGTTGTTTCTGGCTTACTGTGATTTAAAAGCTGCTGTATTTCTTCAAGTGTGCAACCATTTTGCTCTCTCAAGCGTGAACCAGACTTTCTTAACGAATGCGTACCTAAATTTACATTGCCTAACCGACCTATTGAGCGCCTATATCTCATTACATCGATTTCAACTTCACACATCCACTCCCACACCCTGCCTCTGCTGATAGGGTTTCGACCACCACCGTAGCGACTTTCAAATAAATACTTGTCATTAGGAAACTTAAGGCGCATTTCAGTTAATATTTTTATTGCATGTGGTGTTAACGTGATCAGCTTCTTTTTCTTTGTTTTACCTTCAATTATTTTGAATTGACCTACATCAAGAGCAGCATCTATTTGCTTTGTAGTTAATCTTAATAAATCACTAATCCTTAGCGCCCACAAAGCTGTTAACTCTGCTATCCAGCGAGCTTTTATACCTCGTTTTTTCTCTAACGAGTCTAAAATCACATGGAACTCATCTTTATTTCTAGCGCTATGAACTTTACTCATGATGAAATATTTACAGTCCCTTTTCGTCTTGATGAATGAGCTGAATGACTGCTTTTATTTTCAGTCGCTATATTTTTTTTGCTGATTAAGAACTCAAAAGCTCTTCTGCGTTTTGATACTGACTTTTTCATGTTATTTTTTCTTTTTCCGTTTAGCTCTGTTTTTAGCTCGCTTAGATTCACTCATCTTTGAACTAATACGCTTAATCTTATCGACCTTCTCATCACGACTTAATGAATCATGCTCAGCAAGCACAGCAGCCCCCGTCACAACGTTTGCAGTTTCAGGGCTTATATCTCCGCCTGCTCTTAATTCTTTTAATGCTTTTCTAGCTTTGGCTTTTGACATTACATTTGAATTATTAACTTGCTTAGCCTTCTTAGCGACATACGTTGTCCTAGAAGCAAGCTCAGCTTGTTTTTTATCAAAATGCTCTTGCACCTGTTCGAAGTTAACATCAGCAATCAATTCTGAAATTTCTTTCCTCTCAAAAGCGGTAGGCATAGAGACAGCTGTGTTAGCAGCAAAGATAACTGCATTTTCTTCATCAGTTCCGCACAACACCATCCGTGAAATTCCGTTAGGATGATGAAAGGAGAAAACTGGCTTATTCATATCAAGCTCAGTGCCATCTACTGCACTAGGCCGCTCTTCACCTACAGGCTGAACGCCAAGGTAAGTCAACCAAGTACCACGGCGTTTATTTTCCCAAAGTACTTGTTTACCAGAAATTGCCACCAACTCTCGCGCATCTTTCAATTCAGCAAGAGCCTCTTTAAGTTTGTCATTCAGCATTTTGGTACTGCTGTTGTACTGGGCACGCTCTGATCTAAGTTTCGTTAATTCTTGTTGAAATGACTTTTCAGCTTTTATAAATTTTCCTGCTGACTCATTCTCACGCTTAACAGCAGAAGACACTTTATCTTTTGATTTGCTTAGCTTAACCATTAACTGTCTATTTGCTTCGTGAGATTGCTCAAGAGCAGGCTTTAGATCAGATAACTCATTTACCAGTGATTTGTTTGTTTCAGTTAGTTCAGCATTTAATACGCCATTATCTTTTAATGTCTTTACAGAGTTTTCTGACTCTTTTAATTTTTTAGCAAGGTTTAGTCTTATACGGTCATGCTCTTTAAGAGATATATACCCAGTACTAACTTTTTCTACTCGATACTCTATTTTTGGTGGTTTAATTCTTTCTTGCTCTAACTGCCAATTTAATGATGAGACTGTTGCACTAGATCTAGCTAGCTCATCTTTTGTCTTTTGATGGTCAACTGTTTTTTGTAAAAGCAATAATTGAAGAGAGCTGCTAATTTCATCTTCTAGCTCTCTTGGTATTTCATAGCTGAAACTTTGCACTGCTTTTTGTATTTCTTCATTAAACTGCGTCGACATTTTATAAATCTCATTTCATTAAGTTTTAGCAACCCCCTTTCTATTAAAGGGTTAATCTAATGCAATACTATAATTTTTTAAATTTTGGTTCAAGTTGTTAGTACATTTAATTAAAAAATAGGCAATCAGAAAGGTATAGCTTCTTTTTTATACAAAAAGTGATGACCGTTCACCAATACAGTTAAATTCACTTAAGATCCTTTGATTGGATCTACTCACTACGTTATGAATTCATCTTTTAATGGGGCAAACGAATAAAATAAGCTTATTAACACAAACTAACACCCAAGTTAGCGATCTAATAAAATAAGCCGCTTAATTGCCTTGTAGACGTTCTTTATCTTTCAAGATGATCAAATAAAAATTTATTGTTTACTCTTGGAGCGCCAGCGACTTAATAAGATATAAATATATATTTAGATATAGTAGATAATAATAGATAGCGTATATTTCGTGTACAGCAACAAACCCAGTGGTAGCAGTAGTTACAAGGTTTTTTTTCATATATGAGGTTATGCGATAGTACTGTTAAAGTTATGTGATAGTACTCTTTTGGTTATCCGATAGTACGCAAATAGTTATGTGATAGTACTCTTTTGGTTATCCGATAGTACTGTTAAAAATGGCTATAAAAGCCTTAAAACACAGCTTATACAGGGTTAGTAACAACATACTAACAGATTTACTAACAAGTCTATTTTAGCTTTTAACGCCTTGATAGCTTTAAAATCACTTAAAAGCGGTAGTTGATGAATGCAAAAAAGTAAAGGATCGTTTGGTATTGTTAATAGCTCTACACGTTAATATTTGCTATCAAATAACGGTTATTGCATTCATTGCGATAGCTAACTTGCCTTATAGCCCTAAGCCACTCAAATTGACTCACAGGAGCTAACGGCTGTTTTTTCTATTCTTGTTTGTTTTAACTGTCAGGATCCCACTGTAGGAATGATTGCACTTAACTAAACAATTAAATACAACATGAGGTAACGCTTGCGTTAGATCTTACATTCTTTCTTCTTTCCCTTTCTTCTTTCTCTTTAGTGGGCTTTAACGAATTGATTTTAAAGAGGTAATAAGGCCACTTAACGACAGTTTAGAGCCTATCTAACGATACTTTAGAGACTAACTAACGACATTTTAGAGCCTAATAGACGACAATTTAGAGACTAACTAACGACAAAAATGATGTGGATAAGATCCTTTGTAGCGGAATAGCCAATAAAAAGCTTTATTTATGGATCGCATTACTGTTAACCTACGACAAAACAATAATATGTCGTTAGTAGTAATATGGATCATAAACCTAACTTAACCGTTGTACATAGCAATGACCTTTCTGAATTTAGTTACTCTTTGTCCCTTGATGAATTGAGAATATTAAACTTAGCGCTAACAAAGGTTGACAGCAGAAAGTCCAAAACTGGCGTCATATCCATACATGCATCTGAGTTTGCAGAGATGTATGACCTAGACAGGCATAATGTTTATAGAAACATGCGCAATGCCTTGAAGGAGATTAACAGAAAACCGATCAAAGTGCCCTACCTTGATGACAACAACAAACCAAGAGTAAGAGAGAAAACTTGGCTAACAGATCTCGACTACTCTACCTTAGATGACTCTGATGAAGTTTTTATTGAGTTCAACCCTTCTATTCATGAGTATCTATTCGAATTAAAATCAAACTTTACTTCACTTAATTTTCAGTATGTTAGCCAGTTAAACACTCCCTTTTCATTTAGATTATACCAATGGCTAAATAAGGCTAGGAATTTAAATAAACACCAAAAAGGCTCTACTGTGGAAGTTGAGTTAAATGTTGACTGGATGAAAACAGTGTCAGGCTTAGATGATAAGTACAATAGGTGGGGAGACTTTAAAGACAGAGTTATTCACCCTGCGGTAAATCAGATAAATTCTAAAAGCGACTTGTCGGTAATGTATGAACCGCTAAAACGCTCAAGGTCAATTTATGCAGTTAGATTTGTTTATATAGTTGAAGCAAGCACGCCAGAGTTTTCACCTCCAACAAGGCCACGACTCTCAAGGCGTCCAAAAGTAAAATCAGGAACTCACCTTGAGGGGGAGTGGATGCGAACAAACTTAGCTCTCTTACTTAAATATGAAAAGGATTTAAAAACTTATGATCCTTCTGCAAAACTAACCATGGCTGACCTAAAAAAAATAGCGCAATACTCATCAATATGTAGCCATCTTACCCATGAAAGGATCACCCAAGAGATAAAGCAAAGGCAAAATAAAAGGTTATCTAACGACAAAATAGAGATGAACTAACGACAAAATAGAGATGAACTAACGACAATTTAGAGAACTTACCGCTAACAAAGCAGTTAAAACAGGATTACTAGCCACTTTTTTGGACAATAACCGCTCTTTGCAGGTCTATTCGTGCCTCTATATCCCTTTAGGTGTAAAACTCTCTCTAAATTGTCGTTAGTTGGGGTAATTCCCATAGCAACACACTTGGGCTGCCAATAAAAACACTATAGATTACAATGCACTAATAATAACCCCTTCCGCTCTTATTTCGTGACAGTCACGTTTAAATTATTAAATTAGCGTGACTGTCACACCAACAACCCCAGTAAAAACACCTCGATTATCATTATTGCGCTTCGCGCACTAAAAACTTATTGCGTATTGCGCACTAAGCTGTATACTGTACTTATCCCTTGCGCTAGGGTGGACTAATAAGTAAGAAAAGGAAGTTTATATGCTAATTTTAGATATTAATGACCTAGCTGGCGCAATTGATAAGTTATCAGAAACCGCAAAAGGTGATGTAGTTGATTTTATCGAAACTCTTATGAGTGTAGATAAGATAAGTGACCTAAGCTCAATGTACGATGATTTATCAATTAGTGGTAATGCTTTTAATTACGTTATTAAGGAAAACTATCAGCATGTTGTATTTGCTGTTTCAGGTGAAATTAATAACGATAATGAAATAGAAGTACTAACACTGAAAAGCTATGACTAGGTTAAAGGTAGGTGTTATTTTAGCGCCTACCTTATTTAATTCCTAATCTGCTTAAAACCCGAATAACATTATAAAAAAATAATACTAATAAGCTTAAAAAGCGAAACATAAAACTATAAACATAGAGTAAAAAACAGGAGTAGCTATGAATCGGTCAAATAGCGAATCAATGGCAGCACTAAGCAAAATAGGTTTAGTAATTACACCTAAAGGTGCAGGACATCACGTTAGCAAATTTCTTAAAAGAAAAGGTATTTCAGCAAATAAAGCAGGGGAAACAATGGGCGTATCTGCCTCTACTGTTACCCGTCTTATCGGTGGTGGCTCTCTAACTGAGTCAATGGCAGCTAAATTAGCAGCGCACTATGATCTACCTATTACTATGCTTTTTAATTTAGAAGCAAGTTTTCACGCACACAATGCGGAAAGTCTATTAGCTACGGCTTAATTAAATAGACTTAAAACAAGCCTCTTTATTCACAAGATTAAAGGGGCTTTTTAATGTCTGAGAATTTACTTTTTTGTTGTGCATCTGTAGCAATCACACCAAAGCGCATGACCATTTTTCTTTTTACGCTTCTTGGGTTTTTCTGGCTTTGGCATAGAAGCTCTACCTCATTTAATTAATACTACCTACAAACTCAAAACCGCACTTTACTTCGAATGAACCCCATTCAACCGTTTGATGCTCATGTGGTGGTGTTATCCTGATACAACTAACTGGTATTCCAGCCGCCAGCACTGCCAATAAACACTCTTCTAAAAACTCCTGAGAATCACGAAAAGCCGCTAACAGGTAGTTTTCAGGCGGACTAATAAACTCTGCACTTTCAAGCATCTCTTTACTTACGTTTTTCGATAAATATGGAGATATAGCCATAAATCAGCCCTACTTAAAATAACGATTAAATACGGCGCTGTTAATACCGTAAAATTTAGCAACATCATCGAGATGATAAAGATCAGGAAGCAGCTCACCTTTTTCAATTGCAAAATATGCTTCTTTGGTGATATTCATCGCCTTGGCAACATCTTCTAATTTTGCTCTTTTCTTAGCTCGTAGATTCCTTAGCAATACAACCAAAGTCATTAAATCATCTTTCGGCACCATGACTACTTTAACAGTGCTCTTGCATGGTGGTACGCAAGAAAAAGCGCTAATGATCATTTTCTTTTGCGCCTCTATAAACGCAAGAGTGTTCAATTCTTGTTTTGACGGATTTATCGACTGAAATTGTAATGTTTTAGACACTTCATATTTCCTATTTAGATTTTTGCTAAACGCTTAGAACGATTTTTCTGCTCTCTTTGCTCTCGTTTTAGCTTTTTACTTGCAACATACTCGTCGTGTTCCTCAGAGTGTTTTTTGCCTTTTAACTTCGACATTAATCTGCCGTTTAGTTTCTTAGCCATTTCAACTTCCTTTTTTGTCGTATTTGCGTTTTTCATACCACTCATAGCCACAACCGTGGCATTTATAACCAATACATGTCATGCCGCTATAACGCTCGACAGGGAAATGTTCTTTGTTATTTTTCTTATGAATAAACACACCTTTCAACCAGTTAATTATTGTCATTTGCCATTCCTATATTAAAAATTTAACGTGCGCCAGTTTCATCTTTAAATTTTAACTGCCCCGTAACCCGTCTTTTAGACGCATTTATTTCATCTTGAGAATAACGACCAAAACACCACCTTTTAAATTCTGACCATTGCCTAGCAGCTTGAGAATTATCACTAAACTCTGACTCTTGATAATACTGCTTCAACCTACCATCAAGAGCCAATATTGCCTCATCAACTTTGAATGTTTGTAGGTATTGGCTTTCAAAGCTTTCCTTATTCATAAGTGCCGTTTCCTATTACTCGTCCCACTCGCTACGGGGTGGAATATTTATATTTTCTAAATCTTCAATATGCATACCTAGCTCTGACGCATCTTCACGACTTAGACCTATTTCATTTAGATATTTAACATCAATATCAATACAGTCATTACACAACAATGAGCGCAATAACGACCGAAACCTAGCAGAGCGATCAAACTCGTCACCAATGCCTACGCTTATCACTTTGTGAGTTTTACCTTCGTGCTGAATTTCTCTAGCAAAAGTATCAAGACCAACGACTGAAAGAGTCATTAAATTTGTATCTTCGGACATAAAAAAAGTTTCCTATTAAGATAAAAAGCGCTTAACGCACTCTTTGGTTGTTAAAAATCTTTCATTTTCGCCTGCTCGATTACAGCAAAGGAAAGGCTCTAGCTCTTCACTAGGTAAAGCACTAGTTCCATACAGCTGCGCCCTCTTTAACCTTTCGTCTAATCGCTCCAAACCATTAGAGCCTTGTTCTTCTTTTATCAATGAAGTTAGTTGCTCCAAAGTTATCGAAGACACAAACCTAAAGCCGTCACTAATAGTGCAGTAGAAGTTGTATTTACCTTTGTGGTGACAAATAATCTGAGCCATTTCGCTTCCTATACGTTATTGATGATCACAATCTTGGCAAGGCTCACCAAATACAACATCTGAGTACTTACAAATATTGCAAGGGAATGAGAAGCTATGCGGTGACTGCTTTTCGTGCTCAAAATTACTTTTCTCAACCTTTAATACTTCTATTAAATCCATGTTATCCATTTTACTTCCTACTTAACCTTCGTTTGTTGGTGTCGCTGCTTTAGGGTGAAATAAAGCTCTGTTAACTGCTATCGAAATTAGTGATTTCTTAAAAAAATACATATGTGCTGTTTCCTACACTAAGTTAGTTAGTGAATTAAGTTTTAATTTAACCCTATGCGCAGCATGATTTGATAACCCTGCATAAGCATCTGTATGTATGAAATGCTCAGCTTGTTCAAGTAACATATCTGAGCTGTCATCAATGATCACATACTGCTTAAAATTGAATGAATCAGCACCTAGAACCTCTTTATTTTCATAAAGCCATGCTTTGATCTCGTTCCCACGAACAGAATGCTGGCCTAGATGTGGCGTTTGACCAACTACCTCACCCGTAACACCGAATACTTTAAGCATTTTTTTGTTTTCGCCTAACCCTGAACATCTCCAAGCTGAACTAATAACAATTTTTGCACCCGTTTCGTCAGTGATTTTATTAAGATTTTCAACTAGTGATTTATTCATCCAACCATAAGGCAGAACTTTTAAAACGTCAGAACTTTCGCTATTTGAAGCTACTAGCGCCTTATTCAAAACGCCGTCAATATCTAAGAAAATAATACGCATAATTTACCCTGTAATTTTGAGGTTATATTTTTTCTCAAAAGCTTTAATCAAACCCTCTTCATGGGTTTTACGTTGAAAAGAGTAATCAACACAATCAGTACACTTAATTCTACTAAAACCTTGCTCCCTGCTTGATTCGATAGATAAAGCCATGAAGTCAGCGCCACAATCAGGGCAAGGAATGTCGGATAATTGTTCATACTTGAGCATGGAACGGCTTCCTTTTTTTTAAAAATCAACACTCACATGAGTAAAGAACCAGTACAGCAGCTCGCACGCTTTCCATACACCAAGCGATAAAAGAATGATAACTATCCATATCGCTTTAGGTGAAATATCAAAATTAACCACTTAAATATCCTTACTGATCAACTGACCGTCTAGCTGAGCATTGGCCTTCAATGAAGCTAGGCGCTCTTTTGCGTCATTTACTGATGTAGCCCAAAGCGTGAAACTCATTTTTCGCTGTCTCTCGTCTTTGTAGCTGTAGGTGTATTCAAACCAAGTGATGTTATCGTCATCGATAAAGGTACACTGTGGATCGGGTGCGTTTTTCTTTGCTGAAAAATCACTAATGCTAGTTACGTTATTTTTACTCATTTTGGCTTTATTGCTCATTTATCATATTTGGGGTTTCCATTTGGCTGTTTTGAATGGCTATCGTGATAATAGAACCCCAACCAAGTAGAGCAATTGTAAATGTAGCGAGCAGGAATTTTTTTGCATTTGCGTTAAGTGTTGACCAGTTAACAAAGTCCAATACAACGGATGTCGTGAGGAAGAAGTTGAGCACACCAAAAAATAAAAACATAACAATCCTTTTAATTAGTAATTTTCAGAGCGAAGCATCATTGCTAATCGCCCAGTAACCTTATTCATACAAACCTCATAGCTGATGTTTGCATCATTAATGCAGTCGATAGCCTTTTGAAGCTCTTGGGCTTTAAAGTCTTTTACCTTTTTACGTGTAGAGCCTGAGAGTTCGTGCAGCTGCTTGGCGTTAGGGGTAAATCGACCGTCATATTTATTACTGGCAATAAAGGCGTGAATGAATTTAGCTAATGAATTGCCGCTTAAGGCTTTTCTTTCATAGCTATCTATTCTCGCAAAGCCACCACCACCAAATAACTCATTTAAGCCGTGAGGCAGCACAATCGACCAATCTCTTGATACTCGTCTTGTGCCTTTTCCGTCTTCGTCGGTGATGTAAATACTGTATTCAGAAATGAGGTTGAAGCTAAACTGGCGGTTAGTTGTTTCGTTATTACCGATGTAGCGAATAACATTGCCACTCACTGCGGTATTACGAAGATGGTCTAAGCAATCAATTATCTTTTTTCGGTATCTAGTCTGTAAAGGCCAACCAAGTGAGTGCAATAATTCAGAACGAGTAAATGAAATAACTTCGCCAGTGTTAACTTTTTTACTTAAATGCAGCAGCTCTAAATAGACATCCAAATCATCTTGATTTAAGCCAAAGCCATGGTAATTAACTGTGGTTACACCTTGCTTATTGCTATCAGAGAATATCGTTGACGGCTTGATGCAGCCCTCTCTTTTTCTATTGCCACGAACTGCAAATAATCCACATTTTATAAATTCTCTTGGTATGGCTCTTTCACCATTTTTCCAGAAAACAATATTAGGTTGCGCTGACATATACCGCTCATTTTTTTTATTTTGATATCTATTTATAACACAGGATACCCTAACAAATAAAATATTTTTATTAATTTGCTTTATTTTGTTAGGATGTTGTGAGATTATCAAAATCGCAAAAAGGCACGAATGCCGATTAATAGCTATAGAAGGGCTTACTCATGACTACAAAGCAAATACCACTAAATACCGTAATAACCTTTAAGAATCTTTCTGAAATTAAAGAGGAGTACGGTAGTGATGCCGTAGCTGAGTTTTATGCAGATAAGAAAAAAATGTTAGTACAGCAAGGTATGGTTTCCAATGGTGGTTTTGCGGCGAGTCCGTTAACTACAAAAAAAGGAAATGCTCACTAATGCTCGTACTAAGCAGAAAAATAGGCAATGCCGACCAGTCAAAAATTACCGTCTTCACGCCAACAGGTGACAAAATTGTTTTTTGCGCCTTAAGCATGAAAGGAAATTCCGTACAGGTGGGCATTGAAGCCCCTAAACCTTATACGGTAATACGAAATGAATTGCTTGACAAAAATGGAGATCCTAAAAGACCTCTCAGATAAAACGGGCGTCAATGGTGGCATCAGCGTGAACAAATCGGGTTCGCGCTATCTCACTTATTATGTGAATACCACTGATAAATCAATCAGCGACAAACCCTCTAAAGGTTTCTGTGTTGGCGTTGAAATCAAAGTAACCGAAGAAAGAGCACAGCATGCATTAAAATCAGCATACGCTTATCGGGAAGTTTACGAAACAGCAAGAAAAAACAACACAAAATTTGACAGTAATATATTTAAAGACTGGCGAAAGCGTTTTGTTTATGCGCCAGAGCTAGACGGAAAGATAACGCCTTTCGGTGAAAAAATAACAGTAGTGAAGGCTTACCCTTTAACGCTTTTGATCACAGGGAGTACGTCTATTTCTGAGTCACTGGGTAACTGCTTGGCTGACTCATTAAGAGGCTCGAAAATAAAATGCACAGCCCCTCACAAAAACAAGGGGGCTAAGGCGATGACATTAGGCGACAAACCCTTAACCTTTTATATCGGTGACGGTTGCGAGGTTGCGTAGATGTCGAAAAAGCCCCTTAGCAAGCAAGCAAAAACACGAAACGCTGTTATCAAGTATTTGATTAGTCATGGCGAGTATAAAACGCCAAAGGAAATCGAAAAGGCCATAGGGATTAGTAGAGAAAAAATAACACGCTCTATTTCCGATATCAGGCAATGCGAAGATTATATAACGCTTAGCCTGATCAAGCCTTTTCGAGTTCGACTAAAAAGCGTAGCTAAGCAGGATGAATTGTGGCGAACCGCTCTAAATATTAGAGCGCCAGCGAAGGCAGGAAAAACTAAAAATGAATCATGTACAAAAAACACCTCTAAAGTACGTAGGCGGAAAAGCTAGGCTCTACGATAAAATAAAGCCTTATTTTCTGAGTTCTAAAAAACAAGCCATTGCAGAGCCGTTTGCTGGCGCTGCTGCAACCTTCTTTTTATTATCAAAAGAAGGTTTACTGACTGAGCCATCATTGCTTAACGACTTAAGCTCTCCTTTAATTGATTTTTACGAAGAGCTAAAAACCAACCCTCTTGAGCTTAGTAGTGCCTTAACACAATTCTCTGACTACCATAGTGAGCGCTTCTACTATCACGTTAGGGAATGGGATAGATATGATCAATGCACAAGCCAGCAGCTAGCCGCTCGTTATTATTACATCAATAGAATTGGCTACAATGGATTGTACAGAGTCAACGGCGACAACCAATGTAATACACCATGGGGGCAGCGAAAGTCTTTTAATGTAAATCAGCAAAATTTAAACTGGGCTTCTAAGACACTACAGGGTGCTGTACTAGATAGCGCGCAGTATGATAGCTTGCCGATTACTAACGATAAATTCTACCTTATCGATCCGCCTTATTATGACACTTTTGACGGCTATACAAACACAAGGGCAGACAAAGCCTTCTATGAACGGTTAAAAGCCTTTATTGACGCACTCAACGCCATCGGCGCGCCTTTTTTACTAACAAACTCAAACAATACCTTCATTCAAGAGTTGTTTTCAGAATACAGGCAGCAAGTCGTTAATATCACTTATAGTGTTTCTGGCAAAGTGTCAGGTCGAAAACCTACTACTGAATTATTCATTTCAAACATTGAGATCAACCATGACAACTAAAAAAAAGAAAAGTAACAAAGAAATAAACGACAGCAAAGGTTACATTTTTAGTGTCGAGGGCGGAAAAAGAAAATGCGCAAGAGAGTCAGGTGAGGAAAGAAAAAAGAGCAGACCTAACGAGGAAACTATTAAAGCAAGGGAGCGCAGAGAGAAGCTTGATAGCATTGCGAGGAAAAAGGAACTCTTGTCGCTTGAGCAAGAGTTCGACTATCTTGATTATTAAGCTTTGTTATTAAAGTTAGGCTCTTCCTCGTAACTTTCAAAGCTTTTACCTTCATTAGCTGTAGCGGTGTCCTGTGAAGCCGTTACATTGTTAGCGCTGGCTAACATCAACTTATCTTGCTCTGACATATTGCCAACACTCGCCAAAATCATTGTTAATGCTTCGTTTGGCTCACCAGTGCTTTGCAATGCAAGCGCCTTTGTTTCCTCAGTCACAAAAACAGGTAACCTTTCAATACATGCCAGCATAAGCGCTTGGCTGTCAGCGCGGGCTTTTTCAGACGCTTGCTCGATGTCAGAAATCTTCTGATCTTCTTTGTTATCGTTAGCTAAGTGCATTAATTCAAGCTCTTCGACAACGCTGTTGTGCTCAACACGACTTACAGAGTCATCAGCATCCAAGGCTTCATACTTTTCGTTAGCTTCTGACTCACTTAAGCCGCTTTTGACTAAAGATGCGATGATATCTTCTCTTGATGGCGCAGTACTCGCCAGCATCATATTTTCAGTGCTGATATAGTTAGGGCGCTTAACATAATCAATACCAGCAAAATCAGTCATAATGCGATGACCGTTTGCTGAGTTCGTCGCCCAAGACCAGCCACCTACATTAGAGTCAATCATTACAGACATTGCCTTGCCGCCATCGGTATCATAGATTTCTTGAGTAAAATCCACAGTCCCATCGTCAGAAACAGACAGGTGAGTCGTGCGACAATCTGGTACAACATTAACCTTAGTGCCTTCAATGAACTCAACGTCACTAGGGCGCAATTTACCCGTTTTAGCACGCACTTCATGACCAAAATAGCCATAATGCTCGCCAAGCTCAAAGCCCTGCTTTACAAGCGGTGCATCAAGTGTTTTTCTTATACTGGCAATAGCAGGCATAAAATTTTGACTGTCAATTCTGCCGCTATTGAATAAATTAAATTTATCGCTAACCGTTCTTAATACGCTAGGTTTTTTCATTAGTTACTTTCCTCTATTTCATTAATTACATCGAGCATTAAGCTCTTAACGTACTCTGCATCGCCTTTTCGATTACCTATACCAGCACTCGCCAGCATTTGATCATCATTTGAGACAGTTTTTGAAATGTCTTCCAACATCACATTGACTTTATCTTCGTCAACATTGAGGTGATCAGTAAACACCCAGTTTTTAACAGAGTTTGGTAGTTGTGCATCACCCATCATCGCCAACAAGTTAACCACTTGCAGAGCGAAATCAGCGTTAGCCGTGCGACTAGCTGCTTCTTTAAGCTCTATAGCAGTATTCATTGAGTTGAACATCAAGCGATAAGGCTTATCAGAGTTAGTGATTATTTTTCCGTGCTTGTAGTAAATATGCGTTTTAATGATGTCTTCATAGCCGCTTGATATGCCATTACGAAGCCAATTTGCTTTCGTTAATGCTTGGATAGATGTTTGTAAAAATCCGCCCTCGCCTAACCCACCAGCCATCAAATCGCCAAAACCTAATAATGACAAATCAAGCGATAAGCTTGATGCCAAGCGCTTTGCATTGAACATAATGTCTTCAATGTCTTTTATGTTTGGATTGCCTGTTGTCGTATCTATATCCCACGCGCCTTTTTTGGGGATCACAGTATTTATGTATGACTGAAAATAAGCGCTACTTGCTGCTGTTGAATTACGTAACTTAGTATCATTTTTAAGCTGGCGTTGAATGAATTGAATGTATTCAGCGCCCGACAGCTGATCTAGCCCGTTAGTATCAATGCCTATTAATCGCTCCTGCCTTGCCGTATTACGGCGCGCAGCTTGCAGGGCTAATAAACCCTCGCCTAGTGCAATATAGGGATCGTGGCAAGTAGCCAGTAAGCTAGTGCCATAGTTTTGTGTTTCTATAGGCTTTCTGTCTCTAGGTAGCGTATTAAGAGAAAACTTACCATTCGAATCAGCATGCAGAGGGCGTTGAGCTGGATTAGGCTCCCAGTGTGGCGTCTTGAAGCAGGCTACTTGCCATGGTTCCACCAGTTGAATTAAATTCCCTTTCTTGGGGTTTCCTAGATGTTCAGAAGTATAACCAGCGACTTCACCACCACGAACATAGCGCTTAAACGTGTGAGGTAACGTGTGATAGTCATGCTCAAGAGATATAAGCCCCTTAGCCCCCCAATGAGGCTTTGCATAATTACAACCGTAAACAGCCATTATATTTGCTATTTCGATGGTTTTCTCATTAAAGATATCTTGTAAATCTTCTCGCAATTCTTTTGCGAAGTCTTTATCTTTATCTGTCGTTGATTCAATTGTTAGTATCTCGCCTGTTACTGGCTTTTGACTAAATGCGTGAGAAACATGGATACCTAATCCTGAGCTAATGGTCGAATCGCATGCCATTGCTTCATATATACCATAGCGAGATCGACGGTCTATGGGGGCTGTATTAATTGGTGTAACATCAGCCTCGCCAGCCTCGCCACTGCCAGCAGAGTTACCGACAAGATGAGAGCCGCTCGTTGCACCAGCTTCCATTTCATAGGTGGCACTAGGATCATTAGCATCGCTAGCTTTAAAGCCTTTCCATAATTCGGTGATTCTGGCTTTTACGCCTCTTTTCTCTGTCATTGCCACTCACTCATATAAATTAATTTTAGGGCGTTTCATTAATTTGTTAGCATATCATGGCAATAATTTATCCTAAAATTTTAAAAGGCATAATATGAGTGACAATATCCCCAGCGATAAACTCTCTAATAATGAAGCTGTAGCAAAAGTAAAGGAATCTACTAGCGCCAGCGAAGTTTTTGAGGTGTTTGAGCAATACTACCAAATAGGCGAGCACGCTAAATCAACGAAAGGTTTTGGCGTAGAAAAGATAAAAGGCGTAGCTATCGCCACTAGTCGAAAAGCAGCTAACCAAGCTGCCATGGATATAGTGGAAAAGTATCGCAAAGGTGAAACATTAACAAGTGACGATTTAGATGCACTCAAGGGTTATACAGGCTTGGGTGGTATTGGTGCAACCATCAGTGAATACTATACGCCTGAGTATGTCGCAGAAGGCACATGGGATGCGCTTAAAGCTAACGGCTTTGAAAACGGCAATGTTTGCGAACCTAGCTGCGGCGCTGGCGTATTTAACGGCACTAAACCTGATGGCGTTGTTATTACTGGCTCTGAAATTGATAGTACTTCAAGCACGATAAACACTATCCTACACCCCGAAGATGAAATAACTAACCAATCATTTGAAGAGCTGGCGATGTCAGTGCCAGACGGTCATTTTGATTCGTTTATTGGCAATGTTCCTTTTGGCGATCAGCGTGGTAAATATGCCCAGCTCGATCCGCAGTATTCAAAAGTTAAACATATGGAGCAGTATTTCGTTACTCGCGCCATCGACAAAACAAAAGCAGGCGGCTTGATTGCGCTTGTTGTTCCGACACAAATCATTGATAGAAAAACATTCAGCAAGTTTCGAGAAGAGATCAGTTTAAAAGCTGAATTCTTAGGCGCGCATCGTATGCCTAGCGGTGTTTTTTCAAATAACGGCACCGATGTAGTAACTGATGTTCTTCTTATGCAGAAACATAGTGAAGACCTTTTCTTCAAAATTGCAGACCTTGAAAAAAGCACACTGAAAAGTGCAAATGTATTATTTGATAGCTTCATATCTGGTAAATGGTTCGAAAAAGAAGGTAAACGCTTTGTGATGGGCGAAACATCAAGAAGTGACTTTCAAAATCGATTACAAGTCGCTCGCGGTGAATTAACCAATGATGCCATTAAAAATAAATTAGCGCACAAATTTGATAGTCGCATTGATTTTGAATTGATTGAAGCAACAGCCCCTACTGTGATTGTTAATTATAACAAGGGTGATACTCGCCTGATCAATGGTGGATGGTTTGAATTTGATGGCGAACAATGGGAGCCAAGCGGATTCACTATCCCAAATAGCGGCAAGATTGACAAGGCCATCTTTGGCACCGAATCATATCAAGAGTTAAGCGCTAGCTTAGAAACAGCTGAGCAAGCACTCGCATTAAAACTTAACTCAGAAAATATCAAAAACGTTGCCAAGCTCACACCTAGAGCATTATCACCCATCACTAAGCATGCACTCGATACAATGCAAAAAGCCGATAAATCAAACCATGACTTGATTTATCGCGGCACATTAATCGGGCAAATGATTAACGAATACATGGAAGCCCCAAGCGAAGATCAGCGCCTAAAAATTATTGCCATGATCAAAGATGAGCAATTTAAGACAGGCATAGCCAAAAACAACAAAGCGATTGCTGGCCTATCACGCAGTTTAGACCGCTTTATCAATGCAACTGATAGCGATGGCAACCTATCTGATTTAATGAGCGGAAAAGCACAAGGCGTAGCAGCACAATACGACTTTAGCGACCCTGTTGATGTCGTTAATTACCTTTTCTTAGATAAAGACTTAATGCCCGTTAACTTGACTGAATTTAACGACTTATATACGGGCGATGATTTAACTATTGAGCAGCTGGCGAAGTTTCCTGAAATAGCTTTCTCAGCAAGTGGTGATTCTCTTTACCCGTTTGACCGTTATTGCTCTGGTGATATTAAACAAAAGCTTAATGATTTATCTTCGGCAATCATGCGCGAGCAAGACCCTGCTGTTAAAGCGAAGTTTATCGCACAGCAAGAGCGCATCAACGAACGAAGAAAGAAAACGTCGATTGATGACATCAAGTTCGAGTTAAACGCAAAATGGATGCAAAGCAACTACGTTACTGAATTCTTGGCCTCGCGTGATATTGATATGCGACTCAATGAACAAACAGGGCGATTTGTTACTTACAGTGAAAGCAATACCTTTGCTGGTCAGTTAGAGCAGTACTTGAATAACGAAGCTTTCAGTAAGCGAAAAGAAGATCGCGCCGACAACCTAGCTCGTATTCATACACTGCAAAGTGAATTTGATTTTTGGATAAGACAGCATGCTGATGCTGACTACATCACAAATCAATACAACATGACTTTTAACGCCAACCTACCTTTTGAGCATGGCGAGCACGATTTAGGGCTTGATCAGGTTTCAGGCAAAGTTAAAAACATGCCATTCCAAAACAAAGAGATCCGCAGAATGTCCGAAGACGGGCGCGGTATTTTAGCGTTCGGCACTGGCTTAGGTAAATCTCATACAGCTAATGGCCTTGTCGCTTTAGACTTGGAAAAAGGACGTTGTACAAAAGTTTGTTATGCGGTGCCTAAATCACTCATCACAAATTGGTATCACGAAACTAAGCATTTCTTTGGTGATAAACGGAGAATTTTATTTGTCGGGCTTGAACCTGTTAAAAACAAAAAAGGCGTTATTCAGCAAGATAAGTGGCTTGATAAAGATGGCGAGCACAAGATTAATGACGTTACGGGCGAACTAGAATACCGCGATCAGGTAAAAGAGCTTGGCAGCAAAGAAATATTAGCCCGTATGGCTACCATCCCTCATACAAATTACGACATCGTGGTGATGACCAAAGAGCAATTGGCTGCTATCCCTATGCGCCCTAGCTCCATGGAAAAGTATGTAGACAACATGGTCAACAAAGAGCTTATGAGTGGCGCTGATGCTATTCGAAAACTTGGTGGTCAAGGAGCCAGCATTGGCAAAGATGGCTACAAGCAAGCTAAACAAAAAGAAGGCTTTCAATCTAAATACCATGCCAATCAAACTACCAAGTCTGGTGAGTATCCATTCTGGGAAGATATGCGCTTCGATAAGCTTATTATCGATGAAGCTCATAACTACCGAAATGCATTTAAAGCTGGTCGTAGAGCAAATGAAATCGCTTACTTACCAACAGGCGGCGTAGCTAAATCAGCAGCAGACCTAGCCATCAAGTCGAGTTACTTACGTGAACAAAATGGCGGCAAAGGTATTCATATGCTGACAGCCACGCCAACAGTAAACAGCCCTACTGATATTTTTAATATGCTATCGCATGTTATGACGCCAGCGGAATGGGAAGAGTACGGGATTTACACGGTAGATGATTTTATCAAGGTCTTTGGTCGCATTGAGACTATGGACGTTCAAAAGCTCTCAGGTGAAGTCGAATCAAAAGAAGGCTTAGCAGGCTTTAAGAATTTAGACGCACTTAGAAGTATTTACCATCGCTGGGTTATAGCCAAAGAAGTTCAAGACGTTGCAACTGACGTTAAAATGCCAGATAAAAAAGTTGTTGATAATAAAACAACACTCAATCAAGAGCAGCTTGACATATATGAAGAGCTACAAGATAGAGCGTTAAACATTCTTGACGCAGAAGACGAAGACGGCGAACCGACCGACTTTATCTTTAGTATTATTCGAGATATGGATCGTGTTGCAACTGACATTGATTTGTACCACAAAAGAATTACCTTTGTGTTACCAAAGAAACACAAAGAAGTGTTAAGTGACATTGTTATACCTAGCGTTATCACTGAGAAAAAAGAAATCGTTAAGAAAGCTGGTGAAAAACTAACGGTAGTACATGAGCTTAATGCAAGTGTTGATAGCAGCGGAAAAAACACCATCGTTGTAATTAATGAAAACTTTGAAGATGAATTCATCAAGGCACTTGTTAAAGCTGGTATTGATCAAAAAGACATTAACCACCCTATTACACCTAAATATGCAAAGTTAATTGAGCGCTTGCGTGATGATTACAAAAATGGTGGTAAACAGGTTATTTTCACCGAAGAAAAAAGCCAACACCAAAAGCTTAAGCGGATCATTGCTAATAACTTAGGTGTACCACTAGACCAAATAGGCATAATCAATGCTGATACGGTTAGCAAAGGCAAGAAATCAACCGACTTAGATAAAGAGGCTGGCGCTCTTGAAGATTTAGCCGACCGATTTAATACAGGTGCTTACAAGTTCCTTATCTGCAATAAAAAGGCAGAAGTAGGTATAAACTTGCAGCACGGCTCTACTAAGCTGCATCACTTAACAATACCATGGACACCAGCGAGCTTGATCCAGCGATTCGGGAGGATCTGGCGCATAGGTGGTACTCAAGAGTTTGTTACAGAGGAAAACTATCTAGCCGAAGGCTCTTTTGATGAATTCCGTTTACGGGCGTTAAGCAAAAAAGCCAGCTGGCAAGCCTCGTTATTAAAAGGCGATGCAAACAGCGTGGATTTTGAAGAGGTTAACGATCTGGCAGAAGCTCGGTTATTACTTGCTAAAAACCCCGAAGAACTTAAAGCCCAATTAGAAGCACAAGCACAAGCATCTAAAGATAAAGCAGCCTTAAGAGCCAAGCAGCGTATATCTACAGCGCTTGGTAAGTACAATCGCCTACGAAACAAAAAGGAGCTTTGGGGTAAAGAGGAAACTGACCTTAAAGAACTTAAAGCAACAATTAAAGCAGCTGTGCAACAAGGTGTTATCGATACAGATCCAACCGACTTACCAGCTGATCAATTCGTCATTGAACCTATCAGTGGTCAGACGGTTAAAGCTGGCGATATTTACACCAGCAAAGAGCGTTACAGCTCAGGTGATATTTATGAAGTTGTCAAAATTAACCATGTTAAAAACAAAGTTAGCCTAAAAATGATTTTTGGTACTTACGGCTTGGGTAAGGTGTCAGAAACATTACTAACTAACATCACTCAAAACTACGAGTTATCAACCTACAGCGCCAGCGAGTCAATAGTTAAGGCTGAGTTCGCTAAAGGCGGTAAGATGAGTATTAGCCTACTATCAAGCAAGCTAAGCACTATTAGCAAAGAAATGTTTTTCAAGTATGCAACAGCGGAAAACTATGAAGGCTTTGAAGGTGAAAGCGCATGGCAAGGAAACCAAATTGCCAATATTGCGGTAACTTCTGAAAACGTTATTTACCCAAGCAAGCATGATCAAGTGTTGGTGACAGCTTTCGCTAACTACGGGCTTGAGTTAATACGAGCCAATAAAGAAGCGGAAATTGATGAATCTATGGGGCGCGCCTTGTTTGGCTGGTCTTATCTGCAATCAATACGAAGTTATGGCACCAAGCCCACTACCCATCAATTAGTTGAATGGGAAGTTGCGATCAAAGCCAGCACTATTGACGCTCTAAAAGAGTCAGCGAGTGAAAACTTAGATGATGGTTTATGGTCAGTGTATAGCGAGCAAGGCGGCAAGATCAAATCAATGGTAGCTGACTCAATACCAGACGGTTATGATGACAGCAGCCCGTTTGCTGATGAAGTCAGAAACATCACACGCACTATTGTTGAGGGATTAAACGACATTAGAAAGTCGCTGATCAATGAAGCCAACCGAATCAAGGAGGAAGCAGAGGCCGCTAGAAAAGAAGAGGCACTTGCAAAGCAAACAGCAGCGCTTAGGGAGCGATACCCTGAGACTCAACAAGCTGAGCCTGAGTCTGTAGAAATACCTAGCGGCACTTTGACGGATCAGCAACTCCTTGATAATGTTAATGCTGATAATCAATGGAGTACGTTAATAAGCGATTTTGGTGAAAAAACCTTGTGGTTTAAGACTAACCGCAAAACAAAACAAGTCGCTAAAGGTGCTACTGGTCGCTTATACTTAAATCTTAAGGATGGTGGGCGCTGGGACAAGGCGATGTTTATTGATGTCGGCAGTCGAGAGCTTAAGCAACCTAATGCTAGAGTCATTATTGCAGAGCAACATAAAACCAGCGAAGAGCACACCAAGATCCGCTCTATAGTTCGCTTATGTGAAGAGCTTGGTGTTACCGTTAGTGATCATAGTGAGTTCTATAACACTGACCTAATCGAAGGATAAGAAATTGACTATTTTAACGAAAGAAGAAGTAAAAGAAGTTATTGAGGTGGAAGGAGCCACAGAAAGCCAGATAACAGGCGATCTGCTCAAGTCCTTTGCAAAGTCCATAAAAAAACAACCAATACGCTATCGCGCGTTTGGGGCTTATTGGTGGCTCATTAAACGCCAGCTGATAGAGATAGATTTAGCGCTTGATGAAGTTATCGACTTGCAAACCTATAAATCACTCTCTTATGGGGAGCCAGTATTAGATATAACAGCTGCTTGGATTTATTACACTCAGCAACTTGATTTACACGGCTTAATGCTTAGCAACGAACATCAACCACTTAACGAAAGTAATTTAGGTGCATTTGTTCAAGATGAAGAAATGGAAAAGCTTATCGCGTAACTAGCGATTCTTAGGTAGAGAAAAGGCGCTTTATAGCGCCTTTTTTAATGTGTGTTTTTGTCGTGACGATAGAACGTTATATTTTCCGTAAAGCCTGCGATATTTCGAGGCTTAACAACTAAAACATCCTCATCCAATTTAATGACTTTAGCGTAGTATCTAACGCCTTTTTTAATCGCTTTGTATTCTTTTGGCATCTTAATGCCTCGCTTATCAATTGAGACTATTTCTTCAATCAATAAGCCATCAGCAATACGCCACTTGTATTTAATGGATATCTGTTTTTTATTTCCCTGCGCATCAGCAATGAATAGCTCACCAGTTTTTGTACCATCATCAAAGTAAGTATCGATTGCAGCACCAAGCTGCTCATCTTTCTCTTGCAATTGCGACCACTGGCCTACTATTAAGCTTCTCATTTCTTCACTCTCAACTCTTTAACTAAAACTAATCACTGATGCTTTTTTCGTACAATTCTATTTGAGCGTCAACTTCACTGATTTGCTTATCTAAACTATCAGCGCTTGCCGTTCCCAAAAAAGAATAAGCCTCAAGTAGATCAGCGCGATGCTTTACCGCTTCTTGATAATCACTTTCTGTTTTAAGTTTCATAATATTCCTTATTAACATCTCTTATTCAATATTCCAATCTATGCCAGCTACAACCTCAACTATAGGTTTTTCGTACTCGCGCTCAATCTCAGCTATTTTTTCTTTGAAGTCTTTAACGAATACCTCAATGCTTGCTTTCGGACTATTTAGCGCTGAAACATAAACACACCGATCACAAAACAACGAAGCTTCCTTACCAAGCCAATAATAACTGCCCTCGTATTTTTCAAGGTCAGGCTTTATGCCTGTCGCCTGCTCGACGGACTTTATTATATTTGCTTTAGTCACTTTCACTTAAAACTTCCTTTTTTCTCTTAAAGTTAATTAATTTCTTACGATAACTTGCGCCACTAATAGGAATATTTAGGCTTCCTATAATGCCCTGCTTACCAATATTTAACGAGAAAAAGCCTCTAAATCCTATCGATACAGAAAAACCATTCTTGCTCGCATTAAGCCAAACAACGCGCCCAATAACGGGCACTCGCTTTTGAAATCTTAAGCCCATACATAAATCCTTTTTGTTACTGAGCTGCCTCATAATCGTCTAGCATTTCATGAAAGTTACTATACATCTCGTAATCACTACAAGCATCCTCGACAGCTATTATATCAACATGCCCCATCATCGCCATAAGCCTAACGTTAATGTTTTGATAGCCCTGTACGGCAACATAGCCAGCACAAGCAAACTCATTACCTACTTTGCTATCGTGACAGGCAAAAATCTTATACATGCCATCTTGATTAGAATCTCTTGGCGGCACAGTACTCGACAAGCCGCGCATTAAATCAATATCAAACCGTGGAATATTGGCACCACCAACGAGAGATGATTTTTTCCAAGGGCAGTTTTTACAAGGCTTTTCAGCGCACTTCTTAGTCATACTATCCATAATGATCAAACTATACTACTGACAAAGCCCCAGTAAAGGGGCTTGTCACTTAAGAGTTGTTATGCGGCGTTATTGGCCTCAACTAACTTTTGAGCCTCGATTCGTTCTAACAATCTAGCCTTTCGCCTTGTGTTTTCAATAAAGCTTGCATTTCCTGCCTTATTCGCAAAACGACTACGCCCGTAACGTGGCCTATTCTTCACTTGAGTTGTTGCTTTATCAAGATTTAGTTGAACACTGTGCAATTGCCACTCTAGTTGCTTAACTGTCATTTCTGTCATTATTAACACCTTAGTTTATTTGTTAGGATTTATAAATTAAATAAAAATAGCCTTTTGGGAATTAAAGGCTATTAATCATGAACCTTTACGCGCTGTATTTTTGTTTGATGTTCCCCTTCATAAGTCTCATGCAACTTGATACCAAAGCTTATTACTAACTCATCACCTTTACGGCAATCAATGCAAGCTGAACCCATGTACATCAACAATTCACCAGACTCAGTGAGAAATTTTTCAATATAGGTGTAACCGTAAAAACCATCAAAACCATAACTCGCTACATTAGTTACTTTTATTTTCTTTTGGCGAACACCAATCTTGCCAAAGTACTTACCGTTACCTGAGTCGCTTAAAAAAGTTATTCTGGCTATTTCAGGGTAAAGGCTTTCAAGTACCTTACCCATAAACTGAACTGTCGCATTAGCACTTTCTTGCCTGCCGTAATTCATCCAGTAACCAGCCCAGTCATCCCCTTTATCGCTAATCATCCACTCAAAGGTGCGACCTTCATTTCGACCAAAAGGAAAGCAATGATCTTTAACTAGCTGCAACTCATGATCTAATTTCATTTTTTGCGTAGTCAAAAAACGCTCTTCTGCTGCTTCTCGCGCCGCCTGCACAGTCTCACTGTCTCTTCGAATAATTTCCTCAAGTGTAAACTTAGGTTTTTGCACCTTAAAGCCTAACTCGCCAGCTCGCTTAATCGCTTGTTCGCTGTTATTTGATAGGTTTTGAATGTGCCAATCACGCATAACAACAGCGCTCTCAGCCACGCCGCCCTCACCCAAGAAAGATACTTTTTCTTCGAATTGATGACGTAACGTGTACATTTTGGTTTGGTCGCCTGTAGAAATATAGTGCCTTGAGTACATTGTAATATCCTTAAAGAATGCGTAGAGAAACGACTGGCTTAAGCACAATATATACAAGTACATTTTTACTTGCAAGTTATTTGTGTGTCAATCGTGTTTTATTTGTCATTGTGTTGTGTTTCGACGCCTGTTGAGTTATCCACAAAATCAGTGGACAGTTGATGTATAATTATTGTTATTACCAATAAAGAGGCGTTACCTATGCGCGCAATTGCTGCCGTTACTCTATTACTATTAAGTAGCGCCACCATAAGTAAAGACTACGACAGAAACCTATACGGGCGCTGGATAGACTTCGATAAAGATTGCCAGAATACAAGGCAAGAGGTTTTGATTGCTGAGTCGTTAGCACCTGTAACGCTAGACACCAAAAAGTGCAAAGTACTTACTGGACTTTGGTACGATCCATTCACAGGAAAAGAATTCACCTCACCTACAAAACTAGATATAGATCACTTCGTACCACTAAAGGAGGTTCATTTGTCTGGTGGTGGCAATTGGTCATCAGATAAGCGAAAGGAATACGCTAACGATATAGACTACCCTTACACACTAATTGCTGTGAGCCTTAGCGCGAACCGAAGCAAAGGAGCGAGAGATCCTGCTAACTGGATGCCGCCAAACAAGTCATTTCATTGTGATTACATAAGGACTTGGGTAGCAATAAAAGCAAGATGGGATTTATCTATAGACAAGAAAGAGCAAGCCAAAATAGACGAAGTATTAAACACCTGTAATTAATAAAAAACCCCATACAATAACGACCAGCTGCGTTAAAACATGAGGCTTTCAGTCTTACACGTTAGTTAAAGCCTACTCGAAAAGTGTAGCCCACTCCATATCAGGCAAATGGTAGCCTTTGAATTCAACTTTAGCCATTGCCACTAATCTTGACTCATTTCTACGTGCTTCTTTTTCCCAAGGTAGCGCTTGATAAGCTTTAAAATCAAAGTCCTTAGCCCCTATCACGGCTGATGAATCAATCGTAAGCTCAGATCCGCGCCATTCAACGGTTGATGGTGTCTTAAATACCAACTCACCTTTGGCTACTTGCGCTATATGCGTTAGCTCATGTGCCAAGCCTATAAGCATCATATCGAATGAAACATTATCCGATAATTGCAAGTTAAACTTCTTCTTCTCGCCTACCTGAAAAACGGTATTACCATAATGGCCTCTAGGTAGTTTTTCAAAACTAAGCTTAATGGCAACTGCACTAGAGCTACCCATAAGTTCATCTAAGAAAAACTCCATCACCCTAGTCAGTATTGGAATGAAACTTTTCTGTTTTTTTTTACCCTTTCCAATGGTAATGATATTACTCTCATTCAAGTTAGCACCGATATACTCAACAGTAGCACGTTTTAATTTGGATAAGGATAAATCTAAGCCATTTACAGCGGCTTTAAACTTATCAGGGGATAGTTTGTTTAAATCGCCCTGATTTCCTAGCCTACCCATGCCCAGCGAAGCCCTAACAGACTTAATTGTTTTTTGTATTGAGCGTTTGTCAGAAAACGTCAAGCCGCCAGCCTTGAGAGCTTTTTGGCTCTCGACTAGCTGTTTTTGAAGTTTTCGTTTTTCACTAAAACTTAAATTCATGCTTATTCTGCCTCAAGCTCAAGCAACTCAGACAATAGATCAGCTGCTTCATTAAGTTTCGGCTCTAATGACTCCATTAAGCCAGCATCTTCAATATCACTAGCCAAAGTATCAAGCACCTGATCAAAGCTATCACTATCAGCTGGCGGATTATCTATTAATGCCTGAGCACGATTAGTTAATACAGAAGCTTGCTCAGAGTCGCCACCAGCAATAGCAGTGTCATTGCTAGGTTGCTGCTCTAAGCTCTCAGCTACAACGCTCAACTCTTCCCATGTGGTGTTTTCAAGTACATCTTCAAGCACCAAGTAATCAGGATGATCGTCTTCTTCATCGAACTCAGGGAAGTGGCGTAATATTTTACCTAAAGCATTTTTAATATTATTACTTGACTGAGATTCAATATAATCAACAATAGTTAAGCCATCACTTTCAGCATCGGCCTTCATATTATCTATAACACGCTCAATTATCTCTTCTCGATTAACGCCAGCCTCTTCGCGCTGCTCTGACTTAGACTCGAAGTTAAGCTCTACAAGTTCAAATGACTTAATATCAGCGCCACTTAATTTTTCAGCGTAACCAACGGCACCATGACGAATAGAGCGCTTATCTTGAACAGCATCAAATATCAATCTGGCCTCTTCATTGTCTAACATAATTGTAGTGTTAGCTTTAGGAATAGCGCCTAGCGATGGTGGGCGCATCATAAAGCCGTACCAATAGTTAGCGCCACCCATTTGCTCGGCTAAATCGAATTTCTTGTCTAATGCGCTTTTAGGGGCTTCTTCTTGCACTGGCACCTCTTCTGCTTCTGGCTCATCAAAAGAGCGTAGTTTCCATACACCATTACGAGTAGTAATGGCTGGCTTGTTCATGCGCTCGCTTTGGAATGCTTCAATATAATCTAATGCAGCATCAACAACAGTTTGATTGCCTTGTCTGTGTTGAGTTTTGATTTTACCCGTAATCGAATTGACGAATAAAGAACGTTCATACCCTTGCGCGGTGCCATCATCAATACCTTTGATAGTGCTTAAGCTGCTAGCCATATCTCTAACCAAGCCACGGTTTAATTGCTCAAGCTTTCTATAGGCATCATTAGTCGGGCTTGCTTCTGGCTTAGCTGGCGTTGCCGCCTCTTCTGGCGAAGCCCAAAGCGAGAAAGCTTCCATACGCTCGCGTCTTGTGTCGGGATCTTCACTGTATAATTCAAAGAATGCGTTATTTCCGAATTGCCCTGCACGATTACCATTAATAAACATAGCTGCTTTAGCATTACCACCCATTATTTGCATGGTCGCTTTTTTGTCATTCTTGGCTAGGTCAACCATAAGAACATCATAGCCGCCATCTTCGAGATCTTTACCAATGTGAGCATTAACATCTATATCAAATTCTTTCGCCAGCTTGAGAACATCATCATAAGCCGCTTGAGCGTTATATTCACCTTCGCCACCACCATCGAGATATTCTTCAATGGTTTGTGGGGTAGGCTCTCTATCCTGCAAGTCTTTTAGGTTTACATCTAAAGGAATAAAGCCACCGTTTTGCAACTCATTTAATGCAGTATCTAAGAATAGAGATTGAGCAGCATAACCAACAAATAAAGAACGTTCTTTATCCACCGTATTGAAAGGAATATCACTTACTGACTTACTGTAGTCGTAAAGCTGGCGCTTAAAATCATCAGATAACTTTAATCGGCTCGCTGGGATTGACTCTGTTAGTTCATCAAGCATAGAGTTAATTAACGGCTCTAAATCACCCTCAAGGTCTGCTATAGCTTTAGCGCTAACCTTTTCATCAATCAAATCATCAGCAACCGACTTAGCAAAATCATTTAGCTTGCTGGCTATTTCTTCGGTAGTCAGCGTTAAGTCATCTTTCACACCACCAAAATTTTCATAGGTAGCATTAGTTTCACGGCTAGCTAAATCATAAGCAACAGCTGATACATTAGCGCCAGCACCAATATTGCGAAGCTCTTTAGTTAGGACTGTATCGCCTTTAATGTAATCATCACCAGACTTATTCCAGCCGCTATCACGTAGATGATTAACCACTTCATACAATCGTCTAGTAAAAAGAGAGTCCAGCGTATCTTGCAATGCCAGCTCTAATTCTTCATTCGCCTGAATTATCTTATAATCTTCCGCACTGATAGTGCCTTTATCGGTAATTTCCTTAGCTTGCTCGCTTACACTCAACTCGCTGGCTGGCGCTTCTTCCGCTGGGATATCTTCACCACCATCAGGTTCAGGATCAATACCATCATCATTAAGACCTTTTACGACAATACCGTAATCAGGCGTTAAGCTATCAGCATTAGTAACCCAAGTCATATAGCCGCCTTGGGTTATTTCTGCTTGCTGTGCATCGAGATCAACCATAGTTATCTCAAAGTCTACGCCGCCTTGATAGAAAACATCACCTTCAACTTTAACGCCTTTCTTTGACTCTTTTTCTTGAGCTAGATGAAGATCATTAGCAGCCTGACCTTTTTCGTTTAACTTGCGTAATTTCTTAACGCTTGTTCCTGTTATTTTTTGGCTGTCAATTTTAGCATCGCGTTCATTTTCAAGCGTTAATAAAACAGTGTCCATAGTCTTGGTCGGCTTACGAACAACAGCGCCAACCTTGCGCCCTAGGTGGCTATAAACAACATCGCCTTTTTTCATGCTGTCCCATAAGTCAATTTGACCTTGTGAGGTAGTAACATCATCAAAGCGCACACCTTCTTTAATATTTGCTGCTTCTTCTGGTGTTATGCCTGCTCTATAAGCATTACTGGCTCTTTTAGAAAAATCCGCAGCAGCTTCTTTATTCGTTTTTATATGAGCTTTCAGCTGAACATCTATGCGCTTAAACTCTTTGTCAGCAGCTTTAAATTCAGGATCATCTTTACCTTCATCACTAATAAGGTCGCTACCTTGCTTGTATTTCTTGGCTATATCATTAACCTTTTTACTGGCTGTTTCGGACTCAGCACCAAGAGTCGCAAGTTTTTTCTCAAAATCAGTTTTAGCCATCGCCAATCTAATTTGAGTTGGTTTTCTAAGGTCATCATTACTTGCTGTCATCTCTTCTGAAAACTTATAAAATTTTGATGATAGATCTTTAAAGATTACCTCATAGTCAGCCCCAAAACGACCCATTGTACTGCTTATTTTTTTGATGTTTTTATCTTTTCTAACTTCATTCCATTCATCACCAGTAACAAGGGTAACTTCTGGCATTTCTTCTGCAACCGCTGACTCTTCTGTGACACCAGAAATAGGGCGGTATGGTTTAACAGTCTCACCTTTTATCCACTTTTTCAAATCTTCCATAGCAATCTCGGTAATATTACCTAAACCTTGCCAATCTTTATCGTAGTTAACCAAGTAGCCTTTCTTAGCTTTTTCTTTACTGTCAAAACCAAGCATGATCTTATGTTCATCAAAAGAGCCGTCTTGATTTGTTTGGTCGACAATATAAGCGTTTTCAGCTTCATGGTTTTCACCGACAAATATATCCAGTTTATCGCCATCAGCACCTTTAGTGCCTACAATGTCACCGTAATGGCTTTTCATTGTGGTAGACCATTTTTCGCCATCAGCACCAACACCAGAGCGAGTTGAGCCTTTAGGGTTTTCAATGACAACATCTAACCCTTGAAACTTAGCTTTACCTTTTTTGTAGTTGCCAGCTAGCTTCTGTGCTTCGGTAGGTTCGGTCAAATCATTTTCAGTGCTAGTAGCTGCATCATTGGCCTTGGCTTCAAAATCGGCTTTAACACTAGGGTATTTATCTGATTTATAACCACCCTCGATCGCATCATAAGCCGCCAAAAACTCTTTAGCGTCTACTTGGTCGCTTTTAACGATAGTGCTCGTTATAGTATCAGTAACGTACTTATCCCAAGCTTGCTGCCTGCTTAAGCCAGAAAAACGATAATGACTAGCTAAGTCTTTGTAGTTAATAAAAGGCGCTTCTAGCGACTTTTCAACGCTCTTTTCTGGCTCTTTTTTGGCTGGCTTATCGCCTACTTCATTGTCTACCAACTTGTCTATAGAGGTTATATCTCTCGACTTAACTCTAAGTGAGGCAGCAGCCATATCGTCAACATTGACGTTTAACAACTTACCACCGTTAACGATATCAATAACCTTACCTGTGAAGCTTTCACCGCCCCTCGTTGTAAAAGATATCTGACTGCCAGAATAGCGACCCTCACTATCATCGTTAGTTACGTCAAAAGGATTTTCAGGGTTTAGTTTGCTTTCTGGCTCTTTTTTGGCTGGCGTAGCTAGCTTAATTTCAGCGTTAAGGCTTGTTATAGTGCCTTCTTGCTTAGCTGCCATACCTTTGCGAGTTTTAAGTTTTTCGGTCAAATCGGCTTTTTGAGTTTCCAGCCCTGTCGCTTCTTCTGCAAGCTTAGCGCCTTCAACTTTCAACTCTTCAAGCTCAAGCTCTAGCTTTTCCGCTTCTAGCTTCTTTTCAGCTTGCGCAGTTTTACGTGCAACAAAAGCCCCTGAGTTCTTTTCCGCTAAATTAGATAGCACCATGGTCGCTTGACCAATAGAAATATCCATACCACCCGAAGGAGCGACAACATTAGTCACATCTTTAGTGTTAAGCCTAAACATAAAGGCGAATAACGTATCATCTTGGTTAAACTTCGCTGGATCTTCATCAGGCGCATGAAAAAGCATACTGATAGCTTGACCGTCACTAAGCTTTATTTGTGTTACTAGCGTTGCAAAGCCGCCAGCTACGCGAGGTTTACCGATAGTAATACCGTCAGTTTCTAAACCTGTACCTGTTAAAGAGGTATTTAATTTTTTAGCGAATGCTTTTACTGTGCGCTCTAAACGGGCAGGCGAGAACTTAGTGGAGATAGCCGCCAGCATAAGGCCGCTTTCTTCCTGTTCTGCATTATGGCCTTCCACCGTCTGACAGCCTGCGAGCATTATATTTTCAGCGTCATCAAATGACATAGGCTCATGTAGCAAATGATTATCTTTACCAATAGCGAGCTTCGCATAAACGCTATCGCATGGCGCTAAAGCAGGAGAGTCTTTATCGATAATAGCTATAGCTGATTGTTTACTGAATTTTATATCTGACATTTTAAGCGGCTACCTTATTGGTTAATTCTTCGCGTTGCTTTTTTAGCTGTGTGATAGTTTCACGGTTAACTGTTGCTTTAGTTGTTTCAGCTTCGATATCAGCCTCCAATTGACTGACGTCATCTTGCAGCGTTGAGACTAGCTTGCGTAAACCTTCTACGCGCTCTTTTAGTTGAGTTAGCAAGTCTTTTGCTTTCTCTACACGTTCGCCAGCTGTAGACGATAAACCGCTTTGTGTTTGCTTGGCTTCTTTACGGGTAGCTGCTGTTATTTTCTTTAATAGGCTTTTATCAAACGCCGACTGATTCTTTTTGACAAAGTTTGAAATGTCTTTAATCAAATAAGCTATTTTTTTATGTTCTTTGAATGGTGATACTTTGTTATTAAGCGCCACTTGATAAATGTCACCCGTATCATTGATGCGCAGTTCAACCACTTGACCGCCAGCGAGCACGAATACCGCTTTCTTGGTTTGCATGCCATTACGATTAATCTTGCGATTGTTCGCAGCCAAGTCGAGCACCTCTAGGCCGTTTCGCTTAAAAGCTTGAGAGACTTTCTTTAACCCGTTAGGGTGAATATCAGAAAAGTTAAGTACTTCACTCGCACCCACTTTTTTTATGCCGTTTTGCATGGGACTACCTTCTTGGCTGTTTGATTGAAATATCACCACGCAAACGCGCAATAATAGGGAATATTTTATAGAAAGGGTTTACATAACAGCCAATAGTGATCACTTCTAAATGCAGTTCCCATTCTTCATCACCTGATTGCAAAAATGGCTTGATGGGAAAGTGTAAGTATTCTTGACATTGGCTTGAGCGCCTATTGATAAATCCGACTCGCCTTTCAGCGCCTTGAGGCATAAAAGCTAACGATCTAGGCTCTAACTCTATAACCGTGGTCGGCGCAGCCTTATCAACCAAACGCCCCCTTATTTTACTGTAGGGAAGCAACGGCGCATTGGACTGGTATTCAAAAACAATCGATACACTATCGCCCTTTTTTGTCGGAATATTTGCCAAACGATGACTAATCAGTTTGATATGCCCCCGTTTTAAAATAAAACGCTCTAACAAGAAAAGTAAAACTGCGATTACAATGCCTGTAATTAAAATTGAAGTATCATTTATTAATGTCATGTTAATTATTCCGACCAATGCCAAGCACTGAATGTAGTTTTTGTTTAAAAGCCCGTAGTATTTCAGCGCCGTTAAGCCCTGCCACTAAAACACAAAAAAGAGTAAGCCAAATCCCTAAGTGCTCACTTACACAAAGAAACCAAGCGCCGAAACCAGCCAGTACACTAAGCAAAAGATCTAATAGTAGATTTGCTTTGCTTCTAGCCTTCCCCAGCACTATAACCCCTTGCAAGTAAGTAGCTAAGCCACCAATAAACGACAGCAATAACACCGCTATCGCCTGAAAATGCAATTCACCCACTTACTCTTTCCTGTAATCATTTAGTAAGTAGGATAATAAAACGATTTTATAATATTCCCTATCATTTGTTAGGGCGCAATCAAAAAATAAAAAAGGCAGCTCGAAAGCTGCCTTTTTATATTGCAATGTTAATTTACATCTCAGACTTAACTGCTTTCACTTTAAAAGCGCCTTGAGGCATATTTGGATGACAAAACAACTGCCCATTTACAGGGTGCTTATCATCCCATACGCGCATGGACACTGAATATGTTCGGTTATGGACTAACCCAGTAACATCGGTGAGATCAATCGTTACCTTGCCGTCTTCAAATACCAGCTTACCATTTTCACTTGAAACGGTTTGATCGTGAATATAAAGCTCCATCTTTGTAGCGTTTCTCGTTGCAAACGGTAATAAGTCACCAGCTTTAAAAGTGTCAACAGCATTAACAAAGGTAAAACGCCTCACAATAAGGTTTCCGCTCCCCAAATAAAATGACTCGACACTCATGCGCTATGCCTTAACTTTTAGTTTAGGTAAATAAATCGTTGTCGCTGATATATTTACTTGATCAGAGCTAGCAGCAGCAATCGCTTTATCAGTTGTTTCATTTACTGCATAAACAACTTCTGATCCGCTCACGTAGACAGTCCATAAGTCATCGCGGATATCAAAGTCACTAGTTGCATCTGGCGGCGTAGCAAATGTTGCAGCATCAAAATTAAGCACATCACCCGAAACACTCGTAATCTTACCTGTCTGGCCTGCACCCGTACCGCCTGTAATATGCACAACCTTGTCGGTATAATCAGGCCATGCGGCGCTGGTTTTTGTAATACTAGAGCCTGTGCCCGAAGTAGCCTGCCCCGTAAAATGCAATTCACTATCACTTGTTTTTGATAGCCCTGACTTTGGATTGATCACTAGCACTTCATCTTCGCCAATCGTAGTGACTGACATATCCACTTGATCTACTGTTATGTTAGCCATCGACTGTGCGCCGACAACTGATGCATACAAGTCGGCTTCTTTGAAATTTTTTACTAAATGTACTGTTGTTATTGCGGTTTTTACTGAGTTTAAATAGGCCGTATATGCCGAATTAAAAACAAATGGTACTTGACTCATGGTTTACCCCTTAGTTGTTGAAAATTGTGTTGTTAAAGATGTACTACTGGCTTGCTCTGTTGATTGCTCTGTTAAAGACTCACTACCGAAAGTTGGCGATAGTGACATAGACGCAATATTGCCCCAATCGAGATCGGGCATTGCGACAATGAATAAGGCGTTCTCTGTACAAAAGGACTGCTGAAAGGCGTGTAGACTAGTAAACTTACTAACTTCAAGCACTGACGATATACCAGCAAAACTAAGCTGCTCTGCTTTTTCGCTGATAGCCCTAAAGCCAGACTCAATCTCTGTTAGCTTGGCAAGGCTAAGTTGCTCTGAATTTAATGATTGCGTTAATTGTATTTCACTTAACGTGCTACTCAGTGCGAACTGTAATTGCTCAACAGACAGGCTTTTAGTTTCACTATTACGTGAAATAGTTACGGTTGCCACTTCGCTTTCTTGAATTGTGTCAGCGCTATTAAATAACGCATGCACTAATGCGTTAGTGAGTGAAGAAAATGACGTTTGCTCGCTGTCTAAGCTATTAAACGCTCCACCCGTAGTAATATCAACGGAACTCGCCTCAGACATCTGCTCTGAGCTTAAGCTTTGTGTATCAATGAACAAATCGATACTCGCGCTAGTAGAAAATTGTTCTTGAAGCACAGATTGACTAAGGAGTTTTGCCAGCACTTCAATGTCAGTAGTTGATGCTAATTGCAGCTGCTCTGAATTTTGATTGACAAGGCTGTTAATCGAATCAAGACTAGTATTATCAGAAAAGCTCAGCTGCTCACTATTGACACTTAAAAACTCTGTAATCAACGCCATTGAAGCACTTGAGGAAAGCTGTAATTGCTCTGAGCTTTGGCTTGATAATTTAGCGATTGAATCAACACTACCAGTCGAAGCTAATTGCTCTTGCTCGGCGCTTTGGCTAATTAACTGAGCTAACACCTTAACACTAGTACTTTCAGTAAAATGGCCTTGCTCGACGCTTTGCACAACAAATTGCGCCAGCATTTCAACGCCTGAGATTGAAGCCAATTGCAGCTGCTCTGATTTATTACTAAAAAGCTGCGCAATGATATCAACACCAACATTGTCGGCTAGCTGCTCTTGCTCAGAATTTTGACTCGAAGTGTTATGAATCGCAGCAGCAATAGTCGATATATCACTTGTGCTTGCATAAGCAAGCTGAACAACTGCGTTGCTGATTAAATCGATAGGTACGCCAACTACAGCAGCATGATAAGCCCAACTAACGATGTCGCTTGAATTCCAACCTTTACCAACTAAATGAGTGTCAGCGAAAGCTTGATTTATTCTGTAATCATTTGAGGCAGAATCAACGAACGCACTTGTAAAATCAACGTTAGCTTGTGATCCACCTCCTGTAGCTGTGCTATCACCACTAATACAGTTTAGATCTGCAACTTGTAAGAAATCACCTTTTGTAGCTCCTGTTGCTACGCAGTTTGTGAAATTTGCTCGTAATGCGTTGTAATCGCCATTATCAACAAAAACACAGTCATTGAAGAACACATTGATTTTCAGTGTATTTAAACCAGAATAAGCACCTCTATTACAGTTGCTTATTCTGGTGTTTTTTACAATTAAAGGGTTATCTGTATAGGAAACCCCGTTAGCCGCCCCACTATTATCTATGTGACAAGAATCGATTATATTATTATTCGTCGCATCACCATTGCTACCTGAATAACTATATACATTCAAGTCCTTTAAGATGAATGTACACCTTGCCCCGTATATATGTGCTGTACCTAACTTAGCGCCTCCACCTTTAAAATCAGCTTTCTCACCAGTTGCGGCCTTTAATTGTAATACCCCTAAGTGATCTACTACTGAGATAGTACCTGACTCACCTGTATCTCCATAAACTAGACCTATTTTATGTGCATCTACGTTAACAGTCGCAGTCTCAAAGCTACTTGCGGTAGTGTAATCCTTACCTGACCCAATAGAGTAAATGTTTGTGGGCAGAGCTAGCTGATAGTTAGTATCAGTCATATTAACAAGCGTTGCGATTGCACCGTTTATTAAGTCGGGTACTGTTTGGCCTGATACCCTATCAAATGACCAGTATCGGTTATTGCTAGGATCTACTGCATCATAATTCCAGTATTCCTGTACCATACCTGCGTAACTAGCATTAGATTTACCACCTATACGGTCTATAGGCAGTAATGCTATGGTAGATGGATTTGTTTGACTAATTATTACACCATCTACTGTAATAATTCGGAGCTTAGTAGTTCCATCATAAGTATCACGAAGCTCATACTTATGCATTATTTCAATATCGATACCTAAAGCTGCTAAATCTATAGATACACCCCATAATGTAGAATTAGATCCTACTCTTAGTGCGTTATTTGTATTCACTCCTGCGGAATCTATAACACAAGTACCTCCTGTGGATTTTGCTATAAAACCTCGCCTGCCGTCAAGAGTGTTATTTATCAAAGCAAATTTTACAGGATCCACTGAAACTATATCATCAACACCATCAAAATTAAGAGCGTAACGATCTAATACATCGTCATTTGTCTGCCAAGCCTGATAACTCTCGTTAGAGGTTAATGCTATAGCCTCTATGGTGGTTAATTCACTACCCGCACAATTATCGGTAAATAAAAATTCATTTATATGCCCAGACCAACCATAATAATTATTCCAACTACCAGTTCTACCTAAGTAAAATTCACCGCTAGAAAATTGATAAGGTCTACCCGTATGAGGGGAGCCATTTACAACTATATTCGAGGTGTAATCTATGCCGTTGATTACAATCATAGGGTTGCGAGCTTCATCTAACTGCATGAATACTCTGAGGATACCCCCGTTACTTAATCCTAACGTGCTTACTGGTACATCTAATAACCATCGATGGCTTGACATTTGCTCTAACCGAAAGCTTAAATTATCGGTCGTTTTATCCCAATGTACTCGGATCCCCCCACCATGGCACAGGTATTGAAAATTTACGGTTAAAGGCTCGTAATAGCAGTCAATATAATAAGCCCTAGCCGAATCAGCGTTAGCTACAGACCATGCTGACGTAAAGACGTTTTCAACTAACCCGCATGTATTAGTTTTTGCGTTGCCGTTATCTGCTGTATCGAAAATCCCGAGAGCGGTGACACTGCCCTCAGTGCCATATTGCATCACTAGAGGGGCTAATCCATCTACATCTGGCATGATGGCGGGTTGACCGCTAGCAGCCTCGGTAAACAGCCACTTATACGAGGAATCAAACAATCTTCCTGCGGCTGTGCCTAAGTTTGCTTGGTATGGGTAGGCTAAATCAGACTTAAATGTAGTCATAAATTAACCCACGGAATTAGTGATACTTGCTGTAAAATCTCTAGTGTATTTACTTGAGGCAAAAGCTTTAACTTTTGTCAGTAAACCCGAGTAGTTAAACTCTGTTGATAATGCTCCGACGAAATTAGCAGGAACATTAATAACGGCTCGTTGTCTATTATCTAGCGCGTAGTTGGTCGTTACAACCTCGTTGATTACCTCAGTATTGCCACTTGAGGCAATAAAAGTGATAGAGTCAGCAAAAGGTAAAGCCTCAGTAATATTTACTATGACCGAAATCTTCTCTCGATACTTGTTCAAGATGTAGTCTTGGCTTGGGTAGTTAACTTCTACTTCTGACGGCGATTGCGCCAGCCTTGCTTGATCGTAATCTGCCTGTGTCACGCTCTCATAAGGGAGCCTCGTCGCATTAGAGCCACCAACTAGAACAACTTGCAAATTAAGTAGATTTTGCTTGTGAGTTTCATCCAGCTCCCCTTGAATGATGGCGTTAAGCATTCCTTGTAATATCACACCGTCCTCAGTGGTATTGCGGAAATCATACGCTGACGATGTTTTTATTCTGTCATACAGAGCTGACTGCATTCCTCCTGCGTGATTTTTGAAATACAAATACAAATCATTAAAAGCTAAAATAATAGCCATTTCATTGCTGTTGTATGTCTTCTCAGCTGGAACTGAGTAAAGCTTTGCGGCTTCTAACGTAGGAAAAGTACCAAGCGGCGTCATAGTTCGACCTTTATTGTTTATTGATAACGAAGTCGCTATTGGACTTGGTTAAATTCATAAAGGTGATGATAAAACGATTTCAACTTATTCCCTATGTTTTGTTAGGGCGCTTTAATGTAAATAAAAAAACAATACATTAATCGTTGTCTTTTATGCAGACAAGCGAACCATTAGCTAACGCAAAGTGCTTGATAATGCTTTCTGGTGGCAATCCTAGACTCTTAACGCACTCAGTCACAAATATAACCAGCCCACCCTTTTTGGCGTGCTCTTGCGCTGCTTTCGCAATCTTAGCGCCATTTGTACCTACATCATCGATGAGGTAAGTCTTTTTGCTGCTTGTTAGCGGCTGATTGTCGCCTACAATTTCAATGTCTTGATTGCTTGCTTTGAGCGCCTTTATTAATGCTTCTCTTCCTGCGCCAGCATTACTCTCAATGTAAACAGGCACCACCTTCGAAAGAAAAAACATCGCCTTTACAGCGCCCTCGATAACATTGATTTGCTTATTTGTGCTTTCGGTCATCACTACCTCGTCGTATTTAGTTGTTGCATCAGTATTTTTAACTTCGCCAGTTGAAAGTTTTGGCTGCTTGAGAACAAAGCTGGCCTTGGCTGCTTCTTTTGTTTTGCCAAAGCCACTAAATGTTATTAAATTCATCTTATGGGTAAAGCAGCGATATTGTTCGGCTTGTTCGCAATATTCATATTGTAAGTTATCCATAACAAAAGTTTCCTATATTACATCTCTTCAAGATCAGGTAGTGCAGAGCGCGCATCTTCCCATGATTCAAATTCATATTTTACACGTTGAGGGTAAATCAGTACTTCAACAGTACCGTCCTCAAATTCAACCATTGAAACCTTGCGTTGACTACTCATAAAAGCCGTTTCCTATTAAATTAAACCAGTAAATAACACATCTTTTTGTGATGGATTATTTTCAGCATTTTCTTTGATATTCTCGTTAGACATCCATAAATAACCAAGCTCTTTACCATCTTCGATAATCATGAATTTAGCGTGTTCTTTTCCACGACCATGACGAGTGTAATTTTTATCAATGAGGCGATATGTGATAACTGGCTCGCAATCACAATCATTAGCACCACATTGACCGCATAAAGCAAACTGTACCTCTGATTCGTTAGTCATAATTGCCATTTCCTATATAAATAATTAGTGTTAAACGTCACCGTCACGATGTTGTGGTGGCACTTCAAAAGGTTCTAAATCAGGGCAGTCAAAAGCAACACTTACACAAGTAAAATCGACTTGGCTTTCAAGAACTGACTCAAGGCATTGTAATTCTTCAAGCCATTCCTGAGTGGCTTCGCCATTTTCAGTGTCATGCCAATTGTCGCTACGGTCTGCCATGTAACAATCAATTTTGCCTGTTTGCTCGGTTACTAGTGAGTGAGTGTTTTCAAGTAGTTCATTGTGCTTGTCCGTGAACTCTTCAAGCGTTAACCCGTCCACCTTAAACTCAGCTACTTTTGCTCTCATGTACTCTTCAAGTTCATCTTTGAAGTTAGCCACTTGCTCCAAGTTACTATTAAGCTTTTCAATGCGTTCAGCTATTTCTTGATGCGCTTTATTATTGATTTTTTTCATTAAAAGCCATTTCCTATATTAAGATTCAAAGATAAACACAACAACCACATCAAGCGATTTCACAAGGGTTTTTGCCTCTATCATTAACTTATCTTTTTCAGTTAAAACGTATTCTTCATCTTTATCTTCGGGTAACTCAATATCATAATTACAGATACTAGCAAGAGCGCTTAAATGATGATTAAAAGAGTCATTAGCCGTTACTGCTTCCGCACTCCCGTATTCAAACGATAATGTGTCAAAATTGTTTTCATGTTGATTTAATTCGCACTGTGAAACTCTTACGTTGATCACTGGCAAAATAATGTCACTATCAGGTTCTAACAAATATTCTAAACAGCGATTTTTCGCAAGGGCTTTGCCGCTTGGTGTTCCGCTACCTACGGTCACGGAATTTAGTAAAGTGACCACGTTAACTTGCGCGGCTAAAGTTTTCTTACCGTTAACATCTGATTGGCTACACATGCCTTGAACCGTGATTGTTTGCTTGAAAAGCCTTCTATTCATTGCCGTTTCCTACTTAAGAGAATGACTATTTTCTATGTCACTAAGCTCGTTTAGAACTATTGCAACAGCGAAGCTTTTAGCTTGTTTAGTCATTCGTGTTTCTGAATTAATTTCTTTGCCAATTTTGAACAGTGATTGCTTAACAGCTTCGTTTGAATTTCGATTATTCCAACAATTGATAGCATCTTTTTCTTTAACCCAACCACCGCCCTCTTGCTCCATATTAACTTTACAGGTAGCACATGAAACCGACCAAAGCTGCCAACCATTACAGTAAGACTGTACGAATTCATCACTACCGCAAAAGGGGCAAGGTAAAGGTATTAATCGTTTAGCCATAAAAGCCATTTCCTATATTAAGTTATTCAATTTATCTAGTCGTTTTTGTCTGCGACCTAGCTCTTTAATCCGTTGCTTACGCTTTCTTTTTTCACGGTGATTGACTTTGTCATCAGTCAAACATTTTGGCATGGGTAAATCATTAACAGCTTGAGCCATGGAGCTACTTGTTAAGCCAAGACCTAGACTTAAAACGACCTTTTTCATAAGTGTCCGTCTCCTATATTAAGAATATTGTTCTTCTGCCCAAACTTTCCAATCAAAACCACACTCACATTTGTTATGTTCGTCTTGATATTCAGCATCTAATTCACAATCATCATTTGGGCAAGTTGGCACTTCAACGGTTATCTTTGTACCAACAGGAAATCTCTTAGCATTAAAAGAGAAATCGTCCATTTGCTCTGTTGCCATATCACCTTCACATTGCGTTTCAATGTATGGTTTATGCTCTTGACAGCTATCACCACAGTAAACATCAACTTTAACTTGACCTGTTGCTACTACGTTATATTCCATGTTCCATATCCTATACTCGTTTAATTAAATGTTTAGGTGTTTCAATAAACAAAAACCAAGCCCAACCCACAAGACCAGATAGTAACAATTGAAAAGCAGCTTCCTTTCTATTTTTTGGCTTCGGTAGAATGTGAATTGTTACAAACGCAATAGCTGAATAGATGCACAGCCAACCCCAAATTTGAGTTAATATTTCCACTTGCCTTTTCCTATTGCTGTTTTGGTTCGGGACATTCGCTTTGCTGAACATCAAAGTTAATCTGATTTGACTGCAAAAATTCCATCAAGGATTCAATTTCTTCCTCGTTATTTTGAAAACTATCAATAACTATTTTCATCGTTCCATTTCCTATACGTTAATTAATAAAAATCATTGAGTCGCTTTAACTCTGCGATCACTTCGGTTTTTATAAAAGAAACCCAACCGCATTCAGGCTTTACACCTCCATAAAAAACCACTTCAACAATTGGATCGGGCAATGAAAAAAAGCTAAATCCAGTGTCGTTTAAATACTTTTGAGCAACCAAATCACAATAACTTTGTATCTCAGCATGAACACGGATTGATTCATTAGCTAGCTTGACACTTCTGTCACATATTTGACCTATACTTTTAGCCATAAAAAGCCATTTCCTATATTAAATTAGGTTGTAGTTTTACTTGATTACGCAAGGACGATTTACATTGTCGCTTTCAATGGGTTTACTGTTACCTCAGTCCGATTTCTAGCACTTATAGAATACGGATAACGGAAGTTGCATTTATTTTTTATTAGAGTCATTAAAGCTAAATCTCTCTAGCGGTTCTCTGTTATTTGCAAAGCATTTTAGAACCTGCTGAACACCTCGTTGCTTTTGTAAATGACACTATCAAAAATGCCATTAGCAAAAGCCGTTTCCTATACGTTAAATATTGCCATTTCGTTCAAAAATCGCACTCACTTCATCATTTGATAAATCGAATTGACCGACAACAATATTTCTGTCGGTATCACCAAAGCCATCACTGTAGTATTGGTCGATAAGACTTGAAAAATGCTTGTAAGCATTCGCTTTTGTCGGATTATCTAACATTGATGTTAAAACATCGTTGTTGCACCAAGCTCCACAATAATCTCTTATGTCGTGACCGCAGATTTCACGCAACCTGTAATAGTCTTTTTTTGCTCTTTCGTAATTATCTTTAATACCCATAAAAGCCGTTTCCCATTTAAGTTCGTTGTTCAATAAGAGATAAAACATACACACTTCTATTGATATTTTTATCTTTCGCTTCGTTTGTTAATTCATCACGTAGTTTTTCTGGCAACCAAATTTCTAAACGAACATTTCCTTTTTCTTTTTTAGCTTTTTGAGCTTTTCTTTGGTTAACTTTTAGTTGTTCACTTCTAGGTAATTCGTTTGTTTTTGGTCTAGCCATAAAAAGCCGTTTCCTATACTGGTAAAAGTTGATATTGGCACTCAGTAGACATCACTGTTCGCCCATTATCTAAGTTAATAATCATAAGCCCCGCACCTGAAACATCTTCACGGATAATTGTGCCTAAAATCGTTTTGCTAGTATCGTAATTAAAGCAAACTTTAACCTTTCGATTTAACCAAGCACCTTGTTCGGGGAAGTTATCAAGGCTAATGTTATTTTCAATTCCCATCGTTCCGTTTCCTATCGTCTAATTTCGCTAAATTCACACTTTTTACAGTGGTAAAAATCGGGATGATCATCACTAGGCTGTTCCATATCATGATCACCGTCTTGACAGAAAACTTCATAGTGAAACATTATCGATGTTGTGAACTTAAATTCTCTCTCACAACTAACGCAATCTTGCTCATGCTTTCGATCTTCTTCGTAACCATAACCATCATCGTGATTAATTTCGTTCTCTGCGCCACAATAAGGGCAATTGATATCTGACATTTGCCGTTTCCTACTTAATTAATTTACGCATAAGTGATAAATAAATCACTCATGGAGTAAATCAACTAATCCAATTCAACTTTAACCCTTTCAGGCTCTAAATTTCGCTCGATGAAATACATCATACTTGCACTTTGAACAGCTAATTTTTTATCTGTAACCAAAGTTTTATCCTTGCTTAGATAGTGCCTAACACCATCAATAACTTCATAACCTATATACTCATGAACATACGCCATAATAATTCCCGTTTCCCATAGGGCGCTAAGCGCCCATTTAATTAATTTATTAAGTGATAATGTAGCGATAATGGAAGCGCACATAATAACCCTCAACAGGTATTGCGCGTACATACATTGCTCGCCCATCAAGCTCTAACCTTACATCAAAACCTTTGCCGCCTACGCTAGTAGAGTTTACTTTAACAGCAGGCTTTTTATCTTCTCTGTGATAGTCAGCAACCTTACTTGCAGCGTAGTTAACGCACTCCGCAAAATTTTCATCAATAAGCTTTAAAAACTTTTCATTATCGAATTTGCAAGCGATACATAACCTTAACGCGCCCATATCAGCTATTTTTTTTCTACCTGCATAAAAGAACTTTTTAACCGTTTTAAATTCACCGTCAGGATCAATCAAACTAACCATTTTATTGTAGTGAGCAATTGAATTTATTCTGATTGTCTGTGCATCTTCCTTGATAGCTTTGTTTATCGCTGAATAAATAACTTTTGCAGCGCTAGACATTTCAGGCTTGTTGTATTTTTTAGGCAAAGGCTTGTTTAGCGTGTCGTAAACACCCTTAATGTCAGTCATAGTGATTTCACCAAGAATATAAAGGTCTTCAAGATCACCAACCAACTCACGGCATAATCTTGGTTTTATATCAGCAGCGTAATCTTTTATTTTTGCTAGAGTGAATTTGCGTTGATTACTCAAAAGAGCGAACAGCTTAACAGTTAATAATTTAAGCTTTTTCAAGTCATCTGCGCATTCTGTATTAACACTCTGAAAACGCGAACCCTCAATAGCATCGTTTAAGTAAAACAAATCACATGAGGCTTTGATTCTTTCGTCAGCGTTGTATTCGCTAGTAAAGAAAAACTTCTTAGCTTTAAGTAGCGCTAGTATCTCACTAGATACAGCATTGACCTTTTCAATATTCTTTTTTGAAATAACCTTAATCATTCTGTTGCACTCAATTAATTAACTTGAATTGATTATAGTCTCATTTTGAGACTATGCAAGCCTTTTTTGTATCAATTTGAGACTTTCTTTTTTAGATAGTAAATCAATTGTTTCAGCACCATAAGCAACAGGCTTACTAACGGGTCTATCACCACTAGCAAACTTAAAACCGTTAGCTCTTGAAGTGCCTAGCACTTTTGCCGCTTGCTCAATGGTAAGACTGTATTTTTCAGCCCATGCGTTAAACTCTTCTTTAGTCATTTTTTGGCTTTCTGCCTCTTTTCTTTGGCTTCGGAAACATTTCTTTAGCGCATTTTCTAATGTGGTTAAAATCAACGTCTGTATAGTCGCGTTGGCTTTTAATGTCCCTATGATGTAATAAATTTTGCACTATAGGATCAGTGTCTAATTCTTTTCTATTTAGTAGCTTCTGAGCAAGTCTAGCCATACTATGCCGCCCAGTGTGCGAACTTGAATTACTAAAGCCATAATTTTTATAAAGCTTACTAAGTAGGTTTTGCACTGCCGTAGCAACAAGGTAATTTTTGCCCTTGCTCACTTTTTTGGTTAATGAGAAATTTTGCCAAGTACCGCGCCAATTACTCAGAAATACATGGCTTTCAGGATCTAAGCCTCTGTATTGCTCGTCACCATCTTTATTTAGCTTAATACAGTGCTTAACGCGATAATCTAGCCACCTGTTAACGTATTCTCGCTGTTCATCTATGACAATAGGGGCAATGGCAGGGTATTTACCTTTTGTGGCTTCTGCTCGCAATCTGGTTAAGTGTACTAGCGAACCATCAGGATAAAGCGCCTCTTTTACTTTCCATTGGCTAACCTCGATAGCACGAAAACAACTACCGTAACTCATCCAAAGCATTGCTTGGTTACGCGCACAAATAAGCGCATCTAAACGCTCATTATCAATACGTTCAACTAAATCAATGAATTCATCAGGGCTTAGCGTTTCAGGCTGTTTAACTGTGCGTAAATCTGGCACATTCCACACCCATTTAACTTGTAATTCTTCGCTCATAAAACCTAATTGGAAATAATCATTTCCTATACGATAGCACAAAAAGAAAACAATACGCTATAAGTATTGTTTTTATTGGGGTGATAGGAAACGTGCAAGGGGAATTAATCAACAGACATAAAAAAGGCCGCAATAGCGACCTTACTTTTAATAATTCCCTCTACCGTATTTTTTAACCGCCCAGTACATTTTTCTTGCTTTGGACTTCTTAACGCCGCATCGACGCAGATTTTTATAAAAGAGTAGATCAGCCCATTCTTTCGTCTTGAGCGCCAAATCATAACAACGATCATGCACCCACGCCGCAATCCACCCCTTTTCTACCCGATTAACATACCACTGCATGCCAATTGCTTGATCTTGTGGTTCGGCTAGTGCCTTCAATAGCATTGGCTAATAAAATCGCGCCTTAGGCACTGCTTAAGGCTTTATTCGTTTCATAGCAATGCACAGCAAGGGCGTTAACTTGCTTGCAAAGGTTTTCTAACTCACTGCGTTGAGCATTAAAACTTAGTGGAAATTGCATGTAATACACCGTAATAAAGCTGTTTAAAACGCGCATAGTTAACAACCGCAATATACATAATCATGGCTTTGTCTTTGTTAACATTATCAATGCGTAATAAACGATAAAACTGTATATGGGCACGAGGGTTATTTTGCTTTAAGGCAAAGTCATGCCAAATGGCAGCAGCTAACCCTTTACCAAATGGATTATGAAACCAACGCAAAAACCAAAACAAGGTAAAGCCATCGGTTTTAAAATCTTCCGGTATTGTTCCGCATGGGGTAATTAACGGGCTTATTAATAGCGCCCAACCATTACCAATAAATTTCAATTCAGGTTCGTTTAACATAACGGCTATTACTTCAACGCTTCGGGTACTTCATTAAAAGTGGCATTTCTAAACATCACATCTAATTCATTACTGGTAAATTTTCCCGTTGCCAAAAAGTTTGGTTTTGCCGTTGGTTCATCAAGATCAAAATACTCTAGTTTATCTATACGCATTAAATCAGCCTTTAAGGCGTAATCTCCCTGATTTGCCAAAACATCAGCCAATTGCAACAACTCAGGTAACTTTGTGCCAAGTCGTAAATACAAAGCCGCCACGGTTATTTTCCTATAAATAACTTCTACAACAGGCACTACCACATCAAAAAAACTGTTAGTGGTTTTATTATATTTTTGACCAACAACCGCGCTGGTAAAACTCAATATTTCAATATAACCAGGCTCTATTACTTCGCTTGGGTAATCTAAAATACTTAATACAATGTTCTGCTCGTCTATTTGTGCATAATAAAAATTAGTCATTTGTTAGTACCGTCCAGTTGACTTTAGGGTTTACTGAGTTGTGAAAACCGATCTTTTTACCGCCCTCAACTTCAACTTGTGTTGCTGAAATAAGTCGCGCAGTACCCGATATTGCATGTGGACTACCCGAAGCAGTCAAAGAGGCCGCGCCATTTAGGTATGAGTCAATAATAAATGACTTATCCATATCAACGGCTGGAATAACAATCGTTACTTTACCCCCACCTGCAACCTCAGTAAGACCACGCGCAACTACTCTTGCAGAATTTATAAGTAACATTGCTTCATCTCCTTTGTCATAAGCCGTTTTTACTGCCGCTGAGCTTGCACTTGTTGAAGTGCTTGTTGAGGTAACACTGTTTGATATAGCCCTTACAGTATCGGTAAATTTCGCACCAAGCGGAACATTAGTTAACACCTGTGACGCTTTAGCAAAGCCAGCATTGAAACGGCGCGTTAAATCCATCATGCCAGCCGCAATAGTCACAGTCGCAGGCGGTATGACAAAATCAGCAAGAATTACGTGCTCAGCCGTAACGTTACCAGTAGGGATCTGCTTTACGTCAAAAGTAGTCGGTTGATTGTCAATATAAATCGCTTCAACAACAATCGTGCTACTGCCAATCGGTAATGTTATAGTTTTAATGCCGATTGCTTGAACGGTTAATAAATATTTACCTGAACCCACTGTCGCGGTAGATTCATCACCAGCAACACCAACATCAACCATTAAGCCGCCAGCCAATGAAACGCCGAACCCTTGTTGTATGCCTGCTGGCACAATGCCACGCAGTATACGATTAAAAGACTGGGTTAGTGCCTGAACTCGGCTAGGAACAGATACAGAAAAGTCGTCAAAATTCATTTATCACCTATGCGCTAAGTGCATTATCGATATAGGAAGCAATTTCCAATTTGTCGACACTAGTTAAATCTAATTCGCCACCAGCAAGTATCGCTATCAACTCATCGCCTACTTTGTCGTAAAGACCAATAAGTGAGAATTTTTTTGTTTCAGAACTTCCAATTGTGCCAGCTGGCATTAAGCAATTAATTGCTGTGCGACCATTTGCATAAGCCAATACAGGCACACCTGTATGAAAGACACTAGGTAACACGGTTGTTGTTGATGGAATGTCAGCAATAGTGCCATCGCCATTCAAGAAGCCGTGCCCCATCCGAAAACTGCCAAATTGAAAATTCACTCCACCGTCGAGGGCGGATTTACTTCTAAGCTCGTAATACTTATCAAGTAGAATAGCTTTTGCGAATACACTAGACATTTTTAAGCCTTTAGTTATTTTGTTAGTACAGATTATTACACAGTACTTTTTTATTCCTAAATCAATATTTAGTAAACTTCACCATATGCAGTTAATGGCGTATCCATAGGAAAAATATCAGCTGGCAAGTCATCTAAGTGAAAGTACTCACTCTTATCCCATGTAGATGTTAGCTCTTGAAATTGGCGTGTGATCAATCTACTGGCTGTAAAAACATCTCCATCTGGCGAAGGTGGATAGTCCCTAAAAATACTCCTTACGGGTAAACCCATACTTTCAGGTACGTCAGCCATGGAATACAGCAAGTACACCTCTTCGCCATCATAAACGATATGTATAGGCCGTAAGCCTTCGATGATTTCACGTAAAATACTGGAAAACTCAGTAAGGCTGTAACCCAGTGATAGGATATCAATCGCATTAAGCCTGACGATACCTCTTGATGTTAAAAAGTAGTCATCTATTGACGCGCCAGCATCGTTAATTTGCAGCTCGGTTAACAGTGATGTGCCGTAAGGGTTTTGCACTAACGTAGCGTGCGCGTACAAAGGCAACCATTGCACAGAAAGCCCTTGAAATTCACGACTTAGCCTGTCCTGTATCGGTTTGAGTGTCGACTTATAATTAATATCATCTTGACGCGCTATAATGGCGATAGCCTTATCTTTTCCGCTAAGAGTCCTATCAACATGAAAGAAAGCCCCTAAATCATCCTCTAGGAGCGCCAGATCTTCATCAGAGGCCGTGAACAATGATCGCATAGAGGTGAATTTAGTTAATACAGGCTCTAACACATTATCAACCGTCTGCTGTAATGCATTAGCCAATTGCGCCCACGACTCACTATTTTGCTTAACCGTAGATAAACGCTTTAATATCCAGTCTGTGTTACTCATAATTATCGCTCAATCGTTATAGTGGAAGTGGAAACATCAATATAACGATAATCAGGTAGTTTTCTCGGCGTTGCCAGCGCAGGGATCGCTAATTCAAAATCAACCAGCAAACCCAAATCATCAACGAAGCGTGAAAAATCCTTCGTTTTGATTTCTATCAAGTTACCACTCTCGTCGGTGCGTATTGGCGCATTCTCGCCATATTTAGCCGTGATATCAGCAGAAAGCGTAGCCTCTATTGCTGACAAGTCCTCATGGGCAGCTACCTTGCCTGTCAGTGTGATAGGCAAAGGCACTAGGTTTACATCGATAAAGGTTAGCTTTAAATTAAAAAGCTCTTGCTCGGTAAATAAAGCTCGAATTTGCTGATGAAGTTCAGGTTGAGTAAAAACGCGAGAGTATGCACAGATAAAAACTTTATTTATATTCTCAACCAA
>Ga0114909_1000071_pt1 | contig 79088 bp, 69 predicted proteins | sample MalvireepMed_906_FD_87290 | JGI IMG/M metagenome (GOLD analysis project Ga0114909, IMG submission 87290) | Marine viral communities from the Global Malaspina Expedition - Malaspina viral metaG DeepMed_906 | ecosystem: Environmental > Aquatic > Marine > Oceanic | place: Mediterranean Sea...
CCCTGCCGTATCCGTTCAATTCCCTCTTCGCCAATCAGTTCCATGAGGCGTCGCCGGTCCTGGAAGGACAGTTTTTCCGGGATCAGGTCCTCAGCGTCACGCGCGGCAAGGTCTGGCCAGACATACCAGACTTCGCCATCAATCTCGCGCATGCCGGGAGGCAGTTCGAACAATTTGCGCAAGCTGCGGTTCGGATCGGCGCCAATCCGGCGCATCAGATCCCAATACTGCCGATGCGGCGTACCGCCCAGATTGGAGACAAAGCCGTCATTCGCATTGGCCACCCGCGACAAACGGCTGAGCGATCCGGCTTTCGCATGCGACAATAGCTGGTCCCGCATCGCCTCTGCTTCTTCAGTCAGCACGACCGGCTCAGGCACCTGTGGCGGCTGCATCAGGGATTCATCCGGCACCAATGGCCGTTCCGGCTCGGCCGCAGGCGAGCACGCCGCCAGGAGCGCGGCCCCCAGCGCGCCGACGAGGGCGCTAGCCCAGTTCATACCCGGTCGCCGCCTGAAGGTCTGACAGCAATTGATCTTCATTGAGCACCTTGATCGTTGTCATGCCCATATCGCGGGCCGGTTTCAGATTATGCCCGAGATCATCCAGATAGACACAGCTTGCCGGATCAACATCGAGCGTCTCGCACATCAGAGCATAGATTCGCGGATCGGGCTTGCGAATGCCGAGCTTGGAGCTTTCGATCACATGGTCGAACATGTCGAAGACCTTGGCCACGTCGCGTGCTTTTGCCTCGTCATTGGTCATCGAGGCGCCTTTGCCGACCGGCGCATTATTGGTGATGCAGCCAACCTTGCCCTTGGTCTTGCAGACGCTCAGCGCCTTGACCACGCGTGGCCGCAGCGAGCCGGACAATAGCGCCAGCACTTCCCCGCCGGGCACTTCATGCCCCATCGCCTTTGATTCCTCGCGGAACATGCCGTCGAACTCTGCCGCCGTGACGAGGCTCTGCTCGAGCTTGGCCCAGGCATTGTCCAGCGGATTGGTGGCATTGACCGTGCGGATGAAATCCTTTGGCAGGCCATGCGCGGCCTCGTACCGGGTGAAGGCGTCGAAGGGAGAGGTCGTGAATACGCCCCCGAAATCCCAGATTACAGCTTGGAATGTCTTTGTCATGCCAGCACCTCTACCCGCACCAGCGACGATTTCAAACCTTGAACATTACGGGCCGAGTTCTAGTGTGGCGGCGACTGCAACATATAAAGGGAGTTTCGTCTGATGGGCGTTCTGGAAGGCAAAGTGGTCCTCGTGACCGGCGGTGGTAATGGCATCGGCAAGGAAACCGCGCTGCTGGCGGCGCGCGAGGGCGCAAAAGTGGTCGTCAACGATCTGGGCGGCAGCCTGACCGGCGCCGATGAAGGCAGTGCAGGCCCGGCCGAAACCGTGGCTCAGGAAATCCGCAAGGCGGGCGGCGAGGCTGTCTCGAACTCGGAAAGCGTGACCGACATGAAAGCGGTCCAAGGCATGATCGAACAGGCCAAGGACGAGTTCGGCGCCCTGCACTCGATCATCAACCCGGCCGGCATCCTGCGGGACGGCATGTTCCACAAGATGAGCGAAGATGATTGGGACAGCGTCATCGACGTGCACCTGCGGGGCAGCTTCAACGTCACCCGCGCGGCCATCGAACTGTTCCGCGAAAAGGAAGACGGCAATTTCGTCCTCTTCACCTCCACATCCGGCCTGATCGGCAATATCGGCCAGGCGAACTATGCCGCCGCCAAGATGGGCATTGTCGGCCTGTCGCGCATCGTCGCCATGGAAGGCGCACGCAAGAATGTGCGCTCCAATGTCATCGCGCCATTTGCCTGGACGCGCATGATCGCCTCCATCCCGGTCAAGGACGAAGCCGGCGCAGAGCGTGTCGAGCGGATGCGCCAGGGCATGCGGGCCGACCAGGTGGCACAGCTCGCCGTCGCCCTCTGCGCCGACAAGGCCAATGACGTGTCCGGACAGATTTTTGCCGTGCGTGGCAATGAAGTCGTGCTGTTCGACCAGCCGCGTCCGGTCAAATCGCTGGCGCGTATGGAGGGCTGGACGCCGGAAAGCCTGCTCGAACAGGCCATGCCCGCCATGAAAGCCAACTTCTTCGACATGGGCGCCTCGGCCAGTGTCTTCCCCTACGACCCAGTCTAGGCGGATAGCGCTTGGCGGAAGATGGCGTCACCTACCAGAAATGCATCACCGGCGGTGATGGGGAAACCTATTGCCGTCCGGTGGATGCGACGGAAGCGACCGGACAAGCCACTCCGCCATCGGAGGATATTCTTCCGCCGGTAGAAGACGTCATTAATCCGCTACTCAAATGGATAGAGCCTGCTCGACCCTTTCTCGACGACCCAGCCGGCTGGCTTCAGACAAAGGCGCAACAGCCTGAATTTCTCTATCCCATCCTGATCCAGCTCGGCTGTATCATCCTGGCGCTCGCGCTGGGCGCCCTGCTCACCCCACCCTTCAAGCGCCTGATCACGGTCACGCTGCGACGCTTTGTCGAGCCGCCCCGCCGCGAAGGACTGGACGTCTTGCACAAAGCGGTTCGTCCGGCGCTCTGGTCCATCCTTCTGGGGCTTGCGGTCTCATTGCTCAGCTCCATTGACCACTCGCTGATCCTGGTTCGGACAGCCTTGTCACTCGCGATTGCCTGGCTTGCCATCCGCGTGACCATGACCTTCCTGCCGGAAGAATTGCGCGGTCTTGCATCATTCCTGACATGGACGTTCGCGATATTCTTCGCCCTCGGCGTCCTGCCGGATGTCATGAACTGGCTTTCGAGTATTGGTCCATCCTTCGGGAATCGGCGGATCAGCCCGGTCTTCATCTTCCAAGCCATCCTGACCGCTGCCGTCTTGCTGTTCATCGCCAACCGAGCCGCGAAATCCATGAAGCGGCGGGTCAACCATATTCCCAAAGTCGAGCCCTCGATCCGTATCCTGATCGGCAATGCCATCCAGATTGTTTTCATTGTTGCGGCTGCCCTGCTCACCCTCGCAGGGCTCGGCATTCCGCTCGGCGCGCTAACAGTCATCTCCGGTGCCATCGGCCTCGGCTTTGCCTTTGGTATGCAGAAAGTGGTCTCGAACTTTGTCTCCGGCATCGTCCTGCTCTCGGAGCGCTCGATCAAGCCGCAGGACGTGATCGAGGTCGGCGAGACGTTCGGCGTCGTGGAATCCCTCGGCCTGCGCTACACGTCGATCACGACGCAGGAAGGCAAGGAATTCCTGATCCCGAACGAAAAGCTGATGACCGATACGGTGATCAATTGGAGCTTTTCCAACAAGCGCGTGCGCATCCACAAGGAGTTGCGCATCGACTATACGTCCGACCTGGAAGAGGCGATTGCCATCGTCATCGCCGCCGCCAAGGCGACCGAGCGCGTGATCAGCTGGCCGCAACCCGTCTGCCTGGTCAAAGACTTCACCGATGAGTGCATTGTTCTGGAGATGCGCTTCTGGATCATCGACCCGGAAAATGGCACGGCCAATGTCGGCTCCAACATCCTGCGCGAAGTCTGGAAACGCTTCACCGAGAATGGCATGTCCGTGCCGCTGCGCCGCAAGGAGCTGTTCATCGAACCGGACTCCGCGCTCAAGGTCGAGATATCCCGCCCGAAGCGTACACCTGATCCGGCCCCCGCACCGGAACCGGAGGAAAATGAGCCGGAACCGAACACAATGAAACAGGATGAAACGAAAGCGCGACCGCCGGAAGCCGATTAAGACGGCGCGCTACTCGGGGGAGTCCTCACTGGCCGGGTCTTCAACCGGCTCCAGAGACCGCGGACGCAGATCGGTCGGCCCGCCATCCTGCGCTTCCGACTGGCTCGCTGCGGCTTCGGGCTCCAACGGCTCAGGTTCTTCCTCGATGGGTTCAGGAGATTGCCCGGCCTCGCCAAACCGTTCCTGCGCGCCTTCCAGAAACGCATCGAACTCGTCATCTTCTGGCGCGGTCTGCACCTCTTCAGGCTCGATTGCCTCGGGCCCGGTCTCCGGTTCAGGTGGCAGGTCCGGCAAAGGCTCAGACTGCGGGGCCGGCTGGCCCTGTTGTGGCTGCGGGCGTGCCGGAGGCGGCGTATCGCCCAGCACACAGGCCGCGAGGCCCTGGCTGTGCACCACTCGCATGCGCGCCTGTAGCGTGCCGGCGCGTGTGTTGACATATGGCCCCGGCGGATCGACGCGCCATTTGTTCGGGCTCGGCAGAACGGCGGCCAGCAGTGCGGCCTCGCGCTCGCTCAGGTCTGCCGCGGACTTGCCGAACCGCGCCTGCGCGGCGGCCTCTGCGCCGAACAGGCCATCGCCCCATTCGGCGACATTCAGATAGGCTTCCATGACCCGGGCCTTGCCCCAGAACTTGTCGATGAACACTCCCATCCACATGTCGCCCAGCTTGCGCGGTACGCCGCCCCCATTCCAGAGAAAGACATTCTTGGCGGTCTGCTGCGTGATCGTGGAGGCGCCGCGCGTGCGCTTGCCCTGACGGCGTTCATCCAGCGCCTTTTCAATCGCGGCACGGTCAATTCCATTATGCTCGCAGAAGCGGGAATCCTCCGCCGCGATGACCGCGCGCACAAGGTGAGGCGAAATCTCGGACAAGGGCACCGTGTCGCGCCGTACCGTCTCGCCACCTGCCGCGCGCTGCACCATCAGCACCGTGCCCGGAATGGGCAGCCAGATCAGCGCCAGCGCATAAAGGTGAAACGCCACAAACAGGCCCGCCAGAATGCGCACCGCCCATGTCAGGAAGGTCCAGAAACCGCTCATCACTCTGTCATCCATTCCGCCAGAACGCCCGGATCCGTTTCCGGCTCCATCCGGACGGCCTTTTCCGTCGCAAATCGGGCACGATCAAGGCGGGCGAGCGCCCAGATAGCAGACCCACGTACCACCGACGCCGGATCATCCAGCAGCGGCAGCAGGCTGGCGACCAGCGCCCCCTCCCCTGAATTGCCGATGGCGATACAGACATTGCGCACGAACCGGTCCCGCCCGATCCGCTTGATGGGCGAACCGGAGAACACTTCCCGAAATGTGGCATCGTTCAGCGCGGCAAGTTCATCCAGCCCCGGCGCCTTGAGTTCGGGCCGTGCATGGAAGGCGATCTCGCTGGCGGCTTCGGCAAACTTGTTCCACGGACAGATGGCAAGGCAATCATCACACCCATAGATGCGGTTGCCCATCGCCGCGCGAAACTCTGCCGGGATTGGCCCGGCATGCTCGATGGTAAGATAGGAAATGCAGCGCCGCGCATCGAGTTGATAGGGCGCGGGAAACGCATTGGTCGGGCAGATGTCCTGACAGGCGCGGCACGAACCGCAATGATCCGCCTCCGGTTGATCAGGTTCCAGTTCCGCGGCGGTCAGCATCACACCCAGGAAAAACCAAGACCCCAGTTCGCGGCTGACCAGATTGGTGTGCTTGCCCTGCCAGCCGAGCCCGGCCTTTTCGGCCAGCGGCTTTTCCATCAGAGGCGCGGTATCGACAAAGACTTTCACCTCAGCGCCGGTCTCGGCCACGAACTCCCGGGCGAGCTGTTTCAGCCGCTTCTTCAACGTGTCGTGATAGTCCCTCCCCCGTGCGTAGACGGAGATGTTACCAAGCGCCTTCTGTTCCAGAGTGTGGAGCGGATCATGGTCCGGGCCGTAATTGAGCGCGACGACGACGGCAGATTTGGCATCCGGCCACATCGCAGTCGGCGCCTTGCGCCGCTCCAGCGTCGTCTCCATCCAGTCCATGCTGCCATGATGGCCAGCTTCTACGAATGCTTCCAGCCGGTCGCCTGCGTCCCACGCCTCATCCGCCCGCGCTATCGCCACGTCATCAAAGCCAAGCGACCGGGCGAGGTGCTTGACGCGGATGTGGAGGGGATCAGGCAAGGTCTAGAAATCCAAATCGGTATAGTGCGCTACGGGCCGCACCGCCTGCAACCGGTCGGCCAGCAAGGGCCTGAAGCTCGGACGCGACTTGATCCGGGCATACCAGTCTTTCAGCTCCGGCACAGCATTCCATTCGACATCGCCGAAATAGTCATAGGCAGACAAGTGCGCCGCTGCAGCCAGATCGGCCACGGTGAGCTCCCGGCAGGCAAGATAGCCATTCAGCTCCAGCAGGCCATTCAGGAAGGTCAGACGTCCGCGCAGCGCATGCGCCCCCCGGCGCAAACGCGCTGAATCCGGGTGCCGGTCGCGGCGCACCCATTGCATCACGCGCTCGGTCAGCAGTGTATCGGTAACCTCTTCACACGCAGCTTCAATCCAGGCCCACAGGCGTCGGACTTCAGCGCGCGCCGCCGGATCTGATGGCAACAGGCCCCGTCCGCTGGAGGTCTCTTCAAGATACTCGCATATGGCGCGCGTGCCGCAGGCAAACATGCGCGGCTCGCTGTCGATCTCAACCAAAGCGGGCGCAACAGCCCCATGTGCGAGGCGGGGCACGTCCGGATGAGCTGACCAGGGCGGCGATTCCAACGCCTCGAATCCCTCGTCTTTCTCACCCAAGGCGAGGCGGACCAGCCGTCCGGCCGGATCAAGAGGCCAATGGTAGAGCCGTTTCATTGGTTCAACTTCTCATGGCATCACTGAAAGGGGTGTTAAATTCAGCTGCATCTGATCGCTTTTGCTGGGCCGTATGCTATGTTTTTTGGCTTCAAACTGTTTCCACCGTTACAGGACCACATTCATGCACGATTTCCGGTTTCGCGCTGCCTTGGCGGGCGCCGTCTCTCTCCTTGCACTTCACGCCTGCGGAAATGCGAATTCCGCTTCTGACGCAAGCCTCGGTTCGCAGACCCAGCCTGTCCAGATTCAAGTACCGCCCGCAGGGCAGTTGCCGACGGATGTTACACCGCTGGCCTACCGGCTGGAGCTGAAAACTGATCCAGATGCCGACAGTTTCTCGGGTAATGTGGCCATTGATGTGGCCCTGACAGCGCCGCATGCGCGCATCTGGTTGCATTCGGTGGATCAGACGGTGCTGTCGGCCAAGGCCGTGCTGGACGATGGAACACATATCCCGGCAACTTTTACTGGCAATCAGGCACCGGGCGGAGTTTCAAGGCTCGACTTCGACTCGCCGATCCCGGCGGGCACGGCCACGCTCGAAATCAGCTATACAGCGCCCTACAATATGGGCCTTGCCGGTCTCTACAAGGCGGTTCAATCCGATACGGACTATCTTGCCACCCAGATGGAAGCGATTGATGCGCGCCGGATGGTGCCCTCATTTGACGAACCGCGCTTCAAGACACCGTGGAGCGTGACCGTCACCGCGCCAGAAGGCATGCAGGTCGTCTCCAATGGCGAGGAAATCAGCGCCGAACCGGCCGAAGACGGTTGGACCCGGCATGTCTTTGCCGAAACTCGCCCGATCCAGTCCTATCTGGTCGCCCTCGCAGTCGGCCCTTACGAGATGCGGCCCGCCCCGGCCATTCCGGCCAATGCCCTGCGCGAGGCGCCGGTGCCCCTGCGCGGCTTTGCTGCCCGCGGCAAGAGAGACCAGCTCAGCGAGGCACTCGACATCACTGACGAGATGTTGCTCTGGCAGGAGGACTATTTCGACTATCCGTACCCCTATGGAAAACTGGACCTGATCGCCGCGCCGGAATTTGCCTATGGCGCGATGGAGAATGCCGGCGCAATCATCTATCGCGAAGCCGCCCTCCTGATGAACGAACAGACCAGCCTGTCACGCCGCCGCCGCATCCTGACGACACATGCCCACGAACTGGGCCATCAATGGTTCGGCAATCTCGTCACGCCGAAATGGTGGAACGATATCTGGCTGAACGAGGCCTTTGCGACCTGGATCAGTTACAAGACGATGGACGGGGTTGACCCGGACGGCGAGTGGGGCCTCAGCCCAATCCTGGCAGGGCTCAGCGCGATGGGGGCCGACAGTCTTCAATCGGCGCGCCAGATTCGCAATCCGATCAACACCAATGGCGATATTCTCGACGCGTTCGACTCCATTACCTATCGCAAAGGCGGCAGCGTGTTGAACATGTTCGAGACCTATCTGGGCGAAGAAGCCTTTCGCGAAGGTATCCGCTTGCACATGCGTCGCTTCGAGGATGGCGTCGCTGATGCCGACGATTTCATGCAGAGCCTCGCCGACGGGTCCGGCCAGCCGGATATTGTTGAAGCCTTCACCAGCTATATCAACCAGCCAGGCATCCCATCGCTGGATGTCGCCGTGTCCTGCCCTGCTCCAGATGCGGGCCTGATCACGGTCACTCAAAAGCGCTATGCGCCGCTTGGCTCTGATATTGATACCAATGCTCAGACCTGGAACGTGCCGTTTGCTGCGCGCCTGAAAGGGCCTGTGGGTGATCGCACGATCCGGCAGATGCTGACCGCACCGGTCACCGAGATTCCTCTGGATGGCGATTGCCCCGACTGGGTGATGCCAAATGCCGGCGGCACGGGCTATTGGCGCTTCGATACGAATGCGGAAAACCTGACGGCGCTGATTTCCACCTTTGACAGCTTGTCTGACGCCGAACAGATCATGTTTGCGGATGCACTGACCTCCGGTTTCCGTGCAGGGCGGATCAGCACCGATGACCTAATGGCTGGACTGGCCGCAACCTCAAGCGGTCATCCGCGTGCGGTTTCTGAAGGGTTCGGCATTATTGGCACGCTCGACCGCATGCTGGAGCCATCCGAGCAAGCGGGCCTTCGCGCGTGGGTCCAGCGCACCTATGGACCGTTGGCCGAATATCTGGAATCCCGTCCGGCCACGGCGCTGAGCCAGCAGGAGATGCTTTTGCGCGACAGGCTATATGGCTTGTTGCTGGAATATGGCGAGCGGCCCGCTGAGCGCCGCGCCCTGCTCGCCCGTGCCCGGCAGTATGTCGGACTCGAAGGCAGCCCGGACGCGACGGCGCTTGCGCCGGAGGATCTCTCCACGGCCATGATCATCGGCATAGAGGATGGCGGCGCTGACTTCTATGAAGCTGCCAAGGCCTACGTCACCACTGCAACCAATCAGAATGAACGCTCGACAATCCTGAGAGTATTGGCCAGTCGCGGAAGCAAGGATGTCGTGTCAGACCTGTTCTCGGCGGTTCTGAACGGCCCGAACTCGACAGACGAAGTCTTTACGGTTGTCTATGGCGCCATGGCCAACCCGGCAGCACAAGACACCGCATGGGATTTGATAACCACAAACTTCGAGACGGTTGTGGAGCGCATGCCCGAAATCCGTCAGCCAAAGCTCGCGGGCCTGACGGGATATTTCTGCAGCGTCAGAAAGGCCGCAGAGGCGGAAGACTTCTTTGAACAGAATGCGCAGCTGATCCCAGGCTATGAGCGATCCCTGGCCCAGGGCACGGAGAAGGCAACGCTCTGCAGCGCGCTAAGGGCTCAGAAAGCGTTGGATGTGAACAACTTCTTCCAACAGTAATCGGCCCGGCACCGCCCGGATAACGGGCTTTGTCGCTAATCGAATTTGTCTGAGATCTCCGGCTTGTATCTTGTCCGGGTCGCTTCTTGCCCAAATGGGAAGCGGCGGTCCGGTCGGGGTATGCTCAGGCCCCGGCCAGCGGATGGGAGGCGGCCCGCTGCAGGGGCACGACTTCCCACACCAATATGAATACCGTCCCTGCCGAAGGCGCCGCCTTCCGTCCGCAAGGACCTTGGATGACAGGAAACCGGAAGGGCACACGCCCTGTCCGGCTCTTGGTGCAACGATCAGTGGCGCATGAACTGGCGCAACGCGTCGGCCGCAAGCGCAAATCGCGCAAACGCCCAATTGCGATCCTTGCCCAGCGTATGCAACTCTGCGAGCAATGCCTTGCGCGCATCATTGCGCTCGGCGAGCCAGGCATCTGCCCCGTCTCCGGCGAGAGCCTTCTCTGTTGCATCCGCCTGCATCCGAACCAGTTCGTTCAACAGGCGGCGGCCCGCCACGCGATCCCAATAATCTGCATGCAGCAGATTGTCCCGCGCCATGGCGCGAAGCCGGTCGATGCGCAGCTGGTCGCCAATCGTGTAGAAAGCCTTGCCGGCCGCCTCCACACTGACACCCGCCTTGCCAGCCAGATCGACCACGAGCAGCCCTTGGGCAAACTGGCCCATCGCAGCCGCCCATCGCGAAATCTCTTCCGACGCGCCGCGCTTCATCAGGCTACGCACTTCGCGCTCGATGCGCGCAGCCGGGAACGGCGAGTGAATGCCGGCGAGAATGGCCTTGAACTCGTTCAGAGGCGCTTCGGTATGTTGCACGGCGTCGCCGACATGCAGGTCCGGATGGGTTTCAATGAACCAGAGCGCCGCATCGACCATGGCGCTTGCCGCATGCAGACGCAGATCGATTTGCACATCCGCAGGCACGATCGTGTCGAGCTGGTCGACCTCGCGCTGGAAGCCGTCAAAGTTCAAAACGGCACGCGCCGCTTCGAGCCCGCGCGCGACTTGCGCATTGTCGCCGCCGGTCACTTCGCGCAGACGCAGCAGGGCCACCGGCCCGGCCATGTCCAGCACACGATTGGCAATGATCGTCGCGATAATTTCCCGCTTCAGGCGATGGTTCGACATCGCCTTTGAATAGGTGTTGATCGGACTCGGGAAGTAATTGACCAACAGGTCTTCGAAATACGGATCGTCCGGAATATCGGAGGCCACAATATCGTCGAACAGAGTGATCTTCGACCAGGCGAGCAAGACGGCTAATTCCGGCCGGGTCAATGGCTGGCCGCGCTCGGCACGCACCTTCATCTCACCGGTCTCCGGCAAGGTTTCCAGCGCGCGGTTCAATACGCCTCGGTCTTCCAGATACTCCATCAGGCGCTCAAGCGCATCATGGTCTTCCTTGGCCGTCGTTTCGGCCAGGGTCAGCGCAAAGGTCTGTGTATAATTATGACGCAGGACAAGCGCCGCCACGTCACTGGTCATCTCCGCAAGAAGGTCGTTGCGGTCTGCCGGATCGAGGTCGCCCTCACGAACCGCCTCAGCAGCCAGAATCTTGATGTTCACTTCGTGGTCAGACGAATCGACGCCGGCGGAATTGTCGATCGCGTCTGTATTGATCCGTCCCCCATGCAGGTCAAACTCGATTCGCCCGGCTTGGGTGACGCCCAGATTGGCCCCTTCCCCGATGACTTTCACCTTCAGCTGATTTGCATCAACCCGGATCGCATCATTGGCACGGTCACCGGCGGCCGCATGAGTTTCATGCGCGGCTTTCACATAGGTGCCAATGCCGCCGAACCAGAGCAAGTCCGCATCCGTCTTCAGCAGGGCGTGGATCAACTCGTCGGGTGTGACCGCATCCTTTGACAAGCCACTCAGCGCCTTGATCTCATCGCTCAGCGTGATCGACTTGGCGGAGCGCTCGAAGATTCCGCCGCCTTTCGACAGGATTCCTTTGTTGTAGTCCGCCCAGCTCGATTGCGGCTTGTCGAACAGACGCTGACGTTCAGTCAGGTTCTTGGCAGCGTCCTGAGGGTCCGGGTCGATGAAGATGTGCATGTGGTTGAAGGCCGCGATCAGCCGGATTTCCGGCGATAGCAACATGCCATTGCCAAACACGTCTCCACTCATGTCGCCCACACCGATCACGGTGAAAGGTTCGGTCTGGATGTTCTTGCCGAGTTCGCGGAAGTGACGCTTGACCGCTTCCCAGCCTCCCCGCGCAGTAATACCCATCTTCTTGTGATCGTAGCCAACCGAACCACCCGACGCGAACGCATCGCCCAGCCAGTGGCCCATCTCCTCACTGATCGCATTGGCGGTGTCGGAGAAGGTCGCCGTGCCCTTGTCCGCCGCCACGACGAGGTAGGGGTCTTCACCATCCCAGACAATCGTGTCCGCCGGGTGGGTGACCTGCCCCTCCACGAGATTGTCCGTGATACCGAGCAACGCCCGGATGAATTCCTTGTAGGCATCCCGTCCAGCCTCGAACCAGGCATTGCGGTCAGAACGATCCGGCAATTGCTTTGGCAAGAATCCACCCTTGGAGCCGACCGGCACGATGACCGCATTCTTCACCTGCTGCGCTTTCACAAGGCCCAGAACTTCGGTGCGATAGTCTGATGCACGGTCCGACCAGCGCAGCCCCCCGCGCGCAACCGCGCCAAAGCGCAAATGCACGCCCTCGACCCGCGGGCTCGACATATATATCTCGCGGAAGGGTTTCGGCTCCGGCAGGTCTTCCAGTTCGCGGCTGGCAATCTTGAGGCTGACAAAACTGTAGGGCGCGCCATCGCCATTGGTCTGGTAGAAATTGGTCCGCTGAACGGCCAGGATCAGATCAGCGAGACGGCGCAGCACCTGATCGTCTGCCAGCGCCGACACGTCGCGTAACGCGTCCTCGATCTCTGCGCGCATTTTCTCGGCTTCATGCGTGCGTTCGGCGAGTGACATATCGCGCGCCGGATCGAAGCGGATAGCGAACAGGTCCAGCAATTTCTGGGCAATCGCCGGATAAGTCGAAAGCGCCGTCTCCTGAACATATTGCGGTTGATCCATGCCGCTCTGGCGGCGATATCCGGCGAGCGCCCGGATCAGGGCCGCATCGCGCCAGCTTGCGTCAGCGCTGAGCACCAGCCGGTTGAAGCCGTCATTTTCGGCCCGTCCGCTCCAGACCGCAACAAACGCATCCTCCAGCGCGGTTCGGATTGCATCGAGGTCAATTGCTGCGCCGGCCGTCGCGCACATGACAACATCGTGGATCCAGTAGGTCTCGGGCGCATCGTCGGCTGGCTTTTCCGTCGGACGGACCGGATAGCCGGTCTCGAAATCCACGAAGAAACCCATTTGCTCGAAGATTGGCACACAGGCAGACAGCGGGATCGAACCATTGCGGGAGTATATCTTGACCCGTATCTTGTTGTCGGAATCCCCTTCCAGCCGGTAGGCGCGCGTCAGGATGGGGTGACCGGCAGACAAATTTGCCATCGCCGCAACATCGCGCATCGCCTCGTCAGGCCCGAAGGCTTCGCGATAGGCTGCATTGAAAGCCCCGATGAAGGAACGTGCATTTTCCTGATGTGCGCGTTCAAGGTCAGACTGGACCAGCGCCGACCGGAAGCCTTGCTCCCATGTTCGCGTGATCTGGACGATACGCTTCTCGAGCGCCGCAAGGTCCGGCAAGGGATGGCCCTGTCCCAGCCAGATTTCGAAATGGACCCGAACCAGGGTTTCAGAATCAAAATACGGACGAAAGCGCGTTACGTGCCCATTGTAAGCGGTGACCAGTTCCTGCGTGATGCGTTGGCGCATGGCGGTGTCATAGGCTTCACGCGGCACATAGACGATTGCGGTGACAAACCGGTCAAATTGGTCCTGTTGCACGAACAGGCGCGTGCGTGGCCGCCCGATCAGATGCAGCGCGCCGACAATGATCGGATGGAGGATTTTCGACGAGGTCTGAAACAACTCGTCGCGCGGCCAGGTTTCCAGTAGATTGGTCAACGCCTTTTCGGTATGTCCGCCGGGCGTTGCGCCAGAAGCTTCGAGGATGGCGGCAATTCGACGGCGGATCAGCGGGATCGAGCGGGCCGTTTCGTCATAGGCCTCAGCGGTAAACAGGCCGAGGAAGCGGACTTCGCCATTCACCCTGCCCTGCGCATCATATTTCTTCACGCCGACATAGTCGCAAGCGACCCGGCGGTGCACGAGGCTGGTCAGCGTCGATTTGGCAACAAGGATCGGATACGGTTCCGACAGATGTGCGCCAATCTCGGGCGTCAACACGAGGGGTTCGGCCTCGCGAGACAGAACGTTCAGTTCTTCATCGCGCAGCACGCCCAGATTGGAGCCCTTTACCATGATCGGCTCTTCGGGCAGCACTTGCCCATCGGCATTTGTCTCGAATTCGTATTCGCGGCAGCCGAGGAACACGAAATGTTCCCGCGAAAGCCATTTCAGGAAGGCAACTGCTTCGTCGCGGTCCATCTCTTTGAGATGCGTGACGCCCTTCAGCCGGTCGATCTCCTGCTGCATGCGCGCCCGCATGGGCTCAAAGTCCGATACGGCAACCGCATTGTGCGCCAGCGCCAGGCGAACTCCGGCTTTCAGGCGCGCCGCCTCATCGTGGGTCAGGATCGGCAAATGAACCTGGATGACGGACACGCTGCGCCCGTCCTGTCGTTTGACAATCGGATGAAACAGGGCCGCGACCTCAAACCCCTGTGCGCCGCACTCGCCAAGCACCGAATCCACGAGGAATGGCATGTCCGGGCTGGCAGTCTCTAGAATGGTACGTGACAGGGAGTCCCCGTTTTCCCCATCGACCTCCAGCAGGACGCGCACATCCTGCTCTCCCGGAGCGACCGTCTCTGCCCATTCCCAATGGCGGCGCGCAAGAAATTTTAGGTCGCCATCCGTCAGTCCGGTGAGGTCTTCGTGCCCTGATTCCCGCTGAATCTGGTCGAAAACTTGCTCCAACGGCTCATGTGAAGCAGAATTTACTGTCATGTGGGTGTCTCGCGAAAGAACTTAACGATGTTCCCATCTAGACTGCGTTGGCACACCGGCACAACACATAGGGGCAAATGAATTGCCCCAGCGTCATGACGGGTCTTTGGGGGATCGAATCTTGGGCCCTCAGGGCCCGATATAAACGGACCCGCCGAACGGGGACGTGTCCGGCGGGTCCTACAGGCCTATTCCGCAGGCTGGGTGGGGGGACGCACGCGGAGGGCCTGATCTCACTAAATTTGCAAGCGCTGTGCCGAATACAAGTCTTCGTCAGCAGCGCCTGATGTTACCAATAATTGAGTATGGGCTCTGAACCGGATTCGCAATTATTAACTTGCCTAACACTTCGCATAATTTATCGATTTTCACCATAGGTCTGAGCAGCGCTGACTGCATCCGACAGCTCCGTATTGGTACCCTTGCCTTGTGGATTACCATCTGCAGAAAGCAGGATTGCAATCCATCTCGTGCTGGAAGATTGCGCGAAGAATATCATCATCAGAACCGTCAAAGGTGCCGACAGGAACATGCCGGGAATGCCCCAGATTGCACCCCAGATGGCCAGGGAAAGCAGGACGACCAAAGCTGACAAATTCAGCGACTCCCCCATCATGCGCGGCTGGATGAAATTGCCGATCGAGAACTGCCAGAAACTGACGGCAGCAAACACGATCGCCGCATAGATGTAGTTGTCTTGCGGTGGTGTGCCCGGCACCCAGGCCGGAAGTTCCGGCTGCACGATGGCAAACAGCGGGGGCACCAGTGCCGCAACAATTGACCCCACAGTCGGGATATAATTGAGCACAAATATCAAAGCCGACAGGAAGAGCGCATTTTGCACCCCCAAGGCCAGCAATGAGAAATAGGTCAATGCGGTGATCAGGGCGGAGATCACAGTCTGGGTCCACAGATAGGTTTCGATACTGCGCCGCGCTTCATCGCCCACCTGGCGCACCTGCGCGCGTTGCTCGAAACCGGGGAAGATATTGTCCAGTTTCCGGGTCCAACTGGACTGCGCCAGGAACAGGAAGGCGACATAGATCAGGATCAGGACCAGATCGCCGGACAGGTCACCGGTTTCGTTGGCGATGGTCGCAAAGAAACGTTGTCCGGTTTCGTTGAACAGCAGTTCCTGCAGTGTCGGCGCACCCGACATGTGCACCACCTCATACATGTCCGCGATCATGTCGTTGATCCGGTTTTCATACTCTCCGGCGTCGCGCCCAAATTCGGCGATGCCATTTGCGAGCAGCGCCATGAATCCGAAAAATCCACCCAAAACAATCAGGACCGCGAAAACCCGGGCGTGCCCGATCTTGAGCGCGCGAGACCAATTGTCGATCATCGTGGCAAAGCCCTCGATGACGAGGAACAGGAACACAGCCAGCGCAAAGGGCGCGAGGATGCTGCGGCCAAAATGAAGAAAGGTCAGGATGACGCCGGTCGCGATGATCCAGATGCCGGTCTTCGTCGCGCGATCCATAATATCCCCCGGAGCTGTGGTTACCACAGGGTGAGGAGAGCCTCGCGCGCCGTCAAGAGCCTGCGCCTCCACCCTTGCCGAATCCGGCGAATTCTCTAGCGTCGCAGCCTGTAAGGAATGAAGGGGACAGGATGATGGATTCCATCTTTATCGGGGGCGCAGATGCCGAGGGCAACGGCACGCCAAATGTGGCGCAGAACCTGTTGCTGAAAATCGCAAACCGGCATGGCCTGATCGCGGGCGCAACCGGCACCGGCAAGACAGTCACCCTACAAAACCTGGCTCAGGGCTTTTCCGATGCGGGCGTTCCTGTCTTCTGCGCGGACGTGAAAGGTGACCTTTCGGGCATCTGCATACCCGGCAGCACGGATCACAAGCTGCACGACAAATTCGTTGCACGCGCCAACAAGATCGGGCTCGGCGAGTATGAGTACACGTCTGCGCCAACCGTGTTCTGGGACGTGTTCGGCGAGAAGGGCCATCCGATCCGCACCACGATTTCCGAAATGGGGCCCCTGCTCCTCTCGCGGCTGATGGACCTCACCGACGCGCAGGAAGGCGTGCTGAACATCGCGTTCGAATATGCCGACGATAATGGCCTGCTGCTGCTTGACCTGAAGGATCTGCGCAAACTGCTCGTTCATATGAGCGACAAGGAGGTCCGCGACGAACTCAGCAAGGAATACGGCAACATTGCCTCTGCGTCGCTTGGCGCGGTGCAACGCAACTTGCTCGTCATGGAACGCGAAGGTGCCGATTTCTTCTTCGGCGAACCCGCACTGGAATTGTCGGACATGATGCGCACCAATACCGATGGGCGCGGCATCGTGAACGTGCTGGATGCCACCCGCCTGATCAACAGTCCAAAACTCTACTCCACATTCCTGCTCTGGCTGTTGTCGGAACTGTTCGAGCAGCTTCCCGAGATTGGCGATCCGGACAAGCCGCGCCTCGTCTTCTTCTTTGATGAAGCCCACCTGTTGTTCGACGACGCTCCTGCGGCGCTGATGCAGAAGATCGAGCAGGTCGTGCGGCTGATCCGCTCCAAGGGTGTAGGCGTCTATTTCGTTACCCAAAACCCGCGCGACCTGCCGGAAAGCGTGCTCGCACAACTGGGCAACCGGCTGCAGCATGCCCTGCGCGCCTATACGCCCGCCGAACGCAAAGGCGTACGCGCCGCGGCGCAGTCCTTCCGCGAGAATGAGACTTTTGACACAGAGGAAGTCATCACCCGGCTTGGCGTTGGCGAGGCACTGGTCTCAACGCTGGACGCCAAGGGCGCGCCAAGCGTGGTACAATGGACCGTGATCCGCCCACCAGCCTCACGACTTGGCCCGGCAACGGACGCGGAGCGCAAATCGGTCCAGAATGCCAGTCCCGTCGCCGGAAAGTACGAGAAGTCGATTGACCGTGAGTCGGCCTATGAAGTGCTGGAAGCGCGCGAAGTGAAAGCCGCCAAGGAAGCTGAGGAACTTGCCAAGAAAGAGGCCAAGGCTCAGGCCGAGCTGGACAAGAAGAAAAAGAAAACGACCACGCGCCGTAGCTCCCGCCGGATGAGTTCGCTCGAGAAAGCGGGAAATCAGGCAGCCCGAACGGCCAGCCGGGAGATCGTCCGTTACATCCTGCGCGGCATCATGGGCACGTTCAAACGCTAGCGGGGATCAGTTGGGCAAGCGGCCGGCTTCGTCGGAGTCTTCCTCGGCATAGGCCTCGTCCTCTTCCGGCAGGTCGTCGTCCATCGCTTCAATCTCGGCTAGGGCGGCATCGACGTTTTCCGACGGCGTGATATCGGCTTCGCCCTCATAGGTGTCCTCGAAGTCCTCATCGATATATTCAGCTGCTTCGTCGGCTGCCGCGACGGCCATGACTTCCTCGGTCTTCGGCTTGCGCTTCCAGAATGGTGCATGCGGATCGGCTTTCCGGTCATACTGCATGCTGTAATATTCATGGGCGGTATGGGTCAGCGGGCGCGGCGTCAGGTGCAGACCGTACTGGCGCAGACGTTCAACGACTTCATCGCGCAGATGCATGCCCGGAAAGGAATTTGCCGAGAAACCATGCGCTTTCATCCAGTCGCGCACGTGCCAGCTGCGCACAGTGCCCGCCTCTGAAGGACGTACACCGGCGTGCTCTTCCCACATATAGAGCGTCGCAATGCCGTTGATCGTCGCATCCATCGCGTCGTCGAGCGTTGCACTGAGATCGCGCTTCTGGGCCAGCACCGCCCGCAACGCCATCTTGCGCGCCTCAAGTTCCTGATAGGTCGCGCCGATCACGGCGATCGCATTGCGATTGGTCTTGATCAGGGAAGCGTTTACACCGTCGAGCTGCGGATGCTGGACCGGCAGCAGGACATCTGGTCCGGCTTCCTGCGTGTCGACGATCTGGGCGACCTCATTCACCATGCGCTGGAGATTGATTCGCATCTCATGGCTGATGCCGTCGAGGGCGGAGATCGCGCCATCGCGTTCTTCATCCCTTAGCCGCCAAAGCTGCCAGGCGATCATCAATGCTGCTGCGATAAGCAGGCCGAGCCCGCCGGTGAAGAATGTGTAGAATTGCGCTTCACTCATTCTGAGATCCCCTCAACGCGTCCACCGTAAACCATGCTTCCCCCGCATGGCGACCGGTTAAGTGTTGGTAAACCTTAGCCCTTGAGCGCACGTCCTGCAATCACTTGAAGACGGTCGAGCAAATCCGGGTCGCGCGCCTGTGGCGCAGTAATCAACGCATAATCCAGACACGTATCCGTGCCGTTCGGATCCGGCGTACGCTCCATTCCGGACAGGTCTTCAGCAAGCCGGACAACAGCCTTGCGGGCCACCGCGCTGTTCTGGCCCATGATTTCCAGCACATTCGTCACCGATACCGCCTCGGTTTCTGCCCGCCAGCAATCATAATCGGTAACCATGCAAAGAATGGCGTAGGGCAACTCGGCCTCGCGGGCGAGCTTGGCTTCCGGCATCGCGGTCATGCCAATCACGTCGCAACCCCATTGCCGATAGAGTTTTGATTCCGCGAGCGAAGAGAATTGCGGTCCCTCCATGGCCAGATACGTGCCGCCGCGATGCATCTTTGATCCGACAGCCTCCGCCGCATCTGCTGCAAGCCCCGACAGGCGCGGGCAGACCGGGTAGGCCATGGAGACATGCGCCACCATGCCGGCTGCGAAGAAGGTTTTGTCGCGCGCAAAGGTGCGGTCGATAAACTGGTCTGCGGCGACGAAGTCACCGGGGGCGTATTCCTCTTTCAGGCTGCCGCAAGCCGAAATTGACAGGATGTCCGTCACACCCGCCGCCTTCAGTGCAGCAATGTTGGCGCGGTAAGGCACCTCGGTCGGCGTGATGCGGTGACCTCTTCCGTGGCGCGGCAGGAAGACCAGCTCCACCTCCCCTATCCGACCGCGCACCAGCACGTCAGATGGCTTGCCCCAGGCAGTCTCGACCTGTTCCTCGCGGCGGTCTTCCAGGTCGTCAATTTCGTAAAGGCCCGAGCCTCCGATAATGCCGAGGGTCCATTTGCTCATGATCTGCTCCGGAAAAAGAAAACCCCGCCCTTGGATCAGCCAGGGGCGGGGTCGTCAATTCAAGGTTCTGTCAGAACTGCCTAGTGCTCTACGTTGCGCCAGATGCGCTTGTAGGAGAACCAGAGCAGGATCGCGAGGATGCCAAAATACACCATCACGGCAAGGCCAAGCGATTTGCGGTTGGTCTGTTTCGGCTCACCTGCCCAAGCGAGGAATTGCGCAACATCATAGGCCATCTGGTCGATGGTCGCTTCGGTGCCGTCGCTATACTCGACGCGGCCCGGAACGAGCTGCGGCGGCATGGCAAGGAAGCCACCCGGAGGCGCATGGCGGGGATCGCCTTCGAATTGCGGAACCGTATCGCCCGGCATGTACGGATTGTAGTACTGGCCGGCATTCTGGATCAGGTAGCCTTCGTAATGGTCATCACCATGACCAATATGCAGCTTGGACGCGTCGATAACGGTCTGAACTTCGGCAGGCGTATCGTCGCTCGGATCATCCGGCGTGCCCCCGTCAGATGCTTCAGCGACAACGCGCTCTGAGAATACGTCCTCGTCCGGATAGCCTGCCAGCAGGCTGTACACATAAGACGCGCCATCATGGCGGGCCTTGTAGATCACTGACAGGTCTGGTGGCACAGCGCCGCCATTGGCCGCACGGGCCGCACTGTCATTCGCATATGGGCTGCGGAATGTGTCGGCGGGTGTCGCCGGACGGAAATCATAGTCACCGACTTCATTTGGCGTCGGGCTGAGGATTTCGTTCTGCGCGGCCAGAGCCTTCACATACGGGTTGTCGTTCGGGTTCGGATAGGCCTCGTCATAGAACGGGCCACCCGGATCGCCGAGGTTGCGGTAGCTGAGCAGCTTCATGGAGTGACAGGACGAACAGACTTCCTGGTACACCTGATAGCCACGCTGCAGCGAGGCCTGGTCGAACTGACCCGTCACGCCTTCAAAGGGCCAGCCCTCTTCCGGTTCGTGCGGGTGAGCAGCGCCGCCGGCAGCATGCGCTGACGCGGCGATCATGAGACCGGCAAGACCGGCAGTAAGAATGCGGAACGCTTTCATGATTTTCCCCAAAGCTCCCTATTCAGCCGGCACGGCCGACGCTGACGCCTTGTGGCGCTTCAGCACGGATTTATGGATCGATTCCGGCAATTCCTTCGGCTTCTCGGTCAGACCAAGGAAGAACAGAAGAACGAAGAAGCCGAAATAACAGAAGGTCAGGATCAGCGAGAAGTGACGGAACATGAAGGTGGGAGCCGGCACAGCCGACAGAGACGGGTTCGCGTCAGCTGGCAGGCTCTCCATGAACCGTTTCGCGTCGATATAGGCTTCGCCACCACCCTTGTATTCGCTGGTCGCTTCCTGACCATCCGCCGTATAGCTGACCACGAGTTTCGGATCACCCTGCAGCGCCGGAATGACGGCATCGTCCGGGTTGGCCGCGCCACACCAGCCGAGCAGCAGGCAGACGGCGACAAAGCCGAAGAAGAACTGCTTGGCCACCGGACGGTAGCGCATGGACTTCACTTTCGACGTGTCGAGCCAAGGCAGGATGAACAGGACCGCGATGGCTGCGAACATGAAGATCACGCCGAGCAGCTTGGCCGGGATCGGGCCGAGATCGAACGTGATGGCGCGCAGGATGGCGTAGAATGGCAGCAGGTACCATTCCGGCACGATGTGCGCAGGCGTCACCAGCGGGTTGGCCTCGATATAGTTGTCGGCATGGCCCAGCACGTTCGGTGCGTAGAAGACGAAGACGGCAAACATGATCAGGAAGATCACGATCGCGAAGGCGTCCTTCACCGTGTAATACGGGTGGAATGGCACGGTGTCTTTCGCAACGTCCTGAACCTCAACACCGGTCGGGTTGTTGTTGCCCGGCACATGAAGCGCCCAGACGTGCAGGATGACTGCGCCGGCGATCATGAAGGGCAGCAGATAGTGCAGAGAGAAGAAGCGCTGCAGTGTCTGGTTACCGATCGATGGTCCGCCGAGGATCCAGGTCTGGAGGCTCTCGCCGATCAGCGGGATGGCGCCGAACAGCGACGTAATGACGTTTGCGCCGTGATAGGACATCTGGCCCCAAGGCAACATATAGCCGAGGAAGGCGGTGGCCATCATCAGAAGGTAGATGACACAGCCAAGGATCCACAGCACTTCGCGCGGCGCCTTGTAGGAGCCGTAATAGAGCCCGCGGAACATGTGAATATAGACGGCAAGGAAGAACATCGACGCGCCATTGGCGTGAATGTAGCGGAGCAGCCAGCCATACGGCACATCGCGCATGATACGCTCAACAGACGCAAACGCGCCGTCGACACTGGCCTCATAGTGCATGGCCAGGATGATACCGGTCAGAATCTGAATCACGAGACAGACGGCAAGGATGCCGCCGAACGTGTACCAGTAGTTCAAATTCTTCGGGGTCGGGAAATTGATCGCCGTGTCCTGGGCAAACCGGACCAGCGGCAAACGCGTATCAAGCCATTTCGTGAAGGCATTGGTCGGCGTGTAGGAGGATTCGTGTCCACTCATCTGCGGTATCCTTCCCTTAAAGCGAAATGTTGATCACGGAGTCGGACACGTAATTGTAATCCGGAACCGGGAGGTTTGTGGGGGCCGGGCCTTTGCGGATGCGGCCAGACGTATCGTAGTGCGAGCCGTGGCATGGGCAGTACCAGCCACCGAAATCGCCTGTATTGCCTTGCGCCGGACCAACCGGAACACAGCCAAGGTGGGTACAAGAGCCCGAGGTGACCAGAATGGCCGGGTTCAACGACCCGTCAGCCTTGGGACGCAGACGCGCATCATCGGTCTCGGGATCGCGCAATGTCGCGACATTCACCGAATCGGCCGCAGCAATCTCAGCCGCTGTGCGGTGGCGCACGAAGAACGGCTTGCCGCCGATCAGGACGCGGATCTCGCCACCCAGAGGGATTTTGGACACATCGACATCCAGCGCCGAAGCGGCCTTTGTGTCAGCGGCCGGGTTCCACTGGTCAACAGCGGCCCAGGCAAACATGGCAGCGCCGCCAAAGGCGACCGCTCCAGTGGCGATGTGAATGAAATTGCGGCGATCGTCGTCGATCATCTCGCCGTGTTCGTGTGCAGGTGTGTCAGTCACGCTTATCCCGTCCCTTGCGAAGGCAGAAATCTGGGCCCGTCATACAGGAGCCCGCCCCCTTGCACATTGCGGCAAGTGGGCGCGGGTGCCTCCCCATAAACTACTATTGGCAGCGCGTTATCCTGACTTGGCGCCTGTGACAACAGGGCGCTTGCAAGTGTCGCAGTCCTCGCCCCATGTGTCGCGCCATGACAGATGGTGATCTCGAAACGAAGAAGACTCGCGCACGCGACTGGTTCAGGGTGTTGCAGGAAGACATCTGCGCGCGGTTCGAAGCGCTGGAAAATGCGGCGGAACGCCCCCTTTATTCAGGCGAACCGGGACGGTTCGAACTGACCGAGTGGAAACGCGGCGATGGCAGCGAAGACCTGGGCGGCGGCCGTATGGGCCTGATGCGCGGCAAGGTGTTCGAAAAAGTCGGGGTCCACTTCTCCGAAGTCCACGGCACATTCTCTGAAGCCTTCGCTGCCCAAATCCCCGGCGCGGACAAGTCAGATGGCCGATTCTGGGCCTCGGGCATTTCGCTGATCGCGCATCCACGCAATCCGAAAGTGCCCGCCGCGCATATGAATACCCGCATGCTGGTGACCAGCCAGTCCTGGTTCGGCGGCGGCGGAGATCTCAATCCCCTGCTCGAATATCAACGTGATCAAGACTTCGAAGACACGGTCGATTTCCACGCCGCCATGAAATCCGCCTGCGACACGCATCCGGGCGCCGATTTCACGCAGATGAAAGAGACCTGCGACACCTATTTCCATCTCGCTCACCGGGATGAGCCACGCGGCACGGGCGGCATTTTCTATGACCGCTTCAATTCGGGCGACTGGGACGCCGATTTCGCCTTCACACAGGAAGTCGGCAAGCAATTCGCGGAGATCTACCCGAAACTGGTCGCCCGGCGCATGAACCAGACCTGGAGCGAAGCCCAACGCGAGGAACAGCTGATCCAGCGCGGCCGCTATGTGGAGTTCAATCTGCTCTACGACCGCGGCACGACCTTCGGCTTGAAGACCGGCGGCAATGTGACGAGCATCCTCTCCTCCATGCCCCCTGTCGTGAAGTGGCCGTGAGGCCCTAGTCTGTCGCGCAATAATGTGCGTCGCCATCCGGCATTTCAATCGAGACTTTCCGCTCCTTCACAAGGGTGAAATATTCCTCATCCTGTGCCGGGCGCAGATAGATGGCGACACGGGGGTCCTTGAAGGGATTGGCACCCGGCTTCAGGCAGGGCCTCGTGGTGACGCTGACGGACAGGCTTTTCTGGCCGGGTGCCTCCTTGAGGCTCAGCATATGCGCGCGGAAATCGTCCATGCGCGGCGCGTCCTTTGGGTGGATATGCAGCCGATGGATCATGAACCCTGCCTTTGCGCGCTTGTTCAGGAAACGGGTTGGCGCGTCCGGCACGGGGACAAGTTGGAACAGCTCTTCCCGGGTCTTGTCCCCCTCTTCCTGCCAGACTGACAAAACGAGCGTTGCTGCGTCCTCAGGCAAGTCATAGTCATCCGGCGCGCGCACAGCGACCTCGACCTGGCTGGCATCCATGGTCGTCGGATCCAGCGCTGCGAGTTTCGGCAGGCTGGTCACCGGCACGCTTGCGCAGGCAATGGGCAGAAAAACACCTGCGCCGATGACGAAAATCCTTGCGATAATGGCGAACATGCAGATACCCTTCTTTCAATAACTAATTCACGTAAAACATGAATTTTTAATTGGCAAGGACGAATAATGAACACTCCCACACTCCTGCCTGACCGGACACGCCTCGTCTGCCGCGTCTTGAAATGGCTCGCACTCCTCATCCTCGTCCTGATGGTGGCAGCCTATTTCCTGATGGACGTTTCATCCTCCATCCTGGATTCGGCCTGGGAGGGCCTTCAGCCGCATGTCCGGGAGGACGTCTCTTATTCCGGGGGAAAGAAACTGCTCCTGCATGTCCTGGCAGCGATCGGCTATTTCAGCCTCACCCTGATCGTCATCGGCGCTGCGCGTGTCTTCAGCGTGTTCCAGAAAGGCGTGGTATTTGCGCCCGCCGCTGTCCGGGCAGTGCGCTTCCTGGGCCTGACCATTTTCCTGTTTGCTGCCGTGCAACTGATCCTGCCTACGCTGATGGTGCTCGGCCTGACCTATGACAATGGACCGGGCAACCGGGCACTCACACTTGGAATCAATTCCAATACCGTCATCTTGTTGATGATTGGCGCGGTGATCCTGGTAATCGGTCAGATCCTGACTCAGGCGACCGACATCGCTCATGAAAACGAGCAGTTCATCTGATGGCCATCATAGTCCGCCTCGATGTGATGCTTGCCTTGCGCAAGATGAAGTCCAAAGAACTGGCCGCGGCAATCGGCATTTCCGAGCAGAACCTGTCGCAGCTAAGACAGGGGCACGTCAAAGGCGTGCGGTTCGAGACGCTGGACAAGATCTGCGCCGCGCTGGACTGCAAGCCGGGCGATATACTGGACCGGGACGAGGACCAGTCGCGAAATCCCGTCCGGATTTTGGGCACCGACGGAAAAAAGCGATGACGATCAGAGCATTGTGGCTCGAATTAACGTTTCGGAAATGACGAAAACTTCATTCGAAGGTATAAGCGTGGTCGATGGTCACCAGTGCGAAAGCCTTTCCCTGGGGGGCAGGGATACTGCTCCTGCTAGCGACGGTGACAGCCGCCGCAGCAGGAGCAGTGATTTCGGGCGGCAGTTCCGACCCCTGGTACGCTGCGCTCAGCAAACCTTTCCTCACCCCACCAGACGTCATGTTTGCCCTTGTCTGGCCAATTCTGTTCGTACTGATGGCGGCAGGCGCCCTGCTGGTGCTGGACCGGGCCGGTTCATTTGAACGTGCCGTCAGCCCGCTCGGGCTGTACTATTCGATGCTGGTGTTCAATGCGGGCTGGAGCCTTGCATTCTTTGGCATGAACGAGGTCGCGCTGGCGCTCGGCATTCTGGTGGCGCTTTGGCTGTTGATCGTGGCCATGATGCAGGACTTCTGGCGCTATTCGCACCTCGCCGCCTTGCTACAAATCCCCTATCTGGTCTGGATCAGTTTCGCCGGATACCTCAACGCGTACATCCTGTTCACGAATTGAGGCGCGCGACCAATTCGTCTCGAGTCAGACTGAAATCCGACGCCACCCAGCTCTGCTCCAATGTGCGCAGGACTGCGCCGACATCCGGACCGCTAAGCCCTGCTGCAAGGGCATCTGCGCCGCCCAGCGGAAAGTCCGGCTTCTGCCAGTCGACTGCCGCTGCCTTGATCGTCGTCAGGGCATCCGCTCCAGAAACCTGCGCGGCCTCAATCAAGGCGCGGTCCAGCACCGCACGTGGGCCAAACTGGTAAAACAGACGACGCAGCGCGTCCGGTTGGACGCCAAGAACATGAGTTAGCGCAGGGTCGGCCCACTCGGCCAGTCGGCTGGCCTCGGCATTGGATAGCCGCAGATGCGCCGTGACACTGGTCACATCGCGGGCGCGGCGGGGAATCATGGCCATCAAGCGTTGCAATGGATCTGGCGCAAGGCCGGCCCCCTGCTCCACCGAAACAAGAGATGGCAATTCCGATGCGTTCGCGCCCGGCAGCACAGCTCCCAGCACGCCCGTCTCTTCCATGGCCAGCATGGCTTCGGACGGATCGGGCGCTTCCATCAGGCGTTTCAATTCCTTCCATATCCGCTCGGAAGCAATCTTTGCGAGTCCATCCTTTTGCCGCTCACATGCAGCAAGACCCTCCGCATCCATGCCCGCGCCATACCAGGCATTAAAGCGGAAGAAGCGCAGGATGCGCAGATAGTCCTCGCGCAGGCGCTGGTCTGCGTCGCCAATGAAGATCACCCGCCCATCAATGGCATCCTGCACCGAGTTCGGCACGATCTCATGCAGGCGGCCATCGGCGGCGGCGTAGATAGCATTGAGCCGGAAATCACGGCGCTCCGCATCCTCGGCCCAATCCTCGGTGAAAGCGACCACGGCGCGGCGGCCATCTGTCTCGACATCGCGGCGCAGGCTGGTGATCTCGTAGGGGCGGCCGTCATAGATGGCGGTGACGGTGCCATGCTCCAGCCCGGTCGGGATCGCGCGAATGCCGGCCGCTTCCAGCGCCGCGAGGGTTTCCTCCGGTTTTAATTGGGTCGCGATGTCTATGTCATCGACCGGCACGCCGCGCAGTTCGTTGCGCACACAGCCGCCAACGAAGCGCGCGCCACCAGGACGCGCCACTTCCAGCGCAGCCATCACGGCGCGTGTGCCCGGCCAGTCCAGCCAGGGCGCGGTCGTCAGGTCAGTCCGTGTCATCGTCCGGCCGCACGATCTCCGGTGTGTCGGCATCGGGGTCCGGGGCCAGGATCACCGGCTCTTCCTCCCGGCGCGCGGCATCTTCGGTATCCGGCGCCGTTGCGCGGATCTCGCCGGCATCATGGATATCCGTGCCGGGCCCGGTCGCGCCCCGCGCAGAACGGACGCTGTCGCGTTCACGGGGAACGCCGACATTGGTCACATCATGTTCGCATGGATAATCGCGGGCCGGGATCAGCTTGCCATTCTCCATACGGGCCGGCTCGTGGCAGATGTCGCGTTCTTTCGGCTCCATCAGGATCAGAACGAACCAGGCCACGGTCGCAAGGCCAATGCCGCACAGGAACAGGATATTGATGGGCCATTTGCGTTTGCCCTCCTGTTCTGCATTCGACGTTGCCAGCAGGTAGAGCCCGAACACGATGAACGGGATCGAGAAGATGAAAAGCTCAAAGACGATGCGTCCGGCCAAGGTGTCGTTCCCTCCGATTGTTTCACCTTAGATAAGGCGTGGATGGATTGAACAAACCCCTAAAACCGGGCCGGATCAATCGTCGTACAGTGTATGATACAGTTTCCGTATAATCCCGGCGGTCACGCCCCAGATGCGAAAGCCGCCATGCGGCATCTCGTAAAATTGCCGTTCCTTGCCCTTGTAGACGGCTCGGCCGACCTGATGGTTGGCGATATTCATCAGGAAATCGATGGGCGTTTCGAACACGTCCGCAACTTCGGTCGGGTCGGGTTTGGGCTCGAAATCGGCGGGCAGAATCCCCACGACCGGCGTGATGCGAAACATGGTGCCGGTGACATAGGGCGCGCCGCGACCCAGAACCTCCACCTCTGCCGGGTTCACGCCGACTTCTTCCTCAGCCTCGCGCAGGGCGGCGGCGACTTCGTCCACGTCGATCGGATCGATCTTGCCGCCCGGAAAGGCAACCTGTCCGGCATGATTGGCCATCGTGTCCGGGCGCAGGGTGAGCAGCGCGGTCGGACCGGATTTGCGCGGGATGACACCAAACAGCACCGCCGCCGGGCGGATTACCGCCAGTTCTTCTGGCGTCAGGAAGTCGAGGTCGCCATATTCGGTCAGCCGCCCTTCGCCATGGGGCGGGTCAAGCCGGTCTGAGACCCGCGTCAGGAAATCGTCCAGCCCGTTCCAGCTCATGCCGGATCAGGCCGCCGGTCCGAGAGGAAAGAAGACACCCTGGCTCCACACGCCCAGCATATCTGATCCGTCGGGTGCAGGTTCTGCCATATTGGCCAGTTCGTAGAAGACCGGCCGGGCAAGTTTGGCTTCGAGCTGTCCGCGCACCAATACATAGGGGGAAGGCTCTCCGGTCTCGGGATCGGTCTCGACGCGCAGCGGCGCGTCCGGCCCTGCCAGCGTCACATCGCCCAGATTTGTGACGAAGGCCAGTGTCTGTTGCGGTCCGGCCTCGCCCGCCCGCTCGACGCGCACAGCAAGGAAAGGCGCATCGGCCACATGCACGATCACTTTTTCGTAGGGCGTGACGAGCCAGACCGAACCGTCCTCATCCTTGCGCAGGATGCGCGAGAACAGCTTCACCAGTCGCTCGCGATTAATTGGGTCGCCTTCATGCCACCAACTGCCATCCGCGCGGATTTCCATGCTGATGTCAGCTGAGCGCTCAGGATTCCACAGATGAACCGGCGGCAGTTTGCCATCTACCTTGCCATCGGGAAGGATCGCTTTAAGCGTCTCTTCGAGACTGATTGTGGTTGTGGCACTGGAATTCACGTTTTGCTCCGCCATGATCCGGCCTTAGACATAGGTTTGTTTATTCAGATCGAAAACCCGGAGGCGCCCTTTTGATGGCCGATACTGACCAGGTAAGTGATGCAATCATCGCAGAAGCCGAATCCGCCGCCGAAACGCTGGCGCAGGTGAAAGCCGAAATTGCGAAGGCGGTATTCGGACAGGACCGCGTGGTCGAGTTGGCGCTCGCCGCCGTACTGGCCGGGGGCCATGCCCTGCTGATCGGCGCGCCAGGCTTGGCCAAGACACGCCTCGTCGAGGCGATGGGCACCGCGCTTGGTCTCGCCAACCAGCGCATCCAGTTCACGCCGGACCTGATGCCCTCAGACATTATCGGCTCTGAAGTGCTGGACGAAAGCCCGAGCGGGCAGCGCACGTTCCGATTCCTCAAAGGGCCGATCTTCACCCAGCTGCTGATGGCGGACGAGATCAACCGCGCCAGCCCTCGTACCCAGTCTGCCCTGCTCCAGTCGATGCAGGAGCGCCATGTCACCGTGGCCGGTGTGCGCCATGACCTGCCCGCGCCCTTCCATGTTCTGGCGACGCAGAACCCGATCGAGCAGGAAGGCACCTACCCCCTGCCCGAAGCCCAGCTGGATCGCTTCCTGCTGAAGGTCGACGTGAACTATCCCGACCTCGACACCGAGCGCCGCATCCTGATCGAGACGACGACCGGCGACGATGACGTGGTGCGCCCGGCGCTGGACGCCGAACGGCTGATCGCGCTGCAAGGGCTCGTGCGGCGGATGCCGGTGGGCGAGAAGATCGTCTCGGCGATCCTCGGCCTGGTGCGAGATGCCCGGCCGGAACAGACCACCGACGAGCGCGTGAGGCGGCTGGTCGACTGGGGCCCGTCCCCACGCGCCGGTCAGGCGCTGATGCTGGCTGCACGGAGCCGCGCGCTCTTGAGGGGCCGTCTTGCGCCGAGCATCGAGGACGTCGAAGCGCTCGCAGAACCCTGCCTCGGCCACCGCATGGCAATGCGCTATGATCCGACGGGCGAGGCACCGAGCCTGACCGATTTGATCAATGACCTTGCCCGGAAGGTGGCTTAGCGCTCTAGGAATGATTCCCGCCCGCGAACATCAACACGCATCCGCCTTGGTGATTGCGACTGTATGGCTTGTTTCCTGCGGGCAGCAGGCGACGCCTGCTGGAGTGACAAACTTCGATTCTTGCCTGATCATGCATATGTCAGCAATTGCTATGCTGGAGGGTGCTTCCAATGAAGCCGACGCGGCGCTGCTGGAGGCCGTTATCGCCAGCCAGAACGAACTGCTCCGGGATGACAAATTGGACGCGGACGAACTTGCCCAGCGCGCATCCACACTCTTGCACGCCTATTCAGGCGCTGCTGATGCCGCAATCGCTGAAGCCGAAGCCAACAGCACATCACCGCAGGCACTTGCCGCTGAAGCAATGGCATGCCGGAAAGCTCTGGCTCGATGACCCCGTCCGCCGATCTACGTTCTGAGGCCGAGAGCCTTGCCCGCCAATTGCCCGGTCTGAACTTCAAGGCCGAAGCGAGCGAAGCCGCGCATATCGGCTCGGCAGGCCGTCGCCGTGCGGGCACGGGCGAGCATTTCTGGCAGTATCGCCGCTATGCACAGGAAGACGCCGCCGACCGGGTCGACTGGCGCCGCTCCGCCAAGGGCACGGAATTGTTCGTACGCGAAACAGAACTGGAAACCGCGCGCACGGTGCTGTTCTGGAGTGATGATGCACCGGGTTTCCGCTGGAAGGGCGAGGGCGACTTGCGCACCAAGGCCGAAGAAGCCCAACTCCTGATGCTGGCCATCGGCATCATGATGTCGAAGGATGGCGAACGGATCGGCATGCTGGGCGCGGGCCGGACGGCCAGCTTTGGCAAAAAGGCCGTGGCGCGGCTCGCCGAAGACCTTGAGCGCGGCACGCATGGCCAGTTTCCCTCGCCGCCGAAATCGGCGGCAACGATTATTCTGGCGTCTGACTTTTACGCGCCGCTCGCAGACTGGCAGGCCCGCCTTGCGCCGCTTGCCGCGAAATGCCCGGAAGGCGTGCTGCTGGCGATCTCGGCACCCATCGAGGAGCGCTTTCCCTTTGAAGGGCGGACAAAGCTCAGCCGCCCCGGCGGGGAGGGCGACCGTATCCTTGGCCGGGCCGAGACAATGCGTGAGGCTTACCTCCGCCGCTTTGCCGAACAGCGGGACGGATTGCGCAGATTGGCCACGCAAATGGGCTGGCGGCTGGTGACGCATACGGTCGGCCAGTCGAGCCTTGAAGGCGCCGCCCGGCTGAAGGCGCAGGTCGAGACGTTCGGGGCCAAGGCATGACCTCGCTCGGCCCATTCCTGCTCGGCGCGCCGTGGGCGCTTGCCGCTTTGGCCGCGCTGCCAATCATCTGGTGGATCCTGCGGGCAACGCCCCCTGCCCCACGTCATGCGGAATTGCCGTCGCTACAATTGCTCGACGGGATCGAGCCGCAGGAAGAGACGCCCGCGCGCACGCCCTGGTGGGTCTGGCTGATCCGTACGCTGGCGATTGCCGCCGCGATCGTCGGCCTGTCCCAACCCGTCTATGCACCGGGCGCGCAGACCGAGACCGTGGAAGGCACCGGCAGCCTGCTGATCGTGGTCGACAATGGCTGGCCGTCCGCCCCGCGCTGGCCGGACCTCGTCAATGCCGCGACCGCCACACTGGACACGGGCAATCGCGACGCGCCGGTCCATCTGTTGCTGACCGCGCCGCAACAATTCAATCCCGACCCGGCCGAGCGTATTTCCCGCGCCGACATGGGCAAGCGCCTGACCTCGCTGCGGCCGCAGGCCTGGGCCCCTGACCGTTCCGATGCGTTGCGGCGGTTGAATGACTCAGGTTTCAAGCCTGACCGCATCTTCTGGGCAAGCGACGGCTTGCAGGGCAAGGACGGCCAGGCCTTTGCCGCGGAGCTGTCAAGTCTCGCGCCGCTGACCGTCTATGCCGCAGCGCCGACTGGCCCGGTCGTGATATCCAGCATTCGGTCGCAAACAGATTCTGTCAGCGTGACCGCCCGTCGCGCTTCCACGCGCGGCATCGCAACCGGATATGTATCTGCCATGACGATTGATGGTTCAGCCCTCGCGACTGCGCCCCTGGAATTTGCCGATGGGCAGACCGAAGCGGCCGCCGAGTTTACCATCCCTGCCGCAGCACTCGCCCGCGTTGCCCGGTTCAGCGTCACAGGCCAGCAAGGCGCAGGTACGGTCTGGCTATGGGATTCCGCCGATCGCTCACGCCGGGTGGGCCTCGTCGATGCAGGCAGCACGGCCCAGCCGCTGCTGTCGGACATGCACTATATCCGCAAGGCGCTGGAACCGTTCGCGACGATATCCGAAGGCAGTATCGAGAACCTTGTTGCCGCGTCCCCGGATGCAATCATCCTGAGTGATATCGGGCAGATCCTGCCGCAGGATGCCGAATTGCTGCACGCTTGGGTCGAGGAAGGCGGCGCGCTGATCCGGTTTGCCGGTCCGCGCCTCGCCGCGCAGGGCGATGACCTGCTGCCGGTTGCGCTGCGCCGGTCTTCTCGCGCGCTCGGCGGAGCGCTGGCCTGGGATGAGCCGCAAGCCATGGCAGCGTTCCCGGAGACCTCCCCCTTTGCAGGCCTGCCCATTCCCGGTGACGTGCGCATCAAGCAGCAAGTGCTCGCGCGGCCGGGGCCGGAACTCGCATCGAAGACGTGGGCGCGACTGGCAGATGGCTCTCCGCTGGTGACCGCCGACATGCGCGGCGATGGCACACTGATACTGTTCCACACAACCGCCGGGCCGGACTGGGCCGACCTTGCCTATTCCGGCACGTTCTCGCAGATGCTGCGCCGGTCGATTGCAGCCGGACGTGGCGAATCCGTCGGCGATGCGGAGGGGGCTTACGCCCCTTTCCTGACCCTGGACGGCTATGGGCGCCTGTCGGCCGCGGGGGCCAATGCCGCGCCCTTGAAGGCCACCGATTTTGCAACGACCGAACCGTCTGAAGCTCACCCACCGGGGCTCTATCGTGGGCCAGCCGGATCGCGCGCCCTGAATGCGGGTGCCGGCAAGCGGCCGGAGCTGATCGCGAACTGGCCAATTTCGGCTCGTCTGCTGGGCGATGCCGAGGCCAGGTCGTTGCGCCTTGCAGGGCCGTTGCTGACCCTTGCTGCCGTATTGCTGGCGCTGGACCTTTTCATCGCCCTGTTCGTGGCCGGACGGCTGCGCCGGTTTGGCAAGGGCGCAGCGATGGCATGTGTGGTGGCTGGTGGCGCGCTGGTCTCGGTGCCGACTCCAGATGCGGCGGCCCAACCCTTCCAGTATGAATTGTTGCCGGACGGCACCTATCGCCGGGTGGACAATAATCCGCAGACGATCCGACTGCCGTCCAACGGAAACGCGACCCAGAAGGAGATCGACGCGGCGCTGGAGATGCGCCTGGCCTATGTGGAAACACCTGACCGTTCGCTCAATGCGCGTACGCGCGCCGGCCTGTTCGGTCTGTCCAATATCCTGCGCCTGCGTACGTCCGTCGAACCGGCTGATCCCCATAGTGTCGATCTGGAGACCGACGCGCTTGAGCTGTACCCGCTGATCTATCTCAACATACCCGACTCCATGCCGCCGCTGTCGGACACTGCGATTGCCCACCTCAATACATACCTGCGCTCTGGTGGGGCGCTGGTGATTGATACGCGCGCAGGCGGAACGATTGGAACGCAGACCGATGTGACTCGCCTGGAGACCTTGCTGGAAGGGCTTGATGCACCGCCCTTGCAGACGGTGGGCGAAAACCATGTTCTGACGCGGACCTTCTATTTGCTGGATGACTTTCCAGGGCGCTATGCGCAGCGCAATCTCTGGATCGAGCAGGCGGGCGATGCCAGTGCACCGCGCGGCGACGGCGTTTCACGCCTCATTATCGGCGATGCCGACTGGGCTTCGGCCTGGGCCGTGGATGAACAGGGCCGCGACCTCTATTCCGTGGACGGCGGAGCGCAACAGCGTGAAATGGCGAGACGCTTCGGCGTGAATTTGGTCATGTATGTGCTGACTGGAAACTATAAGGACGACCAGGTGCACATCCCGGCCCTGCTGGAACGTCTCGGCAATGGCGACGCGGATGAAGCACCGGATGAAAGCCCGGTCCGCCTTCCGACCCGCATTCCCGATGGAGGGCCGCAATGATTGACGCAACGCGCCTCGGCTTTGAGCCCTTTCTTGGCTGGCCGATCCTGTGGGCAGTCGTGGCGCTTGCTGCGCTGGCATGGCTCACTTATGCGTTTCTGCGCGGCAAAGCGTGGCTAACGCGAGGGCTGGCGCTGACTTTGCTGGCTGCGGCATTATCGAACCCCTCACTCGTACAGGAAGAGCGTGAGCCCCTGCCCTCGGTGGCGGCGATCATTCTCGACCGGTCCGAAAGCATGGAGTTTGGCGAACGCGAAGCCGCGGCCTCAGCGGCTTTCGCCGCGCTGAATGCTGAACTGGAAGCCGACCCATCCCTGGAAGTGCGCATCCTGGAGAGCGATCCGGGTGCGGATGGCACCAATCTCTATGGCGCGCTGGAAGGCCTGATGGCTGATGTCCCCCGCGACCGGATTGCAGGCGCCATCCTGATCACTGACGGACAGGTTCATGATTTGCCGGAACCGGACTCTGACGAACGCCATATCGGCCCTTTGCATGGGCTGATCGTAGGCGACCCCAACCGGGGTGATCGGCGCGTGTCGATTGTCGATGCCCCGGACTTTGGCATCGTGGGCGAAATGGCTGAATTGGTCGTGCGGGTGGATGATCCCGACCTGCCAGACGGTCGGCAGGTGGAGATTGAACTGTCTGTCAATGGCAGCACCCCGCGCCGGTTGAATGTGACGCCCGGCGAGAATACGAGTGTACCGATCGAGATTGAACGACGCGGCGAAAATGTCATCGTGGTCGAGACGCCAGAGGGACGCGAGGAGCTGACACTGGCCAACAATCGCACGGCGGCGACCCTTTCTGGAGTGCGCGACCGGCTGCGCGTGCTGCTCGTCACCGGCAAGCCGAACCAGGCGGGCCGGGTCTGGCGCGACCTGCTCAAATCCGACCCATCCGTGGACCTTGTCCACTTCACCATTCTGCGCCCCCCCTACAAGCTGGACTATACGCCAACCGAAGAGCTCGCCCTGATTGCCTTCCCGACCGAGGAATTGTTCGAGGAGAAGCTGGAAGAATTCGACCTGATCATCTTTGATCAGTATGAGCGCCGGGGCGTCATCACCCAGTCTTACCTCGCCAATATGTCCCGCTATGTGACCGAAGGCGGCGCGCTGTTCATTGCAGCGGGCGAGCCGTTTGCCGGGCCGGGCAGCCTTGCGCGCTCGCCGCTGGCTTCAGTGCTGCCTGCCTCCCCTACGGGCGATATCTATACCGGGGAGTACACGCCGGAGCTGACCGAGCCGGGCCAGCGCCACGCCGTGACCATGCCGCTGGCCAACCGCGAATGGGGCGGCTGGATGCGCTATATCGATGCCGAAGCCCAAGCCGGAGATGTGCTGATGAGCGGGCCGCGCGGCAAGCCGCTGCTGATCGTTGACCGGGTTGGCCAGGGCCGGGTCGGCATGTTGATGACCGACCAGATCTGGCTGTGGGCGCGCGGGCATGATGGCGGCGGACCGTTTGCCGAATTGATGCGCCGCGTTGTCCACTGGATGATGAAGGAGCCGGAACTGGAAGAGCGCAAGCTGAATCTTGTGGCCGAAGGCGATACAGCGCGCGTGGAACTGCGTACGCTGCTGGATAGCGCACCGCCGCTCGTGGTCGAGACGCCGGAAGGCAGCTTCCTCGAGCCGCAATGGCGCCAGGACGGGCCGGGCCGGTTCGTGGCTGAGGCGCCGATTGACCAGCTCGGCCTCTACCGCGCCGAAGCGGGCGGGCTGGAAGCGGTCGCCCTGAACGGGCCGGCCAATCCGAAAGAATATGCAGACCTTCAGTCCACGACCGAAGTGTTGCAGCCTTTGGCAGATGCGACCAGTGGCGGCGTCTTCCGCCTGAATGCCAGCGGCACGAATTTGCCGGACATTCGGCGCACCAGCGCGCGCGGAAACTCGGCGGGCGGCAACTGGCTTGGCCTGCGAGAGCGCGGCGCTTATGCGGTGCGCTCGTCTAGCAGCCAGCCCCTGCTGCCGGGGGTGATTGCGGCGGCGCTGCTGATTGGCCTGCTGCTGCTCGCCTGGCGCCGTGAAGGGTGGTGATCTAGGGGATCACCACGCCGATCACGGCACCGACGGCGAGGCCGGAACTGGCAAACTCGGTCACCACGCCCTGATTTATCTCGCGGGCAAAACTGTCCGCGTCGGATATGTCGTAGCGCGCGTAGAGGCCGATTCCGGCCTGCTGGCCAAGTGGCCTTGCCGCGCCCAGTTCGAGGCCCGCATAGGATCGGTCGCCGGACTCGTCCCCGGCATCGACAAAGCCTGCGCGGGCAAGGACGTAGGCATCCCATGCACCAGATTTCCAGGAGGGGCCGGCGGAGACTTCGGCGCCGAAATCGCCCAGCGTGGCATCGTGAAACACGGCGAGCGCCGGGCTGTAGGGCAAGTCGGACGTAAAGCTTGCGGCAAGCTCCAGGCTTTCTTCATCCTCTGTTCCCGGATAGGTCAGCCAGCTTGCCGTCAGGTCCATGCTGCCGCCCTGGGTGTCGAACTGGTAGCCGATGACATAGTCGGTCTCGTCCGCAAAGGCCGCCTGGTCTGCGCCGATGGGAGTCAGGCGATAGAGCCCGCCATAAAGTGTGCCATGCGCGCCGGTTGTCTCCAGCAGGAGTTCTGTTTCCAGTGTCAGCGGGCCGATCTGTTCGCCGCGATCATGGAGCCCGCTGGAAATGGCCGCCTCGCCGATGACCCGTGTTTCTGCGAGGCTTTCGGTCACGAAGACACAAGCGCTCGCAGCCAGCAGGTTCAGTTTCAGCATGGGAGACCTCCGTCATTTTTGCCTTGTCCTGACGCAAGCAGGCGGGGCGGACAAGACGGCCCGGAAAAGTCGGCGGCGAACTGATCCTTATGCGAATTACAGTCACTTTCACTTGCACGGAGACCTGCCCTTTCATCCGGGCGAGATCTTCAAATTTCACAGTTGGAACAAGGACTTGTCCGGTGAATCACGTTTCGCCCAAATACACGCTGGCGTAGGCGTGGTGATCCACTTGCCCGCCCAGTGCATATTTGGCACCGCCCCATTTCAGGCCGCTCTGACCTGTTTTACATTCCGGAAAAGCCCTGTACCTAGCAGGCAATCAAACAGGGAGCGCCGCCATGGCTGAATTGACGCTGGAACAGAAAGTCGAGGAATTGTGGGCGCGCGAAGCGATCCGGGATTGCCTGTTTCGCTATGCGCGCGGCATCGACCGGGCGGATGAGGACATGCTGCGTTCGGCCTATTGGCCGGATGGCACCGATCATCACGGGCCTTACCAGGGCAGCGCGTCGGGCTTTGTCGACTGGGCGATGAAGACGCTGCCCTATATCGCGCGGGGCATTCACCAGATCCACAACATCCTGATCGAATTCCGCGAGGGCGGCGCAGCGGTGGAGAGCTATTTCTCTGCCTTCCAGCGCCAGCCCGGCGCCGACCGCCAGATGCAGCAATGGGACATGAAGGGGCGCTATCTCGACTGGTTCGTGAAGCGCGATGGCGAGTGGCGCGTGCTCAACCGGCTCGTCGTGTTCGACTGGACCGAGGAAATGCCGCTGCCGCCCGGCACAGAGGCCGAGCGTTTTGGCCCGCGCACGCCGATTGGCGCGAGCCATCCGGAAGATGCGGTCTATTCCTTCTTTGAGGACAAGTAGGTTCCCTGGTTTCCTGATCGGTCATCCTTCGACTTCGCTCAGGCTTCGAGGGGTCAGACATCGCAATGCGATGTCCCCGAGAAGGCCCGAAGCAGAAGCTCGCCGCCTGTGCCTGCGACCGGAGTCGCGGATAGCGCACCGGCAATCAGACAAAATTCAGGGACACCTCAGGACGTGTCGGGCCAGTCCGCGACGGCGCGGCTGACAAGGCCCGGCAGGGCGCTGGCCACGCTGCCCAGTTCTGCGCCGAGGCGGAAATTGCCGGTGCTGGGCGGGCAGATCGGGCGCGGCTCTCGCCTTGCCTTCATCTCCGCCAGATGGCGGGCGAGCCGTCTGACGGCCGGCGCCGGATCTTTCAGCAGGCGTTGCAGCGCGATGATGCGCGCGATCAGTGGCGCGGCGGGAACCGGCCCGGCGACAAGCGCCTGCGCGGCCCCCTTCCCCGCAAAGGCGTCCTGCCAATCCATGAGACCGGCGGCGCGCCGCCCGGTCAGGTTGAGGCGATGGACTGGTCCATAACTGGTCCCAAAAGTGTCCGTAACATCCTCTACCGTGTCAGCAAGCGCCGGGCGCGGGGCGGAGGCCGCCGCGCCGGTCTGGCCGGGACTGGCTTGCGGCAGGGATGGCAGGTCCAGCGCCGCCGCCATCAGGATGATCAGCCGCCGGACAATCGTCTCGATGGCCTTCAGCCGCCCGCGCACCCTGGCGCGCACGCGCCGCGACACCGAGTCCGGCTCCAGATGCAGCCCGGCCTGCGCCCGCACATCCAGCACCGCACCCTGCGCGGCCCTGAGCCCCTGTTCGATGAATGCCGCCATCCCGTTCATGCAGGAGAGTCTATGGGCGGGAGCTATCAGACGGATTGGGGAGTTCATTTCTGACTAGGATCATATATGCCTCTGCCAGCTCACTGAAGATCTGCTCTTCAAAGTGGTGTTTTAGCTTGTAAAAGTCTTCTAGTTGCTTTCTCGTTTTCTTTCTCAATGAGACAAGCTTAGTCGGCAAAGCGTGTATAGTAGTGCTTGTAACGCCTGCGGTAAAAAAAATCGCAGGATCGATGCCCACATCCATTCCGGGCAAGTTCGAATAGTTCGGAACATTTGCAAAGTCGATGTATCCCAAGGTCGCGCCGAAAATTCCCGCGGCTGCCCCCAAATAGAATTGTGTTTTTGTTGTGACTGGAATCCAGTACTCTATTTGTTCAGATGCCTTCATAAGGGCGTAGTTCTTGGTCGAGAACACTGACCTTATTTTGCTTCTATAATTCGTAAACTGGTCTCCGTACGCCCAATGAGAATGATGTACCTCTTTGTAGAGCTCTTCGAAGAGACCTGCTTTTCTGAGAAACAAGTTCCTATCTGACACCTTGAACAGAAAGCATAGCCCTTGAGCAAAGAAGGGCAGCATCAAAGTAGCTAAGGCGAATAAACCTTTCACTAGCTCAGCTTCCATTCCCACCCCCTCTAAAAGGACAGAAGGTACCACTAAAGATAGAAAGCGTGAAGCCGTTTTGCTTTTCTCAACTTTTTCCTAAAACCCCCGGAACACTGCTGCTTCGTCTACGGACTTCCGGGTTGAGACGACGGCATTTGCCGGGAAGGTGTCGTCGGGCCAGCCCATGGCGACGCAGGTCTGGATGACTTGGTCGTCCGGGATGCCGGCCTCTTCGCGCACGACGGGGCTCTGCATGATGCCTTGGGAATTGATCACGCAGCCGAGCCCGCGCGACCAGGCCGTGTTGACGATGCAATTGACGACGCCGCCGCAATCAAAGGGCGGGATGTCGCCGCCGGCCAGCGCCTTGTCATAAGTGATGACGATGGAGACCGGCGCGTCGAACTGGCGGAAGCCGCGCAGCACCCAGTCCATGCGCTTTTCCTTGTCGCCGCGCTCAATGCCCATCGCCTGGAAAAGCTGGACGGCGATCTCGACCTGGCGATCCCGGTGGACGCCCGCATAGGGCGGGCCCATGCGAAACTCGCGGCTGTCGGGCACGCCGGCGACATTGCGCTCGACATTGCCCTTGCGGATCCGGTCCAGCACCTCACCGGCCACGACATAGAAATTCCAGGGCTGGGAGTTCATCGAGGTCGGCGCGCGCATGGCGATTTCGAGGATTTCGCGGATCAACTCCTTGGGCACCGGCTTGTCGAGATATCCGCGAATGCTGCGGCGTGATTTGACGACGTCATCATAATTCATGGCCGGGGCCTCCCTTTGATCTTTTGTTGCATGAGCCCTAGCGCCCCTGCCCCAACGTCAAAGAAGCGGGAAGTGTGGCTGGGCGGCGGTGACGCGGCCGGAAAGCTGGCTGGCATCGCCCGCAAGGCTTTTCACCATGACGCGGGCGGGGTCTTGCGGGCCGGGGAAGATGAGCTGGTGCTTTGGCGTGACGGTAAAGCCGATCTCGCCGAAATAGGCGGGCGCGCCGATCAGGATGGCGGCGGGCCAGCCAGCGGCCTTGCCGGCCTCCAGCGCCTCGCCCGTCACGGTCAGGCCAAGGCGGCTGCCCCGGTGCGACGGGCCAACGGCGACCGGGCCATAGAACAGGGCGCGATCCCGGCTGGGGCCGACTTTGAGTGGCCAGACGCGGCAGACGGCAATCACCTTGCCATCCAGCACCGCGACGCGGTTCACCTCTGGCAGGGAATGGGAATATTCCCGCAACCGCTCGGCTGTCTTGGCAAAATGGCCCGAGCCGAAGGTGCGCGCGAAGAGGTCTTCGATCGCATCGGCATGGAGTTCAGGGGTTTCGGGCACAATCTGGAGCATGGCGAGCGCGTGTACGGCGCATTGCCACCCGGTTCAAGCAACAGTTTCTTCCTGCGCCGATTTGGACGCAGTGGGTTTGCTGTATCCCTCGTCAGTATTTGACAGAGCAGCCATAGGGTTTGGAACTGGCGACTTCGACCGGCTCCCCGGCAGCCACGCTCTGCATGGCGGCGGAGACGTAATTGGTGGCCGTTTCGATATCGGAGACGCGCGCGGATGGCGTGTCGTCAATCGCGCCCTGATAGGCCACCATGCCGTCTTCGGTGATCAGGAACATGTGCGGCGTGGTCTTGGCCTTGTAGAGGCGGCCAATATCGCCGCTCTCGTCGATGATGACATGCTCAGGCGTCGCGCCGCGCCCTTCATTCATGTCGAGGATTTCCGCGCCGGTGCGGTGGCCCTGCTTGCCGGGGGCCGAGGAGATGATGGACAGCCAGACGACATCGCTCTCGGACGCATCCGTCTGGAGGCCCTGCATATTGGCAGGCGGCACGGCATAATGTTTCTGCACGAACGGGCAGCCATCATTGGTCCATTCCAGGACGACCCGCTTGCCGGCATAATCCGACAGGGAGACGGTCTCGCCGGTGGCGGTCGTGCCGGTGAAGTCCGGGGCGATCATGGGCTCGCTTGCATCGGGGGCGGCCTGGGCCGTCGAGGCGATCAGGGCGCCAGCGCTGAGTGCCACAGCGGTGGCCATGCCAGCAGCGAGGGAAAAGTTGCGTCGGCTCATCATGATGCGGGATCCTCCAATATGTCGTGGAGTTCGCATCATGCTCACTCAGACGTGACAAGTCCAATCACAAGCTTTTGAGACAGCACTTCCGGCAGGATTTCCGGCTCGGTCGCCCCGGCGGCATACCAGAGATACATCGGCACGCCCGCCCGCTGGCGCCGTTTCAGCTCCTCGGCAATGACCGGGTCCTTGCGGGTGAAGTCCGCCACGAGAAAAGCCACATCATGCGCGGCAAAAGCGTTCTGGACGGCTTTTGACTTGAGCGTCGTCGCCTTGTTGAGCTGGCAGGTGGCGCACCAGGTTGCGGTGAAGTCCACGAAGACCGGGCGCCCCTCTGCGGTGAGTTCCGCAACGCGCTGCGGGCTCCAGGCTTCGGTTTCATATTTCTCCGCATACTGGGCGTTGCCCTCCCCTGCCGCCACCGACGAGTTCGCCGTCAGCGCGGGATAGACAAGCCCCGCGATCACCGCGATCGCGGCGACTGTCTTGGCGAGCGCGCCCCCGCCGCGTTTGGCCAGCCAGACGCCGAAGGCGATCAGCGTGCCGCCCGCCACGGTCCATGCAACCGCCGCCGGGCCAGAGACCGCACCAAGCGTCCACAGCAGCAGCGCCGCAGTCAGGAACATCGGGAAGGCGAAGAACTGCTTCAATGTCTCCATCCAGCGCCCCGGCTTGGGCAGCAGGCGCGACAGGCCCGGCACGAAGCTGAGCACCAGATAGGGCAATGCCAGGCCAAGCCCCATGGCGAGGAAGACAATCAGGACCGAGATCGCCGGACGATCCAGCACGGCCCCAAGCGCGGCGCCGAGGAAGGGCCCGATACAGGGCGCACCCACCACAGCGGCGAGCACGCCGGTAAAGAAGGCGCCCATCGAGCCACTGCGCGAGGCGAGGCTGCTGCCGGTATTCTGGATCGATGTGCCAAGCTCGAACATGCCAAGCAGCCAGAGGCCGATGACAAACATGATCAGCGTCAGCACGGCAACGGTTGGGCCGTTCTGCAGCTGGAAGCCGAGATTGGCCGTGCCGGTAGCTTCGCGGATCGCGATGATGGCGGCAGCAAGCGCGGCAAAGGAAAGGAGGACGCCGCCCGTATACCAGAGCCCGTGGCTTCGCACTTCGCTTTCATGGCCGGACGCGACCGCATGCACCATGCCCATCGCCTTGATGGAGAGCACCGGAAGGACGCAGGGCATCAGATTCAGGATCAGGCCGCCAATCACCGCCGCCAATGCGAGCGCGATCAGGCTTTTGCCACCTGCGCCGGACGATGCCGACCGGGCGGCGATGCCCGCCGTATTCTCGAAGACACTCCCCTGATCGGCGGCAATCGTATAGCCGGCGCGGTCTCCGTCCGGGGTCTCGACGACGACAATGCCCTCAAGTGCTGCTTCCAGGCTGTCATCGGCAGGCGTCAGGCTGAGCGTGGCCCCATCGCTGCCAAAACTGAGCGGCTGGTCTGCCGGATGGCTAATTTCATGGCCAAAGGGGTAGAACCGGATGTTGGAGCCGGGATCGAAGCCGCCTTCGGTTTTCAGGCTCAGCTTCCACGGACTGCTGCTGGCGTCGATACGCGCTTCGCCATCAAAATCACGCGGCGCTTTCGCGATCCATTTGCTGATCAGCATGCCATCTTCGATGTGCGGCTCGCTGGGGCCGACGGGCAAGGTCAGGCTCACTTCGGCTGTTTCGGGGATGCAGATTTCTTCGCAGATCAGATAATCAGCGAGGAGATTGAGCTGCACGCTGCCCATCGCATCGGCGGGAATGGTCAGCGGAAATGGCAGGACAAGGCGGTCATCATAGCCATAATCCATGATCTCCCCTTCCACGACCGGCAGCAGATGAGGAATGGGCCAGACAAAGGGGCCAATGGAGGCTTCGGTAATGTCACTGCCGTCCAGCACATCGACTTGCGGCGGCAGGCCAGCATCCCCGGCATTGCGCCAATAGACATGCCAGCCCGCATCGAGGTCCATCTTGATCGCGGCATAGAATGTTTCACCGGGCTCAACGCGTTCGCGTTCGGTAATCAGCTCGACCATGGCCCGGCCCCCATCGACGGGCTGGGCGTAGGCAACCGGCATCATCGCCATCAGGGCGGCGAGAAACGGCAGGGTGAGAGCTCTGATCATGAGAGGTCCTTTAGGCGGCATATGTACTGGTGTGCCCGTATGCCTGCGATTGGTCGCAGAATGAAGGGCCTCGCTCAAACGTGATGACACAGTGACCATGGCATGGCGCGCAAGAAAAAAGCGGCTCCGGATGGAGCCGCTTTTCCTGTTCGATGGGCGTGAAGCCTAGTTGACGGGCGCTGCGACCGCCTCGGTCGCCTGAATGCGAACCGCGCGCTGGATCACGACCTGCCAGTTCATCAGCGAAATCAGGTGCGCATAGATTGCGCCGAGGGCACCATTGCTGCGCAGTTCGAGGAATTTCTCGGTTGGCAGCGCGTTCAGCTTGTCTTCGGAAACGGCCCAATAGTCAGCGATCTTCTGCTGTTGGCCAACCGGATTGCCCTGATTGTCGCGCGGCTGGAAGGAAACCGTCTTCTGCTCCAGCAGATCCATATCCTTCAGGATGCGACCGAATTCGACGGTGGCCTGACGCTGGCGCTCGAATTCCTTACAGAATTCAATGGCGTCATTGGTGAATTTGCTCGGCTGGCCGTTTTCGAAGAAAGGCACTTCCGGCTGGTTGCTGACCATCGGCGCGGCGCGGTCGACGCACAGGACCAGACGGTCTGAGCCTTCATCAGACGCAAAGACGAATGGATAGCGGCGCACAAAGGCCGGCACGTAATGGTCGTCAGCCACGAATCCGTTATTGTCGACATACAGGTTCTGGCCCTGACGGATGCCCATCACGGCAACTGGTGTGCGTTCTTCGCCGACGAAGATCAGCGGGTAAAAACTCGCCGCTCTTCCGAATTCGGAAACCGTTACCGGTACAGCATGGGACTCCCGCAGGAACGCGAAAGGTTGTTCGATCTGTTTGACGCCAAGGCCAGCATGAGCTTCTGCAGACAGCGGCTGAGGCTGCTTGTAGAACATCACGGTGCCGGAAAGGTTCGGCTGTCCGCCCGCTGGCGGGGTTGCAGGTGTTGTGTTCACGTTGGAGACTCCCGAAATTGTTGCCGGATCGTTACCGGAAATAGCCACAGCCCACAACACCCCAAAGCGTGGGAACTACAGTCAGGAAAAGGTCATATTTCTCCAATGAAACTGCGCTTCCCAGCCTCAATGCGATCTGTTTTCCAAGGCGCTTTCAGCGGACTGGCTGTCCTGTCGCTGGCGGCTGCCTGTACGCCGGCTGTGGACGATGCGGGCACACCCCGCCGGATTGCGCGCCAGGTTGATGATCTGATGGCCTCGATTGCCGCGAATGAACTTGCTGACAATCCGGAAATGGCGACCCGGCTGGGCCTGTCCGAGGACGCCACCGGGTATGATTTCAACGCCTATCTCACCGACCGCTCCCAGGCCGCGTTTGAGCGGACACGTGTCAAACGGCTCGAAATCCTGGAAGCCTTGTTGGCCGCGCCGCGCCCGGTCGAAGGCGGGCAACAGGCCCGGCACCTCGACACGGTTATCCAGGCGTATGAGACCGCGGAATCCCTGTTTGTCGCCGGTCATGGCCAGACCGGTCTTGGCCACGCCTATCCCTATGTCGCCGATCATATGCGCGGGGCGTATATTGATGTGCCGGACCTGCTGACCGGCGCGCATCCGTTTGGCACCGCTCAAGATGCGCGCGACTATGTCAGCCGACTGGCGCAGCTTCCCGGTGCGTTGCAGGACGAGCGCCGCCGTCTTCAGGCTGATGCCCGCGCCGGCATCGTGCCGCCCGTATTCGTGCTGGCGCGTATGCAAACACTAGCGGAAACAATCGGCGCAGGGCCCGCCGAGGCACATTTGCTGGTCACGACCTTCAACAATCTCGCCTCAGGCGCGGATGGCCTCAGCCTGCAGGAGCAGACAGAACTCGCCGCCCGCGTCGACGCGCTTGTGCGCAATGACGTGCTGCCTGCCTATGCCGAGTTCGCCGCCGCGCTGGAGGCGCTGATGGACGACGCGCCGGAAGAGCCCGGCGTCTGGCAACTGCCCGGCGGGGATGTCTATTATGACGCTGCCCTGACGGCCTATACGGATGAAGGGATCACCGCCGAAGCCCTGCACGCACAGGGCTTGGCCGAAGTGGCCCAACTGACCGAAGAATTGATGGCCGCGCTGGAGGCACAGGAATTGGTCGAAGGCACGCTGACCGAACGGCTGGCGGCCCTGTCACTACTCGAAGGCCAATTGTACGAAGACACGCCGGAAGGGCGCGAGGCCCTATTGGCACGCATGCGGACGCATATGGTTCGCGCAGAGACCAACATGGCCGAAATCATGCCCGGCATGCCGCGAACGGGCGTGACGATCCGTGCCGTGCCGGATTTTCTGCAAGCATCTGCCCCATCGGCCTTCTACAGCGCGGCCCCGGCCAATGGCTCGGCCCCGGCCCAGTTCGAAATCAATCTCAGTGATATGATGGACTGGCCGGACTTCATGCTGGCGACGCTGGTCTTCCACGAGACGATTCCGGGGCACCATCTGGAAAGCGCCCTCACCGCAGAGACCGCCAACCTGCCTTTGATCCGTCAGATGATCTGGAATGTAGCCTATGGCGAAGGCTGGGCTGTATATGGCGAAATCCTCGCGCATGATCGCGGCCTGTACACGGACGATCCGCTGGGCCGGATCGGGTTCCTGCAATCCATGTTGTTCCGCGCCGCCCGCCTCGTGGCAGACACGGGCATGCATCGCGATCACTGGACCCGCCAGCAGGCAATCGACTACCTCGCTGAGACGACCGGGCAATCGCCAGAGGCCATGGCCCAGGAAGTGGACCGCTATGCCGTCTGGCCCGGACAGGCGGCGGCCTATTGGGTGGGCGCGCAACGCATACTGGATCTGCGCGAACGGTCCCAACGCGTGCTCGGCCCCGATTTCGATCTGGCAGAATTCCACGCCGTTGTTCTTGGCGGCGGACCACGCCCCCTCTCCCTTCTCGAACGAGATGTGGAGCGCTGGTACATTTCGAAAGTCGACCTGTCGAACTAGGCTTTTTGCCACAAACTATCCGGGCTTCGCCTTATTGACGCCATGCGCGGCTTACCATTCTGTCACCTCAAGGACGCAATGAGGAGGGACATCATGCGCATGCGAGGAATGGTTCTGGCCGGAGTGGCCGCCGCCGCAATACTGACAGCTTGTGAAACGAGTGAGACCGGTCAGGCAGGCGACGCGGAGTTGCAAACGGTAACTGTCACGGGCAGCCAGCAGGACTCATCCGCGCCGCCCCCACCGCCCCCTGCTCCGCCACCGCCGCAAATGGTGATGGAATCCCGGGCCATGCTCGGCAAAGCAATGGCCGCACCAGTGATCCTGGCGCCCGCACCCGAATTCCGGGACCAGTATGAGGATGTCGAGCAGAACCCGGTCAAGCTGGTCAGCGAAGAACCGGTCTCGACCTTCTCGATTGATGTCGACACGGCCTCCTATGCCAATGTGCGGCGCTTTCTCGAAGACGGCATCCTGCCGCCCAAGGATGCCGTGCGCATCGAGGAGCTGATCAATTATTTCGACTATACCTATCCCCAGCCCGCCGAAGGCGAGGCCCCCTTCTCGACCCAGGTGAATGTGATGCCCTCACCCTTTGCAGAGGGACGCGAGCTGATGCAGATCGGCATTCAGGGCCGGGACATAGACCGCGATGCCCGCCCGCCCATCAATCTCACCCTGTTGATGGACGTGTCGGGATCCATGTTCTCCGACGACAAGCTGCCGCTGGCCAAGCAGGCCATCAAGCTGATGCTGGAGGAGATGGAGCCAACCGATACGATCGCCATCGTCGTCTATGCGGGCGCCGCCGGGGAAATCCTGGAGCCGACACCGGTCAGCGAGAAGCGCAAGATTGTTGCGGCGCTGGAAGAATTGAAAGCCGGTGGCTCTACCGCGGGCGGTGAAGGCCTGCGCCTTGCCTATTCGCTGGCCGAACAGGGCCTGAAGGAAGATGCCGTCAATCGCGTCATGCTGCTGACCGATGGAGACTTCAATGTCGGCATTTCCGACCCGGAACAGTTGGAGGATTTCGTTTCTCGCAAGCGCGAGACCGGCATTTACCTGTCCGTGCTCGGCTTCGGGCGCGGCAATTACAATGATGCGATGATGCAGAAGATCGCCCAGACCGGAAACGGCACGGCGGCCTATGTCGATACGCTGAGTGAAGCGCGCAAGATTCTGGCGGATGACCTGTCCGGCAATATCTTTCCGATTGCGGATGATGTGAAGATCCAGGTGGAGTTCAATCCGGCGCGCGTCGCCGAGTATCGCCTGATCGGCTACGAGACCCGTATGCTGGACCGGGAAGACTTCAACAATGACAAGGTCGATGCCGGCGATATTGGCGCGGGCACGAGTGTCACGGCGATCTATGAGATCACGCCGGTTGGCTCAGACGCCGCTCAGATCGATCCGCTGCGCTATGGTGACACGGATACGTCGGCCAGCGATCCGTCCGGGGAATATGCATTTGTGAAACTGCGCTACAAGGCCCCCGGCGCGGAGGACTCCATCCTGCTGGAGCGTCCTGTCACCCTTTCCGACCGTGTGGCCAGCACAGCCGCCGCGCCGCAATGGGCGCGCTTTGCCACGGCGGTGGCAGGCTATGGCGAGATGCTGAAAGGGGGAGAGGCCCTCGGCACCGGTTTCGGCTGGGAGGAAATCCGAAATCTGGCGAATGGCGCCAAGGGCCCGGATGAATTCGGCTATCGCGCGGAATTCGTGCAACTGACCCGGCTGGCAGAAACGGCCGAAGCACAGGCGGCCCTGAACAGGCCGGGTCAGGAAATCGAATAGATCAGGCCGCGATGGGTGCGGCGTCGGCCCGGCTGCGATCCGTTACGCAGACCGGGCTGAAGCCGGCCTCGATATCGTCCACGATCAGGCGCCGTGTGCGCGCATCGAATTCCGTGGCGAGGAAGACCGCCCGCGCGCCGTAGCGTTCGGCATCGGCGAGTGCCCAGATTGGCTGGACGTCGTTTGGCTTGCCCGACAATTCAATCGTGCGGATGATGCGCCATCCATATGTGTCCGGAGCGGCAAACAATGCCACGCCTGCCGTGCGCGCCCAAGGCGCATCCAATGGAACGCGTTTGAAATCCCAGGCTTTGCCTGACCGTCCCCGAAATCTTACGTCGATACCCATGTTCATGCTCCGTTCTGATGAGCATGTTCCTATAATGTTCCAGAACGTTCCGCAAGAATTTTTTAGTTAACAGCGTGTTAACGCATTCGATCGAATTTCACTCAATGACGCGGAAACGGCTGCGGTCGAAAACGCGCAGGACTTGCGACAGTTCGCGGCCGCGGCGCAGCACCTGACCGGCCTGGCCATAAACCACATACTGGCCCTGCATGTTTGCGAGATGGGGCTGTTTCTCGATCCGCCATGTCGGGTTTTCGGCGTGTCGCCTGAAAATGGCAAAGATCGCGACGTCCTTGTGCATGCCAATGGCATAGTCCCTTGCCTTGCCGGCCATGACCAATCGGCCATAGACGTCGAGAATCGGTTGGAGTTCGGTCTTGTGAAAAGCGATTCGCGGTTCCGGGGGCGTTATCCGGTGCGTGTTTTCAGCCATTTTTCCCTTTCTGGTTTCTCCTGAGACGCGAAAAGGTGGCTGGTAAGCTCGCCTAACCGCGATTTAATGCAAAACGGGGGTAATTGGGGCAGTTTTGCCATGTTTACGCCTTGCGTCCGCCCCCGACGACAATCATCTTCTAATTGTCGGACGGAGGTGTTCAGCAGACACCCCGGACCCATCAGCCCCCCCAGCCCCCTGGGGCGTTTGTTCAGCTTCTGTCCGACAACTTACCCTTCCCTGACAATTAACCTACGCCTTCGTGGACCCATTGGGCCGCGAGACCGGCAATACGTCAAGCAATGGCTTGGCAATTCGCCCGAGATTCCGGCCGATGCCCGAGGCAAGGCTGAGACGCCGGTCGATATAGGTATCGAGCTGTTCATCCGACGGCTGGTCGAGCCAATACATGGTGATCGGCGGGATCACCGCCGCCAGCAGGCCGCGCTTGGAATAGCGATTGTAATCCTCTGATGTATCGCCCGCCTCGTCCCAGACCATGTCTGCGATGCGCCAGGTCCGCTGGACCGCAGAGGCCGCGCCCCAGGGCAGCAGGCCCCGAACGGCGGCGCGGCGGACCGCTTCCCGGTTCGGCTCCAGCGCCGCAAGCCATGCCAGAACACCCGCCTTGACGCGCGCGGGCGTCTTGAGGGCCGATATATCCTGATCCGCAAGCGCCTCGCGAGCCGCCTGCCCCGCCCGGTCGAAGAAGGCGTCAATCAGGTCGGGTACGCCATTTGGCGCCGCCAGCGCCTGTTCGCCCTCGCTGAGGCCTGCCTGTTTGGCGGCCCTGGCCGCTGTGGTCTCTGTCCAGCCATCAAAGGGGACATCCGGCAGCATTGCGTCCAGCCAGCGGAACCTGAGGACTTCGGACGGTGTTTGTGTCATAACTGAACCTGATGGCTTTAAGGGCTTGGCCAATCGGCCAGAGCCGTGATATAGGCCCCGCTTCCGAGGTCTGTAGGCCTCAACCGAATTGAATCGGGGCGACGCCCCTAACGAATGGAGAAGAACAATCGTACAGATCGTCGTCCGCGATAACAATGTCGAGCAAGCTCTGCGCGCGCTGAAGAAGAAAATGCAGCGCGAAGGCCTGTTCCGGGAAATGAAGGCCCGTCAGTACTTCGAAAAGCCATCCGAGAAGAAAGCTCGTCAGCGCGCTGAAGCGGTTCGCCGCGCCCGCAAGCTGGCTCGCAAGCGCGCCCAGCGCGAAGGCATCGTATAGACGCCTCTCCGGATTACCGGTTTCCATAAAAGCCCTGCCAGTTCGCGCTGGCGGGGCTTTTTGCTTTTGGAGTTGATTTGGAGCGTGGTCGCGATCAAGATCATCGCCATCGGCAAGCTGACAGTCAGGCACGCACATGACCCTCAATGAACAGATTGCTGCGCACTATCGCCACGGCGATTTGCTGCAGGCAATCGAAGACGGCCTGTCGAATCTTGGACTGGGTCCGAACAGGGTCACGGTCGACGATTTGGGACCGGTTGACGAATTTCATATTGGTGGCCGCGTCGCCAGCACGCACTTTCTCGACCAGCTTGATATCAATGCAGGCACGACAGTGCTGGATGTCGGGTGCGGCCTTGGCGGTGGGGCGCGGTTTGCGGCGGCCACATATGAGGCTCAGGTCACAGGCATTGACCTCACACCGGAATATGTAGAGACGGGTCAGGTGCTCTGCGATTGGGTGGGACTGTCTGATCGGGTGTCTCTGAGGCAAGGCAGCGCATTGTCCATGCCCTTCCCTGATCGCGAATTCCAGCGTGCCTACATGATGCATGTCGGCATGAATATCGACGCCAAGGCGGCCCTGTTTGCAGAGGTTCACCGTGTCCTCGACTCAGGGGCGCGGTTCGGCATCTACGATGTCATGCGAACGGGCGAAGGCGACCTTGCCTATCCAGTGCCATGGGCCGGCAGTCGCGAGACGAGCTGGCTCACCGGGCCGGAGGGCTACAGGCAAGCGCTTGAGGCCGCCGGGTTTGAGTGTCTGCCCGAGAACAACCGGGGGGCTTTCGCACTGGATTTATTCCGCAAGATCCGGGAAGCCAACGCGACCCGTGGCGGGCCGCCGCCGCTCGGGCTGCACACATTGATGCAGCACAGCACAGCCGAGAAGGTAGGAAACATGGAGGCAAATATCGCCGCAGGCCTCATCGCACCTGTCGAGATGATTGCGGTAAAAAGCTAAAGCACGCTGCGCCGACAGCAACAGAGATTCAAGCAGTCGGGGCTTTTTTTGGCAGGCCTATTCTTCAAACTTTGTACACACGTCTATCGCTCGCCTCTGAACTGAAGTCGTGATTGCCCGGCCGACAATATGGTGGCAGCCACCTGCAGTGTTCTGAGCATACCCAGCCTGTGTGCAGTGCTCGAACACATCGTCCCGATACTTATCCAGAAATTGGTCCGCACATAGCCGTGCGGTCCTGCCCAAATGTCCAAACGCCAGCGAAATCTGTTTGGATTCTTCAACTGAGTAATCTTCATTCGGAATTCTCGGATCATCCATCAATTCGATGACATCAACTTGAGTAAGCCGACTGATGAAGCGGTCGCGGTCCCGAGCCAGCGTTGCGCCGAAACGCATCTTCACATAACTGCCCAGTTCTATTTTCTCGACCTTCTCCAATATCCTTCGTGGTCCTGTGTATCCTATGATCATGTAGGAGCCGGGTCGATTGATCCCGACTGAGTAGCTTTCCCTGCGCCGGTCTGCTGGGGTCTCGAGTTTATCCAATGTCCCATAATAGACCCTCTCCGGATTAGGTCCTATGGACGACCCATTCGCGACGAACCACCGCAGGGGATAGTACACACGATTGTATATCGGCCTTACCCAATGAACATTGGATGCACTCTCCGCTTCATGCGGCCTGACCAGTCCATTCCGCAAAGCATAAAACGATACGACATAGAAAATCAGGCACAGCGCAACTACGCCGAGCGAGTAAATCAGCTTTGAGAATACAGACTTCACGCTGACCACTTCAAAAAAATCCAGAGCGACCCAATTACGACCGATCAAGTTCGCCCTAAACCGCCTTCCCTTTCAGGCCGACCATCCGCTTGAGCATGCCGCCCATGTCGCCGATGCCGGCGCCGTGCACGGCGCCTGCGCGGTAGACCTTGGTGGACAGCCACAGGATCAGCAGCGCGAACCCGGCCATCAGGCCCATCTGGGCGAGCACTTCCCAGAGCGGCGGATCATGCGGCATGCGCAGGATCAGCAGGAAGGGCGTGAAGAACGGGATCCATGAGGCGATGTCGACCAATGGCGATCCGGGATCCTGAAAGGCGATGAAAATCGCGAACATGGGCAGCATGAGCAGGATCATCATTGGGCTGAGCAGGGTCTGCGCTTCCTGAATCGTATCGCAGAGCGAGCCGAGCGCCATGAAGATCATGCCGTACATGATATAGCCGAGAATGAAGCTGATCAGGCCCGGCACGATGATGGCCGGATTGGCAAGCGTCGCCAGGAATGGCTCGATAATGCTGCCAACACCCGGAATCTGTGTCGCGACCAATGTGCCGCCCGCAAAGGCAAACAGGCCCCAGGACAGCATCATGGTGGAGGTGACCGCGAACACGGCGAGCATCTTGCCCGCCAGCAATTCCGGCAGCTTTACCGAGGTCAGCAGCGTGTCGAAAATCTTGTTCGAGCGCTCCTCGATCGTGCCCATCAACAAGTACTGGATGATCGAGAACACCATAAGCCAGAGGAAATAGGCGAGCCCGCCCGCGACGAACATCGGCGCGCGGTCGGCCATCGTCACTTCGGCGCCGGTGGCATCCTGTTCCTCGATCGTGCGGATACGGCGTGCCGGCACGTCAAAGGCCGCATCATCCACGTTCTGGAGGAAGTCTTCGCCAAGCCCGGCTTCGTTGAGCGCATCGCGGCGGGCAAGGCGCAGCATGGCATCCTGGGCGAGATAGCGCAGCTGGTCGACATTGACGTCGTCGCTCCAGTATTCGAGTTCGCCGCCATCTTCGGCCAGCACAAAGGCCGCAAAGAGCGGCTTGTCGCCGAGCGGACCGGAGACCAGTTTTTCACCGAGCAGATAGGGTCGCAATCCGTCAATGGAATCTGCGGGCGCGGGCACCGGGATGAATTTCCGGCTGGCAATGCTGGCTCCTTCGGCGGCGGCGCGGGCTTCATCCTCGCTCATGACGGGCAGGTCCAGCTGTTCGGCAAGTTCGCTTGTACGTTCCGCATTGGCCATTTCCCGGCGCTGGAACTCGGCTTCGATCGCCTCGGCATAGATGCCACCCGGCTCGATGACGGCATAGTAGCGCACCGGCGAGGATTGCGCCGCAAAACTGGCGAGCGCCGCACCGATGATCATGAAGAGCGGCACAGCCGCCAGGCTCAGCCAGAAGCCCCAGGCCTTTACATAGCCAAGATAGTCCCGGCGAAAGATCAGCAATATGTTGCGCATCAGGCGGCCTCATCTTCTGCAAGCGATGCGGCCAGAGCGGCTGCATCTGCCTCGCCCACCAGCGACACGAACACGTCGCGCAGGCGGGCCTCTTCGGGCGCAAAGCCGGTAATCGGTGCGCCGGCCTCAATTGCGGCGCGCAAGGCGTCCTGCGCCTCCCGGCCCGGCGGCAGATCGATCCGCCAGGTCTCGCCATGTCCGGCATCTGTCGTGCGGACCGCCTCGAACCCTTTCGGGCCGAGTGCGCTCGACAGATCAAACCCGTCCTCGACGGAAATCCGTGCCCCCTGCCCCAGCGTGGCAAAGGCCTCCTTCAGCGTTCCGTCCAGAACCTTGCGCCCCCGCGCCATCATCACGATGCGGTCGCAGAGGCGTTCGGCATGTTCCATGACATGGGTGGAGAACAGGATGGTCGCGCCGCGTGCATGCTCGGCACGGACAAGATCTTCAAGGGCTTGCTGGTTGACCGGATCAAGGCCTGAAAAGGGCTCATCCAGGATCAGGAATTTGGGCCGGTGCGCCAGCGTGGACAGGATCTGGACCTTCTGGGCCATGCCCTTGGACAATTTCGAGATGCGCGCGCGGCTGAATTCCTCAAGGCCCGCAGCGCTGAGCAGTTCGTCAGCGCGCGTCCGCGCATCATGCGCTGACAGGCCCTTCAGGCGCGCAAAATGGCTGATCGTGTCGCGCGCGGTCATCTTCTTGTACAGGCCGCGCTCTTCCGGGAGGAAGCCGACCTGCTGAAGCGCGCGGACATTCGGCCGCGCACCGAACAGTTCCACCTCGCCTGAATCCGGCTCCATGATCCCGAGTCCCATGCGCAAGCTGGTCGATTTGCCAGCGCCGTTCGGGCCGAGAAAGCCGATGATCTGGCCGTCCGGCACTTCAAGGGACAGGTTGTCCACGGCGGTAAATGTCCCAAACCGCTTGGTGACAGAGGTCATGATCAGGGGCGATGAGGGCATCGGCATGGCGTCCTTGTAGGCAATCGACGTCAGGTCGTTAGTGTTTGTCGATATGGATTACCCTCAATCGCCCGAAACGCCTTGCCAAGCCCTTAAAGGAGTCGCAGCATCATTCCAGATGAAGACGATGCCTCCCCTTTCAGGACTGGATCGCCTGACAAAAGATGCAGGTGCTGACGAAATCCGGCGCCCGCCTGGTTCCCTTGAGAAATACGCAGAACAGTTGGCCCGGATCGAATCCGCCCTCGCCCGCATGGAAGCGGGGCGCTATGGCCTATGCACAGGATGTGACGCCAGAATCCCGCTGACACGGCTCAAGGCTGATCCGGCCATCGCGACATGCGCCGATTGCAAGGAACCGGAAAACCTGTCGATCTGAGTGTTCTAAAGGACGAGTCCGAACAGTGCGATGAACAGCTGGACGACCAAGGCCAGCACCACCATCAGCACGACAGTGGCCATCCAGCGGCCACCCAAATTCATGACCAGACCGGAGACAATGCCGAATACGGTCATCAGGCCGAGGGCAATCATCCAGTTCATGCCAATGGCAACGGCGAGCGTTGCATAGCCGACGGTCAGGATGATGAGCAGGCTGCCCCAGATGCTTCCCACCATGAAACCATCCCAAGTCGCCTTCTGGGCGCTGATGTCCATGTCTCCACGATGATATTCACTGGCAGCCATTTAGGGCACTCCCCGTCAAAAACCTTGTGACCTGCGTAATATATCAGGGCGAAGCAGGGTCAAGCGCGTCAAAGCGCTCCAGTTCAGTTTAGTTGCTTGTTCGATTTGGGCCGCTTGGGCGTCATTGCCCGTGGCAAGGGCGCTGCGGGGATACCCTCTTCACGCAGGGCTTCGGATTCTTCGGCAGAGGTTTCGCCCCAGATCGGCCGGTTGTCGGTCTCGCCATAGAACATCGAACGCGCCTCGTCTGCGAAGCTGTCGCCGACATAGTCGAAGTTACGCGAGACATGGTCGCGTGCCTTCGCAAGAAATTCCCGCGCCATCGCCGCCTCATCCGGCGCGGCCTTGCGACCGTCGGATGTGCGCACAGACGGCGCCATGATCTGTTTGACCACATTCTCGCCGCCGCACATCGCGCAGCTGACAAGGCCCCGGCTGGACTGGTCGTCAAACGCCGAAGACGACGCAAACCATGCCTCGAAGTCATGGTCGCATTCAGAACAGATGAGCGCGTAACGGATCATGGCTGCCCCAGATTATGCGCCGAGCAGGGAATCCAGCTTCCCGGACCTTTCAAGTGCCATCATGTCATCGCAGCCGCCGACATGTTTGTCGCCGATAAAAATCTGCGGGAAGGTGCGACCGCCCCCAGACCGTTCGACCATTTCGGCTTTTTTCTGCGCATCCATTCCGGCGTCGATTTCATTGAAATTGACGTTCTTGGATTTCAGCAGGGAGACAGCGCGCGTGCAGTAAGGACAGAACTGGCGCGTATAGATTGTGACATCAGCCATTGAGGGGCTCCTGAATAGTTTCTTCCGGTTTTATATGGTGACATCCGTTTCCCGCACAACGCGCGCAAGCACCAGCACGTCGACTTGTCGCGCGCCTGCCTGTTTCAGGGCACGCGTGCAGGCGGACAGGGTCGCGCCCGTCGTCAGGACATCATCCACCAGCAGGATACGCTTGTCGTGCACATGGGTTGCAGCGCGGTCAGAGACTTTGAATGCCCCCGCCACATTGCGACGGCGAGCCTTCGCGCTGAGCCCACCCTGAGTGGGCGTGCGGCGGCGGCGTTTCAGGACATCGACGCGGCAGGACAGGCCGGCACGGCGGGCAATACCCTGTGCCAGCCAGGCTGACTGGTTGAAGCCTCGACTGACAAGGCGCGTATAGTGCAGCGGCACGGGCACGATCAGATCGGCTTCGGCGACCAGTTGCCCCCCCGCCCGGTGCATCCAGCCGGTCATGACATGCAGCCCGTCCCGGCGGCCGGATCGTTTGAGGTCAAGCACGATGCGGCGACTGGCGGCCTCATAGACGAGCGCCGCGCGGGCCCGGTCCCAACGCGGCGGGCGGGCGATACAGGGCGCACATTGCGCCCCTGGCCCAAGGTCCAGCTCCATTGGCCGGCCACAGCATTCGCAGACAGGATCGGAAAGGAATCCGATGGCGGCGAATTCGGACGGCGAGAGCGGCCCCTTGCCTGCGCCGCGCTGGCCACTGACGAGGGAGCGTTGGGGCCAGAGAAATTCAGCCGCGCCGCGCATTAGCCCCTTTGCCATGCGGGCCCGGTGGTCCATATCGCTGCTCATGCCTTCCCCGGTCCCCCCGAATTCTGCGCCGCCCCGCCTGTTCGACCGCGAACGGGTGGCCCGTAATCGCAGCCGGGCCGCAGCCAGTTTCAAAGAATATGACTTCCTGAAAGCGCGCGTGTCGAGCGATATCGCGGACCGGTTGGCGGATACGTCTCATTCCTTTGATCGCACCTTTGATCTCGGCGCACATGATGGCCAACTCGCCAAACTGCTTCAGGCCAGCGACCAGGTCGGGTCTGTCGAAGCCGGGGATATATCCAGCGGCATGGTGGCGCTCAGCCGGGCCGGCGGTCTGAACGCAGAGCAGGTGGATGAAGAGGGCCTGCCATTTCCACAGGCCAGCCTGGACCTGATCGTGTCGGCCCTGTCCCTTCATTGGGTGAATGATTTGCCCGGTGCGCTGGTGCAGATCCGTCAGGCGCTGAAACCGGACGGCTTGTTCCTGGGCGCGCTATTCGGTGCGGGCACGCTGAGTGAGCTGCGGGCCAGCCTGATGGAGGCGGAAACGGAACTGACCGGCGGCGTCGCGGCACGTGTCTCCCCCCTGCCCGGCCTGCGCGATATGGCAAGCCTGATGCAGCGGGCAGGCTTTGCCCTGCCAGTCGTTGATCGCGATCAGGTTGTGGTTCGGTACAGATCACCGATGGGCTTGCTGGCCGATTTGAAGGGGATGGGCGAGCGGGCGGCATTCGCAGCCGGGACAATGCGGCCCCTGCCGCGCCGTGTGCTGATGCGTGCCATGGAAATCTACGCAAATGACCATAGCGATCCAGACGGGCGTGTGCGCGCATCATTTGAAGTGGTGCATATGTCTGGCTGGAGCCCGGCAGACTCCCAACCCAAACCGCTAAAACCCGGAAGCGCCAGGGTCAGCCTCGCCGACGCTGTACGAAGTCACAAATCTTCCTGACGTCTGGTCGCAAGACCTGACGAGTGATCGATCAGGACATTTCCGTTTCAACGGTTGTGAATGTCTGGTTGATGGATGTGGCCACGGCCACGAGGCCGCCCATGATCGCAACGGCGATCAGTCCTACCAGAAGTCCGTATTCCACGGCGGTTGCGCCCGTATCGTCACGCAGGAAGCGGCGTATCATTGTATTCGAGGCCATCATGTTCGCTCCGAGTCTGTCTAGTTACCCGAGAGCACGTCAAACAGGGGAATGTCTGCCGCAGGCGCCGGATAGAGATGAAGGTCCGATGATCTGACCCAGGCCAAGGCCTGTCCTTCCCTGGGCGAAAGCTCGCCTTCCCAACTCTCCGTTGAGAACAGTGGCATCAAAAGGTGAAAATCTGGATAAGCATGACTGGCAAAAGTGATCGGTTTCAGAGAGGTCTCGTCCACCATGATGGAGAGTTCTTCCTGTAATTCCCGCACCAGCGCCCGCTCCGGTGTCTCGCCCGTCTCGACCTTTCCGCCCGGGAACTCCCAGAGGCCCGCCATCGGTTTGCCAGCGGGGCGTTGAGCCAGCAGGATACGGCCTTCGGCATCATAGAGCGCAGCGGCGACCACAAGCACCATTCTGCGCGTCATGTACGATAGGCTCCGTTGATGTCGACATAGCCATGCGTCAGGTCGCAAGTCCAGACCGTGGCAGACGCCTCGCCCACGCCGAGGTGGACACGGATGGTGAATTCCGGCTGGGCAAATACCCCGCCGGCGGCTGCTTCGCTATAGTCCGGCATGCGCCCGCCCGCAGAGGCAACCTGGACATCATCAAACCATATGGCGAGCTGGTCCATGTCTATCGGCTCAAGCGATTTGCCAACGGCCATCACGATCCGTCCCCAATTGGCGTCTCCGGCAGCCATGGCCGTTTTTATGAGGGGCGAGTTGGCAATCGAACAGGCGACCACCTTTGCGGAGGTTTCCGACACTGCGCCTTCGACCGTGATGGTGACAAACTTGCTGGCCCCTTCCCCATCCTTGACGATGAGGTGGGAGAGGTCGAGGCAGACCTGCTTCAAGGCGGCGGCGAATTCGGCGAAACGGGGATCGTCCCGTGTGGCGATCTCGGCCATGCCGTTGGCGCCGGTGGCAAATACCATCAGCGTGTCGGACGTCGACGTGTCGCCATCCACCGTGATGTTGTTGAAGGTCTGGTTCGTTACCTCTTCCAACAGACCTTGCAGCAGGTCTGGCGCGATGGCGGCGTCGGTGAAAACATAGGCCAGCATGGTCGCCATGTTGGGCGCGATCATGCCCGAGCCCTTGGCGATACCGGCCAGATTGACGTCCACGCCGTCGATCTTGGTCGCAAGTCCCGCACCCTTGGGAAATGTATCAGTCGTCATGAAGGCGCGGGCCGCGGCTTCCCAGTCAGGAGCCGAAAGCTTGCCCGCAAGATCGGGCACGAACGCGCCGACATAGTTCGGGTCTGGCAAGGGTTCGCCAATCACGCCGGTCGCCGCGAGGAAACATTCCTGCTTTTCCACGCCAAGCGTTTCGGTCAGCGCCTTGAGGGTGGCCTCGTTCTTGAGCACACCCTTGGCACCGGTGAAGGCATTCGAGTTGCCCGAATTGGCGATCAGGGCCCGGGCCTTGCCGGCACCTGACTTCAAGGCCTCCCGGCACCAGATGACATCTGCCGACGCGGTATGAGACAGCGTGTACACGCCGGCGCAATGGGTGCCTTCCTCAAAGCTGAAGAGGAACACATCATCGCGCGTCATGCCACGTGCCGCGTAGAAGCCGCGCGAACCGGTGGCCGCGCGCACGCCCTTGACGACCGGCAGGTCTGGAAAGCGAGCCGGGGCGAAGGGAGATGGGGTCAGTTTCAAAGTTCACGTCCTTGTTCATCAGATGCGGGCTGCTCTTTGAGGAGATCGCCCTCGCTTTCAAGCGAAAGTGCAGCATCGGGGACAATGTTTGTCGATTTCTCGCCCTTTTCGATCTGCGCTTCGGTGCGCAGGCGTCGCAAGATCTTGCTGACCTGGTTGAGCGTCAGGAAGGTCACGATCTCCGGCCGCATCTCGGCGCGGGTCTTGGGTGGGCTGGTTCGGCGATCCTTCACCTTCAACAGGTGCCAGCCATCGGCAGACAAGAAGGGTTCAGAGACTTCGCCGACCTTTGTGTTGGCGATCACGACCGGGAACGGATCTGCCATATTATTTGGCGCGACATAGCCCAGGTCACCATTTTCCATGCGCGTGGTGGTATCGAGCGAGTTGGAGACGACGAGGCTTTCAAACGTGGCGCCGTCCTGAATTTGCTGATGAAGTGCCCGGGCCTCTTCCTCGGTTTCAACCAAGATATGCGCGATCGAGACTTCGTCGTCCTCCTGCTGGAGGGCGACCTGCTCCTTGTACATGGCCTCGATACTGTCCTCGTTCACTTCAGACGCAACCAGGCTCTCCACGAGCAGATTTCCGAGAATACGCTCGCGGGCAACTTCAAGCCGGCGCTCTGCTGCGGCGCCCTTGTCGAGCCGGCGGTTCAGCGCCTCTTGTGCCATCAATTTCTGGTCGATCAACTGGTCGAGGACGAGATCATAGTTTTCATCGCCGGGGCCGAACGCGTCGCCCGGTGAAATCAGGCCGCGCGCAACGGCCTCCAGCTCGACTTCGCTGACATAAATCGGATCGCCATTCACCGTGACGGCGGCTGCGGCCTCGACCTGAATGACGGGTTCTTCTTCAACTGGCCGGTTACAGGCGGGGACCAATAAAAGCGCGGAAGCGGCAAGCAGTGCAGGCAAAGCGCGGGAAAAGGGCTTCATAAGCAGCACGGTAAAGTCTCCTTTAGGCTGAGGGCGCTGCATTGACACCCCAATGCGGCGTTCTTAAGTCTGACCCGAACGCTGGTCGAGGGGTTTCAGCCAGCGAGTGTGCTGTGGGAGAACCCACAAATATTCTGCCGGTTCCGCTGTCAGGATTAGAGTTTTGTCGCCCCAGATCAATTGGTGCTACCTGATATGCTTTCTGTTGCCCGCAAGATTTTCGGTTCAGTTAATGATCGCAAGCTGAAGCCGCTGCACGCGCGCGTCAACCGGATCAACGCGCTCGAGCCGATGATGGAGGCGCTCTCCGACGAAGCCCTACGCGGCAAGACGGACGAATTCCGCAAACGCCTCGCCGATGGCGCCACACTCGACAGCCTGCTTGAAGAAGCCTTTGCGGTTGTCCGCGAAGGCGCACGACGCTCGCTCGGCATGCGCCATTTCGACGTTCAGTTGATGGGCGGCATGGTGCTGCACTCCGGCAATATCGCCGAGATGCGCACGGGTGAGGGCAAAACACTGGTCGCGACGCTGGCGGTTTACCTGAACGCGCTTGAGGGCAAGGGCGTTCACGTCATCACGGTCAACGACTATCTCGCCAAGCGCGACGCCGAGTGGATGAGCCAGGTCTATGGCTTCCTTGGCATGTCGACCGGCATCATTGTTCATGGCATTTCCGACGAGGAGCGCCGCAAGGCCTACGCGTCTGACATTACCTACGGCACGAACAACGAGTTCGGATTCGACTATCTGCGCGACAATATGAAATACTCGCTGGACCAAATGGCCCAACGCGAACACCATTTTGCCATCGTCGACGAAGTCGACTCCATCCTGATCGACGAAGCGCGCACGCCGCTGATCATCTCCGGCCCGACCGATGATCGGTCCGAACTCTATATGGCGCTTGATGCCCTGATGCCGCGCCTGACGGATGAGGATTACGAACTCGACGAAAAACAGCGCTCGGTCACGTATACCGAAACCGGCACGGAAAAGATCGAAGGCTGGTTGACCGAGGCCGGCACGCTGGAAGGCTCCATGTGGGAGCCGGCGAACATCTCCATCGTCCACCATGCCAATCAGGCATTGCGCGCTCACAAACTGTATGCGCGCGACAAGGATTACATCGTCAAAGACAGTCAGGTTATGCTGATTGACGAATTCACGGGTCGCATGATGGAAGGCCGCCGCCTGTCAGAAGGCCTGCACCAGGCCATCGAGGCCAAGGAAAAGGTCGACATCAAGCCGGAAAACCAGACCCTGGCGTCGATTACGTTCCAGAACTATTTCCGCCTCTACAGCAAACTGGCCGGCATGACCGGTACGGCGCTGACAGAGGCCGACGAATTTGCCGATATCTACAATCTCGGTGTCATCGACCTGCCGACGAACAAGCCGATCCAGCGGATTGATGAGGATGATGTCGTCTACCGCACCGCAAGTGCGAAATATGCCGAGATCGTCAAGGACGTCCGCGAGTGTCATGCCAAGGGTCAGCCGGTCCTGCTCGGCACGGCGTCGATCGAAAAATCCGAAGTCCTGTCGAACCTGCTGACGACCGCCAAGATTCCACACAAAGTGCTGAACGCGCGCCACCATGAGCAGGAAGCCCAGATCGTGGCCAATGCCGGTGTGCCGGGCGCCATTACCGTTGCCACCAATATGGCCGGACGCGGTACCGACATTCAGCTCGGCGGCAACTTCGAAATGCGCGTTGAACAGGAAAAGGCCGAACAGGAAGCCAAGCTTGGCCGCGAACTGACCGAAGGCGAATTGTCCCTGCTGACCAGCCAGATCAAGGCCGACATCGAGGTCAAGAAAAAGCGGGCGCTGGACGCTGGCGGCCTCTACGTTCTGGGTACCGAGCGTCACGAGAGCCGCCGGATCGACAACCAGTTGCGCGGCCGAACAGGCCGTCAGGGTGATCCGGGTAAGTCCAAATTCTACATTTCTATCGAAGACGACCTCATGCGCATCTTTGCGGCAGAGCGGATGGACAATGTTATGCGTCGCCTTGGCATCAAGGAAGATGAGGGCATCACTCATCCCTGGATGAACAAGGCGATGGAAACATCGCAGAAGAAGATTGAACAGCGAAATTTCGAGATCCGGAAGAACGTCCTCAAATATGATGACGTGATCAATGATCAGCGTAAGGCCATCTTTGAGCAGCGCATGGAATTCATGCGCGCCGAGAATGTCTCCGACACGATCATTGATATGCGCGAAGACGTAATCAACGGCCTGATCTCACGGACGATGCCTGAAAAGGCCTATGCCGAGCAGTGGGACATGGATGGGCTGGCCGAAGCCTTGCGCAATGATTTTGCCGTGGACATGCCTGTGAAGGATTGGGCCGCCGAAGAAGGCGTTGCCAATCAGGAAGTGGCCGAGCGCGTCCACAATGGAATCGCCAAAGTCTATGAGGCGATCACAGAGCAAGTCGGTCTTGAACAGATGCAGCGGATTGAAAAACAAATCCTGCTTCAGGTCCTCGACATGCGTTGGCGCGAGCATCTCCAGATGATCGACCAATTGCGGTCAGTGATCCATCTGCGCTCCTATGGTCAGCGCGACCCGCTGAACGAGTTCAAGGAAGAAGCCTTCAACTTGTTCTACAATTTGCTGAACGAGTTGCGCGCGACCGTGACCCGCTCACTGATGCATATCCGGGTTCAGACACCGGAAGAAAAACAGCAAGCGCAACAGCGCCGCCCTGTGCCGCAAGCGCCGGCGCCTGTTCCGCCAATGCGCGAAACGCATCTTGATCCGGATACGGGCCATAATGAGATGTCGAGCGACGATACGCCGCCGCCCGGACCAGCCCTGCATCAAGCAGAGGAAAGCTGGGCCAGCACGCCCCGCAACTCCCCCTGCCCATGCGGCTCCGGCAAGAAGTACAAGCATTGCCACGGCGCCCTGACCACGCAGAAGGCCTAGTCCTTTGGCCCGGCTCATCGTGCTGTCGGGCTTGCCGGGCTCCGGAAAATCTACGCTTGCGAAAGGCCTGAGTGACCTCTCAGGCGCTATCCTTCTCAGGGTCGACGTATTCGAGCAGGATTTGCGCAACGTCAATAGCAGCGATTTTGATGTCGGCGCGCAAGGATACCAAATTGGCTACGAACATGCCCGGCGCCATCTTCTGGAAGGCAAAGACGTAATCGCCGACGCCGTTAATGCGGTGGAACCGGCACGCGAGGGCTGGAGAGCCATCGCTCAGGAAACAGGCACGCGCGTCATCGAGATCGAAATTGTGTGTACGAATGAAGACGAAGCCGCCATGAGGCTGCGCACTCGTGAGACGGGCATCGACGGCTTGCTGCCTACCAGTCTTCAAGAACGCCGCGAGCGTATCTGGGAGCCGAACCCCCAGATTTCAGGAACAGTCGATACGGCTGGCCGACCGATTGCAGACTGTGTGGATGATCTTTTCCACCTCGTAAAATAGATCGGGTAAAACGCTAAATCGGAACCTCGTAGTAAACGCCGCGTTCACCCTGATGAATACTCTCAAGGAGACTCATCATGGGCCGCACGCTCACCGCCATCATCGCTTTCCTCTGCGTCGCATTCGTGATCGCACTCGGCTGGTTCTATCTGCAGGAAGGCTCATTCGAAGGCGCTGGCGCGCGCATGGACGCGACGCTGGAAGATCTGCCCGAGGAAACATCCGAATTTGCGAATGAAGTGTCTGATGCGGCCGACGAGATTTCCGACGAGCTGGATCAGGATGGATCGCCCAACCGGTAACCACGTCACAAGATGACCGCAATGTAACCTTGGACTGGCCCCGGCTGCGCCCCACCTCCGCCGCGACCAGCGGGTCATAAACCGTGTCTCCAATCTTTTTTTGGGGACCCCAAACATGACCGATACGTCTCAACCTCCATCGCCGTTCGCGAGCCTTGTGCCGCAACGGTCCGTCGGCCTGAAATTGTTGCTCGTCTGCGGACTTGCCCTCCTGATGGCCATTCCCGCCCTCTTCATACATTCCGTGGTCCAGGATCGCCGCATGGGCGCGGATCGCGCGCTTGCCGACGTCAGTGAAATGGTCGGAGGCCAACAATCCGTGCTGGGACCGGTCTTGTCCGTACCCTATTCACGCACCCTCGGCCCAAGGCACAATGAACTGGTTTACGGCTATGTGGTCGCTTATGCCGATACCGGCACCGCCTCGGCCGATGTGGATGTTCAGATGCGTACCCGCGGCATTCACGCCATCCCTGTCTTCGATGCCACGATCAGCATGGACGCTGTATTCGATCCGGCGGCCTTGCGCGCCGCCTTGCCCGACGACGCCACCCCGATCTGGTCGGATGCCAGGGTCTATCTCGGGGTCTCGGACACGCGCGGCATCCGGGATGCGATCACCGTCACAGCGAATGGCACGGACTTGGCCATCGAACCAACGCCCTATTACGCGTCCAATGTCGGCAAGTACCAACCTGTGCCGCCCTCCGGTGTGACCCTTGCGGGCGGCCATATTGCTGGTCTCGAAACTGCCACATCACCGATCGCTTTGACCTCCAACATGCGCCTGTCCGGGGCCGAACGCCTATCCATCGCGCCATTTGCAAAGGATACGCGGGTCGACCTTGTGAGCAATTGGAATGATCCCAGCTTCCAGGGCGGCGTACTGCCCGAGCGCCATACGGCAGGCGACGGCCAGTCGGAAGGCTTCGAGGCGCATTGGCGCGTGCCCTATCTGGCCCGCGGCATTGCCGGCGCAGGGGCCAATCTCGACCTTGGCGAACTGACCGAATGGAACCGTCGCGACATGGCTGTCCGGTTCATGAAGGAAGGCAATCCCTATCAGAGCGTCGAGCGCGCGTTGAAATATGCCGTCATGTTTGTCGGCTTCGTTTTCCTCGCCTACTTCCTGTTCGAAGTGACCAGCGCCGCACGCGCCCACCCCGCGCAATATGTCCTGGTCGGACTGGCACAGACGATCTTCTACATCCTGCTGCTCGCCATGTCGGAGCGTATCGGCTTTGACGGAGCCTTCCTGATCGCCGCAAGCATGACCGTGCTGCTGACCGCCGCCTATGCGGCCAGCGTATTCCGCTCACGGCTCTATGGCCTGCGCGCGCTGGCCATCCTGTCCGGCATCTACACGCTGATCTATGTGCTGATGCGGGCCGAGAGCCATGCCTTGCTGGCGGGCGCTCTGGCAAGTTTCGCGGCCATCGCACTGACCATGTACATGACCCGCAACATTGACTGGTATGGTGAGCGGACCTCCGCCCCCGCTGCTTGACATGGAGGGGGAAGTACCCGAACGCCTAGGCCCTATGATGACGACACTTCCCCCTGTTCGCGGCAAGCTGCTGAAGGACGCGAACCTCGCGCCCTATACCTGGTTCCGGGTGGGCGGGCCGGCCGACTGGCTGTTCCTGCCCGAAGACGAAGCCGACCTTGCCGGCTTCCTGAAGACGCTCGACCCGGCCATTCCGGTGACCGTACTCGGCGTTGGCTCGAATGTGATCGTGCGCGATGGCGGCATCGAGGGCGTGGTCATCCGCCTGATGGGAAAATACTGGGGGAGTGTGGAAGCCGGGGACGATTTGACCCTGACAGCGCGGCCGGGTGCACTGGACCTGTCCGTCGCCAAGACTGCCGCCCGGCACGGCATCAGGGGGCTGGAGTTCCTGTCCGGCATTCCAGGATCGCTCGGCGGGGCGACCCGCACCAATGCCGGGTGCTATGGTCAGGAATTGCGGGACGTGCTGGTCGGCCTTGAAGGCTACCTGCGCGATGGCACCCATATCGCCTATCGCGGGCCGGGCCGGGCCGGCAACCTGCCGGAAGCGCAGTTTTCCTATCGACACAGCGACCTGCCCAATGACCTGGTCGTCACCAAGCTGACCCTGGAAGGCAGCGGCACAGGCGCACCAGACGCGATCCTTGCAGAAATCGAAGCCCTACAGGCCCGCCGGGCCGAGACGCAGCCGATCAAGGACAAGACATCCGGATCCACGTTTGCGAACCCCGACCCGCCCGGCACGCCAAACCAGCGGTCCGCATGGAAACTGATTGACGCTGCGGGCTGCCGCGGCCTGAAGGTCGGCGGCGCACAGGTTTCGCCAAAGCACTGCAACTTCCTGATCAATACCGGCGATGCCACAGCCGCAGACCTCGAAGCGCTGGGCGAGCTTGTTCGCGCGCAAGTATGGGACTCTCAGGGCGTAAAGCTGCGCTGGGAAGTGCGCCGCATCGGCCGCATCAAGCCTCCCCTCCCCTGATCGGGCACCGCGAACCTAGAACTTGCCTTCCAGCTGGACTGTGAAGATCGGGCCGAAATCGCGCGCGCGGTCTTCAACGCGCACGACATTGCCAAGGCGATTTGTATCGTACAATTGCCGGCGGAACGTATCATTCTGGTTCGCGAAGTTCCCGATCATGGCCTGACCGGTCATGCCCCAAAGATCCTTGTGCTCGACATAGGCGAACCCAAATCCTGGGCTCGCCCCTTCCTGCCCTGTCTCGGACAGGCGATAATACGGATTGCGTTCCCAGCGCTCGAACCCGACACCCCAGGCCAAATCCGTTCTCGGAACATCCTGTCGCATCTCGGCGAGCATCCAGTATTTCGAACTGTCATTGATCGGCCTCACCTCTCCGGTGAGCGGGTCGGTCACTTCCGACTCGAAATACTCGCCTTCAAAGGACAATTCCGCGCCGGCAAAACCGACTTTGTCGAATTTCAACGTGGCGTCCCACTCCGCTCCGACCCGCCAGGCCGAGTCGAGATTTCCGGGACCGTCGCCCGTCCCGATGGGTACACGGTCAACAATGTCCTCGATATCGGAATAGAAGACTTCGAGCGTCGCGGCGCCCCAGCCGCCATAATTCTTCTCGGCCTGGGCGCTCAGTCGCCAGCTCTGCTCCGGAACGATTTCGGGATTACCATTCTCGCCGTTCCCGGCACTCAGATTGACCGATGAGACGAAATCGAAAAAGTCCAGCTGTCCCACTTCCCGCTCAAGGCGTGTGACTAGTTTCAATGACGGATCCACCTGCCAGGACAGGCTAGCGAAGCCTTTGGGTCGGGTGAAGGTCCGCACATTGGACGCATCGCCGGACTGGGAAAGTTCCGATATTTCAGCGCCCATGGAAACTTGCCCGGTCACTGTGGGGGCAAGCCGACGACCATGCGTCACGGAGACTTCTCCGCGCTGTTCCTCAACCCGTGAATTCGCGTTCGGCAGAGTCTGCAGCTCCAGCGGACCGCCACCTTCGGAACTGGCAAGAGAAGATTGCTGGTCCAGATAGTTGAAGGCTCCTTCCAGCGCGAATTGCCAGTCGTTTCCATTCTCAAATGCAAGACCATACTCCGTCCGGAGAATATATTCGCCCTCTTCAATATCGCGCGTGAACAGGCTTTCGGAAATATCCGTCCCATCAACATTACCGCGGAATACGCGGTCAATGATGGGGCTGTCCTCTCGGCGAACCAGGCCGATTGCCTTTAGCCGGCCCGGCCCAAAGCCAAATTCATAATCGCCACCGACTTCCACGAACACTTCATCCTCAGCGCCCTCATACAGGCGCCGCCCCTCTGGCCCGTTAACCGGAAAGAGTTTCGAGGTTTCTTTCCTGTCTGGCTGGAACAGTGTGGTCTTTGCGTTGAGATTTCCGATAGCCCCCGAGGCTGGCGTCCAACCAACCGATCCGGATACGGAGACATATTCGGCGGCATAGGTGAAGTCTTCCTCACGGCGCTGTATCAGGTTGCCGACGCCGTCGGTGACAAATTCAGGACCGTTGGAGGCGCCGCGCTCCGGGCTGCTCTCGGCCTCGAATGACCAGTTGATATCCCCCTGCCCGCCGGATAGTGTGAGATTGAGGCCGTTGTAGAACGGCGGGAGGTTGTCGCGGAACCGGGCACGCCAGCGCCAAGTGCCTGAGACCGCCCCATCTCCATTGGTGATGACATTCACGACATGCCCGGACAGGCCGGCAATTTCAAAGGCTGACGCATCGACCAGTTCGAGCCGCACAACGCTGGAGGCGGATATCCGGTCCAGCGACTCGGTCGCCCCATTGGACTTTCCAGATACGCGCTGACCATTGATCAGCACATTCCCACTGGCCTGACCAAATCCGCGAGAGCCGTCATCATCTCCCTGGATCGAAAATCCCGGAATGCGCGAAATCATTTCGAGCGCCGTGCGCGGTGCATACTGACTGAAATCGTCCATCGTGTAGATGGTTGCACCGGGTGTGGTTTCCGGTGCCATATCCGCCACAGCCGACAGGGCGATGAATGATGTGGCCAAGCTGAAGCATGCACTGGCGGCAAGCCGTGTGAAAGGGATCACGCTGCGTATCCTCCCCGCAGATGTCTGGAAAAAATCCGGTGTCTCACCACCGCGTCTATGTCGAATATCGATATTGACTACATACGTAGTCTAAATATGGCAACAGGCCCAAACCTATATTTTTTGTCATCCTGCCGAGAAAAGGTTTTGTAGCTGCCACGCTAAGGCCGCTTTAACCCTGCAGACGCGATGTATAGTCAGAACGCCAGCTTGCAGGAAAATCTCATGAAACGTGTTGCCGTGATCTATGGAGGCTGGTCGTCCGAGCGGGACGTGTCGCTCACCTCGGGCAAGCAGATGGCGAGTGCGGCGCGCACGGCCGGGTATGATGTTGTTGAAATTGATGCCGGACGTGACCTCGCTGCGCAACTGACCGATGCGAAACCGGACGCGGTGCTGAATGGCCTGCACGGACCTTGGGGCGAGGATGGGTGTGTGCAGGGCGTACTGGAAGTGCTGGGCCTGCCCTATTCCCATTCGGGCGTATTGTCCTCGGCGCTCGCCATGGACAAGCTGAAGTCGAAAGCGGTCTTCCGGCAGGCGGGCATTCCGATTGCGGAAGACAAGCAGGTCACCCGCGCAGAAGCGGCTACCGCGCATCCTCTCAAGCCCCCTTATGTGATCAAGCCGGTCGCGGAAGGATCGAGTTTTGGCGTGCTGATCGTACGCGAGGGTGCCAATGGGCCGGCCAAGGAGCTGACCGGGCCGAACTGGCATTATGGCGACCATCTGATGGCCGAGGAATTCATCCCCGGCCGTGAGTTGACCGTGGCCGTGCTGGGCGACCGAGCACTGGCTGTCACAGAGATCACGACCTTAAGAGACTATTACGATTTTGATGCAAAATATGAAGCTGGTGGATCGCAGCATGTGATCCCGGCAGACCTGCCTGCCCCTGTGACCCAAGCCGCAATGGAATTTGCGCTGAAGGCACACCAGGCGCTCGGTTGCCGGGGCGCGACGCGGTCCGACTTTCGCTATGACGACAAGAGAGACCGGCTCGTGATCCTGGAAACAAATACACAACCCGGCATGACGCCCACCTCGCTTGTCCCCGAACAGGCCGCTTTCGTTGGTATGTCCTTCGAACAGCTGGTCGCCTGGATGATCGAGGATGCTTCATGCCAAAGGTAACCCGCAATCAGACTGTGCCAAAGTCCAAGAAGAAGGCGAGCCGCCGCCCTGCTGTCATTGTAGATGAAGTGACGGGTGAAGAGGTTCGCGTTTCGTCCGTCGTCTTTGGTTTTGTCATGCTTGTGGCGATTGTCGTGGCAACCGCTGCCTGGATGGGCGGCTCGATATCCCAGGTCGAGAACCGCTTTGCCAGCTTCATGGACGACACGGCGCGCACGGTCGGCATTTCCGTCAATGACGTGTCCATCATCGGCCTGGAACAGGATCCGGCCCTCGCACAGGATATTCGCGCCGCCGCCATGATCGAGCCCGGCGAGAACATGTTTCGCGCAGACCCGCATGTCATCCGTCGCCGGGTCGAAGGCACCCACAAGGTGCTGAATGTGCGCGTCCATCGACTCTGGCCCGACCAGGTCGTAATCATCGCGGACGCCGCCGAGCCGGTTGCGCTGTGGCATGACGGCAAGGCATGGACTGTCGTGGACGGTCTGGGTCGCGTCATTCCGGATGCCCGCGCCGATGACCACAAGGACCTCATCCGTCTGGCGGGTCGCGGCGCCGCCAAGGCCGCCCCGGCCCTCGTAACTGCCCTCAAAGCTGAGCCGGACGTCGCGCCGCGCATCGCGATCGCTACCCGCATCAATGATCGCCGCTGGGACATGCGTCTTGTCTCCGGCGCAACGGTCCGCATGCCGGAAGATCACCAGATGGTGGCTGCGCTGGACAGCCTGTCGACCCTGCAGGTGCGCACAGCGCTGATGCAGCGCCCGCTAGAGACCATCGACCTGCGCAATAAAGGCCGGGTCTATCTGGACCCGGTGAACGATCCTGACTTCACAGCACGCAAAGAGGCGGCCCGGAGCTGATGGCAAACGTTCAGGCCCGGCGTAAGCCTCTTGTGGGGTCGCGCACGTCCAGCCCCGTTGCGGCGCTGGACATCGGTTGTTCGAAAATCACGTGCCTGATAGGCCGAAATGACGGCACCGGCCCCCGCAATTTCCAGATCCTTGGCGCAGGGCGCCAACAATCTCGCGGTTTCAGTGGCGGCACGATCACCGACATGCAGGGTCTCGAGCGCTCGATCCGTCTGGCCGTCGAAGATGCCGAGCGCGAAGCGGGCGAGCAGATCAATCAGGTCATGCTGGGCATAACTGGGCCGAAACTGAATTGCCAACTGCTCACCGCGACCACCGAGATCGGCGCCCGCGAGGTGACCCCCAAGGACATCCGCCGGGTTCAGGCTCAGGCCATGGCGCAGATCTCAACCAAGGGCTCCGATGTGCTTGCCGCCTGGCCGGTTGCCTATCGCGTGGATGCGCAGGAAGGCGTGCGTGAGCCCGCCGGGATGTACGCAGACACACTCGGCCTGATGCTGTCTGTGGTCACCGCGCCCAAGTCCATCGTCCGGAATCTGGTCGAATGCGTCGGCCGCGCGCATCTCAGCGTCGATGCCCTGATCCCCTCCTCCATTGCCAGCGGTGCAGGCACGCTGATCGACGACGAAATCGAGAATGGTGCCATCTGTATCGACATGGGCGCCGGCGTTACGGCGGTCTCAGTCTATCTGAACGGCTCGCCCGCATGGCTTGGCCTTATCCCGGCTGGTGGCACACATGTGACCTCCGATATCGCGCAGGGCATCGGCACGACATTCGCCGCCGCCGAGCGCCTCAAAAGTGTCTATGGCACCGCCAATCTCGAAGGCCCGGGCCTGGCAGAACGGATTGAGGCCCCTCGCCTGGGTGATGATGGCCGTCTGCAAGCCACCCGGATGGAACGGGGCAAGCTCGCTGAAATCATCGCGCCGCGCGTCGAGGAAATCTTCGAATATGTTCAGCAAACCCTGCAAGGCAGTGGTGTACGCAAAGTACTGCCACGCCGCGTGGTGCTGACCGGCGGCGCGAGCCAGTTGCCGGGCGTTCGCGACGTCGCCACGCGCATCCTTGAAGCGCAGGTGCGGCTCGGCCGTCCGACAAATGCTGAGTTCCTTGGCGAAACACTGGGAACACCAGCTTTTTCTACAGCTTCAGGTCTGCTACTGTATCCCGAGTTGGGGTTCGCAGACGCAGTACGGGCTGGCATTGCGTCAAAGGAATACGGAGCAGAAGCCCGAAGCGGAGCCGTGAACAAGGCGTTCCATTGGTTGAAAGAAAATTTCTGATGCCAATCGCGAATCACTTAACCGCTTCTTAGCTGCAACGCGTCATTTTAGCGCTTCAGCATGGCTTATGGCGGTAAGGTGAGGACGACGAATGACACATGAACTCAAGCCCAGGATCCTGGTCTTTGGTGTTGGCGGTGCCGGAGGCAATGCCGTCGACAACATGATCGAGGCAAACCTGCAAGGTGTTGAGTTTATCGTTGCCAACACTGACGCTCAGGCCCTTTCCCGTTCCAAAACGGAAAACCGCATCCAGCTCGGCCCGGAAACGACCTCTGGCCTTGGCGCAGGCGCCCGCCCGGACATTGGCGCGAAAGCCGCCGAAGAATCCATGGATGAGATCCGCGAGCGCCTCGAGGGCGCCCACATGGTCTTCATCGCCGCGGGCATGGGCGGCGGCACCGGAACCGGCGCAGCCCCGGTGATTGCGCGGGCCGCTCAGGAAATGAACATTCTGACCGTCGCCGTGGTCACCAAGCCGTTCAGTTTTGAAGGCACGCGCCGCATGACCTTTGCGGAAGAAGGCCTCGCTGGCATCCAGAAATACGTCGACACGATGATCGTCGTGCCGAACCAGAACCTTTTCCGCATCGCGAATGACCGTACGACCTTCGCCGAAGCGTTCCGCATGGCAGATGATGTGCTGTATTCCGGTGTCCGAGGCATTACCGATCTGATGGTCATGCCCGGCCTGATCAATCTCGACTTCGCCGATGTCAGCTCGATCATGCGCGGCATGGGCGCAGCCATGATGGGCATGGGCGAAGCCGAAGGCGAGAACCGCGCTCTCGAAGCTGCCAAGCTGGCCATCGACAACCCGCTGCTCGACGATATTTCGATGCGCGGCGCCAAGGGCGTGCTGATCAACATTACCGGCGGCTATGACATGACGCTGTTTGAACTCGACGAGGCCGCCAATGAGGTGCGCCGCGAGGTCGACCCGGATGCAAATATCATTCTGGGGTCTGCCTTCGATACCGAACTTGAAGGCAAGATCCGCGTCTCCGTCGTCGCCGCAGGCGTCGATGCCGTGATGCCATCTCTGAAGCAGGATGCACCGGTCGCAGAGACTGTGCGCCAGCCCATCGCAGAGCCGATTGAGGAAGAGCATGTGGAGCCCGTCGCCGAAGTTGAATCTGAGACCGAAGTGGAAGTGGCTGCAGAAGAAGACGATCGCCCGAAAGTGATCCTGCATCATGCCTCCCCGCTCCGTTCAGGCGATGTCGATCCGCGGGACGACTTCACGGGACAGTCCCTGCCCGCAGAACATTTTGAAGGCAGTGAAGGCGAAGACCAGATCCAGGCCGACGCCGTTTTCAGCAAGCAGACCGAAGCTCCGGCCGAGGAAGACGGCCGCCCGAGTCCGTCCGGCTTCTCGAACCTTTTCGGCTGGCGCCGCGGCGCTCAGGGCGAGAATGATCACGCTCCGTCTGCCGAATCCGGCTCGCAAATCGTGTCCTCTCCGGACGATCACCCCGAACCCGCCCCGTTCGATGATGCAGACCTCGAAATACCGGCCTTCCTGCGCCGGTCGGCCAATCACTGATTTCGCATTCGATTACAGTCTCAGCGAACGCGAATTGTTACAATAAATCACCAATGTTTACAGGGCGAAGGCGGGCATCTTCGCCCGCTTTGTAATACGCCGAAACAACCCGTGTTTTGTATCCTGGAGACATACACCCCAAACTAAGCTCCGAAACTGGAGGTTGGTGTGTTGTCCGGTAGTGTAGAATTTCAACAAACGATCGCGCGGCCTGCAGTATGTGCAGGTGTCGGTGTGCATAGCGGCAAGAAGGCAAAGCTCGTCCTGAAGCCTGCCCCTGCTGGCACAGGTGTCGTTTTCCGCCGGACCGACGTGAAAAACGGTGATACCGCCATTCAGGCCGATGCCGAATACGTCTCCGACACCCAACTCGGCACCACGCTGACCAATGATGATGGCGTCTCTGTGGCAGTGGTCGAGCATTTGATGGCCGCACTCGCGGGCATGGGCATCGACAATCTCCTCATCGAAATCGACGGGCCGGAAGTGCCGATCATGGACGGCTCCTCGGCAGTTTATTGCGAACTGTTGATGCAGGCTGGCCTGCAACGCCAGTCCGCGCCGCGACGCCGCATTCGCATCCTGGAAGCGATCGAGATTGAAGACGGCCCGAAGCGGGCACGCCTGTCGCCTTCCGACGACAAGTTTCTGACGCTCAATGCGCGCATTGAATATGACGACTCGTTGATCGGCGTGCAGGAGATGGCGCTTAAACTCGCGCCAGGCATGTTTGCCCGCGACCTGGCCTTTGCCCGCACCTACGGGTTTGCGCGCGATGTGGATATGCTGCGCTCGATGGGCCTTGCCCGGGGCGGGTCGCTGGAAAATGCGGTCGTTGTGGACAATGGTGAAGTCATGAATCCTGAGGGCTTGCGCTCAGAGGACGAATTCGTGCGTCACAAGATGCTTGATGCCGTTGGCGACATGATGCTGGCGGGTGCACCGATTGCCGGGATTTATGAAGCGGTTCAACCCGGTCACTCGATCAACAATCTGTTGGTCCGCAAGCTGCTCGATACGCCTTCAGCCTGGTGCTGGGAAACCGATACGGCAGACGCAACCCGCATAGACACGCGCCGGTCGGCCGCCGTCTGAGGCGTTGCCCCGCCGATCCCTGAGAAACCTGCTTGGAAAACCCCGCTGGTTCGCGCTAAGCAGGTAGCCAGATCATCACAGCAGAAAGCGCCTGCCCTGCCATGCGACTGTCCTCCAAGTTCCCGATCCTCCTCATTGCCACTGCAGCCCTCACGCTGACGGCGTGCCAGTCGCGCGACAAGCGCCGTCAAGAACTGGCCTATGTCGAACGCCCCGTGGAGGCGCTCTACAATCAGGCGGCTAGCGAACTCGACAAACGCGACTTTGATCAGGCGGTCCTGCTGTTCAACGAAGTCGAGCGCCAGCACCCTTATTCTGAATGGGCCCGCCGCTCGATGGTCATGACGGCTTTCGCCCATTATCAATCCCGCAATTATGACGAAGCGATCAGTGGCGCCCAGCGCTATCTTGCGCTTCATCCTGGCGGCTCCGAGGCCGAGTATGCGTATTACCTGATTGCGGCGAGCTACTTCGACCAGATCACGGATGTCGGTCGAGATCAGGCAACAACGGAACGCGCGCGTGATGCCTTGGTGGACGTGGTCCGCCGATTCCCAGACAGCCAGTATGCCCGTGATGCCAGCGTGAAGCTCGACATGGTTCGCGACCAGCTGGCTGGCAAGGAAATGACGGTTGGCCGCTGGTATTTGCGTAACAATCAGACCCTGTCTGCGGTCAATCGCTTCCGCACGGTTGTGAAGACCTATGACACGACCTCTCACGCCCCCGAGGCATTGCACCGTCTGGTCGAAGCCTATCTGACGCTTGGCCTGCGGGATCAGGCGCTCGCGGTCGGATCGACGCTTGGCTACAATTATCCCAATAGCGATTGGTACAAGATGAGCTATCGCTTGCTGACCAATGAAGGGCTGGACCCTGAAGCGCTGGACGCCGAGACCCGCCGCACCCTGTTGCAGCGGATTATTCCCGGCGGCAAATAACCGCCCGGCGGATCAGCCGCCGATCAGTTCAAACCATTCGTCTTCCGTCAGCGTCTGAACGCCGAGGCTTTCGGCTTTTTTCAGCTTTGAGCCCGCGCCCGGACCGGCGACGAGGATGTCCGTCTTCGCCGAAACAGACCCCGACACTTTTGCACCCAGCGCATTGGCTCGCGCCTTGGCTTCGTCGCGCGTCACCCGCTCCAGTGTGCCCGTGAAGACAATCGTCTTGCCGGCGACAGGGCTGTCCGATGAGGCAGCTTCTTCGGCTTCGACGCTGATTTCTTCAAGCAACGCGCTCAGCATGTCGCGATTGTGGGGCTCCGCCTCGAAATCGACGAGCGCGCCCGCCGCCGCCTTGCCGACGCCATCAATGCCAGTGAGTTCTGCAAAGGATTCGGATTCCTGTCCGCCTTCGGCTGCGCGCACGACCGTTTCCCAGAAAGGCGCCCAATTCAGAAAATGCCGGGCATAGAGCTGGGACGTGGTCTGGCCGACATGGCGGATGCCGAGCCCGTTGAGAAAGCGCGCGAATGGCACAGTCCGGCGCGCATCGATCGCGTCAAACAATTTCTTCGCTGAGGCTTTTCCGAAGCCTTCCCATTCTTCAAGTGGCGGCAGGCCTTCCGCCTCAATGCGCGCGGCCAATCGGAAAATGTCCTGCGGTGCTTTCACCACGCCCTTCTCCTGAAAGAGCTGGACCTGTTTCGCGCCGATGCCATCAATGTCGAGCGCCTTGCGGGAGACGAAATGCTTCAGTCGCTCGACTGCCTGCGCCGGACAGACGAGCCCGCCCGTGCAGCGACGGCGCACATCGGCCTCGCCCTTGTCGTCGATCTCGCGCACAGCGGCCGATCCACAGACCGGGCACGTGTCCGGCATATGCCAGACCTTGCCGCCGCCATCCTGCACCACGCGCAGGACTTGCGGAATGACGTCCCCTGCCCGCTGGATCTCGACCGTGTCACCCGGTTTCACACCAAGCCGGGCGATTTCATCCTCATTGTGGAGCGTCGCATTCGAGACCACAACGCCGCCAACCGTAACGGGCGTGAGGCGCGCAACCGGCGTGAGGGAGCCAGTGCGGCCGACCTGGATGTCAATCTCTTCCAGCGTCGTGGTGGCTTTCTCGGCCGGGAATTTATGAGCGATGGCCCAGCGCGGCGCGCGGCTGACAAAGCCTAGGCGCTGTTGCCAGTCCAGCCGGTTCACCTTGTAGACCACACCGTCGATATCGTAGCCGAGCGTGGCACGCTGCTGCTCGATGTTGCGGTAGGTTGCGATCAGGTCGCCCACGGTTGCAGCGGTGGCCATCAGGGGATTGGTATGAAATCCCCATTCTGCAAACTTGGCGACCGCTTCACTTTGCGTTTCCGCGAAGGGCGCACTTTCAGCCGCCCAGGCATAGGCAAAGAAATTCAGCGGCCGGGATTTGGTGATCTCGGTATCAAGTTGGCGCAGGCTGCCGGCGGCTGCGTTGCGCGGATTGGCAAAAGTCTTGCGGCCCGCCTGGTCTTCGCGCGCATTGAGAGCCGCAAAGTCGGCATGGCTCATATAGACTTCGCCGCGGATCTCGATGAAATCGGGCCAATCCTTGCCAGCCAGTTTCGTCGGGATGTCATTCAGTGTCAGCGCGTTCGCGGTGACGTCTTCGCCGACCAGCCCGTTTCCGCGTGTTGCAGCACGTTTCAATTTGCCCTTTTCGTAGGTCAGGCTGAGCGACAGACCGTCAATTTTCGGCTCGGCGGTGAGTTCCAGTGTCTCGGACTCGTCCAGTCCGAGGAAGCGCCGGATGCGCCCGGCAAACTCGGTGACGTCTTCGTCTGAAAACGCATTGTCGAGCGACAGCATGGGCGCGGCATGGGTTGCCTTGGCAAAGCCGTCTTGCGCGACCGCGCCCACACGGTCGGACGGGCTGTCTTCGCGTTTCAGCTCAGGGAAGCGGGCTTCAATGGCGAGGTTGCGTTGGCGGGCGACATCATATTCGGCATCGGTCAGGACCGGCGCGTCTTCCTGATAATAGGCGGCGTCAGCTTCAGCGATAATGGCCGCGAGGCGCGCGAGTTCAGCGGCCGCCTCGTCCGATGTCAGATCCTCGACCGGTGTTGCCTCGCTCATGCACCCTCCAACAACCTCCCGGCGGCTGCGCGGGCCTCAGCGGTAACTTCGGCGCCTGACAGCATTCGGGCAATTTCTTCCTGCCTGCTGCTGTCATCTAGCCCGCGTATGCGTGAGCCGCCAGCCCCATCCTGCTCCTTCTCCACAAGCCACTGAGCTGAAGCGGACGCGGCCACTTGCGGGCTGTGCGTGATGGCGAAGACCTGCCGGGCCTGACCCAGCGAGATCAGGCGTTCCCCGATCGCAGCCGCCACCGCACCGCCGACGCCCTGATCCGCCTCGTCAAAGATCAGCGTCAGCGCAGAGCCTGCTTCGGCGAGGGCGCATTTCAGGGCGAGCGAGACGCGGGCAAGTTCGCCGCCGGACGCAATCTTGCGCAACGGGCCAAAACCCGCGCCCGGATTGGTCTCGGCATCAAATTCGACCCAGTCGATTCCGTTCGGGCCGCCCTCCCCCTCTGCCAGCGGCGTGATCGCAACCCGGATCACCGAGCGGCCGAGTTTCAGCGGCTTCAACTCGCGCGCGATGGCTTTTTCCAATTGCGACGCGGCCGCCTGCCGGGCGTCGCTTAGCTTGCCCGCCGCCTGATGCCAGTCGGCCCGGGCAGATGCTTCAGCCTTGCGGGCAGCAATCAGCGCGTCTTGGCCCGCTTCAACCAGGTCGAGCCGATCACTCAATGAGGTGAGCATGTCTGGCAGGAGATCGGGATCGCAGCCATGCTTCCGGCCCGCGGCCCGCAAGGCGAACAGCCGCGCCTCGGCGCCGTCCAGTTCAGCAGAATCATGATCGACAAGCCGTTCGAGCTGGCTGATCGCGCCTGCTGCTTCGCGCGCTTCAATCAAGGCCCGCTCGACTGCTTCGGCGGCGGCACGTGCGGCAACCGGCAGCGTGTCCTGAGAGGATTCAAATCCCGGCAAGCGGCAAATCCGTTCGGTGGCACGCGCCGCCTTGGACAAGGCATCTTCCACGCCGGACTTTTCCAACACATTTTCGGCTTCACGCACGGCCTCGGTGACGCGTTCCGACTGCATCAACAGGGTCCGACGCTCTGTCAGGATGGCGGCTTCGCCTTCCTGCGGATTCAAGCTGGAGAGCTCGGCCACAGCCTCGGCCAGCCATTCGCGATGTTCGATGGCTTCGGCATGCGCGTCTTCAAGTTCCTGACGCCGGGCGCTGGCCTCCGCCATCGCAGCATGAGTGGCCGCGCACATGTCCAAAAGCTTTTCATTGCCTGCAAACTGGTCGAGCAAACGGCGGTGAGATGATGGCTTCAGCAGGGTGGAGGCCGCGTGCTGGCCGTGAATCTCGACCAAGAGGTCCCCGATCTCCGACAGGAGCGCCGCGCTGACCGGCTGGTCATTGAGAAAGGCACGCGCGGGGCCGTTGCGGCGGATCACGCGTTTCATGGTCAGGGTCTCGTCCGGCGAAGCGTCAATGCCTGCTTCGGCCAGTGCAGACCAAACTGGATGGCTGACCGGGGGCGAAAACTCAACCGCCACACTCGACTGGTCCTGCCCCGCCCGGATCATCCCACGGTCGGACCCGTGCCCCACCGCAAGCGACAGGGCATCGAGAATGATGGACTTGCCCGCCCCGGTCTCCCCGGTCAGCGCCGTAAACCCGGCGCCCGGTTCGATGTCCAGGCGGTCAATCAGGACGAAATCACGTATCGACAATGAAAGGATCATGGCCAGTCTCCAA
>Ga0114909_1000086_pt1 | contig 72370 bp, 58 predicted proteins | sample MalvireepMed_906_FD_87290 | JGI IMG/M metagenome (GOLD analysis project Ga0114909, IMG submission 87290) | Marine viral communities from the Global Malaspina Expedition - Malaspina viral metaG DeepMed_906 | ecosystem: Environmental > Aquatic > Marine > Oceanic | place: Mediterranean Sea...
GCTATAGATAAGGGAAAAATAGCGAGGGCTCCCCGCCACATAGCGCTATATTTTGACGAAGATTGATAATACTCGGTTTCTGTTGATACTGTCATAACGACCCTTACTAAGACTTTGAGTAACAGCTTAACCAAGAGTGCTCAAATATTATTGTACGAAATTGCCACCAACCGCTTTAGCGTATTTACCTGGCGTAATTCCTAAGGCGCGTTTAAAGTGGCGATGAAAATGGCTTTGATCATGAAAGCCACTATCTAGCGCGACATCAAGAATTTTATATCCTCGGCGAATGAGTTTTTTAGCAAGCCTCAGTCGAGACTGAATTTGATATGCATGGGGAGGTAAACCAAAGTAACGCTGAAATTGTCTTAATAAATGGCATGGGCTAATACAGGCCATATTAGCAAGTTCCTCAAGAGAAATATCTGCTGCGGGATGCTCATCTAAAAACTGCTTTACTAAAGCCAGTTGTTTTTTATCAATTTTAGATTGGCTATAAGCAAGTTTACTCTTGCCATGACGTGATACCAATTTAACCATCGCAGAATAAATCAGCGTTTCTCGCAATAAACGATTATCTGACTCATTCAGCGTAGTGAAGGTTAAACGCAGCATCTGAGCTAATTGTTTGTCGTGCACAACAGCTTGAGGAAAATAAGGAGCACCTTGGTCTAAACCGAGTTCTCTGCTTATGCTTTCGAATAACCCTGGGATAGGATACATAGCACGATATGCCCAACCGTCCTCAGTTGCAGAGCAACCATTATGAACTTCGTCGGCATTAACTAAAATAATACTGTGTTGGGGGGCAACATGATCACTTCTCGTTCGGAAAAAACGTTGCGCGCCAGATTCAATCACACCTATGGTGTAACCCTCGTGGCTATGGCGAGAAAAGTTTTGCTTATGATAATTAGCTTCAAGTAGCTCTAGACCACCTAACTCATTGGCATACTGGTAATTTACTTTCTCTTTATTTGTTGCCATATTTCAGCCCATCAAAAACACAACGATCATTATAACGAATAAAGAGAATTAGTTTTTGTACAAAATTAGCAAGTTGCTCTTATTATTTTTTCAACGAAATTGGCTTTACTCTGATAATACCAGCAGTAACTGTTGCTGAAACCCCTGAGTCAGTAATCATATGGGTAATATAACCCTTATCATCGCCTGCTTCTCCAGTATCAGCGCCAGCTGAGCTACCCACGTCACCAACTTTTGCTGCCGCTTCTGCACCGGCATTCGCCGACCAAATACCATCAATGAAATCATTAAAAACTTGCTCATCGGTAAAAATAATAACAGGACGTACGCTTCTTGCGCCCCAACCGCCGCCAACATCAAAACGAACCATTTGTATGTATTGTCTTTGCTGGTTTTTATTATTAATGGCGACACCATAACCGGCACCAGCTCCGACTACGGGTACCTTAGTGATTTTGTTATTCATAATGGCATAACCGACAGAGCCTTTAATTTGTGCTTGGGCTTCTGGGCTTCTGGGCTTTGCTTATAAAGATCTGTTAAGGTACTTTCAACCAATTCATCGATGGTCTGAATTTGCTCCGTTTGGGTTTCACCCGGAATTGTTGAGCATGCTGTTAAGGAAAAGATTGCTCCAAACAAAATCAAGCTTACTAAGTTGAGTTTTTTTAACATGCTATTTATTCCCTTTTTATTAAATATCAATTACTAAACGACACTGATAATAAAATCAACATGCCGACTTTAAGTCAATAGTATTGATAAATATTCTTGCATCGTCAATTTTATCCAGCATTGAAGTATCTGGTAAGCAATCTTCATCGACATAATCAACATAGTCGCCCTTCGAATCAAAAACTAGAATATCAAATGCTAACCGATCTAAGCCGTATAAACCTCGGTGGATCATGTCCGCTGAGAATATCAGTAAATCCCCTGCCGCTAGCTTGATCTGTTTACCGGTAGAAAGACTTTCATTACTTAGCCTGCCATTTTCTTCTTGCCTGACAGCAAACTCTTCTTCATTATCCCAGCGCTTATGTGTTCCTGGCACTAACTCCATGCCAAGCTCATCAAACAACGGGACTCTGAGGTGTAAGACTTGTGTGCCATGAATAACTTTTTTCTGTGCTTCAATATCAAAGTCATATTGGCAATCTCGATGCCAGAAATCTTTCAATTGTGGATTAGCAGGATTAAAGAACAATTGAGTATTCATAAATGCGGCTTTGTTTGGAATCACCGCATCGACCAGCTTCATTAACTTTTTACTGCTGATAAAGTTAAAAAGTTTTAACCTGTCTGCTGACGCCAAGTACTGACTACCAGTGATCAATGAAGAATTAAACGCTTCCTCTTGGTAAAAGTCATGATTGTCTTGCTTCCATAACTGATGAAATTTTAATATCACTTCTCTTAATGATGACATTTCAGTTTGGTTAAAATAATCACGAATAACAAAATAGCCATGCTCATGATAATGCTTGCTGATTTCACTACGGTTGAGCTTGCTGTTAGTTAACTGAATCTTCTCTAACCTTTCTAAGCTTGCTAACATCTTTACCACTACCTTTATTAACGTTTATTCGACACAGAGCACAAACAACTAATACACATGCAATCCTATATCGCGACGACGTATTGTAACAATATATTGAGACAATGAATAATAGCCAACTCACCACAAAGCTGAAGAAAATAGAGGTAGAACTGCGCATTAGCTATGTTTTAGCTATGCTTTAACATATATTTATTAAACGATAAGTTATAATACTTACATCAGTTAGATGAGCTAACTTAAGTTGAGCTAATTTAATCGAGCCACATTAATCACAGAGAAACAATAATCAAAACACCATCTCACTTTGAAAACCAATCTGTAGCAAAGCCACTACCTAATTCACAACTTAAAATTGCTACCTTCAACCTGTTCAATTACCTTGAGCCGCCTAATGCTTTTTATGAATTCGAACGAATTTACAGTGCGCAGCAGTGGACAAAGAAACAAAACTGGATAAGTAATTATTTGCGAGAATACCAGCCCGATATCATTGGTTTTCAAGAAGTTTTCAGCCCAGATTCATTAAAAGAGTTAGTAACACCGCAAGGCTATGATTATTTTGCCGTAATTGACACACCTGAAATTATTGATGATTTTATTTATCGCAGTCCTGTAGTTGCTCTAGCTTCTCGCTACCCTATCATTGACATAAAAGCAGTAGAACCAAGCATTGAACTAGCACAAGACCTAGGGTTATCAGATGGCTTTTCTTTTAGTCGAAGCGTGTTAAGAGCGACGGTTGATATACCTCATATTGGTCCTTGTGATTGTTATGTTGTGCACTTTAAATCTAAACGGCCGATGATTGAAATCGATGAACAAGATAAAAGCCGCTCGCCTGAAAAGACCATTATTGAAAGCCTCAAAGCACAAGTCGCTGGTGGTTGGGGATCCACGCTTCAGCGAGGAAGTGAATCGACATTATTAATGGTTGATATGATAACCCGGCGTGAAGAAACTGGTTATCCAATGGTATTAATGGGGGATTTTAATAATAACCTAACTGATGGGGTGTTAAGTCATTTGCTAACCAACAGCTTACGTTTTGTCTCACAAAAGGACTGTCAGTTATATCTTGCTAAATATTGTTTAAATGATGCTTGGCATTTATTTAGAGTGGCTGTGAATAATGAAGCTAATACCATTGTTTGTGAAGAAGAGGTAGTTCGTACACCTACTCACTATTTTGGCGGTGGCAGCTCAGTACTCGATTACATTTTATTGTCATGTGAATTTGATGCTAGCTATCACGACAGTCTTTATCAAGTAAGCAACTATGAAACGTACGATAGACACTTAATTAACCCCATTTTCGAGCGTGATGGCGAGAGTACAGATCACGGTATTGTATTAGTGACACTCACCTTAAGATCATAGTAGGCATAGCCTTAAAGATGAAGAGATGCTTCATAACCGTTAAATCCCCTCTCTTTAATTGTCTTTGTTTATACTTTTGTTGCTAAGTCTTGCCTTGCGATTGCCGTTATTAAATTGCTTACTCTAAACAATAAGCCTCTAATAGGTTTGTTTTGAGCATGTAGCTCCTCAACTAAGCTAGTGCAGCTGTCAACTAATGCATCACTATAAGCAAAACCTATCAACGCAACTATCTTAACTAAAGCGACTTCATCAAGCATTTTGCTTGTCTCATCTTGCTGCTCATAGACTATATTAACCAGTTCAATAGTGCTAACTAGTTTCTCCATTCTTGGAGTCAGTTCGGTCAGCGATTTAGCCCTTTTACTAACGGCTCTATCAACAAGCTCCCTATTTGCAACTATGCTATGGCGAGGCTTGTTACGATTTGCCCGATTACGACTCGCTGATTTTCTTTTAACAACCTTGCGCTCAATTGATTCTGTGTAAGTGAATTCACCATCGACAAATTGACCTATATTGGTCACCGCCAGTCTCTCAGACATAATAGCTGCAGACTTAGCCGTTTTACGGGTAAAGTCTCGATAATCCTCAGCGAAGCCATGAGTAGAAATACATTGGGCTAAATCCAATATTAACGCATCTTTTTTGCCTTTAGACGCACGTAAACACCTGCCAATGATTTGCAAGTAAAGTCTTAATATTTTGGTTGGTCTCGCTAGCACAACACAGTCTGTTTCGGGATCATCAAAACCTATAGTTAACATAGACATATTGATGATTAACCTAACTTCATTTGTTTTATAGCGGCGTATACTTTCGTCATTATCAGCCGTAGAGCGCTGCGAATGAACAAGATCATGCTTAACGCCAAGTAAATGAAAAGCGTCGGACAACGCCTCAACATGCTTAATCGAATTAGCAAACAACATGACCTTTCGCCCACGAGACAATGCATCATCAACAGTTTGCTGAGCCACTAATGAGCAATGCTCAAGTAAAATACAATCTAAACCAGAGACACTAAAATCGCCTCGGTACATTTTAACGGCGCTATAATCTATTTCTTGCGATAGGCTAGGTACTTTATAAACAGGCTTGGCAAGTTCACCCAACTCAATCAAATCTCTAGTCGTTGTTTCTTCAATTAACGCCATCGACTTATCTATATAGACACCTAATCTATCAATCGGTGTCGCGGTTAGGCCAATAATCAAATCTGGTGATAGTTCTTCACGCATAGCGATATAAACACCACCCATGCAGCCGACATGATATTCATCACGTAGCAGTACATCACATTCTATATTTAAGTACTTTCTTCTGCTAAATGATTGTTCCATCACTAACGTTACATCACCACCGGCGATATACTTATAGCCTGATTTAACAACACTGACAGATAAACCGTTAACAGTGAGTGTATGTAATAATTGGGGAACTAAAGCGGCATTACGCAGGCTTACTACCACCTTTTTGTCAGACATTGCCTGACACAACTTAAGTATACAGATACTTTTACCACCACCCGTCGGCAATGCGATAATGGAGTTACCCTCTGCGTTAATAGCCTTATTAACACTGTTAATCTGATAATCTTTTTCTAATATCTGCATGCCATACTACTCGGGCTTATTTCTTGTCTTAATATTGTTTAGTGGTCTTCTTTGCAATCGATAAACCTGTTAACGCTAAGTTTCAATTTTCCTGCAACGGCCAAAATTTGTAAAAATCATCTTGAGTGCACCACCAATTTTTCGAAAACGGGCACCATTATATACAAAACCACTTAAAAATGCAGAATTCAGATATTCCTTTTCTTTACAGGGGCTAACACTGTTGTTTTTCAATTTGATTTACTAGCTCTAATGTATTGTTCAAAGAAGCACAAACAATAAAGCTATTTTTAGTTAGCTTACAGCTAAGCTTTTTTCACTTTGCAGGCCCGTATCAACATATCACTAACCTTTTCAAGTTTACAATCTAACTCATGGTCACTATCAAGTAGGCGTTTGATTGTCGCTTTACTGCCAATTTTGAGCACTATTGAACTGCCTTTCACTTTAAGATCTTTTACCAATGTTACTTTATCACCCACAGCAAGTCGGTTGCCATGAACATCTTTAACAATGAGTTCGTCCTCATCAGGTTCTTTCGGGTTCCATTCGTAATTACACTCGGGACAAATGTAAAGCGACTGGTCTTGATAGACATATTCTGATGCACAGTTAGGGCAATTAGGTACGGTTTCAATCATGGTTTATTTAATGAGGTTATCAAACTTTGTAGATATTATATCAGTCATTGGCTTTACTGATATGATTTATCAAGGCGTAAAAAGCCAATCAAAGTTTATAGAGGGTGCACTACAAGTTTACTGTCATTGCAGTTAAGCCTAATGCGAATTTCAGCTGTAAGTTTAATGAGAAACAATTTTAGACCACTTCTCTTTTAGCGCATTAAGTTTACCATTTTTCTCTAATGCAGAAATGGCATTATTTATTACTTTAAGATCACTCAATGTGTGCATTTTTTTACTGAGTATAATGTGGATAGAGCTTTGGTATATTCTTAGAGCATGCTGTTCAAACTCCCCCTGCAATTTATATTTTTCAATAAAAAACTTCATGGTAATTGGGTCAGCTAAAAAACCATCAATTTGTTTGTTCAGCAACCTTTGGGCATTTTGTTCTAAATCAATTACTGAATTAATTCTTAATTTGAACTCAGGATCTTTGTTTAATTCTTTAAATGTTTCTCCATAATAATAACCATTTTCAATGCCGATAAGGTAAGTAGAGTCGATTAAGTCTGAGAGGTTGTTTAGTGCTATTTTACTCGATTCCCCCTTTCTAACAAATAGGTTCACGGTTTCATTTCGGTAGGGTTTTGAAAAGTATGCATATTGTTCACGTTCTTCTGATGGAGATGTTCCCATAGCAAGATTCACCATGCCATCTTTTACTAGCTGTAAATGGCGTTTCCATGGCAATTCTAGATACGTTATACTCCATCTTGCTTGGCTTGAAATAAGATTGAAGATCTCGATATCCATGCCTGTGAGTTCGTCATTTTTATTATGATATTGATACGGATACCACAACTCCCAACCCACAGCTAGATTGTCAGACTCTTCTGCGTTTGTCATAAAGGTAACCATAATCAAAAAAAGCAATATAAACTTATCCATTTTGTATCTCACAACCTCACCTATTAGCCTATTATAGGTGAATTTTCATAACTCGTTGTGGGGCAAAGTTAACTTCATATAAAACTTACTTTGAATTACGCTATCTTTAAGACATAGAGCTTTCGCATAAAACAAATCTGGCTAGTTGCTAAATGCACTATCGGCACGCTTAAGTAATTCGTTGGTTAATTGTTTTATCGCTTTATCTGCTGCGCTATTCTGCCCTTTCTGTAAATCTGCCGCATTTGTTGCGACAAACAAGGCAATGTTTTTTTCAGGGTTTATATCAATCGATGCTAACCACATAGTATTGCTGCCATTGTGCCATAAAGCACCATCAGTAACGACCCAACCTAAAGCATAACCGGGGTTTTTAGCAGCTGTATGCAATTTAGAAAATTCTGCCGAAGTTAATAGACCCGTTACATCATTTCCGCGTCTTCCAGCTAAGTGCGCTGTAATGTACTTTCCAATATCTTCAAGGTTACTATGCACAGTCCCTGCAGGACCAAGTACCGCTGGATTGTCGGTATTCTTAGCTTCCCAGCCCGAGCCTTTAGATGTATGACCAATTGGCTGAGACAAGTTATTTTGAGCATCAGGCACGCCAAAGCCGCTACTGGTCATCGCTAAGGCATTAAACAGATTGTTTTCTAATAATGCTTCCCAACTAGTGCTAGTAAGTCGCTCCATCATTGCGCCTGCAACTATATAACCTAAGTTGCTATAAAGATATTCTCCTTGTTTTACTTCTGGGTTAAGCACTAATGCTTCTTCAACCATTCTTTGGCGTTGTGCCTCAATATCAAGCGTGCTGTTATGATAACTATCAAGTGTTGGTATATTTGCCCTCATGCCAGAGGTATGCGACAGTAATTGATCAAGTTGCACAGTTTCATAAGTACTGTTCATTACGCCGGATAACTCAGGGTATACATCAGCAATAGTAGTATCCCAGCTAATCACACCTTGTTTAACTAGTATTGCCGCCAGTGTAGAAGTCATCGACTTAGTTAATGACCCAAGGTGCCACTTGTCTTCATTATTTACCGCTGTAGCACTGTTAATTGAACGTGAACCCGCGGTTGCCATTTCAATAACTTGACCGTCATGCACCAAAACAGCTGCCATAGCAGGTAAGCCAGCATCAATGCGAATATAGTTAACAATTTCTGATAAGTTACCATCACCCGCCTGACCTGTAGATGGCTTAGTTGGCAAGGGATCTGTTACCTTTTCCCCGCTAGAACTACCACAGCCGGTTAATACAATCATACTGGATAAAACTAACGCTGCTATGGGTGAAGTTTTCAATGCTGAAAATAGTTTATTCATTTCTTTCTCAAATTATTATCAAAGTAACTAATGAGCAAAGAATAAGTATTTCTACTGTAAGTATCTTTTTCGAAAGTGTATTAAAAGTGTAAATTGTTCATTCAGCCTCTACTGCTAAAGTTGTTACGAGATCTTTATCTACGAAGGTAAACATTGCTTCTTCTCTATTGCCTAGTTAGTCTATTACCTAACTAGAATCTGATCATAATGATAAAAGATAATCACAATGTCCTTATTTTTTCAAAAAGCATTACTTCTCGGCTGTTTGTTAGCTTTACTTACCCCTATTGAATTAATCGCACAAGAGCACGAGTTAGGCACATTACCGCCACCTAGAAAGCTCACTGAGACACAGGCGAAGGTCGCTTCAAAAAACTATCAAAAATATTGTGCTTTATGCCATGGCGCTGACAGACAAGGGCATGTTAATGACCACGCCCCTTCCCTGCGCAGCAAAAGCTTGTTTGAGTCAGGTGTTCCCCACGCTATTTTAAGACCAATGTCATATGGTAGAAAAAACACGGCCATGGGCGGTTACCTTGATGAAGTTGGCGGGCCTATGACGTTAGACGAAACATGGAACTTAACCTATTGGCTATTTGAACAGGCAGGTGTCGAAAGATTAAAGTTATCAACGAACCCTGTACATGGTGATATTAAACGAGGTGAGCAAGTCTATTTAGAGAATTGTACTACTTGTCATGGCGTAAATGGTGAAGGGGTTACCGCCCCGGCACTAGGCAACCAGTCAGCACTTGCTCACAATACTGATGAATTTATTCGCCATGCTATACAAAATGGTCGCCAAGATACCCCAATGCAAGCATACAAAGATAAGCTATCGGCGCAAGATATTAACAACATTACCGCTTTTTTGCGTAGCAAAGCTCTAGGCTGGAAAGAAGAAAGAACGATACTCAAAGCTCTACCAACTCCTGAGCAATACGTTATTAATAAAGAAGGTGATGATCCTAACTTTACTTTGCAAGATGGTATGTATGTCTCATCAAAAGATTTAAACGCGGCGTTATTGGCAAAGAACAAAATGGTCTTGCTTGATACACGTGTACCTTCCGTTTGGCAAACCGCACATATAGAGGGGTCTATTCCTTTTCCCTATTATGCAGATCTTGATGAGACTGTGGCTGGCATTCCTAAAGATGTGCAAATTATTGCTTATTGCTCTTGCCCACGTGCCGCAGCAGATTACACCATAAACAAATTAAGAGCTCGCGGTTATACACGCACAGCTGTTTTATGGGAAGGTGTCTTTGGTTGGATGAACTTAGGTTACCCAGTCATGCGTGGTGATATTGAAGGTGTTGCTGACTAACAAGTCTATAGATACTGATATTTCGGTATTAAGCACACAAGATAAAGGGAGTTAATACTCCCTTTCAATAGAAATACATTACTTGTCATTCACTGAAGCGCTTTAATTGAGGCAACTAGGCTAATTAGTGGCTTATACCCCGTAAATTATACCTTTGAGCTCATGTAAGCTGTTTTATTAACTAAAATAACGTTAAAATAAGCTTAATATCTATTCAGAAGACCTTTTCCTTGAACCTATTTCCTTTGCAACCACTGATAACTTTTTTTATCAGTTTCATCATTTTTATTAGCTGTGTTTATAGCCCTGCAGCGCAGAGTAATCATCCACATACACAAGCGAGTAAAGAAAAAATCTTGTGGTTAGTTGAAGACAAGGTTGAAAATATTGATCTATTAACTAAAAACTCACCAGAAACGTCAACCGCTTCGTATATTGAAAACCTAATAATTCAACAGCTGTCTCATTACAAAGTGAAAGTCGAACGCGTGACAGCAAGCCGAATGAATCGAGTACTGAAAAACAGAAAAAATGCCTGTGTTGCCAATAGAGCAAGCACGCCTGAGCGCAGAGAGTATTCGCTCTTTTCCGACCCGCAAAGCTTTTACCTAACGCATAAACTGTATCGCTTTAACCAAACATCAGCTTTACCTGAACAACTATTCAATGCAAAAGGGGAAATCAAAGACCTTGCCAGTGTCTTTAAATTATTGTCTGATAAAACCTTAGGTATTGGAAAGGATGTATCTTTTGGCAACTTTCTTGACCGACAAATACAACAGATAAAATCAACAAACATATATTATCGAGGCGGTAATCAGCGCGTAGTCGCGTTAGAGTCTATGTTATATAAACAGCGAGTTGATTTTGTACTTGCCCTGCCTGTAGATATAACGCCTAATGCAGCACAAAAAGAAATGGTAGAGCAATATACTATTGCTGGAGCACCGCGCTACCTTGTTGCCCATTTCAATTGTTCAAAGGGTCCTCTAGGCCAGCGTATTATCAGTGATATTAATAAAATATTAGCGGAACTCTATCAGACAAAAGACTATTATCAGGCACACCAAAAATGGTTCTCAGACGAACAACTCATTGGTTTACAGAGTTTTATAGCAGAAAAGTTCTCTGATAAACGCTATATCAATCCTAGTCGTTAATAGCAGCTATAAATGGTAGCAGAGCATTACAAACTAACGTAACCTCTGCTTCTGCTAACCTATCAACTAATTATTTAAATGTGGCACTTAATGCATCAATTATTGCCGCATTCTCGTAGACTTCTATACCACTTTTATTGACCTGTTGTGCCAAAGAGGCATTGTTCTTAGAAATTTCATCAATGTTAACAATACTTTGATTTATTTGATTAGCGACGACACTCTGCTCTTCTGTTGCTGTTGCGACCTGAGCCGTCATATCACTGACGTCATTCACATTGGTAATAATGCTTTCCATTGCATATTTAATATTCAAAGTATCTTCAGAACACTTTTCAGCATTTGACTTACTCTCAAGCATAACCTGACTCCATTGCTTCAAACTGGTTTGCAACGCTTGAACAGAGTTCTCAATTTGGACTGTCGCTTGTTGTGTTCTGCTAGCTAGTGTTCTTACTTCGTCGGCAACCACAGCAAAACCACGCCCTTGTTCACCTGCTCTAGCAGCTTCAATGGCGGCATTCAAGGCCAGCAAATTGGTTTGATCTGCAATGCCTTGAATTTCAGACATAATAGTGGAGATCTTATCAACATCGGTTACTAGTGATATAGCATTAGTGGCGGCATCTTCAACATCACCCGCTAGATTAAGTATTCTCTTTTGACTAACGTCAATAACGTCGATATTTTGCGTACATTCATTTTGAATATTTACCACTCTGTCATGGGTTTGAGTGGTACTTGCACTTACTTCGTCAATAGTCGCACTCATCTCTGTTATTGCCGTAGCAAATTGCGCTAGATGAGCATTTTCTTCATTGATGCCTTCAAGCATTTCGCTAGATACTTTTTCTAATTCACTAGCAAGGTTAACAAGTACTCGTCCTGAATCACTACTTCTTCCCAATATTGTGCCCACTCTTGCTCTATATAGCTCAACGGGGTAATTAATAATATTTGTCAGCCCTTTTCCTGAATAAATAAGTCGTGACGGACTATCAAACAACAACTTAATTTTGGCTACTGCATTTGGGAAAACAACTAATTCTTCTGCAAAAATTATAAAGAAGGCTACAAAAGACATTAATAAAATCATTATTGAGGCCGTCGAACCAATATATATCCAGTTAAGTAAACAGGAAATTGCAATGATGATTACGCCTAGAGCACGCTTTAAAGTAACATTTGATCTTAATTCACGCTGTGATTTACCACTGTTTAATTCATCATATAGTTGTTGAGCTTTTAGTTTTTGATTGTCAGATGGGCATGTTCTTACCGATTGATAACCAGTTATTTTTCCATCTTCATATAAAGGAGTTACATAGGCATCAACCCAATAAAAACCACCATTTTTACAACGATTTTTTACCATACCTCGCCATGAAGTACCTTTCTTCAACTTTTCCCATAAATCAGCAAAAGCAGCTTTAGGCATATTGGGATGGCGGACTATATTATGATGTTGCCCTACTAGCTCCTCTAGCGAATACCCAGCCACCTGACAAAACTCTTCATTTGCATAAGTAATCCTGCCATCAAGATCGGTAATTGATACTAATTGCTCTGTTGCAGCGAACTTTACTTCATTACTATTGAAACTATTTTGCATTACTCTTTAATTTCCTTTTTATTATTACCATTGCACATGATAGGTACATATAAACCTGAAAAACCTATACAGTCCAAAGTATTATCACGGTAAGTGATATTGTTCACCATTCAATCAACAGAAAACTTACCGCATTGTTTTTGCTAGACTTTATTTTTTTATGAATTGCATTAAAAAGCTTAAAGACATGAAAAGAAAAACTTTCAACCAGTTGATATACATCGATAAAAAACCAACTTTGATTACAAATAGTCATAAAAAAACAAGCGGAGATTACAATAGCTGAAATAAATCGATAAAGCATCTCTCAAGCGACTGTAATTTATTGTATATAAAAGACAAATGTTACAAGACATTTCAAGGAGAAAGCTTATGAAGATTTTTGCAGTGATTATGCGCTCTTAAGAGAGTTAGGGGATTGGATAAAATAGAGGAATTGACTAAGCCGAACCAAACAAAGGTTCTCAGTGGACGACCAGCTTTACTCTTTATTCGGGTAATGAATAATGTCGTGAAAAACAGCCTTTTCTTTGCCAATATTTTTATAGCCATGACGTTGTGCAGCATTAAAGCGCACCGCCTGTCCTGGTCCAAGTTCATGCCAGTTATCATCAAAGAATACTGCCATTTTCCCTGAAATACACAGTATGTGTTCAGTAACACCATAATTATGCGGTTCAGATAAATGTTGATAGTTCTGTGACAAACCTAACTCATAAACTTCAAAGCCAACTGAGGGCTCAAATGGAAAAATCACACTAACGAAGAAGCCTTCATTTAAGTTTTCTTCACGCATTATATTTGCATCTCGAAATAAACTTTCCAACTCGCTGCTCGAATTAGGCGTAATAAAACTTGAAAATGATACCTCTAATCCAGAAGCAATTTGCCAAAGTTTGGTAACGGTAGGACTCGATTCACCTCGCTCTATCTGTCCAAGCATAGCTTTACTGACACCCGAAGCTTTAGCTGTTTTGTCTAAACTCCAACCTTTTGCTTTGCGTATTCGTTTCAAATTTTTACTGACTTGTAACTCTGGCTGCATATTATTTCCGCAAGAACAACTTGTGCGCTATAGCGCACAGTGTTAAATTAAACCCGATGTATGTTATAACGCACACGGAGACTTATTAACATGACTAAAGTAAAATTTTCTCACATCAGTAGTGGCTTTATCGCGGTATTTATTGGCTATGCCAGTGCCGCAGCCATTATTTTTCAAGCCGCAAACAGCGCTGGAGCCAGCCAACAACAAATAGCCTCTTGGTTCTGGGCTCTTGGCATTGGCATGGGCTTATCAACTATTTTACTTTCTTGGCGTTATAAGCAACCAATAGTAACTGCGTGGTCAACACCTGGTGCTGCACTGCTTATTACCTCTTTAGAGGGGCTGAACATACATCAAGCCGTTGCAGTTTTTTTCTTCAGTTCATTTCTGCTGACATTAACTGGTTTAACTGGCATTTTTGATAAATTATTAAACCGAATCCCCACAGCTATTGCTTCGGCGATGCTTGCTGGCGTTTTGTGGTCATTCGGGGTGGGGATCTTCTCTTCTATTGCTCAAGAAGCTCTTATTATTTGTACCATGCTTGCTGCATTCATTTTTGCTAAGCCTCGTTTTGGTAACTTATTGATCCCTTTTATTTTGCTTATCGCCGTTATATTAAGTGCTCTATCTGGAAAATTAGATTTATCAGATATTAATTTAACGTTAACTCAGCCTTTGTTTATGATGCCTGAATTTGAGTTAACTTCGCTAGTCAGTGTTGGTATTCCATTATTCGTTGTTACCATGGCATCACAAAATTTACCGGGGTTCGCCGTATTAAAAGCCAATGGTTATAACCCTCCTGCGTCACGAATTATTACTACGACAGGTATTACGGGTTTACTTTTGGCTCCGTTTGGTGGTTTTGCTTTCAACTTAGCAGCACTCACTGGTGCTATATGTATGAGTCCAAATGCTGACCCAGACCCACATAATCGTTACCGAGCCGCTTTAGCTATGGGTGGATTTTATTTATTAGCTGGCATACTGGGGACTACTTTAGTCTCTCTCTTTGCTTCTGTACCACAGGCTATTGTTGTTACTATCGCAGGATTAGCTTTATTACCGACACTAACCAATAGCCTGACAAGCGCACTTGCTGATGAAACGCATAGAGAGTCTGCATTATTAACCTTTTTATTGACCGCATCAGGGACTAACTTCGCAGGAATCGGCAGTGATTTTTGGGGGCTTTGTCTAGGCCTAGTCTGTTACGCCATCAAGAATTGGCAACTTAATTCAACTGCAATAAAGCAAATAAATTAGTTAAATTAGTTAAAAAGTTAACATGAAGCTGCGCTTATACTGGCCAATAAAATCGTTGCTTCTCTTTTTTTATTGCGCCTAAGTTCTGATAAAACGCTATGGCTAGAAGATTATCTTTTGGTGTTTGCCACTGAATAGTATTTATCATGTTTTGTTGGGCAAAAGATTTAAGTTGCTGCATTAACTTAAAGCCAACCCCTTGCCCTCTAGTCTCCTCAGTTAAATACAAGCAATCAAGATATAAATACCAGTCCATATCCCACGTTGAAAACTGCTTTATCACTGACATATAACCAACAATTTTATTGTTTGATTCTACGACAAAAATAGTGACGGGAAGTGATGCTAAATGAGTTAACTGCTGTTGGTGTTGCTCAGAAAGCGTTAATTCATGACCTTCATAAGTAGCATGCGCTTTCATCAAGCATAAAATGGACCCCTTATCTTTAGCTTGTGCAATACGAATACAAAACGTCATATTAACTCCCAATAAATTTAGTGAAATAGATAACGGAAAAACGATGCGAGTAGCAACTGAATATTGAGTTTGCACCACATATTTAATCACTGCGGTGCAATCTAGATAAGTTGATATTACTTTTGAGCCTCAGAAACACGGCGGTTAACAGGGTAGCGCTCAAAATCTTCCCAGTAATGAATACCGCCAATCATTTCTTTTACGGCAAAACCTAAAGCAGATATTTTCAGACCCGCTTTAGTGGCACCATTACAGCCTGGCCCCCAGCAATAAACAACAAACAAAGTGTCTTTGTCGTATTTTGCAAATGATTCATTATTAATTTCACTATGAGGCATACTCACTGCTGTAATAGCATGACTTTTATCAAAAGCTTCTGCAGAGCGTACATCTAAAAGGATATAGTTATTATTTCCGGCTTTTATATCCGCATATACATCTGAGCAATCAGTTTCGCAAGCAAGCTTAGTTGCAAAAAAGTCGTTGGCTTTTTGAGCAGGTGCAGCTTGAAAAGAAAATGCGTTGTTATTATTTGACATAAATATCCCTTGTATCATGAGTAATTTTGGCTTGAGCCAAATCGTTTTGTTTAGGTGGGATTAATGTAGCGTTATTTAATAAAATTCAAAATTCATGATTTCTTAAGCCCGTGTTCGGCATAAATGAATGGGGATAATAAGGTGTTAATACTCTAGTGAAGAATGTGCAAGCTTGACCCGCAGATCTTCCGCCGTTGTAGCAGAAGCTGAGCATCGCACTGATATACGTTAGTACTAATAACAAATTATCAATGCGCGTTCTCCTATGAACATATTTCTATGCAAAGGTAGGAGAGGTAAAGACAGGCTCAAATGAACTCGCTTGTTGAATGTGGTTAAGCCTTTGTTCAAAGTCACTTTGCAGTGTATCAAATAAAAAGTTGCCCATACTGATACGCTTTACACCAAGTGTCGACAGTGATTTAAAATCAGGTAAATCAGGCATACACATTACATTTACAGGAAGTTTTGTGGCACAAACAACGGTTTGAATATCTTCTTCTTTTGTAATGCAAGGTACAAACAAACCATCCGCACCAGCGATTTCATATAGCTCCGCACGTTTTTTAGTTTCTGCCAACGCGTCTTCTTTTCCTAGTAAAAAAGTATCTGTTCTAATATTAATGAAGATGCTAATTTTATCTTTTACTAGTTGCTCCGTAATGGCTGAAAGGTACTTTGCAAAACTAGTCGCAGACGTTAGTGTTCGGGTTCCACTGACTTTACTATCTTCAATATTAATGCCAACAACGCCAACCTCTGCTAATGCTTTAATATAGGTAGAAGTTGTTAATGGGTCTTCACTGTACCCAGCTTCAATATCAACGGTAAGTGGTAACTTACTACAAGCTACAATGCGTTTAACGATAAATAACAATTCGTCAAATGCCATCTCCTCACCATCTTCATAACCAAGCATGGTTGCAATGGCTGCACTAGAGGTGCCAATGGCTTGAAAGTTTAATTGCTCAGCGGTTTTAGCACTTGCTACGTCCCATACGTTACAAATTAATAAGGGTGTTGCCTGTTGGTGTAATGCATTAAATTTAACTGTTTTCATCATAATTATCTCTCTTATGTTGGCCTTAAAGCGATTGTCGCGTTTAGTTATTGGACATAATTGTGCTGCCAGCGCCCCTTAAAGACCAATGATAAAAAACGGTTGTTAATATAAGCTGTACTTATAATACGAAGTATTAATGCCTAAGTAATAACAACAAGCCTAATAAAGCAAAGAGGAATTATTAGGCTTACTAAAGTGCTTACTTGAGTGCTTAACCCTTTTAACTTAGCTGCTTAAGTTGGTTAGCCAGACCTAAAAGATCTATGCCTTTATTAATATCAAACTGCATAAATGCTAGGATACTGTGCATAACAATGAGAATGCGCTGATAAGATTGTGGTTTTTGTTTTAGTTCATTATTTGCCGCCTCAAAACCGTGTGAATCATAGGTCATCAACAATTCAATAGCGTGTTCTTCAGGTGTGCGCTCTCTGGCTTTAGGTTGATACCCTAGTTCAGCGACAACTTTTTCCGCAACCGTCCACACAGACCAAGGGTTTTGACCAGTGATTAACTTGCCATCTTGAGTGACTTTCTCTAAATAAGTCGTACCTGCTTGAAATTGAGCACCTTGAGCAATGAGTTTATCGTCAAGTAAGAAAGGGAAGATTTTCTTGGCTTCAGGAATTAAAAAGAGTTCTTCTTCGTTGGTAAAACCGCTGACTTTTTTGTTGGCCAGTAACATGTCACCATTATCTAATTCAACGTTTACAAGTGCAGCTGGTCCATGGCATACAGCACTGACAACTTTGTTGTTTTGATAAAGTGTTTTAGCAATATTTTGTACGTCAGGGTTATCTGGAAAATCAAACATAGTGCCTTTTCCTCCAACAAAATATACCGCCTCATAATCGTTTGGGTTTACTTCTGCCAGCGCGATTGAGTTTTCCAACATTTGCTGAATAGACTCGTCATTTAAAAAAGCATAATCATAGGCGCCCATATCCTCGCCATCGATAACTACCGGAGCCTTACCTCCTTTTGGGCTAGCAACATCAACATGAAAGCCATTAGCAGTAAATACCCAGTATGCACGAGCTAATTCAGTGTGCTCATAACCTGTTTCTTTATCTTCTGCCATTTTATCTACGCTAGTAACCACCGCTAATATTTTACCTCGGTACGCAGGGATATTTTCGGTAACGTAAGGTAGATCATTTACTTGTGTTTGCTTTATTGCAACAAAGTGGGCTTTTTCAGGTAATAAACTTTTAACCCAAGTTTTGGCGCCGAATAGTGAACCCGATACGAGAACGATTAGAGTGAATAGGATAATAACTATTTTCTTAAGCATGAATATTGCTCCTGTTAATTTCAATAAAGCTAGCTTAATAAACAGTGAGTGAAATAAATGTGAAATGGTATTAATTACCTCGTTGCATTGCCCACATTTAGTTTAAAAGTGTCTCTTTGATATAGATGCCAGATCAGTTAGCTAACCTTGCATTGATAATATTGTAAAAGGTAGGAGGAATTATGAAGCGTTGGAAAAGTCACTGAGTTTAGGAAAAACATGCTTTCAGATGTTTTAAGAAATCACATCCTTGTGATTTTTATTTAAGGGCAATTGATAGTCTTATTCAGCAGCACCGAAGGAATCGACAAAGGACTGCAATCCTTCCTGAACTAATTCATAGGTTTTATCAATATTACTGGCAATATCGCCCTCTAATACGTTTAAACTACTGAGTATATCCTTAGCTTCAGTAAAACCCTGCTCGATACCGCCACGAATAACGTCAACAAAAGCAGTTAACGATTCTTCTTCGCTCATTTCAGGGTGTTGCTCTCGGTAAGAAGCAAAGAATTGAGTGCTCAAAGAAACAATACGTTCAGCCGTTGCTTCAGGGCTGAAATCAATACCCGATTCATAAGTTTCTTCTGCGCTGCTGTCAGTGCCTCCTGCTTTAAGCGCTTCATTTATTCCTTGCAAGGCGGTTTTTAGCAGCAGAGATTGTGGCTGATTACCAATTGTTCTGCTAACTTGCAACGATGACTCTATAATTGCAGCATTAAGTTGCTGTTTATTCGAGCCATAATTAGATTCTTGTACTCTTGCCATATTTCGCTCATGAGCAAGGTTTGACACATGCTGCCCCATAGGGCCGCTTTCTTTTTTATCTGGCGCCTTAGCCAAGGTCCGAACATCGTGGCCAAATGGTGCATTTGGGTTAATTGATGAACTCATAATACCCTACCTCAATTTATCAAATCCTACATAAAATGTATCGGCATTTTGACGTTTTACTTAAGCATTACCTGTATATTTTTCGTACGACAAAAACATATGCGATTAGACTTTATTCACAACTAAAGGTTTGACTGATATTTGACTACTATTTGGCTGCTAATTATAAGGTTTGGAGTGTGAGCTCCCTACTGAACGTCGCAATACCGTGCTCAGAAAAGCTCAATCACCAAGCCCGTTAAACGATAGTTCATTTACACAGTATAAGAAGTGAAAGCAATAAATGTAGTAATTTTACTACACTAATTGCTTTTTTCTCGTTTTATGCTACATTTTAATCAGTTATTACGTAAAAACATTACAAAACACTAAGCATGAATAAATAGAGGTTATTTAAATATGGAAAATCAACATACACATTTAACAGCTGAGAATGTAACTGAAGTGACAGCGTTTGATTATAGCAACGAGAACTTACCTCGTGACTTTGATATCCGTATTGAAGTTGCTGAACAACGTGAAATACTAGAACAGTCATAGTATAAATAAATTAAAGTATTCACGATGTAATTATGGATGCTGAACCAATTGACGTAATGTAATGGGTGAATGGTTACACGTTCAACGCTGTCACCTTGAAGAGCTACCTTGTGCCAGTAACTCTCACTGAGCACAATACGTATTGCTATTGTTTTATTGCTGTCGCGCTTTAACCAACCTTTCTAAATAACTTTTATCCAAGTGATAAACCGTTGATGCTTGAGAAGCACTACTCAATACTTTCTTAATAGATGAACCGTCCTTATTTACCTTGTAGAGATCATAAAATCCATGAACGTTCTGCGAGGAAAAGAAAACTTTAGAGCCGTCAACAGACCATGCAGGACCCCACTCGTAAATATCATTAGATGTTAATCGCTTTTGATTGGAGCCATCAATATTCATAAGGTAAACCTCTTGATTACCATCTCTATTTGAGAGGTAGGCAATTTGCGAACCATCAGGTGAAATTTTTGGCGACATATTATTTGTATCATCATTGGTAAGCTGAATTATGTTGCTGCCATCAATATTAGCAATGCTAATTTGGCTTGGGTTGGCTTTAGTTTGAAAGAGCAATCGCCCATCTTGCATAACTTCAGGGGAACGCCCCTGTAGTGCTTTTATTTGGCGCTTTTCAGTTCCGTCGGCATTCATCAACCACATCTCTTCTTGCCAATCTCCGTTTAAATCTTTGTATTCTCTGGCAAATATAATACTTTTTCCATCTAAAGACCAAACAGGAGCACTATCCCAAACATTTTTTACCTTGGTCAAGCGTCGAATGTTATTACCATCTATATCTGCTGTGTGAATAGACCAAGTTTTGTATTTATCGTACTTACCATAAAAAGCTATGTGTTTTCCTGAGGGAGAGACGGCTGGATAACCGTCGCCACCACTGTCTGGAGCATCTAAAACTTGTATGCGCGTCTTCCCTTCTTCATCACTCAAATAAATTGATTTACTCTTTGCATCTACATGCGAATAAACAATGGAAAAAGGCTGAGAGTTAGGTTCTTCGGTAATCTTACAGCCAGCCATTAAAACAAGAGTTGAGATGGAAATTAGTAATAACTTTTTTCCGACGAAATTTTTAGTCTGCATTCTACATAATCCATATTGTTAATATAATTTTAGGGGTAATATAAAGGTATCAATGAGAAAAACATGACGTTTCGCTGATTTTTCGTTGATTTTTAACCTCCTCCGAATTTATTAAGTGGTTTTGTATAAGTTGCCTAATTAATTCAGCTTTTGTTTTCCTTACTAGTTTTTCTAATGACAGCTTTGGTTTGTTTAGTTGAAAACTAAACACTATTTTACTGTGAACGGCTTCTATAATCTTTCAGGATTCATAACATCCAAACTCGATTAAACGATACCGTGACTGGCTCGGATGCCTCCACAGAGGTCAATTATGATTTAGTTGTTAATGAGTACTTAGTGCGCATTAGAGACATTAAGTATGGGCCCAACACTAGGTCAACTGATAGCCGAAAGCCGACATTACCTTTTCATCAAATAACAATAGCTCAGAGCCTAAAGCAATCATAAACTGAATGAGAACAAAAGATCACTCTGTGGGTATTGCTGACATTTTAAGTAATTATTTTCATATTCATCTCCAATACGCACTGAATAAACACACAACTGAAACAAGTTTCCCCTATATTCAGGAAAATGAGAAAATCGCTAACTTTTGTCCAATGATAATTTTAAAATAAATTTATAAGTTCTTTAACTAGATAAGTTTTATTGGATTTGCTATTAATAGTGAAAATACAAAAATGAGCGACTTGTAAGCAGGAAAATGGCAAATCGCGCACTATTAAATTGTTAGGCCTCAAGGATAGTATGCTGACTCCTGCTCAAAAATTAGAAACAATTAAAGCTTTCGGTTTGATTGCAATGACAGTCGGTGGTAGTGAACTAAAAGTCAATTGGGCGATGAATTTACTTGAGCAAGGGGTCGAAACCGAAAACCTTTGTGTTTTGGCGTCTTTGTTAAATCCACTAAATGAATTTGAAGTTGATGAATATTTCAATATTGTTATATCGGAGTTAGATCTAATATCTCCTATGCCTGTAGAAGCTGTAGAAGGCTACGCTAAAATTTTAGCCCATGAAGTTATTAGAGGTGTTCTTTCTCCGGAAATCGGAGCTTCAAAGATATATGATGCAAATGTATTTCTAGATTACCCTGAATCATTTGCAGAATATACTATCTATGAAGACGAATGGTATTGTGAACATATTAATGGTTGGTCTAAAGAAAAAAGGCGAGAAGAAATAATTAAAGCCTGTAAGGTTTCATATGGTTTGCTTGGATACCCTTGTATAAATAAGGCCTAACACATACTCGGCCTTACTCCTGTCAATAGCCGAGTATGTTCTTTTAGCTGCCGTTAGGCAGCTAGTTGTTTTTCAATCAGTAGCATCATTTACTTCGCTATGTCGGTTAGCCATTAAACAAACGTTTACAGCAAACACATATTGAGGCTCTCTTAGTGTGATCTCATCACTGCCTGTTTTGTCATTCCATTAGTTAAACAGGGGCACTAGACATTTATCGGTTAACCCTAATCTGGCGCTATTCAAGCAAGATGACTCAATGTTTTTCAACAAGGTTCAGTTAGTTCCAGGCTCAGCTAAGGTGTAAACGCGTTTACTTATTGTCTGAGTTGCGGTTAATGCGCACCAATGGCGAGTCTAATCAAGCTGATGGGCTTAAACAACTTGGCATATGAGTCATCAATTTTGTTTCAGTTCACAAGATAAGTGATGATTCGCTTGATGCTCTTAATTATCCAGTTAGGTGTACAGCTCACGCCATTGTGCGACTTAACCCTTTAAAAATTTCTTTTCATCGAATACCTTTTTATCTCTTAGCATGAAGTAAACACAGCGACCTATCTTATGAGCTAAGGCTGATAGTGCTTTGGCTTTGTTCATGCGTTTTTGTAATTTCATTAAGTAACGTTTCGCTTTGTCATTATTACGTAAATAAAGTACCGCGGCTTCACCAAAGGCCCATTTCAAATAGCCGTTGCCAATTTTGTTGCCACTGGTACCGTAAACTTTGCCAGCAGACTCTGCTTTGCATTTCACTAATCGTGAATAGGAGGCAAACTTTTGCACAGAGGTGAAGCGTTTGATATCACCAATTTCATATAAAATGGTTAAGCCTATGATTTGCCCTATACCTGGGAAAGTGCGAATGATGTTGCCTAGTACAGGGAAATCATCACGCGCTTCTTTTTCAATGAATGATTCAACGTGTTTTAATTCTCTGATGTAACAATCGAGAATATTCATTTCAAACGTTATCATGCGTTGAATAACAGGGTTATTATAGTGATGACGTAGTCCTTCGCGAGCACTCACATTTTTCAAATTAAGTGACTGCGCAGGTAAGTTATATTGACTATCAGTATTAACTACATGGGCTTTTAAGCTAGCGCCATGCCTCATAAAGTGTGTACGTCTTCGAAGAAAATCACGCGTAGCACGGTATTCTTTGGGGTAGTTATAGGCTAATGGAAAGTTACCCCCTCGCATCAGGCTAGCTATTTTGTATGAATCAATTTTATCGTTTTTGGCTTTACCGCCATGAATGGCTTTCATATACAGCGCATGGCCTAAAATAAATTCCACCTTGATATCACGACAAAAATCACTCACCCAATACCAACAATGCATACATTCAACGCCAACGACTATCTTGCCTATATAAGGTTTAAGTAGTTGATGTAATTTTTTGGGGTCGGCTTTTATTTTTTGGTGCAATACCTTTTTACCACGCTCATCTAGGATACAAACGTATAAAAGTCGTGCATGTAAGTCGATTCCACAATAATATTGGTGAAAAGTAGTATAGAATTTCATAGAGCTTTCTCCTTTTTGGTTTGGTCGCCTTAAAGTTTAGCTAAACGCTAAACTTTGGGGAGAAGGCTCAATTAGTATCAAGCTGTTAAATCAGGACAAATAGGTTTAATGCAGATTTTCAATATTAGTAGCATAAATACAGACTTTGGTATATTTCGCGTATATTGCAAAGCCTGAAGCATAAATCAATAATTTACGAACTCACTTTTGAAGTTTGCACTCCAAAATATAATTTAATTGCCAGTAACCTATTAACGCATTGAGCGAACTAATATTCATAAAAACAATTAGAGAACAATATGTTAGAAACACATTCAACAAAAAAACATTTAGTAAAAATAACTTTCTTTCTCTTCTTGTTATTGCATACGGTGGCAAGTCAAGCCATTATAATGCGTCATGACACTGACCGTGACCAGTACTTACTAGACCCCTATGATTATCAATCGGCGATTAATGCTGCGGGAGATAATCGTGCCCCCAACCTTTGCTCAGCTACCCTTATAGCACCACGCTGGGGATTAACTGCAGCCCACTGTATTGATGAAAAACTAGGTCAGAGTGTATCGAAATTTGGCAAGTTGACCATTCTCGGCGAGTTAATTGCCATCAAAAAAATCCACCCTCACCCTGCATATGGAAACAATATTCACGATATAGCTTTGATTGAACTACACGAGCCTATTTATAGCATACAGCCGACACCACCTTACGAAGGGTCAGATGAGCTGGGAGCAACACTAAAATTGGCAGGGTACGGCGATATTGGTAATGCTGTGGATGGGTTATACACGTTTAACGAACCACTCCCTCTTCGAGGTGCCGACAATGTCGCCTCGCTAGTGAATGAATATCACTTGGGATTTATTTTTGAAAATCCGGCTGACGGCAATAGTTTACCGTTGGAAGGAGTTAGTGGTCCTGGCGATAGCGGTGGACCAGCATATATAGAAACTGGCGCAGGACGTTATATTGCAGGTGTAAGCTCAAATGGAAATTGGCGCTATGGCGATTATGATTATTATACAAGAGTTAGCCAAGAACTTGGCTGGATAAAAGAAGTCATGAAAGAGGAATATCCGGGAGATTATTCCGGACCGCTTTATTCTGAGGTAGAAAATAATGACATAGTACAAGACTACGATAGTGGTGGCTCGTCAAACCCAATCCATTTGTTATTTATTGGCTTGCTATGGTTATTTGCACGTCATCGAATAATTAAAGTGTCGAAATAGAACTAGCGAAATCAATTTTCAACTAATAAATAATTTACAGCCATTCTTATAGTATTTAAAGTTATAAAGCAGTGCTGTGTAAACGTAAATATTAGCTACATATTAAGATAGTTGACTTTATAGATAGGGTCGTAATTGTAAGAGATGTTTACAGTTAAAATTCAAAGTGCTTATTGTTTATCTTCGATTAATAATTTTCGATATGCCGATGGACTATGACCCACTATTTTTTTAAACGCGGTATTGAATGTCGATTTGGAATTGAAACCAACATCAAAGGCAATACTCGTGATTAACTTGTCGCTATCGTGTAGAGCTTTCTTCGCTTCTTCTATTCTAAAGCCATTAACGAACTGGAAAAACTTGGTCTGTAGAAATTGAGAAAGTGTTTCTGAAATGTGGTTTTCAGTTTCAGAGATGGATTCAGATAGCTTATTTAGCGATAAGTTATCTTGCAAAAACAACTTATCCTCGATCATTGCCCGCTCCAGCTTTGATGCTATCAATTGCATCTTTTCAGCACTAAGTAAAGCCGTCCTAGGTTGACTAGCACGAGGCAAAGCTTTCTCAGATTCATTAAGCACTTTTTGGCTTAGTGCCTGCTGTATAAAAATAGCCAACGCAAAAACCTCTAAAATTGGCAATAACTTCCCTGAGCCAAACCAAAACCAGCCTAGCGCACCAAGAGAAAACTCGATCGCATACATTAACCATACCGCCCCCCAAATTAGCAGTACAGGTGAAAACCACTCTAATGCACGTTGTTCAATGTCTGAAAACCGCTCCAAGAGTTGTTGACGATGAGAGTTATGGAGCTTGAACGCCATGACTAAGAATAAAACGGTAAATGAAATAAATATCAAGGTGGTGAATAAACAAGTCAGCACTGCTATTTGCCAAAGCTCAGGGTCTCTTGTTGATGAATTCGCTAAAGCCAGCTTTTCCGCAGGGCTGATCATAAAAATAAAAGGAATCATAGCCAGCAATACAAGAATAGGTCCTGATAAGGCCAGTGCCCATACTTGTTTGCTTATAGCCTTATCTGGTGACATGGTTGCATGAGCATAAAAATAGAGCGCGGGCCCAAGTAATACTCTAAACGGAAATTGTGCGCCCGCTAGGGCTGGCGCATAAACATAAGCACCTGAATAGATAAAAAGCTCACCTGACAAATGTATCAGCAATAATAATAACAAGCCTTTAAGGAAAACGTTTTGCCTTTGCTTAGGCCTTTTAAATACGTCTAATAAAGCAATTATTGTCATTCCCATCATGCAGGAGTAGATAACTGTGGGAAAAAGGTTGACCATTTGATTACCGAAGATAATAATTTTTATGACTCCTTGTCATTATAAAACTAAAATTCAGCTGAATCCACACACCTTCAAATAAGCCGATTAATATTCTAAAAAATCCAACCACTATACAGTTCAGTTAATACCGAATCACGAGCAAATTACGAATAAATTAAGCCAGTAAATAACGAGTACTGCTTGGCTATACCTCTAAATAAATTGAGCCAAAACAAACTTTATTAGTTACTGTTAATTTATTGATAAGACACGTTTGTTTAATCATTTGGCATGCTGACGTCATCATTTGGAAGCTTTATTCCCATGGTTAGTAGCCAAATACCAACGCCCAGCTCAAAAAGAGCACCAGGAAAAAGCACAAACATAGTTTCATGAGGTAAATCAGGTATCAGCAACTTGGCTACGGGATAAAGAATCAAACTCGAATAAGTAATTATTCCCCATACTGACCATGCTCTTGGTATGTAACGCGTTTTATAAAACAAATAAAAGGTAATGATTCCGGCAAATCCCATAAAGATCCAGCTGTATTCATATGCAGGCACTCTAAAACTTGCAGCGATAACTACGATGCTATGTAATTGCTCCAAATCAAACTTTTCTAAAAGATATGTTTTATTCGATAACGCCAGCATCGCCAAGCTGATAACAACAGCAATTCCACCAATAATTATCTCGACTAATCTAAGGCACAAGGCTGTTTGTGCTAGTTGTTTATTAACTGACTTTAAAACCAGATAAAATGACATAGAAGCCATGACAACACCAAGAAACATGATTGCTTCTGCCGCGATTCCTAGTCGAAAATGCATTTCGTTTTCAAAGAGACTGTTTGCTTGAATAGCGCCAATATCAGATAACTGAGTATTCAATAAAAAGTTCTTAACCAAGCCAGCGAGGGTGAAAATAACATAAGACAATCCTGCTATTCTGGCGTAAAAGTGTTGAATATTTCTTTCAGTTTTTGTATTCATTTTAATTCTCTAGTGGGGTTAACTTAATGGACTTGTTATAAGAAAAATTGGCGCCTGTATTAGCATACGGCTAACTCTCAGCGCTTAACTACTCGGCAAAGGCTTGTTCGTATGACTAGGCTGTCTCGAGTTCAACCTGCTCTATAGAGTCCTTTTGTTTTGGTTCTGATTTACTGAGATGCCCTTAAAAGTTAACCAAAGACCAATAACTACTTCAAACAGTGCACCGGGTGCCATAGCATAAGCCAACTCTGATGGTGGGTTATGTACAATGATATTGATCAAACCATAGGCTATCATCGTTGAATAAGTGAAAATCCCCCAAGCAGCTAAAGCTCTAGGAATATAACCGGAGATATAGAATAAATAACAATAAGCAACAGCACCAACACCCATAGTAAACAATAGGATGTAATAACCAACGCCTCCTAGTTTTCCAAAAAACCTCGCTAATGCCTGTAATTGTTCTGGTTGAAAGGCTTGTAAATAGTCAGCACCGCTTAACAGCATCAATATCGCTAAATAGAACATAATAACAACACAGCCCAAAACAGCTTCTGAAAACCTAAAGAGTAACCCGAACAATGCGAGGCCTTCATTCACAGGTTTTAAAATAAGATAAAGTGCCCACGAAAGTACCATAACCAAGATAAACATTAAGAACTCGATCGCCAGACCAATTCTAATAATCCCCTCTTGACCGACAATGTTGTCAACTGCATTCTTTGCTTTTAATAACCCCCCTAGATCAAAAATAGCACTGGGGATCAGCGATAATACAATTATAAGTACGTATGTTATCCCAGCAATAATGGTGTATTTATTTTTCACGTTAGTTGAAGCGTTAGTCATATCATTCCTGTTTTGAGTAATCAGTTTTGAGATGAAAAGTACTCCAATTTAGTCGCTGGGGCGTCTTAATGGGCATATTCGAACGTATTTTTGCAGTTATTTATCAAAAAATTACATTTTTACGATTTTTGAGGGGGTCGGTATTCGAGGTATTTAGTTTTTAGCTTTTAGTTTTTAAGCGCGTGGGGATTTGTGGCTTTGGAAAATTATTTCTGTTTGGCGGCGGAGCAAATAGGTGAACTACTGCTTCGCTTGAACAAACACTGAAATAAATGAAAATGTGTACCCATTCCTATCATGGCGGTACACATGATGTACCTTTAATTCGGGTGAATATTAGTACCTGCTTCAATTAACGCTTGGTAAAAGTCTTCAATATGGCAAGTTTCTTCAAGTTCACAAATCACTCGATACTTTTCGACTGCAGGTTGATAACCTTGCAAAGCAGCCTTAAATAACCAGTATGCTGCGGTTTGAACATCTCGCGCTTCTTCACTGCCGTTGAAAGTTAGATAAAGCTCAGCTAAGTTGGTCTGCCCTGGTGCATAGCTAAGCTCTGCCGAACGTTTCAATCGTTCAAATGCTTTCTCGTATCTATTTTCAACATGAGCAGCTTTTAGCAGTGCAACTCCTTGATCATTTTCACGTTTACCGGGAATAAAGAGCCATTTTTCTTTTGCGACTATCGGGTTAGTCACAGCATGGCCAGCAATCATGTAAACGGCTCTATTTCCACCAATCATAGCAAACTCAGGCCGCACGACACGATAAATAAAGCCTTGCTCAAATAAACTATTTAACTCCTTAGAGGAATAGTGCTGTCGCTTTTTTTCGAAATAATCAAAGTTGGTACTGTGACCAAACAGAACACCATCATTTAATGATTTTTTTAATGGGTAAAAGTAATTACCAAAGCTAAGAGAAACTGTACCACCAGTAATATCAACGATTTTAGCAATACGGTAATTTTGAAGCGGACGTCGGTCACCAGCGCTATTTCGATAGTCTAAATAATAAAAGTCATTCACTTTAGGGGCATTGATATACACTTGGCTTTGACGATGTTTTTCTTGCTCTTCTGAAAAATAATAACTAAGTAGCAGTATGATAATTATGCTACCAGTAAAGGTGCTAAGTAATCGAAGTTTGTTGAAAAATGCCAAACTAAAGTCAGAAAAAACCAGTTGTCGATCAGATTTGTTATTGGTAACCTCGGCAAGATTTTTACACGCTAAGCATTGAACTCGGGTATCTCGTTTTACTGGAAAAATAGGCAAGTATTCAAAAAAATAGAAACCATAAGTAATTACTGAATTAACACTATGTTGCTGGCTACCGCAACAAGCACAAAGCAACTTGTCGGTTATGCCTAGATTCACAGTTGACTCACGATAATCCATTATCAAAACCTATTGTTAATTGATGTTGTTAGTTAATATTTTTTATAGCGGTTATTTTTATAACATTCGTTTATAAAATAGACAAGAACTTTGTACTAATAGCTTCGTAGTTTGCTTGTCTATTTAATATTTTCTACTTACAACATGCGATTGAAGCTTTTTTCCCAAGTTGTCAACGCGGTGGTGACGACAAATGATTTAAAGCGTACCGACCCTATTTATTTAAGAAATAGACCAACAATGCTACTGATAAGTTTTGGAAAAAAGCCTAGAGGCTCAACAATCACCCCTTCTAAAACAACTTTTTCTGGCTCATCTAATTCACTAAGCTCTGTATTCAACGCCGCTAAATCTGATACTGTTAATACTAAAGAAGCTTCTTGAGGTTGGTATATCGTTCCTATCTCATAATATTCACCAGCACTATTTTTCATTTCAATATGTGAGCCTAATATGGCACTAACAGTATTTTTATGAGTAAATGCGGTTAAACGACTGATGCTCGCTTTGTAATCGTGCCAGTTTTTAATATAAACATAACCGGGGTAAAATGTATCACCAGTAAGCAACCACTTGGTTTGATAATCGTAAATTGAAATTGCTTGTTCTTGATGACCTGGAGTTGGAATAATAGTAATGCTACGACCACCAAGCTCGATTATAGCAGGCTTATTTGGCCAGTCCTCAAAGGCAAAAAAGTCGTTAATACCTTCTGCACTTACTGGTACTACCGTTACCTTTTCTTGGTCAATAAATTGATCATCACCGCCATAATGATCACTATGGCTATGAGTGTGTATTACCAGTATTTCACGCTCAACGCCTTGCTCTTTATCAATGTGTTTCTTTTGTAAAGCCTGCACTGTTTTATATACAGAAAGCTCTTCAACATCATCTGTTGCTCCCGTATCAATAACCAGTATTTTTTCATCCCCCACCAATACATAAATAAAAGGGGCCTCATAGGTCAGGCACTTACTCTGGCGCAGGATATAACTTGAATCACTATATTGAAACACCTCAACGGCAGGATCTTTGTTAGTACTACAGTCCTTTGAGCCATGAATCCATTGCTTTTGTGTTAATAAAGGCAGTAAGTTTTCTGTAGCTACATCAGTGTTTTTTTGTTGTTCACCCGCTTCAACTACGGTGGTAAAAATAATTAATGAGAGGGTAAATAATAAAGTGTTTTTCATAAGTGTCCTTATCAAGGTATAGCGTTATTAAAGCGATTTAATACATGCATAATTATAATGCTTACCCAGATAATGAAAGTTCTATGCCAAACTTAATTATGTTTATTTAGTTAACATTATCAAAGAACTAGATGTTTAGTGAAAAAATCAGATAGGCTGTTATGTTCGGTTTTAAACCGCCGTGTTCGAATCTGTTTGCTGTATTCATAGTGAGCCAGAGTTGAATTCCAGCTTAGCATCACGATATAGTCGTCAACGAAAGACAGCTGTTCTGAGGCAGTCCTGCTAACTTCACGTAAGTATAGCGCGTTAGCTCACCTTGCCTCTAAGTCTTTAAATTTCGCTAAGGAATCACGTTCTTATACTGATTGGTATTAAATATGTTAAATCACTCTGTTAGAATAGCAGCCTATTGATTAAAGAATACCGAGACAGCATGTCAGAATTTAAAGCATTTTCACTTTTAGAGTCAATTATTGACCGCGTTAGCCTTAAAGGCTATAAGCAGCCAACACCGATCCAAGAAAATTGTATCCCTCCCCTTATTAATGGCAATGATCTTCTAGGTATAGCGCAAACAGGCACAGGAAAAACTGCGGCTTTTTCATTGCCTATTATCAATAACTTTGCGCGAAATAAAATTGATATTAAAGCGAAGAGCACACGTTCACTGATACTAACGCCGACACGAGAACTCGCCTCGCAAATAATGCAAAACATTGATGACTATTCTGAAGGTTTAGGGCTTAAAACTAAGGTTGTCTATGGCGGTGTAGGAAGACAAGCGCAAGTTGACGCTATCGCACAGGGATTAGACATTTTAGTGGCCACCCCTGGCAGGTTGTTAGATTTAATGGCAACTGGCGATATAGATTTTAAAGCGTTAGAAGTCTTTGTATTAGATGAAGCTGATACCATGCTTGATATGGGATTTTTTAACGATGTTCAAAACATCATAGCTAAATTGCCCAAAAAACGACAAACGCTATTGTTTTCAGCGACTATGCCTGCGGAAATAGAAATACTTGCCGAGGCGATATTAACTGAGCCACGTAAAGTCGAAATTGCTGCCCAAACTGTTACTGCCGATTTGGTTAATCAAAGTGTCTACCACCTTGATAAGTCCAACAAAGTCCCGTTACTGTTTGATATTTTGCAAAACCCTGATCATGAAAAAGTGCTTATCTTTTGTAAAACAAAGTATGGCGCAGACATCATTGTTAACGAACTAGAAAAAGCATCAATAACTGCCGCTAGCCTGCACAGTGGTAAAACACAAGCTGTTAGAGAGCAAGCGTTACAAAACTTTAAAGCCTCTACTTTACGCGTATTAGTGGCAACTGATGTCGCTGCGCGTGGCATTGATGTTGATAATATTACCTTAGTCATTAACTATAACCTGCCAGAAGACCCAAGAAACTACATACACCGTATAGGCAGAACGGCTCGTGCGGGCAAAAGTGGCATGGCGATTTCATTTGCAGTAGAAAATGATATGAGACAATTAGCTATAATTGAAAATGGCATAGGGCAAGCCATTCCTGTTGTCACAGAGCAGCCTTTTCATAAAGAGTTTTCAAAAGCGCCGATACAAGATAAGAAAAAAAAGAAACAGGTTAAAAAAACAGCTAACAAAAATAGTAGCTCAAGAAGAAAGAAAAGGTAAAGGACTTACATCTCCCTTCTCAGATTAAAGCTTCTAACATTAGCTAGGAGCTTTATTCTTTGCTTGGCATCGCGGTGGCGATTGCACACAAAGACCGACGCCCCCCCGCACCTCCCCTTGGAGCTCACTCAGCAGAACATTCAACTTATAAACTGGATTTATCCACGTTTCTTCGCTTCTCTAGCCATTGGTTCAATAATAACGACAGTACGATAAGTGAGCCGCCAAAGGCTAAGCGAGTAATATCTGCATCACGATTCCAAATCAATAAATTAACGATAATACCAGCAGGGATCAGTATGTTATTCATAATAGCCAGTGCACCGACATTCACCAAAGTAGCACCTTTATTCCAAGCAAAATAACCTACACCCGAGGCGATTACCCCCAAATAAACTAATATACCCCATTGCAACTCTGTGCTTGGTAGTTTACTGGCATCACCAAAAATTAAATAACAAATACTGGCCACACCAAACGCGCCGATGAAAAACCAAGCAAATATTGCTTTTTGATTGATAGACTGTGTTAACTGCTGGGAAGCCATTAACCGTTTATAACAGACTTGGCCAGTAGCAAAACATAAATTAGCCAACTGCACTAACATCAAACCAATAATAAAGTCACCATCGACGGAGTTAAAGCGAATGGCAATAGCACCCGAAGTTGCAAGTAATGCGGTTACCATAAAGTTGAGGTGGAATTTTCGCTCAAAAGCATCATTTAACAAGGTGATATAAATAGGAGTCATCACCGTAAATAATAAGACTTCAGGTACAGACAAATACAAAAATGACTGATAATAAAAGACGTACATTAAGCCCAATTGGATTGCACCAATAGCCATTAAGCTCACTGCGGTTTGTAAACTTACTTCCTTTAATTTTAAAAAGGGTAAAAAGACTAGCATAGCCAAACCAATACGCATTAATACCGAGAACCAAGCATCAACCTGCCCCGCTAAATACACGCCAATTAAACTAAATGAAAAAGCCCACAATAAGGTAACCGAAATAAGATATGACATTAAAACTTAACTAGATGATATTTTTCTCCATTGTAAACAACAATTAATCTCAAACGTAGATATTTAAAATTTACATTGACCTTTTTTGTGTAACTAAAGGCCATCACCTGTGTTTAACGATTGTGTTCCTGCTTGACATATCAGGGGCGGCTACAACTAAAGAGCGACGTAATGCTGTTATGCTCATGGTAAAAATATTCCTTGTACAGCAGCAGATATCATATTTCTAGTGTTGAATTGATAGATTTGAGCTTTTATTGCCTAGTGTCACTCTGGCAGCTACGCGAAAAGGAGAACGAGCGGAGGCAAGCTCACTCTTCTTCCTAATTGATATTACCGCCGCAATAACTGCGTATTAGTAAAGACCAAAGGTTCAGGTTCAGGTTAACAATGCTTGTTCAAGTTTGTAGTAACTTAAAACTGATTTAACTGTTCAAACAATTGCTCAATATTTTTGTCAATGTCAGCTAAATCTTCTTTATCGTTTACTGATAATTTATCGTAGCCTTGCTCTAAAATAGAATCAATTTTGTCGAAAATGCCATTAACAGCTTCGTCTGCGACATTATTTTTTTCAAACAGAGCGTTGAGTTGCTGATTAAGGTCATCTAATGACTTCTTCTGTTTAGTGCTAAGCTTTGAAGTAAGTAAGCCTTCACTTTGCTGAAATAAGCTATCTATCTCTTCACTAAATCCCTGTTCAAGCTTCAATTCCTCCGCGCCCAATAACTCATCAAGTTTTGTATCAATCGCTGCTAACTGCTCTTTTTCGGATGGGGTTAGTTGCTTTTCAGCCATGTTAAATATTTTATCTATTCTATCAAATAACACGTCAGCACTTTTTTGCTCAAGATCAGATGGTGAGTTTTTACTAAATAGCTCATCAAGTTTTGCATAACTTTCATTAAGAGCTTTTTGTTGTGCAGGTGTGATATGCGACTGAAATATAGAATCAGCTTTATCAAATAAGACATCGATATCGTTGCTAAGATTCGCTTGCCGAGAAATGCTGACACTCACCTCTTCAGTTGAATTACTTGTTAATCTCGACGCTTTGTTTTGCTCATTCACCTGAGCACTAACCATATTGTTTGTCGTAGTATTAACTAACCCTGAGTCAATACTTGGTGTGATTCTCATAATATATCCTACGGACTATGGTAAATAGATTATTGAATAAACTAACAAAATAATAACAGCGGTTACATATAGTTTAGTATCGCAAAGTATCCAAATGTAACGCCTGAAATTTAACCCCCATAAATCAATTACTTAAGAGAAACGTTAGCGTGTTATCGATATTTATTGAGTATAAAAAAAGGATGGTAATTCTCAAGGGGTTACATACCCTCTAATTAATTCCTGATTCATTCACTCGCTAAAACAATTCAAAGAATAACAAGCACCCAGCCGGCTTATTAAAACGCCGGAGTGAGGCACAATATTCACGTATTGCCATCATGGATGTGCCTTCATTGCTGTTACGTGGAAGATTTTGTGCTGAGTGTAGGATTACGTTTGATGTAGCAGAACCGAGAGGTTCCAAAGGGAGTAAGCCAAAGTGGAGATAGTCTCACTCTGGCTTCTGGACGTCGTCGCCACTGCGGCAAAACATTTAAATTGACTCTGACCTCATTTATTTTCTAATTATTTACCTTAGTGACTAACGTTCCACAACTTTTAGCATGTGCCATTGCAACATTCGCCCCTTTTTTCAGAGAATTAATAAAAACTATCGACGCTTTCAAATCATCCGCTAGATAGGCCGACTCAGCATTTTCTAATATAACTTCAGCCGTATAATAAGCATCATCACAATCACAGCTATCAGCAGCATTCAAAATAGATTGAGCATTATATTTTAGGTCACTCGCAATATCACCGACTTGGTCAAAATCATTTGAGTCAAGGGCAACATTTGCTTTAATAATAAGTTGATTTATTGATTCTACTGCAACAGTACAATCATTTGCTCTTACAGGGGTTATAGAGATAAAAAGAAAACTTGTAACAAGTAGTATGGCTTTTATTAACGGTGATTTATTCATTATGCATTTTTCCCATATTTTTTATTTTATTATAGTGTGGTTAAAAAACAATCGACTAACTAATGTTTTAACATAGCCATAACAAACTAGCAACACATACAAGATAAACTGTCAAACAGCTATAGGTAACTAGGTGTAACATAGCGTGACGAACTATATATTTAAGAGGTTCACATATGACTTTATACTTGCCAAGAAACTTGAAGCCTCTTTGTTTGTGGTAATAAACGCCAAAAACTATGAACTTACATAAGGAAATAGTTGTAATAATAAATGAGCTAAGAGTCTTTACGAACCCCACAAAATTTAAAGAAACAACTGATCAGCACACTATTACTTATTTGAATATACCTGCCAGTTTTAGTCCATGAAAAGCGACTCTCACCTTCATATCTATGCTGGTCAACAGATAGCTTTGGAGTTTAATTCTCTATCTGGCGTCTCGGTGGCGACAGCACCCAAAGTGGCGTTACACGCAGCTCTCTTTAAATTATCCCCTTTGGAATCCCCGTGGCGCGGATTCTTCAACTCATACACTCAAATTCAATTATTAATGCATCGCAATTTTGATCTTAGATTCTCAATAACTTCTGTGCTCACCCAATACAAATTTGGTACTTCGGTTTCATCGTTAGCTGCTGGCAAGGTCAAATTCAAAATTAGCTGCCTTCAGGCGTGACGGTTCAAGTCCGTCCTCCGGTACCATTTCAAGTTTTTATAGCTTGAAAACAAAAAAACAGCAATTAGCTGTTTTTTTGTGTCTATAATTTGACTTTTTTTATGCAGGTAAGGCCGTGTTTGTGCTTGCTAATTAACAGAAACTAAAGCTTTATTAGCTAATGTGTATCTGACCCATTTATTCTTCTGACTTTGGCTGCAAGTTTTTTAACCATCTCAAACCGTGTGCCGCTACCAGAGGAGACGAATCGCTATGTCCATAGTCCTCAGCAACAACGTTCTCTATTGAAGCGATTCCCTTATATTTTTTATTGCTTAGTTGGCTAACAAAATCTTCAACAAATGGCGCTTGTCTCTCTTTCTCTAATTCACCATAAGAAGTTAAGACATTAATCCCAGACTGTGGATTTTTTAAAGCGGCATGTTCTTGAGCAAAGAGTGTAGGAACTTTCTCGTCCAATGGACTACCTAGAATGTAATTTTTAAATGTATCGGGTTGTACCATTAGTGCGTAAACACCAAATACTCCACCAGCGGAAAAACCGAAATAGGTTCGATTGTTCGGTTCGGTTCGGTAATTGCTTTCTACAAACTTAAAAACATCTTTGCGAATAAAAGCCAGATGTGTATCAGCTTGGCCAAATTTTATTTTGGGATGTTTTTTACTAACGGTTTTCTTAAATGTGTAATCCATATAACGACTGACATGAACCCCATATTGTTGCCTTAAATCCTCTGAAATGTCTTTCTGCCAGGAGATGCCTACTAAAATTACATCTTCCATAATCATGTATGAGGCAGATGATAATAATTCGATATGCTCGACGGCATCTGTAAAGTAAACAACCGGGTAGTTTTTGTCCTTATTTTTCGCGTAACTATCGGGTAGTTTGATGAGTAGCTCGTATTGTTTATTCGATACAGTATCTTTAATCGGAATAACTTGTGTTCCAGGCATAGAATATAATTTGTACTCACTTGCTCCAACATTGAAGAAAGGTAACAAAAACAAAAAAACTAAAATCTTTTTCATATAAAATCACTCACTTGTAAATTGTAAAATTGCTTGACAGGTCCTTGCTATAAATCAACACAGGGTTAATAAAAACCTATGTTGTGAAAAAACTACAGTTGAGAGGGGTTATAAACAACTTAAATCTTCTTAAATCTTCCTAAATCGCAGCTATTGGGCAACCTAAACAACAGATAGACACCCGTAATTAACCACTGTTATCAAACAGCTAGGTTGCGCAGTTGATTTTACATGCCTTGTGGACAATTAAGGAGGTATAAGGTTCAGGTAGCATAACTGGGTCTCATAATTTTGACTTAAATGAAAGTCTATTTAGGGGAAAGCTGCTTTAGTTAATGTTGATGTTGATGTTGATAAAAACACGATTAACGACAGGTCAGTCAGGTTAAAAACAAAGATTACATTTGTAGATGTAGGTATACTCTCCCAACAATAAAATAATCTTTACTCTTTGGATACATTTTTGGAACATAGTCAGCAATATCAACTGGGTTCGTGGATACTTTGCCCCCAAACCAATACCCTTTCGAATAACATTGACAGAAATAAAGCTGACGTACATTCTATCGACAATAAAAGCATGCAAGTGCTGTTGTTTTTAATTCACCATAGTGGAGAACAGGTCACTAAAGGCCAGATTTTTGAACATGTCTGGAAAGATAGTTTTGTGGCAGATGACATACTATCTGTAGCGGTGAGTAAAATACGAAAAGCATTGGGCGATAATGCACGCAGTCCGACGTTTATCAAAACCCTGCCGGGTGTGGGCTATACATTAATTGCTAAAGTTAAAAAACTAGATAAGCCTGAAGAGGAGCCTAGTAAAAGAATTGCCTTCTCTAGTATATATAAGCCAAGTATCACTATAGGCATCATAACCTTATTGCTAATAGCCACATCTCTGGCGATGTATTTCATCAACACGAATGAAGACTCACTTGCTAATCGAATTAATATCAACTCCATTGCAGTATTGCCTTTTGATGATCTTAGTTCAACGCAGGATAATCAGCATTTTACCGATGGATTGTCCGATGCCATTATTAATCAGCTTTCCCAAATTCAACAATTGAAAGTGATCTCTCGCTATTCTTCTTTTACTTTTCGTGGAAAATACAACGCAACAGAAATAGGCCAATCATTGAAGGTAGATGCTTTACTGGATGGAAGTGTGCAAACCATGGGCGATCAGGTTCGCATTAATGTCAGAATATTTAGGACAAGTGATAGTCAACAACTTTGGTCTAAAACCTTTGACAGTGAAAATGAGGATATATTCACCCTACAAGACAATATCAGTGCCGCTATACAAGAAATAATCCAACCGGATTACGCACAAAAAAATAGCATTAGTAGCCAAACACAGACTAAAAAAATTAATGCGCAGGCGTACGAATGGTATTTGATGGGGCAATATCACTGGCGACAAAGGAACCCAGTATCCCTTTCCAAGGCAGTGACTTATTTTAAACATAGTCTGGAGTTAGAACCTGAATATGCCGATGCACATATCGGTTTAGCGATCACTTATGTGGGTCTTCATCACTCTGCAAATTGGAGTGAAAAAAAGTCATTCGATAAATCATTGCCCCATATAGAGAAAGCCCTGGCTTTAAAGCCGAATTCACCAACAGCACTCGCGACTCAAGGTATGCTCTTGACCCTCAAAGCGGGCTATGAAACAGGTTTTGCTGATGCTGACTCAGCCTTGATTCAACAAGCACATCAAGCTTTCTTAAGTTCACTTGCCTTAGATGATAATGCCACTACTCACCGGTGGTATAGCTTATTGCTAAAGAAACTAGGTAATGAATCACAAGTCATTTTGCACCTGAATAAAGCAATTAAACTTAATCCATTGTCAGCGTCTTTAAAGCGATCACTCAGTAAATATCTGCACACCATAGGAAAACCAGATTCAGCGCAAAGAATGTACCAACGTACTTTAATTCTAGAGCCAAATCATTTCTCTCGTGTAGTTGATTTAACTCGCATTTTTAGAAATACACGACAATCTATCATTGCTATGGCTGAATGGCACTCGACAAATGCAGACATTTTTACAAATTGCTCTAGTGTTGAGTATTGCGAACAGTTGGTGCTAGCTTATTTAAGTATTGGTGCAACGGATGTCGCTAATAATATTTTGGCTAACATGAGAGCTAGACACGGCCACTTTGTAAATTCTTTGAATTTGATTAAGTTCGGTTCAAAAGGGGAAGAGCAAAGTATATTATCGATTAAAGAAGGCATCGCATTGTATAGGCCCAACCAACGGAGCGCTTTGTTAGGGCTTGCCGTTGCGCAATTTCGTACTACAAAATTTAAACAAGCTAAATCCACATTGCTAAAAGCCTATCCAGAGTGGGATAAACCAGAGTCTATTACCTTAAGTCATATCACCCCAGATAATTATACGGCAATGGTTTTGTTTGCCGTGACTTTGTTAAAATTAGAAGAGAAACAGACCGCTGAAGTATTACTACGCAGCCTACAGACATTCCTCAAACAAGATAAGGTGTTTGATAAAATTCAGGCTGAATTTACTTTAGCTGAAGTCAACGCGCAATTAGGTGATATTTCTGAAGCGATAACGCATTTAGCAGCGGCACTGAAAATGGGCTGGCTCGAGACTTACGATAGGGAGTGGTGGTCATTACAGAATAATCATCTTTTACGGCCTTTGTTTGAAGAACCTGAATTCAAATTATTACTGAAACAACATCTGGAAAAACGAAACGAATTGCAAGAGCTAGTTACCCGAAAGTTAAGCACAATTTCTAGTTCGATGGAGTAAAACCATCTTTCACACTCTTTTCTTTTAACTAAGAATAGAGTGTGTTGCACTGACCATTTGAAATCACACCACAAAAGAGACATTAGCAGCATTCAAGTCTTGCGAATAAATGCGGTTGATTTGGATTAGAAAGCGGACATTAACTCGATTATTGTTTTTGAATGTCTTGAGCGCAATAATGCAAGGTTACTGCCGTGCTAAGCACTCTCCCCTGACTTTAAGCAAAGTAGGTTAAAACAGCTAAAGCTTTAGGAGCAATAGCTTGCGATTGCTCTTTTTGAGTGATTTGGTTCCCAGTTAAATCAACAAAAAAATCAACGACCCGATACTGTACCGCTATAAAACCTCTTACCGGAATGAAAGTTTTTACTCAAAAATGAGTATAAACGAGAAGACGCATCCTAGCCCTCCCAGTAGCAGTTAATGCACTTCGCATCCAATTGATAGTAAAGTGAAAATATGACGTCAGCAAGAAGTCATCGAAAATTCAGCGACACGTCAGGTATTTAAATTTAAATTTCTTTACATTCAGTTGCTCCGAGATTCAAAACCGATGTTTTAAAAATCAGACATTCAGAAAACGAATTTTAAATGCAACCGAGTATTATAAAAGTGGATAAAATTATGAATATGAAGAAAAGCTTAATTTTAGTTGTTATGTTTTTACTGCCTTTTCTAACAATTGAGGCGGGCGAGACTAGCGATTTAACATTGCCCAGAATACAAGTCGTCCCTATTAAGGACACTCAGGCTGATAGACAATACGAGCTTTATATAAAGTTGCCAGAGGGATATAAAAAGAATAAAGATAAAAACTATCCTGTCATTTATTTTACCGATGCAGCTACGCACATCGAATTATTATCGGGTACTGAATTCTTGATGGAAGAAGTCATTTTGGTTGGAATTTCCGATCAAAAAGACATCAATAAAGATATAGACGGGCATAGCAGTAGAGCGAGAGATTATTCAATAAGCAAGTCAAGCAACCCTGAACGTCAAGCTAAATATCAATTTGGGCAGGGCAAGAATCATCTAACTTTTATTCGCAACGATGTCATTAAGTTTATCGAAAGCAACTATCGAACTGACCCGAGTAATCGAACTTATTTCGGCTTTTCCCTTGGGGGCTTATTTGGTACTTACGCCTTAATGACACATCCGGATACTTTTAAAAACTACATATTAGGTAGCCCATCGCTATGGCGAGATATTCCGTTACTTTTTTCCCTTGAAAATGCCTCATTAAAAACTAAAGCGCTAGAGATCAATCTGTTTATTTCATATGGCGAATTGGAAAAGGAATTGGGTGTGCATGTCGAGGAATTTATTACCCAGCTAAAAGCTAAAAAATATGAAGGGTTATCATCAATAAAGCAGGTAGTAATTGAGTCTTCTGGCCATAGCGACTCGTTTCCTATGGTTGGCGTTCGTAGTATTAAATGGTTATCAAACTTAACAAAAAAGGAAGATTAAACCGTAAGCCGTATTTTATATTTTTATTGATTTGCTGCTCTCAATGTTCGCGATGAGTAGCAATATTTACAGCCAAGATGATTTTTCAGTTCTGAGGGACCTATCGTCGGCATCCTTTCCTATACCTGCCATAAAGTTGAATAATCTATATGTCGGCAATGTGGTAGTAGTTGACCTAAAGAGTGACTAATAGCTAATGTCGTCTTAGCGCACTAAAAAGCCCTTAGCGGTAACTTATTTTTAGTTGGTCATTTGATTACGATCTAAGGGCCACGTCTACCACACAGCGGACATAATTAATAGAAAGGTTATTCACATTCTGTTCAAAAAAAACACCATTTATAAGGTCTTCCTAAAACAGATTGAAATGTGGAAAGTGAACCGTCAACCCGATTTAAAATGGAAATAAAAAGACTTGCCATGAAAACATGGCAAGTCTTTACGGTAAATGTTTTGCTAAGGATTATCACTGTTTGCGACTGTAGCGATCATATTATGAATTTAATTTCTACCCCCTCTTAACACTGAAGTGCCTGAACAGTTATACTCACCATCAGTCCAAGTCCAGCTTGAATTACCACTAGTAGCTATTTTCGTAATATTTATAGTACCTGTCGAAGTCGTAGTTCCATCATCTTCAGAATAAGATCGAGAAAAAGGTACTACTAATTGGTTCCCTGATGCGGTTTGTAAACCTGAAGCGCTAAAACCTGAACTTGTGCTAATTTGCCAAACATGATCTTGTAAAGTTTCCCCTGTGTTCGTTCTATTCACAATAGCAGTATTAACAGTACTATTAAGCTCACAATCCCCAGAAACACTGGAGTCAGTCCAGGTCCAAACCCAATCACCAGAAAATTCATCAATATCCATAAAAATGGAAGCAGAGAAAAGTAAGTCATCATTTTCATCTTTTAACGAAAGGGTTTCTGGCCCTCTTGATGTAGATTGAGTTGGATAAAACTCTATCCCAAAGGTTTGACTCTCTTCTGGCTGTAATGTAAGAGGAAGGGCTGCATTGATTTCGATAGAGCCTGTAGCTAGAATTTCAGACATAACGACAGGTACATTATATGGATTAGTGATAGTAAAGGTATGGGTATTTATTTTATTTATATTATTCCATAAAGAAAAAGGATGAAGTTTCCCATTCTCCACAAGGTTGCCGTTAAGAGCAACTTTTATAAAACCGCATTCTTCAAGACATTCAACAATATCTATGGTCACGGTAATTATATTAGATTCACCAGCACCATTAATCGCTTTGAAGGTAAAACTGTCTTCACCTTCGTAATCATCATTAGGGTCAAAGACAAAGGCACCGTTTGTCGGGTCAAACGACGTTAATATGCCGTAAACTGGGTTATTTACAATCTCATAAGTACCGGCATATTGAGCTGCTACGGTGTTGCTGAGCAGTTCTGTATTAAGTACGGTAAAATATGAGTCGTATGCGACAGGTGGACCAATTGAAACAGCCGAAGCAACTTCTGTTGTCTCTCCTAAAGGGATATCCAATATTTTAAGAGTAAAATTTTCATTCGATGATGTTGAAAAGTCAATAATAGAGGCAGTTAAACCTATTTGAGTTTCACCTGTAAAATTAATCTGGAGATCAACGTTATTGTTCCCTTGACTTAGTGTTAAGTTTTCATTGGTAGCAACCGCTTCATAGGGCTCGGTTGCAGCAACAGCATCTTCGACTTTAGAAATAATGACATTGGGTAAATAATTTGTTAACTGTAAGATAATATCATTAAGCTTATTTATTGGCGAAGCGAGCTCGGCGAGAACATCTTCTTCAATAGAATAGTTCGCTGTGAATTCAAAAGAGCGTTCATCATTATGAGCAAAATCCGCATTGGCTTGCATTACTACGGATTGTTGTTTTTTTGAGCTAACTACATTATTTGACGAAATGATTTGTGCGATTGTTCGTGCTCCTGGAAATGTGCAGTTTATTGCTTCTTCTTTAGCTTTAGCCAGACTTTCCAAACCTGAATGAAAAATAGCAACAGAAGTAATACCAACGAATACCCCGCCAACTACTGTTAATGAAGCTCCTGGAGCTAAGGAAATTAGCCCTGCTCCTATTATAAATTTTGCTCCTCCCCGAAAATAATGTTTAACCACAAGAGACCTAGGGCATTCCTCCTCATCAAAACTCTGTACATAAGATTTAGCTGAATTAGTAACAAAGTTATCAGTTAAAGTTAAGTTTGTTGAAATTATTGAGCCAATTAGAACCCACTCCTCTTGGGTTACAGAACTAATTTGTTCTGCTGTTAAGGCATTATATTGGTTAATATAGTTGTTATAAAAATCACTCTCCTCTTGCGAAAGGTTTCCACCATTAGCAACTAGGTGGGCTTCGAATGCCTGAAGTTGTGTTGTAACAGCATTTGTTACATAGCTCTCAGCCACCGTTGAATCAAACAACGGTGCTAAAACTGTAAAGGCAAAAGTAGCAGTTTTCTCACCGATTGCTATCTCAAGGGTATGCTCACCTTCATTGATGACAGGAACAATAAAGTTAAATACGCCTTCTGAGTCTCCTTTCAAAGTGATTTCTTTACCATCAATTACACCTGTAACTTCTAGAAATGAAAAATCATAGGTCGAAGATGTTAATGCCAACATTGAACCTGCGCGAACTTCAGATGTCTCAAGTAAATCAGTCAGCTGAATAGAATTCGGAGTTACTGTAATATCGATAGAGGCTATCGCCTGATTTCCCGCCTCATCAGTTGCATTGACTGTACAAGTAACAATAGTTTCAGTCTCAACTGCAGGTAAGGTCAGTGTGTTATTGGTATAGTCCCCCGCTGTACAAGTTTCAGTCACTGTAATGTTTGTACTGACATTATCAGTTATTGTAATGGTAAGGGTTACTACATCACCTGAATAAACAGCAGTTGAAGAAGCTGCGAGGGTAATAACCGGCGCAGTTGTATCTGATGCTGGCGGTGTTGTATCACCTCCATCACTACCACCTCCACAGGCAGTAATGAATATTGCGAAAGTGAACGATAGTACTACACGTATGACAAGTATGAGCTGCTTGAATGACTTCATATTTTTCCTTTGACTTCCTTTTTGTTAACAATTCGGTGATTGTATGAAAAGAAAGTAACAACATTTGAAAGCGCTTACAAGTCATAATCTGTCCATAATTAATTATGGCTTGTTTTTCAATTCATTAGCAGTAACAAATAACATACCCTTTATATATATTCAAAAAAATCAATAGTATACCTACCAATCAAATTAAATGGAAAAATGACTTTATTTGATAATAGCGTAGTGAGTTTTGCCACATTTTTAGATCAAGCAGTAGGAATAAATTAAGCTGCAATATGCTCCATTACGCCTTATAAAGGTGAATTTTATGTTAACTTTTAATTAGCAAGTTGACTTTAAAAACAATCCATTTATAACGTCAACAATGCTCACAAAGTGATCATTACAAATAAAAAAGGCGAATCATTTCTGATTCGCCTTTAAGCATAATTAACTTGAAAGTTTCCAACTTTAAATGTCAGTATCCAACTTTAAATAAGTGGTTTCCAACTCTAAGTGTTGTCATCACCAGTTAACTAGTCTTCGTAACTAGATACCGGAGGACAACTACAAATCAAATTACGATCCCCGTATACATCATCAATTCGGTTAACCGTTGGCCAGAATTTATTCGCTGCTGCCGCTGGTACTGGGAATACTGCTTCTGCAATCGTATAACCACGATCCCATGTATCAGTAATATCCGCTAGTGTATGCGGAGCATTGTGTAGAGGGTTGTTCTCTAATGTCCACTCACCTGTCTCAACTTTACGTACTTCATCACGAATACAAACCATGGCTTCGATGAAACGATCAAGTTCAACTTTAGACTCTGATTCTGTTGGCTCAATCATGAACGTGCCCGCTACTGGGAACGACATAGTTGGTGCGTGGAAACCGTAATCCATTAAGCGTTTAGCCATATCCACTTCAGTAATACCAGATTCCGCTTTAATTGGGCGTAAATCGATAATACATTCGTGAGCTACACGGCCGTTTTTACCTGTATATAAAATTGGGTAATGTTGGCTTAATTTCTTCGCTAAGTAGTTAGCGTTAGTGATTGCATATTTAGTTGCATCAGTTACGCCTTTTTTACCTAAAAGAGCAACATATAGGTAAGAGATACATAAGATACCTGCACTACCAAATGGTGCAGCTGATACTGCGCCGTTGCCTTTAGTTTCTTCATCTACATTGATGATTGCATGATCAGGTAAGAAAGGAGCTAAGTGTGACTTAACGCCGATAGGACCCATACCTGGACCACCGCCACCATGTGGAATAGCGAAAGTTTTGTGTAAGTTTAAGTGAGAAACATCAGCGCCGATGAAACCTGGTGATGTTAAGCCTACTTGTGCGTTCATGTTTGCGCCATCAAGGTAAACTTGACCGCCGTTGTCATGGATGATGTTACAGATTTCTGCAATCGTTGTTTCATATACACCATGTGTAGACGGGTAAGTGATCATGATACAAGAAAGGTTGTCACGTAACTCTTCTGCTTTGGCTGTTAAATCAGCCATGTCAACGTTACCTTCTTTGTCACAATCAACAACAACAACTTTCATACCAACCATTTGCGCTGACGCTGGGTTAGTACCGTGAGCAGATGCTGGAATTAAACAAATGTTACGATGTGAGTCACCACGGCTTTCGTGATATTTGTGAATCGCGATTAAACCCGCGTATTCACCTTGCGCGCCAGAGTTAGGCTGCATAGACATTTTGTCGTAGCCAGTTAACTCAACTAACCACTCGGCTAGTTCATCAATCATTTTCTTGTAACCTTGCGCTTGGTTCATTGGCGCAAATGGATGCATATTTGCAAATTCAGGCCATGATACTGGGATCATCTGCGCTGTTGCATTTAACTTCATGGTACAAGAGCCTAAAGAAATCATTGAATGGTTCAATGCTAAATCTTTGTTCTCAAGTTTTTTGATATAACGAAGCATTTCTGTTTCGCTATGGTACGAGTTAAATACTGGATGAGTTAAGATTTCAGACTCACGTACTAATGATGCTGGAATTGAAGAATGACCACATTCAACAATTTTATCATCAAGGGCTGCAACGTCTAAACCATGACCTTCACCAAGTAATACGTCAAATAATTGCGCTACTTTTGCACGTGTCGTGGTTTCATCTAATGATACTGAGATTTGACCGTCAACGTCTGTACGAAGATTTAAGTTAGCTGCTAATGCACGAGCAACAATTTCTTCTTTGTTATCTACATTGAAAGTAAGGGTGTCAAAGTAGTTAGCATGAACAGCTGTTAAGCCTTTCGTTGCTGTACCTAAACATAAAATGTCAGTTAAACGGTTAATACGGTTAGCAATAGTTTTTAAACCTTGAGGACCGTGGTAAACCGCGTAGAACGCAGCCATATTGGCTAATAATACTTGCGCTGTACATATGTTTGAGTTGGCTTTTTCACGACGAATATGTTGCTCACGTGTTTGCATAGCCATACGTAATGCGTTGTTACCGCGCGTATCTTTTGATACACCAATAATACGACCTGGCAGAGAACGTTTGTATTTGTCAGAAGTAGTGAAGAATGCTGCGTGTGGACCGCCGTATCCCATTGGCACACCAAAACGTTGGCTCGAACCAATAACAGCATCTGCGCCTAATTCACCTGGTGATTTAAGTAATACTAAGCTCATGATATCGGCAGCTACGGCAACGATACCCTTTTTAGCATGAATTTTTTCGATTAGCTCACTGATATCTGTTACTTCACCTGAAGCGCCAGGGTATTGGATAAGTGCGCCAAAGATGTCGTGATCAGCAGCTTCATTTGCTGGAGCGACAATAACATCAAAATCAAACATTTCTGCACGTTGCTTAACAACGTCAATCGTTTGTGGGTAAACATCATCTGAAATAAAAAATAAGTTTGATTTTTTGTTTTTAGAAACACGCTTGGCTAGTGCCATCGCTTCTGCTGCTGCTGTACCTTCATCAAGAAGTGATGCAGAAGCAAGGTCAAGCCCTGTTAAGTCTAAACACATTTGTTGGTAGTTTAATAATGACTCTAAACGACCTTGAGCAATTTCTGGTTGGTAAGGCGTGTAAGCCGTATACCAGCCTGGATTTTCTAGTACGTTACGTAAAATAACGTTTGGCGTTAAGGTACCGTAGTAACCTAAACCAATGTAGCTATCGTTTACTTTATTTAAGCTAGCAACGGCTTTTAAGTCAGCCAAAGCTTGCACTTCTGTTTTACTCTCTTGGATGTTTGGCAAATCAGCTAAACGAATATCACTTGGCACGATTTCATCAATTAAGGCGTCAACCGACTCTGCACCAATGTCATTTAGCATGGCTTGAGTTTGTGATTCACTAGGGCCAATATGGCGACGGATAAAGTCTTGAGTTTGCTCTAACTCAGTTAATGAGTTAACAATTACTTTTGAGGTCATAACAGTTTCACTTAAATAAAATTTACTAATTTAAAAATAAAAGAAAGCCTCAAACGTTATTTGTTTAAGGCTTAATATTAAGATCTAATTTTTTAGCTAAGATAATCAATGTTTAGGCTGTTTCTCTAACACTAAACAGTAAAGCTAAATAATCATTTTCATAAACAATCGGCTTTTAAGCAAGGCGCTGAAGTTATGAGTTTACTGAGCTTAGTACGCTAAGCGATGGAAACGAATAACAAAGGCAACGCAGCATAAATACTGAATGTGACTGAAAATTAGTCTTCGTCGATAGAGTTAGCGTAACCTTCAGCATCAAGTAAGTTTTCTAATTCACTTGCATCGTCAACTTTAACTTTAAATAACCAACCGTCACCAAACGCATCAGAGTTTACTAGCTCTGGTGAATCTTCAAGGTCTTCATTAACTTCAATAACGGTACCAGAAATTGGAGCATATATATCTGAAGCAGCTTTTACCGATTCAGCAACAGCAACATCGTCACCTGTGCTGATTTCATCATCAACATCTGGTAATTCAACGAAAACCATGTCACCTAAAAGGCCTTGAGCATGCTCAGTAATACCCACAGTAACGATATCGTCACCTTCGCTGCGTACCCATTCATGTGAGGTTGCATATTTTAATTCTGAAGGAATGTTGCTCATTTTTATTTTTCCTATGTGTTAAATTCTTAAATTGGTTTGAAAAAGAGTAACCACGACTTGCGTTAAGCTACTCAATAAAATAAATATTTAAATTAGCTGCCTTTCTAATATAGTGCATCTAATTTAATTTTCAATTAGAAAACTTTTTTGCCGTTACGAACAAAGCTAGGCTTAGTAACTTGAACTTTAACAAGTTTCTTACGCATTTCAACTTCTACTGTATCACCTACTTTTACACTTCTAGGTACACGTGCTAATGCAACACTGTGACCTAAAGTTGGTGAGAATGTACCCGAAGTAATTTCGCCGTTACCAAATTCAGTAACAACAACTTGATGGCTACGTAAAATGCCTTTTTCTTCTAGCACTAAACCGACTAATTTTGGTTGATCGCCCGCTTCTTTTTGTGCCGCTAAGACTTCACGACCAATAAAGTTACGGTCTGAAGGTTCCCAGCTAATAGTCCATGCCATGTTTGCCGCTAATGGCGATACACTTTCGTCCATATCTAATCCGTAAAGGTTCATGCCGGCTTCTAAACGTAGGGTATCTCGAGCACCTAGGCCACATGGTACAACACCTGCGTCGAGTAGTTTTTGCCAGAAATCTTCTGCAGCACTATCTGGCACGATAATTTCGTAACCATTTTCACCTGTGTAACCAGTCGTTGCGATAAATAAATCACCCACTTGCACACCAAAAAATGGCTTCATGCCTTCAACAGCAGCACTTTCTTCAGCAGAAAGTAAGGTAGCAACTTTAGCGATAGCTTCTGGGCCTTGAACAGCAATCATGCCAAACTCAGGGCGTTCAGAAATGGTGAGTTCAAAACCTGCAGATTGCTTAGTCATCCAAGCAAGGTCTTTTTCACGTGTTGCTGAGTTTACTACCAAGCGGTAGTTAGTATCTGAGAAGAAATAAATGATTAAGTCATCAATTACACCCGCTTCTTCATTTAACATACCTGTGTAAAGTGCTTTACCAGGCGTAGTTAACTTAGCAACATCATTAATGACTAAACGACGTAAGAAAGCTTTAGCATCAGTACCTTGTACATCAACAATTGTCATGTGAGATACGTCAAACATACCCGCATTTTGTCGAACAGCATGATGTTCTTCTATTTGCGAACCATAATTAATTGGCATTTCCCAGCCATAAAAATCAACCATTTTAGCGCCAGAGGCTAAATGCTTTGCATGTAATACGGTTTTATTCGTCATTGCTTTCACCTAAGTTTTTGAACAAAGTAGCTTGTTTTAATGGCAATGATTATAGACTTCGAACCTTGTTGATTCAACAACAAAACACGAATAAATAAAATATAAAACCAACTTAAACGGAATAACGGAATTTTATTTTTTTAAACTGCGTATTTAAAAATATATCCCAGATAACTGCATCAAATTCACTAGCACAGCAAATAAAGCCCAGTATAAACTTTCGTTATAGTTTGTCTTTTTTATAAGCTAATTCAGGTAAATCTGCTTTTATGCCTAAGGCTTGACTAATAAGTTGCTGCTTAATGGGTGATAAATGATTCACGAGGTTCATGCCAATGCCTCGTAATAATTTAAATGGCATGATTTGTGGCGTAAAGGTTTGCTTAATGGCGGCCATCGCAGCAATCATTTCACTGGCTTCAGTTTTACGCCAACGAGAAAACGCTTTAAGCGCTTGCTGATTAACAAAGCTGTCTACGGTATCACGCTCTGCACTGCTAGATATTTGCTTGACCAATGTTTCACTAAGTGCAACAGCATCAAGCAAACCTAAATTTACCCCTTGCCCCGCAAGAGGATGAATAGTGTGTGCGGCGTCACCAATAAGCACTATACGGTCTTTAACAAAGTCTTGTGCTAAGCGCATAGTTAATGGGTAAGTATAACGTTCGCTTTCTAGACTAATATCACCCAGTTTACCATCACTGGCGGCAGTTAATTCTTTGGCGAAGTCCGTGGCTGATAACTGTATCAAGCGTTTAGCTTCATCAGGAGAAGTGGAGTATACAATAGAGCACAATTCACCTGCCGATAACGGACCTGTAGATGACTCGTTTTCCGTGTTGTTCATTGACTGTAATGGCAAAAAGGCTAACGGCCCAGTATCTAAGAAAACTTGCCATGCTGTATTTTGATGGCCTTGTGGGCACTTTACAGTCGCGACTATGGCGTGATGGTCATAATCTTTAAAGATCATTGCCATATCCATTTGTTGACGAACCCATGAGTTTGCACCATCGGCACCCACCACAAGTTTAGCAATAATAGGCATAGTATTATCATTGAAACTCGCAAAGACTTCACTCTCGCCTACCCCAATGTTGCCAAGCTTAGCTTGAGTATAAAAGTGAATACCTTCATCAAGGTTCGCTTGTTGCCATAATGCTTGACGAATAACTTTATTTTCAATAATCCAACCAAGCTGCTCCTGCTGGTCAAATGCCCCTTCAGCTTGACCACCTGCATCGGCAATAGAGAAGTCAACTTTTCCTACGCCAGCTTTATCCCATATATGCATGTGCTGATAGGCTTGTAATCGGTGGGCTTGGATAGCAGGCCAAACACCTAAATTATCAAAAATATTTTTGCTCGCAATATTTATAGCACTGACACGGACATCTAGCTCTTCATCGGCTCCACTTATTGGCGCGGTATCAGCGATGGCGATGGATAATGAGGTTGTTTTACGCAATGCTAAAGCCAAGGTTAAACCCACCATGCCAGCACCAACAATTAACACATCAAATTTTTGCATTTCTTTTATCTTCTCTGTAATTGCTATTCTTCGGATTTAACATCAAATTTTAGCTTTGCTTTTTTGTGAACTTGGCAATGAAGTGAGCCTCTGGCTACTAATAACCCATCGTTTTTTTCACTAATGCACTCTTTAATGGCTTGAAAAAATTCATCGCTGATAACGCTGTATTTCTGCCCGCCACTAAAGGCGGTAAATCATTGGCAAATAAAGTCACTAGTGCATCGGTTAGTTGAATAACTTCAGTCTGATCTTGTACTCGGTTTCGCTGATAGTGCTGTAATAGTGCAAAGCTGCCAATATCTTGGTTATTCACTAACGCTTTGGCAATTAAATCAGCTAACACTTCAACATCACGCAGACCTAAATTAAAACCTTGTCCCGCAATAGGGTGAATGGTGTGCGAAGCGTTACCAACAAGCGCCATACGGTGATAACTTTGCTGTTTAGCTTGCAATAAAACTAACGGATAAACATCACGTTTACCTACCTTAGTAATTGTGCCTAACCAGCTACCAAAGGCCTGCTCCAGTTCAACTTTAAAAGTGTCATCATCAAGTAATGCCAATCGTTTAGCTTCATCTGGCGATAAAGTCCACACTAAGGAACAACGGTTCGCTTCACCTGACTTAGACTTTAACGGCAACATAGCTATTGGACCAAACTCGGTAAAACGCTCAAATGCTTTGTTGTTATGTGCCTTACTCATGGCGACGTTGGCAATTAAGGCACATTGCTGGTAATCATAATGACTAACATCAATATTGGCCAATTTCCTACAAGGTGAATTTCCGCCATCGCAGGCAAGCAATAATCGAGTCGTTAATTCATTGCCAGAGTTTAATGTAATGGTAATATTTTTCTGTTCTTGCCCCTGCCAATCAATATCACTGATGTTATCAGGGCTAAACCAATGAATGTTTTTTTGTTGAGCTAAGACATGCAGCTGCGCTTTACCAATAAACGCCATATCGATAACGTAACCTAAGGCATTAACGCCATACTCTTTTGCTGAAATACGCGCTTTACCAAAATGACCGCGATCTGAAATATCTATATCGCTGATAGCGCATGCATCTGCTTGTAGTGTTTGCCAGACACCAAGCTTTTGCAAATAAGCAGCACTTCCATGAGACAATGCTAAAACACGATCATCAAAGAATGTTTGTGCACTTTCCTGATTTTGCTGCTTATTGTCATTTGCTGTCGCCTGTTGTGAGACAACTTTTTCAATAATAGCAATAGACAATAAGTCACCATTAGCTTTGGTCAGTTTGCTCAAGCTTAATGCTAATAAACTACCTGATAGGCCGCCGCCAGAAATAACAATATCGAAATCTGTTTTATTATTTTCCATGTTATTTATTTGTCATCTTGATCATCTATTTTAATTTTATTTTCTTGCCATTAACGCTTCAATGTCACTAATTTCATCAGGTGAATTGGCCGTTAAATTTTCAAAACCCTGTTCGGTAACAACAATATTATCTTCAATGCGAATACCAATACCGCGCCACTTTTTATCAACACTTAAATCACTTAAAGGAATATACAAACCGGGCTCTATAGTCATTACCATGCCAATAGCAAAAGGACGTAACTGCTCTTTGTTATCATTGATTTGATAATCCCCAACATCATGCACATCAAGTCCTAGCCAATGCCCTAAGCCATGAATAAAGTAATCTTTGACAACTTTATCCTTAACCAGCTCATCAATATCGCCTGACAATATCCCCAGTTCAACTAAACCTTTGGTGAGAAAAGCGTTAACAAGCTCATTTAACTGAGCAAAACATGCCTTTGGTTTAATGGCATTTACCGCTAAGTTCTTGGCATCTAAAACCAGCTGATACAGTGCTTTTTGCTCGGCATTGAATTTGCCATTAATTGGGAAGGTTCTGGTAATATCTGCAGCGTAACCGCCAAGTTCACCACCAGCATCAATCAATAAGAGTTCATTGTCTTTCAACGTATCGCTATTGTCAGTGTAGTGCAGAATATTTGCGTTATCGCCACCGGCAACAATAGAGGCGTAGGCTGGATGTCTGGCACCAGCGCGGGCAAGCTCATGTAGTATCTCAGCTTCTATCTGGTATTCGAACTTGCCAACGAGGCACTTTTGCATCGCCCTTTGATGTGCTAACCCTGAAATATAATTCGCTTGGCGCATCAGGGCAATTTCACTATGACTCTTAATTAAACGCAACTCTGCAACCATTGGGCTTGCATCAGCCAAGTTGCTCGGTACTTTAGCGCCTTGACGTATCATTGCTTTTACTTTACTTAACCAATGAAAAACCTGTTTAACCATGGCATCATCTTCAAAACTGAAGAATACTTGGCTTTTATCCTGTAGATAGTCGGGAACAAGGTTATCTATTTCATCAAGCACATAGCTAAAGTCAAAACCATATGCTTGCACCGCTTTGCTTTGACCAATACGGCGACCATGCCAAATTTCATGCATGGCATCTTTAGGTAATGAGAATAATATACTTGAGGCATCACCCTTTTCATCTTTAATTAATACTAATAAGGCATCAGGCTCACTAAAACCCGTTAGGTAATAAAAGTTTTTATTTTGGCAAAAGGCATACTCAGTGTCATTACTGCGAGTAACTTCATTATTGGCAGAGAAAAAAGCAATGCTATTGTTAGGCATATTTTTAACAAAAGTCTTTCGATGATCGCTAAAGTCACTCAAAGGTAATGAAGTGATGGCGTTTTCAGCTGAGTTGGTTGTCATAAATTAGTTGCTCTTGAAGGGTTATTGCAAAGTTACTGGTTGATATTAAGCATTCATGTCCAGAGCATTACGTAGTAATAATACTCGAGGCAATCCTGTCTACTTAACCAAATAAATTTAATGCACGGTATTATTACTGTCACTTGCTTTTAATGGAGGTGTCGCTAACTCACTAAAACATAACAATGCTGAAATACGCACATATTCACTTATTTCAAAATATGCTTGCTCTGTATCTTCATCTTCATCCATTTCGTCTGACAAGTTGGCGATTTCACCAAAATCAGTTAACACCTCTTTTACTTCTTCTGACAACACGGGCTTATCTTTTTGCTGTAGACCAAAACCTAAATTAAAACCTTGCACCCAAATACTTAACGCATTACCACGTTCAGCCATACTGTCATCATCATCAGGTAATAACAGGTTAAAGCTATAGTCATCTTCTAAAATATTTGACCATAACTCACTGTACATTTGCTTAAGTGCATCTTTTACTGCGCTAGGAAAATTATCTCCCTCATTAAATAAATCATTTAACATAGCGATATAGCTCTGATCTTCAAATTCAAAACCCGCACAAACCAAACCACTTAAAACACCATGAAGTTCACTGGCATGGGCTTTGACATTTTCGCAAGTAATGATGGCTTGCATGCTTGCAAAGTCCATTGAAGTATTTGTAGATGACGTAGACATAATTATTTAACACAGTTACTAGAAGTTATAACAATAATAGTAACATTGCCTAAAATGACAGAAAAGCAAAATCCCCGCTAAATTAGTGCTAAATCAAATAAAATCCCTTCATTTGCACAACTTTGCTTACACTGTTTACTGAGCGCTTTACTTGCAAAAAACCTTAAGCCTAGTTACTATTTGATCAATAGCTTAAATTTAACCTTTTTTTAACCCTACTTTTTAGCTATATAATTAATAATTATTGGAATTTTATACTCATGGCGCAACGCACCGTAGAAATAGATATCGTTGATCGCAAGCTGAAAATTGCTTGTCCGACGGGGCAAGAGAGTGCCCTTTTATCTGCTGCGCAAGAATTATCAGCTCGTATCAGCAAAGCCAAAGAAAATAAAAGTGTCAGTACACCTGAACAGAGCTTGCTAATGACGGCACTTAATTTAGCCAATGATCTACTTAAAACTCAGCAACAATTAAAAGCTGAGCAAAGCGATAATCAAAAAAAGATTGAGTTATTGCAGTCCACTATTGAGCAAGCCCTTGCTCCTATGAATAAAAAAAGCGCATAAATATTTTTGCGCTTTTTTTTGTAAAAACTAATAAACTTCCGTAAAAATATGCACCTATGATCAGCTCTACGGTTAAGAAAAGCGCATAACGAATAAATACTCAGCAATCAGCTCCGAGCAGTAAAAAAAACCTTAGTGCCTAGCACTTTTTTCGCTATACTAAAGCAGTCTTCTGGGGTGTTTGTATGTGAACTATGTCCCTGAGCCGATAAGTTTTACTTTAGGGAGTTGACTATTAGCTATTGCGCAAGCCCGGCTCGTATCGGGAAGCCTACGGTTAGCATGAAACTTCCGCCCTGAACACACGGTGTTCAGGACTATTGTGAGCTGCGGCATCTTGGAAGCACCCTTTCCCTTTCCCTTTCCAATATTATTCCTCTTAAAATCCCAACCGCTGACTTCGCTATTTCTATTAACTACAGCTATGGTTATTGATAACAGTTATTCAACTTCCAGTTAATATTTAACACCTAGCAATCAGGTAATAACTTTGTTTATAAACTCATTAAAAACCAAACTAATATTCTTTTATTGCTTGTTAATTGTCTTTGTCGTTTTTCTCAAAGTGACCGCCCTTAACTATGTGCAACTACCACAACTCTACGCGTTAGAAGCCTTGTCTGATGAAAAAGATATTAGTCGTATAAAAATGGCTTTTACTACAAAAAGTAAAGAGTACGGTGTTATAAATTATGACAATGCCGTTTGGGATGATACTTATTATTATATAAACAATAGAAACCCTGAATTCACTAAAAGTAATTTTGTCTTTGATACTTATAAAAGCCTAGGAATCAATGGTATACATATTTATGATAGCAAAGCAGAAACGGTATGGTACCAAGCATGGAATCATGCTGACTGGAGTCCATTACCCTTCTTACCTTTCGATCAACCGTCCAGCTTTGTTAAAGAGCACATTTTAATCTCTGATGAACAAATAGCTAACAACAGTAATAAACCTGTTTCTCGTGTTGGGCTTTCTTTTCTAAATAACAAACTGATCATTTTTGCTGCAACTAGCATTTTTAAGGCAGACTTAAATAGCGATGCCAATGGCACCATGTTATTTTGGCGTTTTTTTGATAAAGAAATTTTAGCTGACTTGCAACAACGAGCAGGGATAAATTTTACCTTTAAAGTTATCCAAGCAAACATCAAGGATGAGGTAAAATCATCATCAAAAAATCAATTCATTAAAGGCTCTTACCGTACAAAGGAAGGTGAAATATTTGATATTATTCCTTTTATAGCTGGCAATGGTGCGATTAAATTTACCTATAAAGCACCAACTAGACAATTTTCAACCAACTGGTTAAATCGCTCTACTATTATTACCTCGTTACTTTTTTTAATAACGCTATGCATGTTATTTATGTATTTTCATTACTTTATCGTTAGTCCTATTTTACAAGCAGACAAGGTGGTTGACGCTATCATTAAAGACGATGACCACTCCATAAGGTTCTTTAGCAATAGAAAAGATGAATTAGGTACTTTGTTTAATCTCATTGATCGGCTTTTAGACGGGGTTGAGTCGAATAAGCAGCAGTTAATTTCTCATAATATACGCTTGCAAACGATCAGTCAGACAGACAGCTTAACCGAGATACCTAATCGCCGAGCATTCGATAGCTATATGAAAAAGTTGTTAGAGACTAGTACTTCAGGATTAGATATTTCAATACTCGTTTGTGATGTTGACTACTTTAAAAAGTACAATGACAATTATGGGCATAACAAAGGCGATAAAACTCTGTATTTAATTGCTCAAACATTGCGAAAGAATTTGCACGAAGATACAGATTTTGTCGCGCGATACGGCGGTGAAGAATTTGTTGTTGTGCTAACCAATACTAACAAGAGTGATGCTCAAGCGGTTGCTAATAACCTAGTAAAAAAAGTAGCAGACTTAAATATCTCACATCAAGGCTCTGCAATAACAGATGTAGTTACGCTCAGTATAGGCATTCATACTTTTGTTACCAGTGGACAAAAGCAATATAACCGATTTTTTGAACTGGCCGATGAAGCGCTTTATCAAGCTAAAAAACAAGGACGTAACCAAGCGGTAGTTATTGATTAGCCATGATTATATTGGCCATATTCAATAGCAAGTATTACAAATAAAACTCCCCCCAGAATTTTTCCTTACACTTTTTATCTTTTTTAATTGTTTGATATTGTGGGATATTAATATTCACCCTACACAGCTCTAACTGAGAAGAGATTTTAATGGTCGCCGAAGCGAACGATGAATTTAAGAAGAAAAAATCCATACAAGAGAAAACAGCATTCACTTTAGTTTTACTGATGACTTTGTTGCAGGGTTTTTACGGTATTTTTGCTTATGTTGATCCTTTAAGTTTTTCAGTCGTGAGAGGAACTGAGTTATTTTCAGCGATGGATGCTGACTGGACTAGGATATATGGCTCACGAACCATTTATATTACGTTAGCACTCGCTTATCTTTTATATACTCGACATTACCGAGCTTTAATGTGGTGCGCACTTTTTGGCACCGTAATGCCTATTTCCGATGCTTTACTTGCTTTTGAAACGCAAGCTCCCTTTAAAGTAGTCTTAAAGCACCTTGTCACCATAGTCTATTTAATTGCCACCTTTGCGGCTTTAAGAAGTGTCGCTAAAAAACCGGATGATAAATAGGAGTTTAACAATGAAAGTAGCCCTATTAGGTGGTGGGATAGCTGGCTTGAGTACAGCAATAGCGTTAAAGCAAGAAGGCTTTGAAGTCGATGTCTATGAACGACACAGCCAACCCACAGAAATAGGAGCGGGCATTGTTTGTTGGCCAAATGCCTGTTTTGTTTTAGAACAGCTAGGTGTTTTGGATAACGTTGCTGAGGTATCGGGTTCGCTCAATTATATGAAGCGTTTTTCTAAAAAAGGAGAAGCTTTAGGTTCAATAGATATCAACAAACTCAATCAGTTAATGAGTTATCCTAGCTTAGCTATTATTCGTAAAGATCTTATGAATATATTAACTCAACGTGCCCTCGAGCTGCATATCAACATACATTATCAATACAATGTGGCTTCCCTCTCGACTTATAACAAAGACAGCACTTGCGTTAACTTTGATAACGGCATAACGATTAAACCAGACATTATTATTGGTGCCGATGGCCGCATGAACTCTGCCGCTAGAACCTATGTGCACGGTGATAACGCCCCTATTTATCAAGGTTTCATTAATTGGATAGGGGTATTTGAGAGCGATAAAGAGGTTTTTTCTGAGCTTTCAGTCGCAGATTACTGGGGTGTTGGCGAACGTTTTGGCATAGTTCCAATATCAAAGAATAAAGCCTATTGGGCAGGCGGTTTAGCTACTAATAAGATAACAAAAGCAGTGCCTGAACAGTTTAAGTCAGAGCTCAATGCAATATTTAGTCATTGGCCGGATTTAATTACCACTGTGATTAATGACACTCCCTTGTCTCATATAAACAAAATTTATGTGCATGATCATAATCCAATAAATTGTTGGCATAAAAACAATGTCGTTCTATTAGGTGATGCAGCACATTCGCCCTTGTCTACTTCAGGACAAGGTGCCTGCCAAGCATTAGAAGATGCATGGCATTTTACTCAATGTCTAAAAGACAATGTTGATGAGTTAACTAACGCTTTCATACAGTTCACTGAACGTAGAGCTAATAAAACATCAGCAATCACTTTTGGCGGACGTCAACTTGCCTCATCAATATTTAATCAAGACATAGAGTTTTGCCAGCAAAGAGATTTAGCCAGTAAAAACACCGATTACAGCAGCACAGTCATTGGCATGGCAAAGGCTTGGTCGAGCGGTTTACCTATCAACGCCTGACACACAGCTAAGCTAAAAAGAGCTAAACAGAAGCAAGCTAGCCGGTAAACAGAGCATGGCATGGTACTAAGGTACCAATTAAAAAGGGCATTATTTGTATTAGGATAAAGACAGAAACACGCTGTTGAGGAATTCGGGGAAAACTCGAAAACTAATCTTATGAATATTGCTAATATCTTAGTGCGTGCGGCGAGTATGTTTGGTCAACAAGCTGCTGTCGCTTCAGGTGAAGACACAGTATTAAATTACCAAGCGTTAGCCGATAACAGTGCTGTTCTGGCACAAAATTTACTCAACAAATATAACCTACAGCCCGGCAGCCGAATAGCCATCATTAGCAGCAATTGCCCAGAGTATATTGAAATTTTTTTTGCTGCATGGCATGCAGGATTAGTTATTGTGCCAATCAATGCCAAACTGCATAAAAAAGAATTCCACTATGTTCTCTCTCACTCAGGCGCCACGCTGTGCTTTACCAGTATTAAATTATTATCAGTGATAGCACCTTTAACTAAGGACATAGAGAGCCTTCAACAGGTTATTGAAATTGGCAGCCCTGAATACCAGTCATTAATGATAGGTGAAAAAAGTCCTCTCTGTTTGCGTAAGCCTGATGATCCTGCATGGCTTTTTTATACCAGTGGCACCACAGGTCAACCGAAAGGCGCGCTGCAAAGCCATAAAAACTTATATGCCATGATGCACTGCTACTTTACCGACATTGATTCAATTGATGTCGGCGATGCTATTTTTCACGCCGCGCCAATGTCTCATGGCAGTGGTTATTATATGCTGCCTCACATCATCAAAGGCGGCATTAATGTTATCCCTAAAAGTGGCGGTTTCAATGAACAGGAACTGCTAGAACTGCTCAATGTTCATGAAAATGTTTCGATGTTTGCCGCGCCGACCATGGTTAAACGTTGGCTTAGCTTTGCACAGCACAAACCTAATGCTTTTGATCATTTAAAAACCATTGTTTATGGCGGTGGCCCCATGTATCAACAAGATTTAGAAGATGCTCAGCAATTACTAGGCAATAAGTTAGTGCAAATGTATGGTCAAGGAGAGTGTCCCATGACTATATGTGCGCTAACACGCCATCAACATCAAGATACAAAACACCCCAATTATAAAAGCCGTCTGGCCTCTATTGGCATGCCAATGTCTGGTATAGAAATTAAGCTTATTAATACCGATGGCCATGAAGCGAAAACAGAACAAGCGGGTGAAATTTTTGTACGTGGTGATGCGGTAATGTTGGAATATTATAAAAATGCTCATGCAACCGCAGAAACCCTAATCGATGGCTGGCTGAAAACTGGAGATATAGCGAAGCAGAGTGCTGACGGTTTTATTACCCTAGTAGACAGAGCAAAAGACGTCATTATCAGTGGTGGCAGCAACATATACCCTAGAGAGGTAGAAGAGGTTTTAACGCAGCATCAAGACGTAATTGAAGCTTCGGTTATTGGTAAAAAAGATAACGACTGGGGCGAGATAGTCATCGCCATTATAGTAAGTGCCGACAAAAACCTAACGACTGAGCAACTTGATGCGTTTTGTCTTGAGCACATGGGAAGATTTAAACGGCCTAAACACTACATTTTTATCGATGAATTGCCTAAAAACAATACCGGTAAAATTCTAAAGACCACCCTGCGTACCTTGTACGGCGACGCTTAAGCTTATTGAAAACTGTATTAGATACAATAACCGAATCACATAACACAACAATTTTTAAAAATAGGAAGCACTCATGCTAAAAGGTAAAACAGCCCTAATTACAGGTTCAACTAGTGGTATTGGTTTAGCAACCGCTCATGTACTGGCTGAACAAGGTATTAACTTGGTATTACACGGATTAATGGGTAATGATGAAGGTCAGGCGTTAGCTGAAAATTTTGCTACTCAATATAATATAAAAACACTTTTTGATAATGCCAATCTAATGCAAGCACAAGCTATTGCCACTTTGATGGACAATGCTATTAATGTAATGGGTTCGATTGATATCCTAATCAATAATGCTGGTATTCAACATACTGAGGGCGTTGATACCTTTCCGGAAAATAAATGGAACGCAATTATCGCTATTAACTTAACCGCTGCTTTTCATACCATTCAAAAATCCCTGCCTAGTATGAAAGCCAATGGTTGGGGCCGTATTATTAACATTGCTTCAGTACATGGTTTAGTTGCCTCTTTGAATAAATCGGCTTACGTTGCCGCAAAACATGGCATTATTGGCTTAACAAAAGCGGTTGCACTTGAGTGCGCAGAAAAAGGTATTACCGTTAATTCTATTTGTCCTGGTTGGGTGGACACACCGTTAATAAATAACCAAATAGGTGATATTGCTGAGCAGCAAGATGTTAGTTTTGAGCAAGCTAAATATAATTTGGTTACCGCTAAACAACCACTGCCTGAAATGATGGCGCCTCGCCAAATTGGTGAATTTATTTTGTTTTTATGTAGCGATAGTGCTCGCAGCATTACGGGTTCAGCCTTGCCGATGGATGGTGCTTGGACGGCTCAGTAACATTAACTTTTGGATTATTTTAGGATAACTATGACTCTACTTAATAGCAGCATTAAGCAAAATGAAAAGAATGATGGTGAAGAAATTCGCCGTCAAGTGATGGGCGATGAATTTGTTGACCGCGCCTTAAATAATGCTGATGATTTCACTCAGCCTATGCAGCAATACATCAACGATCATGGTTGGGGCTCTACATGGCTACGTTCTGACTTAGACCTTAAAACCCGCAGCTTAGTTACCATTGCAATGTTAGCAGCAATAAAAGCACCGCAAGAACTTAAAGGTCACATTCGCGGCGCACTAAACAATGGTGCTAGCAAAGAGGAAATTAGAGAAGTATTACTGCACAGCGCAGTTTATTGTGGCGCACCTGCTGCACAAGAAGCCTTTAGAGCGGCAAAAGAAATACTGCAATAAAGCGACAACTTTAATCTATTGCAAATGAATAAAGTTAATAAAGTAAACTTAGCCTAAATGAGCTTTGTCATGAAGGCTAAGCTCATTAAGGCTAAGCGAGGTCGCTTATTTTGACAACTAACACGTCTACTGTAGCGTAACAGCAACACCTTTTGAGCTCACTTTATTTAGTCCTAAATAAGCTGGCTGCCTACTATCAAGACTAAAAAATTGCGGGCTGGTTTTATCGGTAAAAGCACTCTGCCATTCAATAACGGCAAAGTCATCGATATCAAGCTGTGCAGTAGTTCCATCAACTAACTCCGCCTCAACCAAGATGCGATAACTTTTATAACCAATTCTGGGTGAATTAAAGTCGACTTCAACGTTTTGCCACTTTTCTTGCCCTGATAATTCAACCGTTTTAATCAAGTGCTTCGGGCTATTTTTAAAAGCATCAAATAACTTTTGTCTCTTTTTTCTCCCTTGCCAATAATAATGCAACTTAACCGTATTTTTACTTTGATAATTAGCTTTAACCGTTATCGGCCTGCTGGCAGAATAAACACGCCTGAAGCTTTGCACACCAAAAATAGTCGATTGCGCTTTACTGAGGGTTAACCCAAGACTTCTGTCACCACTGGCACCGTAATTATTTAGGCTCATTAACGCCCTATCAAATAACCAACCGCGTTCAGGGCTATCAAACAGAGCAAAGCTTTCAAAGTCGCTGCCATTGACTAAGTTGGTGCCTAAACGGTACTTTAGTTGCTCATCTGCTAGCAATACTTCGCTAAGCTGCTTGTGCCAAGGTAACTGATACAAACTCGCCACTTTACTTTCCGGTGAGAATGACAGTGTTTTTCGGCTAAATTTACTGCTGTCTGACTTAGTTGCTTTTGCTGATTGATTGGCCATTATCACACCATGACCGCCTGACTGAGTAATATGAGTCCCCCTTACTTTAGAGAGCTCAGTTAAACGTTTCATCACTGTATAGCGATTCATGCCTGTGGCTGGGGTTGGTTTATAACCTTTCACGTATAAGGGCACGATTTCTGCGCGATGAAAATTTCCTTCATCTAACCAAACATACAAAATAAAACTATGCTGGGTAGCACTAAAGTTTTGATCAAAAATGAAGTTGCCCATGGAGTAAGCGATTAACTTATTATCATATAACTCTAATCCCTGCGTTACGTGTGGGTGGTGAGCTATGGCAAGTGCTGCACCATGATCTAACGCCGATTTTAATCTTTGCTCTGTTACCCCTGTTGGGCTGTTAGCGTATTCCTGACTGCCATGGTATTGCACAACAGTTACCCTGTCTTGATTTACCTCTTGCTGAACAGAGCTAATGATATTTTTCATAGAGCCGTAAGCTGCACCACCATGTTGATGGTTAGCGGTTTGTGTTGATTTAGCATTTCCTTCCCAACCAACATAACCCAACATGGAGAAATTAGTGCCATTAATCGTTTGCTGATGTGCTTTTAACGCTTGTTTTTCATTAGAACCAGCGCCTGAAAAACCAAGTGGACTTGCTTTCAAATGGGCGAGTGTTGATTTAAGGCCTGAGTCCAAATAATCATAAGTATGGTTATTTCCTAAAGAGACATAATCCACACCAGCCCAAGTTAATGCTTCAAGCATTTCAGGTCGAGAATAAAAGGTCACTGATTTAGGAGCTCGTTCACCGGGCAAGGTATCGGCAACTTGTGTTTCTAAATTAACCGCTGCATAGTCAGCAATGCTCATATAAGGTTTGATATGCTTCACCACAGCTTTGCTATCAGCCAATTTATTATTTCTTATTAAGACAGCGTCACCAAAGTAAGGCTTATAATATCTACGTCCCATCATTGCATCACCGCCAAATGCTAGCATCACACGTTGTTCGGTTTTCGACACTAAAGTAATCGTTGCAATTTTTCCTTGCTCAATCTCACTGTTTTTTGAAAATAACTCAAAGTGGCTAAACGTTTGAACCGTCTGAAAATATCCTTTTTTTACAAAATTCAACTGATAGACATCTGCTTTTTTCACTGCGATAACAAAGTCGCCCTGCTTATCACTGAAAAAGGACTTATTGTTTAACTTAATTTCAACATTACTAAGCGGTTGGTTTTCTTCATTAAACAAGCGCCCTTTAATGATGGCCTCATCATTTGCGCTAACACTTTGCATTACAAACAAAGAAGTTAGACAAAAAATTATAGAAAGTAACTGTCGCATAGGTATCCCAAGTTTATTTTCAGTCAGTAAAATTCGTATTATTCGAGTATATACAATCAAAGCCTAAAGATTCATTCCCATCTTTAGGTGATACATAACCTAAGGTAATAGTTAAATATTAAGTCAATATCTAGCCATAACCTAAATTTATGGGTATACAAAATTTAAGTCTTTTCAATTTAAAAAATAAAATTACATTATGGTTATTCAAGATGATTTATTAATTATTTTTATAGAGGCTTAAGACAATGACAACGACTGATGACGCTAAAGAATTAATACAAACGACAAAAAATGAAGCAAGTTCAACGAAACTAAACGACAAAGCCCAAACTAAATCTGAGGCGCCATTGATGAGATATTTTGATTTGGTTGATGACTCAGGTGATTGTTATGTTTTAGGTTACAACTAAGCGGCTTATAAATTTATTCTTCCGTTTTTTTTAAGTTCATTTGGTAATAGTTAAGCCTTATTTGCAAGAAATCCTGCTGGTTAATGCCCTTTTCAATAAGAGATTGTAGTTGTTGCTTTTTGGCTATCAGCGGTGAAAGCTTAGAAATAGCAATATAAAGCTCGTGCTTATATTTAGGCTGATACTTGGTTTTGCTGATTTTGTCTTCAACAGCGAGCGATTTTAGCATGGGTACAGTGCTTTCTTCATAATGTATAAATAAATCTATACGTTGATGAAATAACATTTTAATGCCACTTTTGAGACTCTTTAAATCATATTTTTTTAGCTGGTTGTCCCGTTCAAAAGAACTGTGGTGCTCTGCTCCCCTAATTACACCGATCATTTTTCCGCTCAAATCCTCATAACTTTTAATATCAATAGCATTTTCGTTTAGGGCAAAGAAGCGAAAAGAGAGTGTTTCATAAGCAGGATAGATATAAGTTAATTGCTGGGCTCTTTCAGCAGAGTATTGCAAGCCAACAATGACATCTAAATTTCCTTTTTGTACTTCAATAATCCGCCTTGCTAACGGCATGGTTGAAATAATAAGATCCATGCCGAGTTGCTCAGCAATATATTTTAAATAATGACTATGTAAGCCATTTTCAAACTCTTTGGCAACAGCAGCCCTTAGTGTATTAGGCTGCTGAGTCCAAGCATTGATACTTTGCGAGACAATCGTTAGAACAACACAAAATATTGTCTTTTTTAATGAGAACATAGCTAACTTAAATAAACTTACCTATTGATAATGATAGTAGATAAATTTTTAAATTAACTAATGGATAAATTCTCCAGCTAAGTTACCTAGGTATTGCCCATTTTCTATAACTAGCTCACCATTAACAATCACCTGCTCTACGCCAGCAGAATAGTTATTCCACTGATTAAAATCAGCCTTAGGGGCAAATGTTTGTTGATCAAAAACAATAACATCTGCTTTATAACCTACTTTTAATATACCACGGTCGGTGAAACCAAGAATATGAGCCGTTTTTGCCGAACTGCGATTAATAAACTCAGCAATAGTTAGCAGCTTTTTATCAACAACATAGCTTTGATATTTTCTTGGAAAGCTCGCATATTTACGTGGGTGACCATCGGTGCCATCAGACGAAGTAACCACCCAAGGCTGTACCATAAACCTTTCAACATCTTTAGGTGACATATTAAAGGAAGCCACTCTCACTTCCCCTTGTTGCACTAACCAGATTGCCGTTGCAACGACAGGTAATTTTTGCAATTCGGAGACTTGCAATAAGTTTAAGCCAATCAAGGTTTCGTCTTTAAAGGCTGTTATGTATAAAGAATCTGGTCCGCCCCGTCGACGAATGTTCTCAGTAATTTCTTGCGATAATCTTGTCGCTAAATCTGCCTGGTTAAGTCGTTGATGAAAAGCTTCAGTTGAGTCAGCCATTACCCACTTAGGCATAACGGCACTTCGTAATTTTGTCCCCGAAGCTAACCATGGATATTGATCAGCAGAAATTGAGGTTCCATTTTTTTGCGCTTGCTCAATTTTTTCTATTGCCTGTTGACTCTGTCCCCAGACATCAACGCCTAATGCTTTTATATGAGCTAAGTGCAGGTGGATTTCAGCTTTGTCCGCAATATCAATCGCTTCGTCTAATGCCGCAGTAAAACCTATATTAAAAGTACTTTCATCACGTAAATGCGTATCATAAATACCATGATACTGACTGGCAATTTTCGCTAGACTAACAACCTCGTCAGTATTGGCATAACTACCGGGGACATAATATAAACCGGTTGATAAGCCGACGGCACCCGCTTCCATTGCCTTGGTTAGCAATGTTGACATCTTTTTGAGCTCTTCTGGGCTAGCATAACGCTCCTCCCTGCCCATGACTTGCTCTCTTAAGCTACCGTGTCCTACTAATAAAGCGGTATTCGTGCCAATACCATTTTTTTCCAGCCGAGCTTTCATCGCCGTAATATCAACTGGACCGCCACCGTCATTGCCATTAATGACTGTGGTGACGCCTTGAGTTAAATAATTCAAGTTATGATTTTTATCATTACTTAGCAATTCAGCTAATGAGTGGGTATGGGGATCGATAAAACCAGGGCTGACAATTTTACCTTGAGCATTAATTATTTTCTCAGCGCTAACCTTATGTTTGCCACTAGGATACAAACCACAAATGACTTGCTGACAAATAGCGATATCAAGCTTTTGTACTTGCTCACTCTCTCCGCTGTACACTGAGCCGTTGGTAATTAACAAATCAACTTTCTTCTGTGCATTGTTTTGCGTTATATCGGCTTCAGAGCAAGCCGTTAATAATGCTAGGCCCGCTGTCATTGTTATTACTTTTTTATTAAGTACTTTTTTCGAAAACACAGTCATAACACACCCTATTCTTTATCATGGTCTACATCAGATAACATGTTAATCATTAATATGTTGGCTGATTTAAATGCTATTCGCTTTATCTTAGTACGATCAGTATTATCACCCATTTCATAAGTAATGGCATGGATACCAAACTGATCTGAAAAATATTGTTTTGATACGCCCAAGTCTGGATTGTTGCCTGGTTTTAATACCACGTTAAAGTTAGGCATTTGGCGATCAAGCTCACCTAACCAGTGCCTAACAAAATAGGCGCTTTCTACGCCATAGTCTACCGGCATAGTATAAAAAATATCGTTTTTGGTTGAATGGAAATCTACCGCAAATTTAATTTTTTGCCCTTGGGCTTCAAGTTGTTTTAAATAGTTATGTATTTGCTGAGTTTCTGCTTGAGAAAAGTTTACCCAGTCGCGATTCAGATCCAAGCCATTAGCGTTATGACGCCAATTACCCGCATGAACACCATCAGGGTTTATATTGGGAATCACCAGTACATTATATTTTTTCAGAAAATATTTACTGAGTTCACTACTCGATAACAAGGTTTCAACAAAGGGGAATAAAGCGAGAGCCCCTGTTATCTCTGGTGGGTGCTGACGACCTAAGATAACCACCCACTCATTAGTACTTTCATCTCGACTTTCAATTTTGTAAATAGGTCGACCTTGAGTTGATTGACCTAAAATACTGTGGGTAAAAGAGCTTTCTGCAATAAGCTGCTCTGCCCAGTCAACATAGTATTGATTATTTATAATTTCTTGTGCGGCAATAATGATAGGCTCTGTGGTAGCCGTCATTTTCATAATTAAACGTTCACCTTGAATACGGTATGGCTGTAATTGCCAGCTTTTTCCATCGCGGCTTATTTTTGGGGGGTAACGATGTTGGTCACCACGCACTTTCATGGTAATAACAATATCTGCCGCTTGCTTTGCTTGTACTTTAAATGCATACCAAGGACTTGAATTAATCGGCGTATTTTCCGGTACTAAGGTAATAAAGAATTCATTTTCATTAACGCGTTTGCATTCATCCATTCGACCAGCAGAAAAGTTAGCCGTTAAGCTTACCTTGCCCTTTGCGCAAGAATGCTCAAGAAGAACGTCAGGTTTCTCTGCGCTAAGTTGAGCTTGTTCATCAGCAGATGCTGAGATTTTAACGGACTGTTTTGTTTTGCTAATATTAACAGCTGTTGGTGTTTTTTCTGTTTCGACAACATGGGGTGCTGAACAGGAAAACAAGAAGAATAATGGCAACAGCAATGGAGAGTTTTTAAATAATTTTCTCATGTTTTTTCAGCTTGTTAATTAATTAAAATGCTATAGCTCGACTAGCATACATTAGCCGAGCTATACGGTTGATATTAATACTTATTCTAAGTAATTAAATCGCTTAAAAAGATTTACTGATATTCATGTACACATAGCGACCACGGTTTGAATGATAGTCACCAAAATAACCGTGCCAAAACTCATCAGCTAGTGGTGGCTCTTCATCCGCTAAATTACGAACACCTAGTCTTATGTAAGCTCCTTCTAAAGCGCTGTCATCTGCAAATCGATAAGAAGCATAAGCATCTACCGTAGTAAAGCTATCTATCGGTAAGAATACCGTTTCATCGTCAACTTTTGCAGAAGTACTGGTATCAATAAATTCACTAACATAATTAACACTAATACCTGCTCCCCACTCATTTAGCTTCCAGTTAAGAGACGCTTTGCCACGCCACTCAGGGTTACCATTTTGTAAAATTTGATCACCTACCCCTGCAACATTGACATCTTCAAGGTTAGGGTAAGTCGTTAAATCTTCTTTTGCTGTAAGCACCTGTGCAGAAATATTATCAACTGCGACTTCATATTTAGTTAAATGTGCAGCATTAGCAGAAAATTCAAAATCACCAATAGATGTTTCAAAGTCATAGACTATGCCAAAATCAAGACCAGAGAGTTCTTGGTCTGAAGCATTAATATATTGATTTCGCACTTCACTTACCGTGCCATCAGCACCACGAATAACAGTTGGCTCACTTGAGCCTTGTTGGCGTAATACATAATCATACGCAATAACCGTCTCGTAAGGTGTTAAGAAAACTAAGTTCTCTTGCTCAATATTCCAAGCATCTATGGTGAAGGTTAAGTTTTCTATCGGCTCAAAAATAATGCCTAAAGAGGTATTCACACTGTCTTCTGATTTAAGGTTTGAGTTACCTAAGCGATTATCGATAATGGCATATGTATCATCAAGCACAGGGTCATACTTACTTGTACGACGAGGCATACTACTATTATCAGCACTTTGCTGTAGACCTGGCACTTTAAAACCACCCGCATAAGATGCACGTAAACTCACCCATTCTGTTGGTTTGTAAAACAAGGCAATTTTAGGCTTTAAGGCATCACCTGCATCAGAGAAATTTTCATAACGTGCTGCAAGTTGCACTTCAGCATACTGGTCGCCACTATCAATAAGTGGCACGATAAGCTCGGCATAAGCTGAGCCTATATTACGGCTAGCACTGGCATCTGATGTCGCGCTGCTACCATATAAAGAACTGTCATTAACAACACCATAAGCATCGGTAAAAGGTCTGCTGCCATCAACATACTGGTCGCGATCACTTGAATAGGTTTCTCGGCGATATTCAATCCCCATAGCGACACCAGCATCACCTGCCGGTACTTCAAAAAACTCACTATTAGTCACTTTAAAGTCAATAGAAGCTAAGCTAGTTTTTGAATCGACATGCGCATCAATCAAAAACTGATCACTGATTGCCGATGAAACTAAAGGTATATTACCAATAGTGTTTGGGTTGTTAATATCAGCACCACCAAAAACATTATAAGCAGTGCTTTCATCGGTACTGTTAGCGGCAGCAGCAAAAGCATTTACGTCAACACGTCGACTTGTATCGTTAGTTTCAGCTTCACTATAAAAAGCAGCACTTTCCCACTCCCAATCGCCCATATAACCTTTTAAACCGGCAAGTACACGAAAGCTAGTATCATCGACAACAACCGTTCTTGGACCAATATCTACAGGGCGATATTTACGCACAATAACTTCTTCACCAAAAGGGTTATAAAAAGCATCTGCACCGACAGTAAACTGGTGCTTACTACCACCATGATTTTGCTCTGATTGGTTTGAAAGCTCTGCTTGATAATAAATACCTTCAGCAAAAAACTCTAAATCTTCATTAATTTCATGAGTAAAGTTGGTATAAAGGTTAAATCGTTGTACGTCAGAAGATAACGGACGAGTGGTACCACGATCAAAGCGAAGATCTCTACCTGTACTACCTTTATCTACACATACACCTTCAACACCCAGTGGCGAGTCAACACAGCCAGACATAGTATCAGGTTGTAAATGGAAACGGCCTAAACTGTCGCTATTAAATTCACCCCAAGGTGTATCTGTACTACGATTATCTAATTGAGTATCACCAATAAACTCCTCAGGTAATCCTGGATATTCACGGCGATCATGGCTAGCAGCATAAGGACGTTCAGTTGCCATCATGCCATTTCGGTTATACATAGTAACTGAGCCAACAAGGTGAGAGCGACCATCGTTAAGCTCTAAACCACCTAAATAACTAAAAGTGGTTTCGTTCAGTGGTGTACCTTGAGACTGACCATATCTAAGACTTAATTTGTTTCCGACATAATCACTGTCAAGTGCATAGTTAACAACGCCAGCAACAGCATCAGAACCATAAATAGCAGCAGCACCATCACGTAGTACTTCGAGTGAACGTAAGCCTGAAACTGGTAATGTATTGGAGTTCACGGTATTAACAGGTACTTTATTGGCACCTTTTTTCGACTGAGTACCGGGATGGTTAACCATACGACGGCCATTAAGCAAAACTAAAGTATTACCAGCACCAAGACCACGAAGGTTAAATGAACCAACATCTCCGCGGGCATCATTTACGTTTGAAGAACCGGTTGTTTCACCGAAGTTAACTGAGCCCATTTGTGGGATAGAGCGTAATAATTCATCACCGGTCATCGCTGCAGTATTTTCAATGTCAGCTGCCGTCATCGCTGTTACCGGCAACGTGCTTATATCTGTCGCACGTTTGATGTTACTACCAATAATAGATATGCGCTCAACCTCTTCCTCTTTTACTTCTACGGCTTCTTCAGCAAATACAGCTTGAGAAGTTAATGCGGTTAATACACACAAACTTAAATGTGATATTTTAGACTTAAATATTGCTCTATCTTTCATGACACTCACCATTGTAATTTCACTTGTTTTATAATTAGTCAGGTTTAGTTTTAACCTGATCATTTAGTTTCATTTCAGTCACATTTACCTTGAACTTAAATTACACTATTAACAATTGACGCTTTATTACTTACCTATAACCTGAGGTTATAGGTAAATTTTAACTGTACGAAATTTATGATTATTTTTGAGCAATGATACAAAAATAAAATGCATACTTTTACAAGAATACAAATAAGATTAGCTATATTAATTAGCTAATTAGTAACGTTACTTACTAATAATAGCTAGAAAGAGGCCGTTGGTCTGATAAAAAAGGCGGATATTAATAAAAGTGCGGTAAAAATAGAAAAAACTGCCATACTTTAATCACTCTTTGGTGCCAAAACTTAGTTAAGCATATTAATGATATTCAACCATGATGTTATGACTTCCTGTCGTTTACTTATATTGCATAGACGGCTGTATAGGTAAAATAAGGATGAAACATAAAAATGAACTTCCTCAATACCTTGTAATTTTTTTATTTACATTAATGTTCCTGAAAAACTTACAGGCACAAGAGTTCATTGTTGGCGTAGAAGACATAGCTTATTACCCATTATTTGAATTCAAATCAAAACGCGATACTCACTCAAGAGAGCTGTTAAATACCTTTGCCGCCGCTAAGGGTTATAAATTCACTTACTTACCCTTACCAATCAAACGTTTTGATAAATGGCTGCTTGAAGAGAAAGTAGATTTCAAATACCCGGACAATACTCGTTGGTATCAGGATGACTCAATAACAAGAAACTTAACTTTTAGCCAATCGTCTATTTGGCTTATTGCAGGCACCTCTGTTTTAAAGTCATCACTAAAGAAGAATAAATTTGAATTTAAGTCCATTGGCACATTATTAGGTTTCTATCCAACAATTTGGATCGACGAAATTAACAGTGGTCAAGTTAAGCTCTATGAGGATGCTTCAACAAGCATATTAGTACAAAAACTGATCTCAAAACATATTGATGGTATCGATATTGAACCGAGCGTTATCAATTATTATCTCAAAAAGCTTAACAAGCCTATTGA